>JAABUX010005712.1_pt1 | contig 15179 bp, 15 predicted proteins | sample 5561851 | NCBI WGS metagenome assembly JAABUX01 (sample SAMN10711883, study PRJNA513361) | rock metagenome | isolation source: Antarctica rocks | place: Antarctica: Victoria Land, Richard Nunatak red sandstone | collected 2016-01-03 | reverse complement strand
CCCGTCAGTAACGACGTCGCCGCATGAACTACATAAGAAATCTGCCGGAACCGGTGCCAAACCTATTGACAAGTTCCGGAGCAGCCCTCGATTTAGCAAAGACTTTCAATGATATTTTGAGTTGGGTTAATGTAAATTCCGCTTCGGTGCCGGCCAATTGCGCTAAACTAATTGGTGCAGTCGAAGGCACGGCCGTTTCTGTCGGAGACCTCTTCGGCGTCGTAATTTTGACCATGAGCCCAGTCGCGTTTTTGACGATGATAGGCGTAATAGGTATTGCAGCAATCGCCGTTTTCGAAGCGATTAGGTGCGCTCAAGGAAACGAATGATTAAGAAAACTCACTGGTTTTTTCCGTTCCTGGCACTGGGTATTTGTATTGTAGCCAACTCTTTAGCTAGTAAATCGCATGCAAGTAGTATTGTGGCTTGGCCATTAGTCGGGGTCACTGTGCTAGTGATGCTGTGGAACGTTACTGATTCCGTTTCGAAGTACAGAAGAAAGCCTTCGCGTCATTAACGATTTTCGTTTAAACGTTCATTAAGTGTAATGCAGGGCGTCATCTGAAAGCACTTGGATCATTTCGCAAGTGGGATCGGCCCTGAAATCGGAGCCAGGAATTACTGTGGATTGCCGCCGATGAAGGCAGACGGGGAAATCCACCCATGCGAAAGAGTCGATTCACCGAATCGCAGATCGTCCAAATCTTTTCCGAGTACGATGCGTGAGCATCGATGGAAGAACTCGCGGCGTAACGGCGTACAGGCGTACACGCCAACACGATTCGCCTCTGGCCATCGAAGTATGCCGGCATGAACGCGAGTGATTTATCGCGGCTCAAAGAGCTTGAAGCCGAAAACGCGCAAATGCAACGCATCATTGCGAGGCAGACCGTAAAGATTGACGCGATCGAGCGGCTCATGCGAAAAAACTCTTGGAGCCTTCCCGGCGAGCCGAAGCCGTGAAGGCCTTGAAGCGTTCGGCCTGAGTCAACGTGAGGCGTGCAAATCTGTTCACGCGCGGCGCCGCTTATCGACGGAGTGCGTCACGACGAAAGCGCAACGCGATGCGTCGGTAGAAATGCGGCTAACGCAAGTCGCGCGGGCGCGTGACGATCACGGCTGCCGGCGGTTGTATTACAATTACGAACGCGACGCAATCGATAGCGCGATAGCGATGATTATATGAACTACAAGGCTTTCCGCCGAATTTATCACGCCGATAGCGCCCTCAGCTACATGACGCCCCAGGAGTTCCTCGCGACCTACGAAGCTCTCCAAGCGCCACAGAAATCACTGGCCGCATAACGGGGCCGATCTCACGTGGACGAAAACGATTTCACGACGGGAGCTGGGTCCGAGTTTGGGTGTCTGCTGCACGGCTGCGAGCGAGAAGAGCGATCCATCGACGGCCACGACAACTGTTGGGAACATCGTCTATCCTTGCGCATTGCATGCGAACGTGATGCGAAGAACCTGCGAATGGCGATCAGCCGGTCGTCCCGCGGTCGGTCGTGCGATTTAAAATCGTTCGGTAACTGCGATACCGCGTCGCGGCGATCGAACCGCTCGCGACTCCCGCTGTGATACGACAGCCTGGCTCGTCCCGATGAACGCAATCCGTAAAGCGGCACGTTCCCTTAAGACCTGAAAATTCGCGAAAGCCCATTGCGAGTTCGGCGGGCGACATGCCCTGCAGCTCGAACTCACCGACGCCCGGGCTATCGATGAGGAACCCATCGGCAAATCGATGGAGCCGACCCGTCGTTGTCGTCTGCTTGCCGCGGCCGATCTTCGAAACGTCACCGACATCCGCCGTGCCGCCGAGCGCGCCGAAGAGCGAACTCTTACCGACACCCGACTGCCCGATGAGCAGCGTGCGATGATGCGCAAGCGAAGCCTCGACGGCCGCCATTCCGAGCCCGGCTTTGGGATTTGCGAGCAGCGTCTCGTAGCCGATCGCCGCGTACGTTCGCACGAGCGCGGGCACGTCGATGCCCTCGGCGATGTCGTCTTTGGTGAAGATCAGCCGCGCGAGGATGTCGTGGATCTCGGCGAAGGCGAGCAGTTCGTCGATCATCGCGAGGTGGAACGCCGGACGTGCGAGCGCCGCGACGACCGCGATGCCGTCGATGTTTGCAGCCATCGTCTTCGTGCGGCCGCCCACGGTCGTCCGTTCGAGCGCGAACGTTCGCGGTTCGCGTCGTTCGACCACGACGCGTTCGTCTTCGAGCGGGGTCGCGGTCACGAGATCGCCCGGCACGAGCGTCACGCGTTCGAGCCCTTTCCGTAACTGCGCGAGCCGGACCGTCGTTTCGTCCTCGAAGCAGATCCACGCGGCGTTCCGACCGACGCTCACGACACGCGCGCGTCGGCCGTCCTCGTGGCGCAAGAGTCGTCCGCTCGGGCGTGTAAAGATGCGTGAGCCTCAGGTTCGCAAGGATTCCATCGTGAAACGGTTCGCCAGCGTAACATTCGATGGTGTGCTCGCGGCGTGCGAGCGCGAGGCCGCTACGCGCACGCTAGGTTCGCTCGGCGTCATCGCGACATCCTGGAGCACGCGGCTCGGCCGCACGTACGCGCGCGCCACGCTCGACGCGAATGCAGCGCCGGACGCTGCCGCAACCGCCGTCGGCGCGGGCATCGACGCACCGCCGCTCGGCGTCTGGCACGTCGTTCCACGCTTCGCCGACCGGCTCGCGTTGCTTGCGGAGGCACTCGGGGGGCCGGGAGCTCCCGTCGGCGTCCGCGACGTGCGCCGTGATGCGACGTCGCTCGTCGTCGCGTTCGACACGAGCGCGACGTCCCTCGTCCTCGCACTGATCGACGTCGAAACCGGCAGCCCCGCGTTACGGCGCATCGAGCCACTCGTACCGCTCGACGACGCAACGCTCGCGATACTCGCGGGAGCGGTGCTGCAAGAACCGGAGCTCGACGCGTCGCGGCTGATCGAGACGCATCTCGAGCCACTCTTGGCCGATGGCGCGAGATGATCCCGAACCTCTCGTTTCCGCAGCCCGCCATCCCCTTCGGCGTCAGCGACGCGGTCGACATCGTCGCGACCGCACTGCTCGTGTATTACCTCCTCGTGCTCATACGCGGCACGCGCGCCGTTCCAATCATCCTCGGTATCGCGCTGCTCGCGGGTCTGCTGGGCCTCGCGAATTACTTCCATCTCCTCGTGCTCGCAACCGTGCTGCAATTCGCACTCGTCGGGACGGCCGTCACGTTGCCGATCGTGTTCCAACCCGAACTGCGGCGACTCCTCGAACAGCTCGGCCGCGGCGGCATGATGGCGCGGCGTGAAGTCGAGGGCGACGCGCATGCGCTCGAAGAAGCCGTTTCGACGCTCGCGGCGGCGGCGATGGTGCTCTCGCGCAACCGTGTCGGTGCGCTCATCGCGATCGAGGGCGCGACGGGACTACGCGAATACGTCGAGAGCGGGACGCGCCTCGATGCGCGACTCTCCGTGGAACTGATCGTCTCGATCTTCACGCCGCGATCGCCGTTGCACGATGGTGCGGCGATCGTGCGCGGCATGCTCGTCGAAGCCGCGGGCTGTTTTCTGCCGCTCTCGGAGAACGTCGTGACCGAGAGTCATCTCGGCACGCGACATCGCGCTGCGATCGGACTCTCCGAACAAGCGGACGCCGTAGTCCTCGTCGTGTCCGAACAGACCGGCACGATTTCGGTTGCCCGCATGGGCAAACTCTCGCGCGAACTCGGCGATGAAAGTCGCCTGCGCAGCGTGCTCCTAGCGTGCGCGCGCGCGTCCCGCGGCGTGCGACCCGAACGCACGCCGACGGCCCGCGTGCGTTTCGGCCGGCGACGGCGGCGCTCGAGCGGCGATCGGGCGGGCGGAGAATTCGCCAAACCCAATGCTTGATCGGATCCGCAATAATTTTAAGTTGAAGCTCCTGGCACTCTTGATCGCGATACTCGGCTGGACGTATTTGCGGCTCACGCCGAATCCCGTGATTGCGGCGCGCTTCGTGCAACAAGTCAACGTGACGATCGCGACGACCGGGCTGCGTGCGGACGAACTCGCGCACTTTTCCGACCACGAGGCGGTCGTCGCCATCGACGTCCCGCGCGCGGGCTCGCCCGTTCGCCCCGAGATGTTGCGCGCGGTCCTCAACCTCGAAGGTCGCGGGCCCGGCGTCTATAACGTGCCGGTCGAAGTGATCGCGCCGAAACTCGAAATCAAGTCGCTCTCGCCCGCGTCCGTGACGCTGTCGATCGAACGGATCGAAGAACGTTCGTATCCGGTGACCGTACGCTACATCGGCGACGCGCGGCGTGTCGTCGTCGCCCGACTCGGCGTCTTACCCGCGACCGCGACGCTACGCGCGCCGACGAGCGACCTACGCCGCGTCGCGAGCGTACGCGTCGACGTGCCGATTCCACCCAATGCCGTAACGTTCGATGCGATGTTGCGGCCGCTCGCGACCGACGGGCGCGGCGGCGATCTCGTCGGCGTCGCCGTTTCGCCGAACCTCGTACGCGTGAACGCCAAGTTCGTCGTGCCGCAGAAGAAGTCGTAACGTGCCGCGTATCTTCGGGACCGACGGCGTGCGCGGCGTCGCCAACGTCGAACTCACGCCCGAACTCGCCTTCGCCGTCGGCCGTGCGGGAGCCGCCGTCCTCACGCGGCACGGCGATCCCAACAAGCCGATCGTGGTCGGTCGCGATACGCGGCTCTCCGGCACGATGCTCGAGGCCGCGGTCGTGGCGGGCATCGCATCGACGGGTCGCGATGCCCTCTCCGTCGGCGTCGTCCCGACGCCCGGCGTCGCACGCATCACCGCACTCGCGGACGCGGCGGCCGGCGTGATGATCTCCGCCTCGCACAATCCGATCGAAGACAACGGCATCAAGTTCTTCGGCCCCGACGGTTTCAAGCTCAGCGACGCGCAGGAACACGAGATCGAAGCCGCGCTCGACGATGCGTCACTGCCGCGCGCGCGCGGCGTGGATGTGGGCATCGCACGAACCGCACTCGGGCTCGTCGATCGCTACTTCGCGACGCTGGTCGAACGGGGCGAGGATCTCTCGTCGCTCACGATCGTGGTCGACGCCGCGTTCGGCGCGGCGTATCGCATCGGGCCGCGCGCGTTCGAACGGCTCGGTGCGACCGTCATTGCGTTGCACGCCCAGGACGACGGCGCGCGGATCAACGTCGCGTGCGGCTCGACGGATCTCGGGACGCTCCGAGCGCGCGTGCGCGAACTCACGGCGGAACGCGCGAACGCGCACGTCGTCGGCGTCGCCTTCGATGGCGATGCCGATCGCGCGCTCTTCGTCGACGAAGCGGGCGATATCGTCGATGGCGATCGCGTCATGCTCGTTCTCGCGACCGACAAGAAACGCCACGGAACACTCGTCAACGACACGGTCGTCGGCACCGTGATGAGCAACATCGGTCTCGAACGGGCGCTGCGCGCACGCGGCATCGCGCTCGAACGTGCGGCCGTCGGCGATCGTTACGTGCTCGAACGACTCCGCGCGACGGGCATGACGTTCGGCGGCGAGCAGTCGGGGCACATCATCGATCTCGAGCGCAACACGACGGGCGACGGACCGGCGACGGCCGTGGCGCTCTTCGCCATCGTCGCACGCGAACGGACGACCCTGCGTGAGCTCGCATCGTCGCTCCATGTCGCACCGCAAATTCTGCTCAACGTCCGCACGCCGCGCAAAGATGTTCTCGACCGCGACGACGTTCGCGCGGCGATCGCACGCGTGGAAGCCGAACTCGGCGACCGCGGCCGCATCCTCGTGCGGCCGTCGGGGACCGAACCGCTGATCCGCGTCATGATCGAGGGCGACGACCGCGCGCGCATCGATCGTTTGGCCAACGACGTGGCGGAAATCGTGCGCGCCGCGGCGCATTAGGGCGGATGACCTTCGTGCTTCGACGCGTCGTGCTGTGCGCGGCGTTTTCTTTATTCTTCGGCTCGGCGACCTTTGGTGCCCGAGCCGCATCCCCGCCGTTGAAAGTCGCGGTCGACGCGACGCAGGCCGCTCAAAAAATCTATCACGTCGTCGTCACGATGCCGGCGAGCGAAGGACCCTTCGCGTTCGTCTATCCCAAATGGATTCCGGGCTATCACGGGCCTGTCGGCCCGATCGAAGCGGTGGCCGATCTCCGCGTGAGCGCGGGCGGCACGTCGCTCGCATGGCGGCGCGATCTCGTCGATCCGTATACGATCGCAACGAACGTGCCCTCGGGCGCGCGCGACGTTACCGTCGCATTCGACATCGTCGCAGCGCCGTCGCGGAACGGCCAACTCGAAGCGGTCAGTACTTCGCAGATCGCGCTCGTCGAGTATAGCAATTTCGTCGTCTACCCCAAGGGCATGCTCGCCGCTTCCACCCCGGTCGAGGCATCCCTAAAACTGCCGCCCGGCTGGACGTTCGGCACCGCGCTTCCCGTTGCGTCGCAGACCGGAAACACGATCGATTTCGCACCCGCCTCGCTGTACACGCTGATCGATTCGCCGATCATCGCGGGCGCGCACGAGAAGGCGTTCAAGCTCGACGACCGACACGAACTCGACGTTGCCGGCGATAGCACGAGCGCCATCGCCGTGACGCCGAAATTCCTGACCGGCATGAAACATCTGGTCGCGGAGGGCCCGGCGCTCTACGGCGGCGAGCATTACCGCACGTACCATTTCTTGCTGACGCTGAGCGATCCGATCGGATTCGAAGGCATCGAACATCACGAGTCGAGCGACAATCGCGCGACGGAGGACTATCTTAGCGACGACAAAGGCTACCGCGTCTCCGCCGATCTGTTGCCGCACGAATACTCGCACTCGTGGAACGGCAAGTATCGACGCCCCGCGGATCTCGCGACGCCGGAATATCAATCGCCCGAACTCACCGATCTGCTTTGGGTGTACGAGGGACTCAACCAATACAACGGCGAGAAGCTCGCGACGCGCGCGCGTCTGACGAGTTTTCCCGACGAACTCGAACTACTCGCGAGCGCGGGCGCGAGCATGGATGCTGAAAACGGACGCGCCACGCGGCCGCTGCGCGATACCGCCGATGGCGCGAGCATCCTCTATCAAGCACCCGGCGCGTACCGCGCCCTGCGCCGAAGCGCGGGCGACTTCTACACCGAGGGCGATCTGATCTGGCTCGACGCCGACGTCCTGATTCGCAAGCTCACGAACGGAGCGAAGTCACTCGACGATTTCTGCAAGCTCTTCGCTGGCGGAACGTCTGCGGACGTTCCGCGGGTCGTGCCGTATCAAGAAGCCGATATTTACGCGCTGCTCAATACGGTCGCGCCGTACGACTGGGCCGGCTTTTTCAAGCAACGCGTCGCGACCGCGCAGCCGCGTGCACCGCTCGGCGGCATTCTCGGCGGCGGCTACCGCCTCACATATTCCGATCGCGCCTCCGATTTCTTCAAAGCGTCGGAAGCGGAGCGCAAAGTCGTCAATGCGATGTATTCGATCGGCACCATCATTTCGACCGACGGCGACAACGCGGGACGCATCGAAGACGTACGCACCGACTCGGCCGCATTCGCGGCGGGACTCGCACCGCACATGCGCGTCGTCGCCGTCGACGGTCGCAAGTTCGGCGCCGACGCCTTTCACGCCGCGATGCGCGCGCATGCCGACGGCAAGACGCCGCTGCAGATGATCGTTTCGAACGAAGACTACTACCGGGTCGTCGCGATCGACGCGCGCGGTGGCGAGCGGTTCCCGCATCTCGTGCGCGACCCGTCGAAACCCGACGTTTTGGCAAAGATTTACGCGCCGAAGACCTTCGTTGCGTCACCGGAACCGCGAAAATAGTGGCGGAGCCTCAAAAAGTATGAAAACTCTGCCGAAACAACGCAGGACACCCGAAGTGCGCGGCTAAATCGCCGGACGTCGCCTGAAGCATGCCCTTTGCATTTCGGGCGACAAAACCCACACGCCAAATCGCCGAATCCGAGTTCGCTCGGAGCGGGGGACTCCACGGTGGGGTGAATGCGCCGGTCGGCGCACGGGCAACCTCTCAGCCCGAACCCGTCAACTAACCTCGTAGGCGTTGAAAGAATAGCATGTCTCGTTCCTTTGGAACGGCGTTCTTCGCCGTTGTCCTCATCGGCTCGTCGATGGCGGCCGCCGACGCAAAGAGTCACTCCGCGCCCCGAGCGATCACGACCGCCGCCTTATCGAGTGCGGCCGATCTTCGTGCCTCCGAGGTGCCGTCGGCAGCGGAGACGTTCTCGGTACCGGTCCAGGCACGTGCGGAGTTGCGCGCATTGGAAAGCGCCTCGACGATGCCGACCGCCGATGCCGATCTCAAGATGTGGTCCTCGACGGCGACCGCGAGAAACGCCGCCTCGGCCGCGCCCGAACCCGCCCTGTCGAACGTCTTGTTCCATCGGCCGGACTCGATGCATCGCTTCGCCCGGGGCATCATCAGTCGCACGTCGTCTATCGCGATCAGCCTGACGCGTAGCGCCATGCGTTTCATCGGGACCCCATACGTTTTCGGCGGCACCTCGCCGTCGGGCTTCGATTGCTCGGGATATACGCAGCACGTCTTCGCAACGCTCGGAATCGCCATCCCACGCCTGGCGGACGCGCAATTCTACGCCGGTCACCCCACGCTCGGCGGCATGATGGCGGGCGACCTCGTGTTCTTTCAAACCTACGAGCCCGGCCCGTCACACGTCGGCATCTACCTCGGGAACGGCCGCTTCGTCCATAGCTCGAGTCACGGCGTCATGGTGAGCCGGCTTGCGGATAGCTACTGGCGCGCACGATACATCGGCGCGAAGCGGATCGCCAAGGTCGACTAGCCAGAGCGTTTGTTCGCGGCCTGTTATCGCAAGCCGCTACGATGGAACGGCCCTTCGGAGGTCCGTGCCATCGATATCGTCGTTTGTTCCGCTTGCCGCCATCCCGTCGTCGCGCATACCTCGGCTGGCTGCACGAGTCACGATCCCGGAACCGCCTACTTTCCGCCGCGCGAGTGCACGTGTCGTCGCACCGAAATGCAAGCCGAACGAGGAACACGTTCCGACTCGGGCACGTCGCTGCGCTCTCCCATTCCGTTTCGAGGCGAACTCCGCTAGCGGTCCGCTCGCGAACGCGGCATCGTGCACGAACGGAGGGAATCTCCGCAACCGAGGCACAAAGTTCTTCGCTCGAGGCCGCTGTGACATCGTCGCAGTCGTCGGTGGGGCGTCGCCAAGCGGTAAGGCAGGGGCCTTTGAAGCCTCCATTCGTTGGTTCGAATCCAGCCGCCCCAGCCATCTCGGCGCAACGGACGACTTCGACGACAAGGCTTCGCCCAGCGCCCATGCGTACCGAGCGCCAATGACTCACCGCGAGGCGCTCGGACAACTCTTCAACGCGTGGAAGACCGGCGACGCGCTCCGTTCCGGCGCGCACTTTGCCGTCGAAGGAACGTATCGCGAAGCGCAGCACGAACCGATCGTCGGACGCGACGCGATCGTTACGCACTTCACGCGCTTTTTTCGTGACGGGCCGCGATTCGAGTTTTTTGTCGACGACATCGTCGTGGAGGACAATCGCGCGGCGGTGCGCTATCGCTTCGCCATCGCGGCCGTCGGTCAGACGTGGACGGAGCGCGCGGGGTGCGCGTTCGTAACGTTTGCGGACGGAACGATTGCCGAATGGCGCGAATACGAGGGATAGCATGTCACAAGATTCGCTCAGCATCGACGTTACGGCCGCGCGCGACGGTCACGTCCAGCTCTTCGCACTCGGCGGGAGTCTCGACATCGCGACTTCGCCGAGCCTCCGTGCGGCGCTCATGGAAGCGGCGGATCGCGACAAACATGAGATCGTCGTCGATCTCACGCATTTGGAATTTCTCGATTCGACCGGCCTCGGCGCGTTGATCGGCGCGCACAAACGCGCGGCGGAGCACGGGGGCTCGGTGCGCATCGTCGCGCAAGAAGGGCAGATTCTGCGCCTGCTGCGGATAACGGGGCTTCTGGACGTGTTCGCCGTCTATCCGTCGATCGATGCGGCGCTTTCCGACGACGCACGGCTCGTCGGTCTTTAGCGCCGAGGACCGCTCTCTCGCGTCGCCGTAAGCGCCGGGCGTGGGACACGACATGAAGGCGAACAGCGCCACGATCACGCAGGGGCGCGATCGCGCGGGCGCGCGCGCAATGTATAAGGCCGTCGGGTTTACCGACGACGACCTCCGAAAACCGATCGTCGGCATCGCCAATACGTGGATCGGGACGATGCCGTGCAATCTTAATTTGCGCGCGCTCGCCGAGCACGTCAAACGCGGCGTTCGCGACGCCGGCGGCACGCCGATGGAATTCAATACGATCGCCATTTCCGATGGCGTGACGATGGGCACCGAAGGCATGAAAGCGTCGCTCGTCTCGCGCGAAGTCATCGCCGATTCGATCGAACTCGTCGGACGCGGCCACATGTTCGACGCGATCGTCGCGCTCTGCGCGTGCGATAAAACCGCGCCCGGCGCGTCGATGGCGCTCGTGCGGCTCGACGTCCCGTCGCTCATCCTGTACGGCGGCTCGATCGCGCCGGGAAAACTCGACGGCGAAGATCTCACGATCGTGGACATCTACGAAGCGATCGGCGCGCACGCCGCGGGAAAGATTTCAGACGAACGGCTGTCGTTGATCGAGAACAACGCCATTCCCGGCGCGGGCGCGTGCGGCGGCCAGTACACCGCCAATACGATGGCGACGGTGATGGAATTCATCGGCCTCTCGCCCGTCGGCAGCGCCTCACCCGGCGCGACCGATCCCCGCAAGTCGCAAAAGGGCTACGAAGCGGGCGTCCTCGTCATGGATCTGCTGCGCCGAGGCGTGCGGCCACGCGATTTGTTAACGCGTGAAGCATTCGAGAACGCGATCGCCGCGACCGCAGGGACGGGCGGCTCGACCAACGCCGTGTTGCATCTGCTCGCACTCGCCCGCGAGGCGGGCGTGCCGCTCGTCATCGACGATTTCGATGCGATCAGCCGCCGCACGCCGATCCTCGCCGATCTGCGGCCGGGCGGCAAGTACGTGGCGCTCGACGTCGATCGCGCGGGCGGCATCCAACTCATCGCCAAGAACATGATCGCGGGCAACCTCGTACACGGTTCGACGCAGACCGTCACGGGCCGTACGCTCGCCGAAGAGACCGCGAGCGCCGTCGAAACGCCGGGCCAAGTCGTGATCACGACCGTCGAGCGGCCGTTCAAGACCAGCGGCGGTATCGTCATCTTGCGCGGCAATCTCGCGCCGGACGGCGCGGTCGTGAAAATGGCGGGCCACGAGCGGCTCTACCACCGCGGGCCCGCGCGGCTTTTCGATCGGGAAGAAGACGCCATGGCCGCAATCGAGAGCGGTCGGATCATTGCGGGCGACGTGGTCATCATCCGCTTTGAGGGACCGCGCGGCGGGCCCGGCATGCGCGAGATGCTCGGCATCACGGGCGCGATCGTCGGCGCGGGTCTCGGCGAAACGGTCGCGCTCGTGACGGACGGCCGTTTTTCCGGAGGAACGCGTGGGCTGATGATCGGGCACACCGCACCGGAAGCGGCGATGGGCGGTCCGCTCGCTGCGCTGCGCGATGGGGACGTCGTCGTCATCGACATCGACAACCGCCGCCTCGATACCGAAGTCCCCGCCGGTGAGATCGCCGAGCGGCTGCGCGCGTGGACGCCGCCGAAACCACACTATACCAGCGGCGTCTTCGCGAAGTATGCGGCGCTCGTGTCGTCGGCGGCGGACGGCGCGATCACGCGCCCGATCGTCGATCGCTCGGACGCGCGATAGACGGCGTGCAGCTCGCCTGTAGCGAGTGCGGTATCGTCGCGGCAAAGACGCAGATCTTCTGTCACGCGTGCGGCGGCCTTCTCGCATTCACGATCTCGACCGCCGATTACGACTCGACCCGTCTGCGTGCGACCTTCGACGAGCGCCGCCTCTCGAACGACCCGCTCGATACGAGCGGTGTGTGGCGTTTCCGCGAACTCTTACCGCCGATCGCGCGCGAGCACGTCGTCACGCTGCGCGAAAACGTACTTCCCGTGTACCACGCCGCGCTCGGCGGCGACTATGCGGATGCGGCCAACGCATCGTACGTACATCTGGGCATGAATCCGACCGCATCGTTCAAAGACGCGGGGATGACTGCCGCGATCTCGCATGCGAAAGCAGCGGGCGCGAAGGTCGCGGTCTGCGCCAGCACCGGCAATACCGCAGCGGCGATGTCGGCGTATTGCGCGCGCGCGGGCATCGCGGGACTCGTGCTCGTGCCCGCCGTCGGCATCAGCGCGTCGAAGGTCGCGCAGACGCTCGATTACGGCGCGACCGTTGCCGCGATCGATGGCGATTTCGATCGAGCGCTCGAGGTCGTGCGATCGCTCGACCCATCGCGCGTCGCGATCGTCAACAGCGTCAATCCGTACCGCATCGAAGGCCAGAAATGCGCGGCCTTCGCGTTGTTGCAAGCACGCGACTGGCGCGTTCCCGATTGGCTCGTGTTGCCCGGCGGCAACCTCGGCAATACCAGTGCGTTCGGCAAGGGCTTCCGCGAAGCACTTGCGCTCGGCTTCATCGATCGTTTGCCGCGCATCGCTGTGGTGCAAGCCGCGGGCGCGGCGCCGTTCGCGAAGCTCTTTCGCGACGGCGGCGACATGGTGCCCGTGCATGCGCAGACGACGGCGACCGCGATCAAAATCGGCGCGCCCGCATCGTGGCGCAAGGCGCTCGCCGAAGTACGCGCGTCGCGCGGCACCGTCATCGACGTCGACGATGCGGAGATCGCCGACGCGCGTGCGGTGATCGGTCGCGACGGCATCGGGTGCGAACCGGCATCGGCGGCGTCGCTTGCGGGGTTGCGGCAACTGCGCGCGCGCGAAATCGTCGGCCGCGACGATGACGTGGTGCTCGTGCTCACCGGTCACGTGCTCAAAGACGGCGCATATGCGACCGCGTATCACGAGTCGCACGCGCCGTTCGCCAATCGCATCCGGCAGACGCCGACCGATGCGCTCTTGCGCGATCTCATCGATGAGGTGACCGCGTCCCGTGTCTAGCAAACCGCCGTTCCGCGTTTCCGTCCCCGCATCGAGTGCTAATCTCGGCCCCGGATTCGATGCGATCGGGCTCGCGCTCGATCTATGGTGTCGCGCGACGATTCAATCCGCCGTCGAGTTTTCGATTTCGTTCAAGGCCGGCACGTACGTGCCGACCAACGCCGGCTTCGAAAACGAGATCGTCCGTGGAATGGATCGCGTGCTCGGCGGCGAGCGCCCGCGCGTATCAGTCCAAGTGTCGAACGACATTCCCCTCGGTAAGGGGCTCGGTGCGAGTGCGGCGGGCGCCGTGCTCGGCATCATCATCGGCGCGGAACTCGCGGCGGTCCGTCCGTCCGAACGCGACCTCGTTCGCCACGCGGCGGAAGTCGAAGGCCATCCCGATAACGCTCTGCCCGCGATGCTCGGCGGTGTGGTCGTCGCGGCGATGCCCGAAGGCATGGAGCCCGCCTACCTGAGATTCGCGCCGCCGCCCGGACTCGCAGCCGTCGTCGTGACGCCGAAGATCGTGCTGCCCACGGCCGCCGCGCGCGCGCTGTTGCCGGCGACCTACGACCGGCACGACGTCGTCTTCAATCTCCAGCGCGCGGCGTTGCTCGCCGCGTCGCTCGCGACGGGCGACTTACACGCGTTGCGCGTCGCGACGGGCGACCGCGTGCACCAACCCTATCGCGCGCCGCTCGTGCCCGGCTTCTCCGAAATGCTCGGCTTCGAAATGCCGGGCTTACTCGCGATCGCGCTCTCGGGCGCGGGCCCGAGCGTCATCGCACTCGTCGCATCGAACGCTGGCGCCATCGGTGCGGCGATGGCAGGCGCGTTCGCGCGCGAAGGCATCGACTGCGACGTCTTTCCACTGGGAATTTCGACGCGCGGCGCGACCGTGGAACAATTGGAGTCGGCGACCGCGGTCGGCTAGATGCGGAAGAAGGGGAGCGCGCGTTCTCACGAAGCCACCGGCATGACGATCGAATCGAGCAGCCGATGCCCGTCGATGTGAAGCAACTGCGCGATCTCGGAACGCGTCGCGTAACGTTGCGCACGAAACTCGGTGACTTCACCGGGCAGATAGCGCAAGTTTCGATTGCTGATTCCGCGCTCATGGTGATGTTCGCAAGCGAACGGTCGCCGGCCGATCCGCTCGTTGTTGCGTTGCACGACATCGAGGCGATCGAGGAGAGGTAGGGTGCGCCCGCACTCGAATCTACGTCGGCTGATGGTGCATGTCAACGTGGGCTCTCCGGCCGGTGCATACAGCGTCGGGAGTACCGCGTTCTTCCGTTACGTGGTGCGCCTTTCCGATGTCGGACTCACGCTCGGCGCCGCCGATGCCGCCGCAATCGACATCTTGAGCGCGATCCCCAACGCCTTCGTCGATGAAGACGAATATTCGGGAAACGGCTGGCGCGTGGTACCCGCGGCGACCTACGAGGATTGGCCCGTTTTGGAAGCCACGCCCGCGCGGCTCCGCAATGCGCTCGAAACGGCGCGGCGTTTGCTTTGGGAAAACGCGCAACCCGTCGGCATCACCGCACGTGAGATCTCTTCGATCGATGACGAGATCGAGAACGTCCTCTCCGTTCTCGCGCGCGCCGAAGCCGCGGGCTTTAGCGTCAACGTGACGTACGTTTCGTAATGGGATCTCGATGAGAGATCGACAGACTATAGCTTAAGCTCGCTCCGCTTACGGGATCGAAGATGAACGATCCAGCGCGCTCGACCGACGCATTTGGCGCCGCCACCGCGCGCACGTAAATCACGCATCTCGGCGCAAAGTGCACGAGGCGATACGTTGGGGCGATGACGCCGACATCAGCCGACGAATAGAGAATCGGCGGCTCGGAAGGGATGACTTCGAACGATCGCATCGTTGCCGCCGAGCGAACGGGAATGTGCGTGACTACCGAACGACACGAACGCGCGCACGCGCTCGTCGACAAGGCAACCGACATCATGGCCATAAGTTGTCGGACGAGCAATCGAGACGTTACTGACGGTCCCCGAAGAGCGAGCCGAAGACGCCGCCGACGTTGCTCGTGCCGCCGGCTTGTTGCGCGCCTTCGCTTGCGGGTTCGTGATAGGTCATCGATTGCAAACCGACGCGGCCGGGACCGTGAAAGCGGTTGAGC
>JAABUX010005711.1_pt1 | contig 15181 bp, 11 predicted proteins | sample 5561851 | NCBI WGS metagenome assembly JAABUX01 (sample SAMN10711883, study PRJNA513361) | rock metagenome | isolation source: Antarctica rocks | place: Antarctica: Victoria Land, Richard Nunatak red sandstone | collected 2016-01-03 | reverse complement strand
TAACATCATTTGGCCCTGTCGCCGACGTGCAACGTCGTGGGGTCGTGAGTTATACGGACGTGGGACGAGGGCAGGGTGTGGCCGCCTATAGGGAAGGCGCGCCTCCACGCTGGGGCGCTGTAGCGGCGGTAGCACGAACGGCGCCGCGCTGATACCAGCCGTGCGCTACAATAAAAGGTATGACAATGACAGAGACACGCGAGGCGCCCGCGCGCCTGACACGCCAGCGCCAGGCCGTGCTCGAGGCCGTCGCCGAACGACGCGACCACCCCACCGCCGCGCAGGTGTTCGACGCCGTGCGCGACCGCAGCCCGCGCATCGCCTACGGAACCGTCTACAACGCGCTGCACTACCTCGCACACGCGGGGCTCGTCGCCGAGGTGCGCCGGCCAGACGGCGTGGTGAGCTACGACCGCGAGACAAGTCCCCACGACCACGCCGTCTGCCGCGCCTGCGGGACCCTCGCCGACGTACACCTCCCGGCGGTGCGCGACGCGGTGGCGATCGCCTACGCCGCCGTCGCCGGCGAGACCGGCTTCATGGTCGAAGGGCACCGCGTCGAGTTCGTCGGCCTCTGCCCGACCTGCCGGGATGTGACGCGTAGCTGTTAGCTAATAGCCCGGGGAGAGCGATGGTGGCGGACATGGACCTGACGCGGCGCATCAAAGACCATGCGCGCGAGGTCGGGTTCGACGCCGTCGGGGTCGCGCGGGCCGCGCCGTTCCCCGAGGACCGCCGGGCCGTGCAAGAGCGCATTGCAGCCGGCCACTACAACGGACTGCCCTGGTTCACCGCCGAGCGGGCGGACTTCGCCAGCGACCCGCGCAACCTGCTGCCCACCGCGCGCTCCATCATCTCTCTGGCCATGAGTTACCGGCCCGAGGGCGACGCGCCGGCCGGCGAGGAGGGCCGGCCGCGTGGCCGCATCTCCGCCTACGCGTGGGGACGCGACTACCACAACGTGCTCAAGGAGCGCATGGGTCTGGTCGTCGCCCACATTAGGGAGAGCTGCGGGTCCGAGCAGCAGGCGCGCACGCTCGTGGACACCGCGCGCATCCTCGACCGCGCGGCGGCGCGCCGGGCGGGCGTCGGCTGGGTCGGCAAGCACACCAACGTCATCACCAAAGCGGCCGGCTCGTGGGTCTTCCTGGGCGAGATCCTGACCGAGTTGGAGCTGGTGGAAGACGAGCCTTTGCGCACGAACTGCGGCAGCTGCGACCTGTGCCTGCGCGCGTGCCCGACGGGCGCGATCGTGGCCCCCTACGAGGTCCGGAGCGACCTCTGCATCTCCTACCTCACCATCGAGCACCGCGGCGTCATCCCGCGCGAGCTGCGGCCCCTAATGGGCGACTGGATCTTCGGCTGCGACATCTGCCAGGAGGTCTGCCCGCCCAACCGGCGGCCCGGCGCCCCCGCGCACGCGGAGTTCCGTCCCGGCGTCACGAGATTGCCCATGCGTGACCCCGTACCTATCGGGAGCGTCAGCGCTCGCAATCGCCGCTCGCCGGCCCCCACCATGTCCGCATCTACCGGGGGCGCCAGCGTTTCGCCGGTCTCCACGTCCGTATCTACCGGGAGCGCCGGCTTCCAGCCGGCCCCCGTCGCGTCCGCCGAGCTCGACGGAACGGACACCCATGGTGGACGCAACCCCTCGCTCGCCGCGCCCGAGCTCATCCCGCTGTTAGACATAACGCAGGAAGAATTCGGCGTGCGCTTCGGCAAGACCGCGGTCAAGCGGGCCAAGCGCGAGGGGTTACAGCGCAACGTCGCCGTCGCGCTCGGCAACAGCGGGGACAGGGCGGCCGTCCCCGCGCTGGCCCGCGCCCTACGCGAGGCCGCGCCGGTCGTGCGCGCGCACGCCGCCTGGGCGCTTGGCCGCCTCGGCGGTCCCGATGCTGCGCGCGCCCTGCACGACGCCCTCGACGACGAGACCGACGACACCGTCCGCGAGGAGCTAGAGGAGGCGCTGGGCGAGGGCCACCTGTCGTCGTCTACGTCACAAAAGCTGACACGGTGATGTCGCGCCCAAACCCTATACTGGAGGCCAGGGTCTGTGACTTGTCGAGCTAACCGCACCCGTCTGCACCCGTCTGCCCGCGCGCCCCGTCGTTGGCGGGGGGCTGGGGGGAGCCCTCTCCCGGGGTTCCCCCGGAGGCGCGCCCCAACGGCGGACCCGCGGTTAGGGTCCGGGGGACCAGTCAGCCAGGGGCGGAGGGGGCGAGTGGGGCGCCATCTGGGGTCCCGCGTGTGGGAAGGCAGTCGCAGGCTCCCGCCGCTTCGAACAAACCGCTCGGAGACAACATTAGCCAGAATAGAGGACGGACTATGACCCATACACTCCCACCTCCGCCGGACCGCCGCGACCCGCCCGAAGCGGCCCCCGAGCGCGACCTGCTGCCCGCTTTCCTCGACTACCATCGCGCCACGCTCCTGTGGAAAGTCGACGGGCTCTCCGAGCCCGACCTGCGGCGTCCGCTGACCCCGTCGGGCCTGACCTTGCTCGGGCTCGTCAAGCATCTCGCCTACGTCGAGCGCTGGTGGTTCCAGGCCGTGTTCGCGGGGGAGGATGTCGACTTCCCCTGGACCGATGCCGACCCCGACGCCGACTGGCGCGCCGGCCCCGACGAGAGCCCCGCGGCGATCTTCGACCTATACCGGGCCGAGGTGGCGCGTTCGCGCGAGATCGTGGCCGCGGCCAGCCTGGACGACCGCGCGCGGCGGCCGCGCACAGAGCCGCTTGGAGGGGATCAGACGTTGCGCTGGATCATGGCGCATATGATCGAGGAAACGGCGCGCCACAACGGCCACGCCGACCTCATGCGCGAGGCGATCGACGGCGCGACCGGCGAATAAAGGATCGCGGGTTGCGCGGGACAGTGTGCAGATCCGGTCCCCTCATCCCCGGGTGGAATGGCTACAATAGGCCACGCACCGGCCGGGCAAGCGGGGGCTGTCGCCGTGAGCGCCAGCAGTCTCTGCCCCGCGCAGACCTCCTCGATATCAGCCACGACCGCTTCAAACGAACCCCTCGGAGAAAGCACCAGGTCACGGGCGATCCTCGTCGTGAAACGAGAAGACGACCGGGCCGGAGGGGTTGTCCAGCGCGACGAAGAACGGTGCGAGGTACTCCTCGACCCACGCGGTCAGGGCCGGAGTCGCCGCGCGCCGCGCCTCCTCGGACGCCCACCACAACGTGGCCACGCCCGTGTCGGCCCCAGTCCGTACGATCTCGAGGGCCAGGAACCCCCGCTGCCGGCGCAGCAACGGTAGGAACTCGTCCTGTTGCAGCGCGACGAAACTATCCATCGCGCCGGCGCGCACGGCGAACACATTGACGGATGCGTACGGCGCCATGGCTAGCGCAGCAGCGACGCGCCGCCGTCGACGTAGATCTCCACCCCGGAGACGTGGCGACCCAGATCCGAGGCGAGGAATAGGCAGGTGTCGGCTACGTCGATCGGTTCCCCTTGCCCTTCGTGCAGGGCCGGGTTCCCCTCCGGCAGCTCGACTGCGATCCCGATGTTGTCCGTGTGCCGCTGCTCGGTCCGCTGGTCGATGTTGGTGTGGATCGCCCCCGGGCACACGGCGTTGCAACGTATGTTGTGCCGGCCCAGCTCCAGCGCGACCATCTTCATCAGAGCGACCTGACCGGCCTTCGACGCGCTGTAGGCGCTCGCCCCCGGGTTCGAAAAGGTGCGGTTCCCGTTCACGCTGCTCGTGATGATGATGCTGCCGCCGCCGGCCCGCTTCAGGTGCGGCACGGCGAAGTGCACGGTCAGGTACGTGCCCTTGAGGTTGATGTCCAGGGTGCGATCCCATTCGTCGGGTTGCAACTCCTCGATGGGGGTCCACACCCCGTTGATGCCCGCGTTGGCGAACACGACGTCGAGCGTTCCGAAGCGGTCCACCGTTGCGGCGATGGCGCGCTCGACGGCGGCGGGGTTGCTCACATCGCAGTCCACGTAGAGGACCTGGCTCCCCTCGGCCTCGAGCTCGGCGCGCAGGCGCTCGCCCTCCCCGGTCTGCACGTCGGCGAGCGCGACGCGGGCCCCCTCTCGCGCGAAGCGCCGCGCCGTTCCTGCCCCGATGCCGCTCGCCGCGCCGGTGATGAACGCGACCTTGTCGTCCAGCATGCCCATGCTCGTGCCAGCCTTTCGTGTCCGATCGTGTCCGGCGCGCGCTACCGCGCCTTCAAGCGGCTCATCGCCGCGCCGTCCTCGCGCCAGGGCGTCGCAGAGAGCGATGCAGGAGTCGTGCCGGGAGCGGCGCCCCCGACATCGGCGCTGCTCTCGCGCCCAACGTACGGACGCCCTGACTTGGCGGCCGCGTCCGATGCGGGTATGTCTTAGGTAGGTGGCGAACGGTTAGGGGCGAAGGAGTAGACGTATGATCGAACGCGCAGACGGGGGACAGGCTATTGGCCTGTCCATCGGAGTTATCGTGGGGTGCGTCACTATCCTCATCCTCATCGTCAGCGGGAGGCTCGTGATAGGTTCGGCCCTGGCCTTCGGGGCCGTGCCTGGGTAGCGATGGTGACCGGGCCACGGCCAGGCGGACCGGTCGCCTCGAATCCAACCATGCGGGTCCACGCGCCTCTCCGGTACTGGAACGATCTCCGGCACATCACGTCTTCAACCACCGTACCGCGCACCACATTTATGGGGCGCCGCGCCGCGCCGCCCCCATCTACGAAAGGACGACAACGATTATGAACAGCGACAATCCGCAGCAAGCCTATTTCCTCTCCCTGGAGAAGGTGCCCACGCCCGTCTGGTACTGGCTCGGCATCGGCTCCATCGCCGCCTCCCTCATCCTCAAGCTCCGCGGTCGCGGCCAGGATGCCCTCTTCGTGGGCCAGTGGCCCCCCACCTTTTTCATCCTCGCCATCCTGTTCAAGAGCCTGCGCCCGAGCCAGGAAAGCTAAACCGCATAGGCAAAGGGGCGCCGAACTTTGCCACCACTATCGACCTCTATGACAACGTACACCTAGCCGTCCATCGAGCGCGCTTTGGCGACGCGGCAACGCCCGGGACTCCTCCAAAGAGGTCCCGGGCGTCGTGCACGACCTGTTCGCGCCGGCCTCGACGGACGCCTAGCCTCTTACTGGGCGGCGCGGCTTATGTCCGCGTCCCGCGTCCCCGTTCCGACCGCGACGCCGAACAGGGTGTGGGGCCGCGGGCGCGCCGCGCCCGCCGCCACCAGGGACTTTATGCCGGCCCCTGACAAAGCGATACTCGTAGCCCGCAGCCTTCATCTGTCATTGCACAGGCTGGCTGACGGCGGAGTCGCTCGGGTACACTGCTGTTGGGAGCGACGAAACGAGCGGGGGGCAGCATGGCCGGGGGGGCAAGGCGCTGGAGGGGACGACCGACTCGACGCGACTGGAGGCGTTCAGCGACGGTGTCTTCGCCGTCGCCATAACGCTGCTCGCGCTCGATCTGCATGTGCCCGACCCCCATAAGGATCTCCCGTCCGGGCGTGACGGGCTCCCTCACGGCCTCGTCCACGCTCTCTTGGACCAATACCAATGGCCGGTCTACCTGGCCTACGGGCTCAGCTTCCTCACCATCCTGATCATGTGGATCAACCACCACAACCTGTTCCGCCTCATCCGGCGCACCGACCACGTGTTCCTGCTCCTGAACGGTCTGCTGCTCCTCGTCGTGACCACCATCCCCTTCGCCACGTCGCTCCTGGCCACGTACCTGCTGCTGCCGGACAAAGGGGCTGCGCAGGTGATCTACAGCGGAGCGTTCCTGGTCATGGCGACCACCTACAACCGCATGTGGGCCTACGCCTCACGCGGCCGGCGCCTGCTCGGCGCGGGCGCGGACGAGCAGGCGGTGCGCGCGGTGACGCAGTCCTACCGTTTCGGCCCGCTGCTCTATTTGATTATTTTTGTCCTGGCGTTCGTCAGCGCCCAGGTGAGCCTCGCGCTGGGCGCCCTGCTCAGCATCTACTTCGCGCTCCCCAGCACGCTCACCCGCGGCCGCGCCCGGACGCGGTGAGGCGCGCCCCACCACACCGGGATCGAGAGGGTAAAGGGCCGCCTTACCGGCGCACCAGCGTGATCGGCGCACTGTGCGTGACGGCGCCGCGCGCCGTGCGGGCGACGACGGTGAGCGTGCCGGGCGTCGGCCGCGTGGGGACGTAGGCGAAGCGTAGCGGCACTCTCACCTGCCCGTAGCGGTCGGCCACGGCGAATAGCGTGGTGTGGTAGGGCTGGACAACTTCGCGGCCGCCGACGCCGCGCACGTGGATCATGGCCCGTAGCGTGACGACGACCGCGGCGCCCGGCTCCGTGCCGAGGCGTAGCACGCCCGGCCGGTCGAAGTGGAGCGTGGCCCGGGCCGGCCATGCCACGCGCAGCGCCGCTTGGGTCCGCGCCGGCGCCGTCGACGGTGCGTGCGCCTGCCCCGGGCGGCCCTGCGCCGCGTGATGGAGTTGCTGGGGGCGCGGCGCCGCGTGATGGACTTGCCGGCGGCGCAGCGCCGCTCGACGTTGCTGGACGCGGTGTGTCGGGCGCTGCTGCGGCCGCCGTTGTCGGGCCACCGGGCGTGGCGCGACATGGCGCTGTCTTTGTCGCCCTTGCCCGCGCGCGACTATCGTGACTATGCGGCCCCGCTGCTGGGTGTGGGGCGCCGTGACCCGCCGGGCCTGCGCGGGCCTGACCTGACGAGGCCTGGCCTTCTGCCCGCGCGGCGCGGCGCGGCGTTGCCCGGCCGGCCGCGATACCAGGTGGATGGCCCTGGCCGCGCGGCGCGGCGCGGCGCGGCGTTGCCCGGCCCGCGCGACGGAATGCGCCGGGTGGACGACCCTGGCCGCGGCGACGGAATGCGCCGGGTGGACGACCCTGGCCGCGGCGACGAGGCGCACGGGTGTGGCCGTCGCGTTGTAGCTCGATCCTGTAGGGACGGGCCTGGCGGCCGGCGGTGTCGAGGCTCGTCGCCCGGTCGCGAGCGCCACACTCCCCACGGCCTGTCGCGTCGCGGCGGGTGATGCCGGTGTCGCCGCGGGTTGCGCCCCTGCGCCGCCCGCCGTCGGTTGCGTCCCTACAGCGCCTGTTGCCGCGCGTTGCGCTCCCGCGGCATTTACTGTTGGCTGTGCCGCCGCGGCGCCCGCGGCGCCCGCGGCGCCGGCGCCCCCTGCCGAGCCGGCCGCGGCCCCTGCCCGGCCGATCGCGGCCGTCGCCGCGGACTGTGGGCGCCGCGACGGCGCCGAGAGGGCCGCGGGTGTGACTGTGATCGTAGGCTGTGCCGGCGCTGACGTCCCCCGTCGCCCCTGGCGCGACGATGGCTGCGTCCCGCCCGCGGCGGCGGTTTCGGACGCGTAGACGGCTCCGATCATCGGGAGAGTCTCTGGAGTGGTAGTTGGGGCTGGCATACCCGCCCGCGTCTGGCTCGCCCGCCCGGCCCCACCGATCGAGCCAAGCAGGCCCGCGGTGGCCGCGCCTTTGCCTTTAGATGCGTGAGCCATGCTTACCGCCCCATTGGTGGCGCCTGTGCCCGTACCCGTACCGGACGACCGCTTGGCCACGGCGACGCCAAGCAGCAGCAGGACGAGCAGGAGCGGCACTACAAAGGCTAACAGGCGCGGGGCCGCGCGGCCCGCTGTGAGCCCCTTACTCCGCGTCGCTACGGCTCCCGCATCGGCGGCGGCCGCGCCGGCCGCCGCTTGTTGCGGCATCGTCGCCGGGCCCGGATAGACCCGTAGCGCGCCGCCGGCGCCGACCACGAGCGTGAAGCCCAGCGCGGCCACGCCGGTGACGGCGCCCTCGGAGCGCGCCGTCACATTGAACGGATAGCGGCCCAGCGCAGACTGAGGGGCGTGTATGGTGAGGCGCGACGGGGCGCTCTCGCCGGGCTCGAGCGCGACCTCCCCGGGCTCGACGTCGTACCAGGCCGCGGGCAGGCCGCCGATGCGGATGGCGCAACGGCACGGCTTGCCGCTGGCGTTCTCGACCGCGAGCGACACCAGGGCCAGGCCGCCTGCTCCGACCACCGCGGATTCGTCCACGGCGGTCAGGCGGATGAATGAATCGTGCATGATCCCCCCTTTGTCGGGTGCTGTTGTCACCCTATAAGGCAGGAGTCGTGCTAGGCGGGCGTCGCGGGCTCCTCCGCCGGATAGTCGCGCAGGAACGGGGCCAATTCGTCGCCGGTCATCGTCTCCACGGCGACGAGCCGGTCGGCGACGGCGGCGATGGCGGCGCGGCGCGCCAGCACGATGGCGCGCGCCCTGCGGTCTGCCTCGTCGACGAGCGCGCGCACCTCGGCGTCGATCTGGCCGGCGAGGTCCAGCCCCATGCCGTGCTCGGGGTGGAGGGCCAGGGGGCCGAGCGCGCTCATGCCGAACTCGGTGACCATGCGCCGTGCGATGGCGTGCGCCTCGGCGATGTCTTTCTGCGCGCCCGTGGTCAGCTGCCCGGTGAACTGCAGTTCGGCGGCGCGCCCGCCCATGAGGCCGGCCATGCGGTCGCGCAGCGCGTCGACGGAGATCAGATAGGTGTCTTCTTCGGGCGCGACCACCGTGACGCCCAGGGCCTCGCCGCGCGGGAGCGCCTGGATCTGGCGCACGGGGTCGCAGTGCGGCAGCGAGGCCATCACCACAGCGTGCCCGACCTCGTGGATGGCGACGACGCGCTTGACGCCCGCGGGGATGATGCGCGCGCGCTGCTCCGGGCCCGCCGCGACCCGCAGGAGCCCCGCGTCCAGGTCGCCCGCCGTGACCTGCCGCGCGGAGCGGCGCGCCGCCAGCAGCGCCGCCTCGTTGACCACGTTGGCCAGGTCGGCCGGTGTCATGCCGCTCGACTGGGACGCGAGCCGCCCCAGGTCCACGTCGCGCTCGAGCGGGACCTCCCGCGTGTGGATGCCCAGGATGGCCCGGCGCGCGGCGCGGTCGGGCAGCGAGAGCGTCACGCGGCGGTCGAAGCGCCCGGGGCGCACCAGCGCCTCGTCCAGGATGTCGAGCCGGTTGGTGGCGGCGAGCACGACGACGCCCTCGGCCGGCGTGAAGCCGTCCATCTCGATCAGCAGCTGGTTGAGCGTCTGGTCGCGTTCGCCGCTGTCGCGGTTGCCCGACCGCGCGCTGCCCACGGCGTCGATCTCGTCGATGAAGACGATGCAGGGGGCCGATTTGCGCGCCTCGGCGAACAGGCCGCGCACGCGCGCAGCGCCCACGCCGACATACTTCTCCATGAACGCGGAGCCGGACATGCTGTAGAAGGGGACGCCGGCCTCGCCCGCGACCGCACGCGCCAGCAGCGTCTTGCCCGTCCCGGGCGCGCCGACGAGTAGTAGGCCGCGCGGGATGCGCGCGCCCAGCCGGCGGTAGTTCTTGGGCGCCTTGAGGAAGCCCACGACGTCGGCCAGTTCGCGGCGCGCGTCGTCGACCCCCGCGACGTCCTTGAAGGTGATGGCGCTACGGGCCGGGCGCGGCCCGAGCGAGAGACCCCGTGTCTTGACGTAGGCGTAGGCGGCGATGCCGAGCGTGACGAGCGGCACGAGCGCCGAGGACCCCTGCGGCGCCGCGGGTTCCCGGATCGGCCCGAACATCGGCTTCTTGTCGTTTGACATACTATTTACCTTTGCTAGTTAGATGTCGTTATTATCCATATTGCACGCTACGTGCCGCGCCCGCGATAGACGGGGGCCTGCGGCAGCAGCAGGCGCAGCCCCACGTCCAGCGGGAAGAGCAGCAGGGCCAACAGCAGCAGCGCGGGCCACAGGGGCGTCCAGCCCACCGTCGCGGGCAGGCCGTCGTGGCTGAAGGCGTCGGCCGGACGCGCCAGCGCGCGCCCGCCGCTGTCCTCGGAGAGGCGCGTCAGGAAGGCCGTGTCGACAGGGTCGCCCGCGAACTCGGCGGGGTAGGGCGCCACGGCCGCGGACACGTCGGCCGGCGCCGGGGGACTCGACGCGCGGCGGTCGTCGCGCACCGGGTTGGCCGTGTAGACCCCCTGTCCCCTCGCCGGGAGGGTCGCCGCGTAGGCGCCCGGCGCGATCAGGGGCAGGGCGACCACGCGCGCCTCGCCGTCCGGCATGACGACGCGCACGCGCGGGCTCGCGTTGTCGTCGAAGGCGCCGGAGGCGGTGCGCAGCGATTGGGCGACCCGCAACGTCCCGTTGCGCAGCGACAGCGCCGGCGCGGCGGGGCTCGGCGTGAGCCCGCGCATGGCCCACTGCGTCGCGTCGACCCAGAACTGTTCCTGCCGCGCCGGGCTCCACGCGCCGGCCCACTGCGCCCCGGCGTCCGAGGTCCAGGCTACCACGCGGCCGAGGCCGTACTGCCACGAAGAGAGCACGGGGTCGCCGCTCGCCGACTGCACGCTGACCTGTGCGCTGGTCTTCGGCGACGTCGTGTCGTAGGCCCCGATGGTCGGGAGTTTACTGCCCGAGAGGGCGCGCAGCAGCGGCGAGGCCGCCGCGACGCCGAGCTTGATGCGCCCCTTGACCTGCGCGTTCCCGGTCGCGCCGTAGCGCGCCTCGTTGACGATGATGCGCGGGATGTCGTGCGGGTCGGAAACGTAGTGGAAGATGCCGCCGCCCTCCTTGGCCCAGCGCTTGAGCTCGTCTTGCTGCACATCGCTCCCCACCCCGATGGTGGAGAGGGTGATGCGCTCGTTGTGTAAGCCCCGCACCAGCGCGTCGAAGGGCTGATCCTGCTCGCCCTGGCCGTCGGTCAGCAGCACGATGTGCCGGTAGGCCGTGGGCACGGTGAGGACGGCCTTCTCGGCGTCGCGTAGCGCGGGGTAGATGTAGGTGTCGCCGTCCGCCGAGAGCTTGCCGATCTGGGCCTTGATGCGCGCCTTGTCGTCGAATCCCTGCAAGGTGTGGAAGTTCACGATCCAATGGTTGGTGTCGTCGAAGGCCAGCACGCCGATGCTGTCGCCGTCGTTGATGTGGTCCAGAGCGGATGACGCCGCGACCTTGACCATGTCGACCTTCTCCACGCCCGAGATCGAGTCGGCCATCGAGCCGCTCTTGTCGAGCACGAGCATCAGCGCCAGCGGCGCGGTGGCCCGGCGGGGTGAAGAGATGCTGAGCACGGGCAGGGCGTCCTCGATCGGCGCATGCGCGTAGCCCCCCGCGCTGAACGAGTTGGGTCCGCCGATGGCCAGCAACCCCAGGCCGTTGAGGCGCACGGCGTCGCGCAGCGCGCGCTGCACGGCGGGGGTGAGCCGTGTCGCCGGTACGTCGTCGAGTATGACCTCGTCGTACCCGCGGTAAGCCGAGATGTCGGGCCGCAACGAGGCGGCTAACGCCGGCCGCACGTCCACGCGGGCGCGGGCCAGCGCCGCGGCCAGGCCAGTCGCCGTCGCGGGGTCGTCCACGACGAGCAGCGCGCGCCCCGGCGGCCCCACCACCGTCGCGGCGTCGAGCGCGTTGTTCTCACGCGCCTCGTCGCCCGGCGCGTCGACGCGCACGCGCACCGTGTGTGGCCCCGTGGTGTCGAAGCGTTGTTCTGTTTGCAGCACCGTGTCGCCGGCGGGCAGTGTCCGCTCGACGCTGGCCGGAACGCCGTCGACCGAGACCGTCAGGGTTGCGTTGGCCGCGTACGTACTGCGCAGCGTGATGCGCACGGGGATGCGCTCGCCGACGCGGGCGGTGCGCGGGAGGTCGATCGCGCGTACCAGGACGTCGCGCCGGGCGGCTGGCGCGATCGCCACCGTGTCGATGGGGACGCCGCGCGCCAGGGCTAGTCCCAATGCGCCCTCGGCGTCGCCCGTGGTGGCGCGCCCGTCCGAGAGCAGCGCCAGCCGCCCGGCCTGCCCCGGAGGGAGCGCGGCGAGCGCGAAGCGCACCGCCGACCCGATGTCGGTCGCCGCGGCGCCGGGTGCAACCGGATCGGGCAGCGCCTTGTAGTGCGCGAGGGGCACGGCCAGGCGCGGCGCCGCGCCGAACAGGACCATGCCCGCCTGGTCGCGCGGCCCGGCGGCCGTCGTGGCCCGCTCGGCCCACGTCATGCCCGCGCGCTGGCCGCCGGGTCCGACGCTGGCCGAGGCGTCCACCAGGAACATCACCGCGACCTGCCGGTCGGTCGTCCGCCAGGCAGGGCCGGCCAGGGCCGCGACCAGCAGACCCAGCACGAGCAGGCGCAGCGCCAGGACCAGCGGGGCGCGCCGGCCGGGCAGACGCCGCAGACGCGCGTACCCCGCCGCCGCCGTGACCGGCAGCAGGATCAGCAAGAGCAGAGCCCAGGGGGACGTGAAGGTCAACATTTATGTATGCCGCACATAGTACCACCATTCGCCGCCCAGCAGGAGCAGCGCCAGGACTGCGCCGAGGGCCCAGCCCTCCCAGGGCGTGGACGGGACGGGGACGGCCGGGAGGGCGGCGGGCGGCGCGGGCGCGACAGCAGCGTCCGCGCCCAGACCTTCGGCGCTTGAGGTGTCCGCGCCCAGACCTTCGGCGCTTGAGGTGTCCGCGCCCGGACCCTCGGCGTTGACCGCGATGGCGCTCTTGCCCCCGCCGGCCGCGCCGGTCACGTCGTAGAGCCCCGGGCGGAGCGCCGGCAGCGCGGCGAGGTCGCCTGCCGAGGGGAGCGCCGCGGCCGCGCCGGCACCGCCGGCCAGCGTAGCGGCATCCCGGCGCGCCAGGGGTATCGTCCCCGGCCTCCCGGCTGTTGCGCTCCCCGGCGGCGCCGGGGCCAGCGCCTGCGCGATGTTTTGCAGCAGCGCGGGGAAGGCTAGCAGGGTGTCCAGGTTGCTGCTATTGGCGGCGGCGGCCGGCCGCGGGTCGAAGGTCAGCACGGCCACGCGGCGGCCGCCCGTGACGCCGCTGAAGAGCAGCGGGCCGCCGTCGCCGGCGATGACGGCGCGCGCCCAGCCCGGCAGGGCCACGCGCGCCGCCGCGGAGACGATGAGCGAGCCCAGGTCGACGTTGCGCAGGAGCGGGCTGGCGCGGTCGAGCCCCGTCACGACGGGCGCGATCGTTTCGCCGGAGCCCACTGTGTCGAAGAGCGCGGTACCGGCCGTCGGGTTGACAAAGAGCAGGTTGCCCGGCGGCAGGATGTCGGGTCCGGTCCCGTCGAGGACGACCAGGTCGACGCGTCTGGCCACGTCGCCGAGGGCTCCGTTATCAGGAGCGATCGTGCCGAGGGTCACGTTGGGGATGGCGCGCAGGCCCTGCGCGAGCGGCGACGTGGGGTCGCCCGTCACCAGCAGGATGTCGCGGTGGAGGGGCCGCGGTACGACGGCCCACGCCGTGTCGTCCGCGGGCAGCGCGTCGCGCCCGTCGAGGTGGAGCTCGACCGTCCGCGCGCCCGCCGGCAGGGGCAGGTGGATCTGCTGCGAGGTGTTCGCGCGCAGCGACAGCGACAAGGGTTCCGCGCTACTCCGGCCGTCCACGGTGGCCGTGACGCGGGTCGTGATAGGGTGCGCGCCCTTGTTGACGAGGCGCGCGTAGGCCTCGCACGCGCCGGCGCCGCCGGGTGTGCGCCCCGTCAGGCACGACACACTCAGATCGGCGACCGCGCGGTCGTCGTCCGTCGTCCCGATGCTGCGCACGCTCAGGCCGGGGACGGCGCCGCGCAGGGCGCCGAGCGTCGCCTCGCTCGTCCCCACGGGCGCGAAGAGGTACGTCGCGGTGCGCGGCCCAGCGGACGCGGCAAGCCCGGCCAGCAGCGCGCCGTCTCCGCCGAGCGAGGAGGGGCCGTCGCCCGGCGCGAGGGCGCCGAGCGCGCGGCGCAGCGCGGCGTGGTCGCCCGATGTGACGAGGACGCGCGGCGTCGCGCCCGCGTCGACGAGCGTCATGGCGTCGCCCGCGCCCAGGCCGTCGACGAGCCGGGCCACCAGGTCGCGCGCGCGGGCCAGGCGGTTCGGCCGCACGTCGCCGGCGCCCATCGACAGCGAGGAGTCGACCGCCACGAGCAGGTGGCGCCCCCCGGCGGCGACGAACGCGGGGCGCGCCAGCGCCACCGCCCCGCAGAGCAGCACGGCCAGTTGCAGCAGCAAGAGCAGCCAGCGCGTGGGGAGGCGGCGCGGCCGGCGCAGAGGAGTCTCGTCGAGCACGCGCGACCACAGCAGGGTGCTGGGCAGGGTGTGGCGCCGGTAGCGTATCCGCCACAGGTGGATAAGCAGGACCGGCGGCAGCAGCAGCAGCGCGGCGAGGCCGGCCGGCGTGAGCAGGCTCATCGCGGCGCCCCTTCCCGGCGCGTGGCTTGTAGGGGCGTATTACCGTACGCCCGCGGCGAGCGGCGGCTCATCGCAGCACCCCTTCCCGGCGCAGAGCCTGTAGCACCAGCGTGCGCGGCGGCACGGCCGTGCTCACGCGCACATAGTGGGCGCGCTGTGCCCGGCAGAGCGCCGCGAGCTCGTCGCTCCAGGACGCGACGTGCGCCCTGTAGCGCCGCAGCAGCGCCGGCGTGATCGCGACCCTGACCAGCTCGCCGGTCTCGCAGTCGTGCAGCTCGAGCAGGCCGTCGAGTCCCGGGTCCTCCTCCTGCTGGTCGACCACGTGCAGCACGGTTGTCTGCAGCCCCACCCGCGCCAGGAGGCCGAGCGCCTCGGCGTGCCCCTCGGAGACCAGGAAATCGGTCAGCAAGACCGCCACGCCGCGCCGCCTCCCCACCTGCCCGCAGTAGGCGCTCGCCGCCCGGGCCAGATCGGTCCCGCCCCCCGGCTCGACCGCGCGCAGGCGCTCCAGGAGCGGGCCCACGGCGTTGCGTCCGCGCAGGGGCGGCAAGACGGGGTGGGGCTCCCCGCCGAAGGCGCCGAGGCTCACGGTGTCATAGCTTGCCAGCGCGACGGCGCCAAGGGCGGCCGCGACGCGTTTGGCGTAGGTCAGCTTGTTGGGCCTACCCCAATCCATCGATTGGGAGCAGTCGATCAGCAGGTGCACGGCACGGTTCTCGCGCGCCTCGGTCAGCTTGAGGCACAGCTCGCCGAGCCGCGCGTAGACGTTCCAGTCGATCAGGCGGAAGTCGTCGCCCGGCACGTAGTTACGGTGGTCGGCGAACTCGATCGAGTGCGCCTTGCGCCGGCTGGCGTGCTCGCCGGCGAGGCCGGACGTGGCCGCGCGCGGCGCGCTGAAGCGCAGCGCCTCCACCTGGCGCAAGAAGGCCCCGTCGATTAGCGCGCTCGGGTCATCCATCTCCGCGTCCTCGCCGTTCAGCGCGCGGCCGACGGACTTCACGCCGGCCCCGAGGGCCGACAACCGGCGGCTGACCGTCGATAGCCTTGTCA
>JAABUX010005709.1_pt1 | contig 15186 bp, 20 predicted proteins | sample 5561851 | NCBI WGS metagenome assembly JAABUX01 (sample SAMN10711883, study PRJNA513361) | rock metagenome | isolation source: Antarctica rocks | place: Antarctica: Victoria Land, Richard Nunatak red sandstone | collected 2016-01-03 | reverse complement strand
CCCCGCCGGCGCGCTCCGCGGCGGCCGCCTGCGACTTGCGCAGCGTGGACGGCGCCGCGCCGTCCGACGCGGCCGCCGCCGCCTTGGCCTCCGCGGCGTCCGCGGCGGCGGCCGCCACGTCCCCGGCAGCCGCCGCGGCCGTCGCCGCGCCCTCCTCGTCCGCCTCGGCCTCGCCGGCCTTGGAGCTGGCGGCGGCCTCCTCGCGCGCCTGCGTGATGCGGTACCGGGATCGGTGGGTGCCTGGGCGCGGCGCTCGCGAACGCCCACAAAGCGTGCTTCCGAGATGCGGGCGGCCCCCGCCGGCGCCTCCTCCTCTGCTGCTCTCGTCGGCTGCGGCCTCCTTCCGCGCCTGGCGGCGCGTGCATGCAAGGGCCCCGAGGTCCCCCAAGGCCCTGGCAAACGCAGCAGCAGGCCGGGCGCGCCGCCCCGGTCGCCTGCCCACCAGGGGCGCCCGTCGCCTGCCGGGCGCTAGACCGGCACCTGACGGGCTTGGCACGGCGGCCATAGCAGCGGCAAGCGCGCTGCGGGCCCCCGCTGCGCGCGTCCATGCAGCTGCGCTGCACGGCTAGGCCCCCAACGGCTCAGCCCTCACTGTTGCCACACGTGCAGGCTTCGCGCGCGCCTGCTTCAGCAGCTCCATGGCCTCGTCCATGGCGGCCGACCGCGCGTCGTCGGCGCCGGCCTCAGCGCCGGCCCCAGCGCTGGCCTCAGCGCCGGCCTCAGCGCCGGCCTCCGCCCCGCTTGCCTCGCCCGCCTGGCGCGCGGAACCAGCCTACTGTGAGCGCGTCCCTGGCTTGCCATGAACACACGGAGTCATAGGTTACGAAAAAAAACCGACTCCGTGATTAGCAAACCGCAAGTGCAGAGTGCCCGAACCGCAAGTGGCCCCGCGGCCGCGCACCGCGCCGGTCTCCGCGGCCATCTGCGCCTGCGCCTGGACCATCATGTCGGCGATCGCCTTCTGCGCGTCCTCCGCGGCCGCCGCGCCGGCCTTCTTCGCCGCACCCTCCTCCTTCTGCGGCAGCCCCGCACTACGGTTTACAGGGTTCATTGATGTTGACAGTGCATGCCGCACGCGCGTCCAGCGCGTCGCGCAGGCAGAGCGCGGTGTCTTCCTTCCAGCGCTCGTCCCCGCTGCAGCGTGTGGTGCGCGGCACGACAGACCGGAACAATTTTAACTCTAATTGCACCCAGTTTGCAGCTGGCTGGGGGCGCGGCGCAGCGGCCGCGCCTGCACGTCCTCCAGCAGCGCGGCGACCACGATGTTGGAGAAGAAGACGAGCGCCTTGAGCTCCTTGGCGGCCTCCAGGCGGTCGCGCTTGTTGCGCGAGCGCCCGATGAACGCCTGCGCGGGGCGCGCGCGCGCGTCGGCGCGCGGGGCTGCCGCCCGGCTGCGCCACGGCCTGCCTGGCTCATTGCCCCGCAAGGCACGCCGCGACCGCCGCGAGGCCGGCAGGACGGTGCAAATATGCCCCTCGCAGGCGTCAAGCATCTCGTGCCCCGGTGTACGGGGCAAGCGACCATAGAGTGCAGCAACCCTACCCTAACCCCTGCACACGGCCGCGCCTGGAACGCCTTGCGCGCGGCGGTTGACAGCACCTCGCGCGCCAGGGCGGGCTCCAGGCGCAGGTCGCGCATCGAGCGCCGCACGGCCTCCCGGTCGTTGAGGCCGAAGCGCTCGATGCCGGCGTTCATCGCGTCCTCCACCGCCTGCCGCACGGCGCCGCCCCCCGCTCTCGCTATTACACTACTCTACCCTGTCCCTCGTCGATCACCCGAGCATGGTCCTCGGGCAGCTGCGCGCCGCCTCGCGGCCGGGGCGCCCGCCCTTGTGCGGCGCCCCGCGCCGCAGCGGCTGCACCGTGCTCCAGTATGCACAGGCGCTGATGCCATGGCAGGCATGGCTGTTGTCTGCCAAAGTATGTGCATTTCACGCATGCGCCCCAGCGCTCGTGGCACGGCCTGTTCGGCGGCCCTCGCACAGCCCCGCGCGCGCATATCTGCAGAGTCGGCGCTTCCGTGCGCGCGCCCGCCGGGCCGGCGGCGCGCCTGCTGGTAGATGCGGCCGCAGATGTCGCGGTGGACCTGGCGCACGTCGTCGCGCTTGATGCACAGCAGCCGCCGCAGCCGGTCCAGCTCCTCGGCGCCCTTGTCTGCGCCGCAGCCCCGGCGCGCGCGCCTGACGCCCATGCTGGCTGCCTGCGGTGCCGGCCCTCCTGCCTGGCACTGCCAGACGCAGACACGCACACGCCCCGCAGGCGACCTGCCTGCATTCCACCACCCGGCTGCTGGTTGAATGCTCAGCCGCTTGTTGCATGCCAAGCATAATTGTGCAGGGTGGCCGCTGCAGAGGATGCGCGTACAGTCCCACAGGTGACTGCATGCGCACCACCTGCATGGCTCCCGAGCGCATCGCGGCTGCTGATCGGGCAGAGCCGCTCTGCCCGAGGCGGCGGGGGGCCAGCATAGGGCAGCCTAAACCTAAGCCCGGGCGCGTGCCGCCGATGCGCTTGTCCTCGGCCAGCAGCGCCTCCAGGCGCTCGCGGTACAGCTGGCGGTGCAGGCCGGCGGCGGCCTCCGCGTCAAAGCCCAGCCGCTCGCACAGCTCGCCCAGTACGGCTGCCTTGCTCGGCGCCGCGTCCAGGCGCCCGCTCGTGAACTCCTCGCGCAGCAGCCGCCTGCGGGCGCAGGGCGAAGCAAAAGGGTCACACGCGCGGTTGCGCAAGCGCCTGCCACCCCCGCCTCGCCGGCGCCTCGCGCTTGGCGGCGCAACTGCAGGCTGGTACTTGACAGAACTGTGCGCCCGATGGCGCCTGTGTTGCGCGACGGTGCCTGCATGCTGGGCGACAAAGTCCAGGAGCCCGACCAGGCCAATACGTGAACCCCTGGGCAAGTCCCTCGTTCTGCAGCCGACCTGCGCAAATGCAGTGCAGGGCGAAGCCAAGCATGTCAGCCCTTGAGTATCCCTAGCCCTCACCCTGCACTCCCCCTGCAGCTTTTGCACTGTACGCTGCAGCACAAGTGCACGCCCGGCGCGCGGCACCCGTGTCGACGCACCCGCCGAGCGCTCAGGCATAGCGGAGGGCAGCAGGGAATTTGAACAGGGCACGGGCTGCAGGCGCGGCGGCGGGCGGCGGGCGCGCGCCGGTAGGTCTTGGAGACGATGTCCTCGCGGACCTCGCCCGCCTCCTTGACGCCCAGGCCCAGCATGCGCTGCAGGTCGCCCGCGGCGCGGTCCAGCGCCGCGCCGAAGCGGCCCTCCCGCCGCAGCGTCTCCTCCACGTACACCCTGCGCGCCGCGGCGCGCCTCACCCCCACCCTCCCGCACCGCCCCTACTGCGCTCCGCAGCCAACGGCCGCTGCGCCCATTCTTCCTCGGCGCAGAAGCGCGCTCCCTGCCGGTTGTGGCACTGACGCACAGATGCCCTGCAAGACGTGGGCCTATAGAGCTACGAGTGCAGTTCCCCGAAGCAGGAATGGCGAGGCTGCTCAGGCTCTCGCATGGCGGCGCACAAGCCCTTCTATAAGGGGCCTGTCGGCGCATCCATGCGGCATGCCGCGGGGACCCTGCGGAAGCAAACACCGGCGCCGACCCTGGCGCAGCAGACCCCGGCGCAATCCTACTGCAGTAGACCCCGGCGCGCACCGGTAGAGCTCGCGCAGGTCGCGGCGCTTGCCGTCCGCGTCCAGGCGCCCGCCGAACACTGACACGGGCCCCAGCCCGGGCGGCATCTCCGGCTCGCCCGCCAGGCCCGCCAGCCCGCGGCTGTACGCCAGCACCTCGCCGACCGCCTGCGTGCGCCGCCAGGGCCGGCTCAGGCTCCAGCAGCGCGCTCAGCGACCGAGAGGGCGCGCTCTGCATGCCCTCCATTGGTCACAGCCGCGCCTCTCGCACGCAGAGCTATCCCAACGTCCTGCATGTCTGAAGCAGCAGGCTGCACAGCGGCATGCATGCCGCGGTACGAGGCTGCCCTGCGAGAAGCAAGGCTGCGGCCGGCACGAGCAACCGCCGCAGCGGTTTGCTGCGCCTGCGCCACATGTGGGCGCCGCTGGCGAGCACTGCGGTGCTGCCGCAACGTCGCTGCCGGAGCCGCCACCGTCGAGGGATGCTTTGGCCCTGGCGGCGTCCTGCTGCCGCGGCCCGCCGGCGCGCGGCCCAGCCGGGGCGCGGCGCAGACGCGCGCCTGCAGCGCATCGCTGTAGTCGCGCGCGCGCGTGCGCCGCTTCAGGCACTCCAGGCCGCGGTCCAGCATGCCCTCCGCGGCCGCGCGCGCGCGCTCCTTTATGACCTCGGCCGCCGCGTCGTCCTCCAGCCGCACGCGCTGCTGCGTGGCGCGCACCTCCGCGAGCGCGGCGCGGTCCGCCTGCGCGGGGGGCGCCGCGAGTCAGGGTCTCGCCAGGGTTCTGGTGCGGGCACGCCGCGCGCCTTGCACGCCGCGTGGGCGTGCTGGCACTGCCACAGCGGCGCCCGCCGCCGCCCGCCGCCCGCCGCACATGCAGCAGGGCTATGTGGCCGGCCAGGCGGCGCCCAGCGCGCCGCGCGTTTGCCGGGCGGCGCGCAGGGCGCGCACCGGCAGGCCGCCGGCGCGCGCGTCGAGCAGGCTGCGGAAGAGCGCGCGCGCGTTGTCGCGGCGCGCGATGTACAGCTGCGCGTCGCTCATGCCAAACACGCGCCGCCAGGGCAGCAGGAAGGCCGCCTTCTGGTCGCCGAACACGAGCGCGGAGACGTAGACCAGCTTTTGCAGCGCGCGCCGCTGCTCCACGTCCGCGCCGCGCGTGCCGGCCTCCAGGCGGCTGCGCATCAGCCGGCGGCCGGCGTCGATGTGCACGGGCGCCGCGTCCTCGTCCGCCAGGCCCAGCGCGTCCTTGAACGCCCGGATGCGGTCCGCCTCGTCGCCCCTGCGCCGCCACGCGACCAGCGCTGACTCAGCGGAGTAGCGGTGGCGCGGGCGCCGCGCCCGGGCGCCGTGGTGTCCGCGCCGCAGCGGCGCCTTCCCAGGGCCTTGAAGTTGCACACACCGCCTGGAGAGGTGGGCGCCGCAGCGGAGGCCCCACAGCATGCAGGCGCGGGCTCGCTGCACAAGCAGGGCCGCTGGCCGCCTGTGAAATACATGCGGCGCGCTCGCGAGCGCCCCAGGCACACCGGAAGGACCTGAGGGTAGGCACCCGCGCATTGACATCGATGAGTGCGGGCAGAGCCGGACGTTCAGGCTGGGGCGGGGGCGCACCGCAGCGGCGCGTCGCCGGGTGGCAGGACAGCCTGCAGGTACGCATCGTACGCCGCCTTGAGCTCGCCGACGAGCGCGACGCCAAAGTCGACGCCCAGCCGGTCCGCCAGCGCGGCCACGTCGGCGCGCTGCAGGGCCGCTGGGTCCTGCCCGGCCAGCAGGTTGTGCAGCACGGTGCCCGCCGCCGCCACGCGCTCCTCCTGCAGGCGCCGCGCGGCCGCGCCGCCCGCCACTGCGCCCACCACCGCGCCAGCCGCGCGGCCCGCGCCGCGCATATTGCCTGCCGCGCGCTGGCTCTCGAAGTGAGATGCAAACGCACGTGCATGCCCCCAACAGTCCTCCTCTTGCAGCCTCGTGCGCTGCTATGACCCGCAGCTGCTCCTGCAGGCCCAGCGCAGCCGCGCCCGCCACGGCGCCCGCCAGGGGGCCTCACACGCGCCGTCGGTGCCTGCACGCCTGGCTGGCTGCTATGATGCGCCCATGGTTTGTCTCGCTCTGTCCGGGCGGCGCCGTGCACCCCGCCGCCTACCCGACTCTGCGCCAGCCACACTCCCTGCGCCACAAGGCCGCTGCCAGAGGGCGGCCACGTTCCTGCTCGTACGGCGCGGGGCGGGAGGCGCACCCGGGGCGCGCGCGCCGGCTGCATAGCCCAGCCCGGCGGTCGTGGCCACCATCACCAGCGCGCCGGCGAACAGCGCGGCCTTGGGCAGGCCGGCCAGCACCTTCTGTACGCCCTCCAGCTCCCGCTGCTCCATGAACGGCTTCTGCAAGGGAACCGAGCCGAACAGCTCGCGCACGGGACAACATGCAATTAAGCAGCTTCACCCGCACCTGTCCCGTCCTTGCACTGCAAGGCCTGCAGGAAAGCAGGTCAGAGAGCAGCAAACACAGTCCAGGGCGCACTGCATGCGCCTCGTCATGTGCTCCAGTCGTTGCCGCGGCTGCTCGCCGGCAACAAAAGCGTTGCCGGCATATGCAGCCGCGTGGCAATACGTGGGACACTGCCGCCGCGCGCTGGCTGCCATGCAACAAGTGCAAGCTGCCCGCTCCGGGTGCTTGCAAAGCGCACGCATGTGCGCCGTGCGCCGTGCGGCCCTGTCCGCCGCACAGGGCTTGTGGCAGCATCATCTGGAGAGCTGGCTTCACCACATTGCGCACACAGTCATCAACTATGTTGGGGGGCTTGCGCAGCCAGCGCCTATCCTGGAGTCCTGAAACCCTACATCAGGCTCAAAGGGTCGAGCCTGGCACCGCCAGGAGTTGCTGACAGTGACGGACGTTGTTCCCGGTTCTTTCTGGAGGCGGGTAAAGCTCAGACCTGTTCTCTTCCACCCGTTGCAGCAAGATGCGCACTGTTTTCAGCCAAGCGCCGTGCATCAGGGTGAGCGCCTTTCACGGCCATGCTTTGAGGCAGCCTGGGGCGGGCCGCTTCTGCGGCCAGGCGGTTCGGGTGCGGGTGACGCAGCGGCGGGGCGGTCTGGTTGTGCGCGCGGTGGAGACAGAGAAGAAGCCCGACACAAAAGACAAGGAAAAGGCGGACCGCCTCGTACGAGGTACGCGCACATAGCGTGCTTGTAGCGCAGCTGCTCGTGCCCCTCTCTGCTGCAGATGCCTCAAGCATGCAGCGACCCTGCTCAGAGCTGCAGTGGTGGCCGAGTGGCACCACTACTCAGCTTTGCGGTGTCCCAGCTCCCCCACCAGTCCTTGCCCGCCGTGACAGGGCTGGACAAGGCGACGGCGCAGAAGATCCTCAAAGTCTGGGAGGAGACGGGGGCGGGCAGCTCACCGGACGCGCTGCGCAAGATGCTTATCAACCGCTCGATCCGCACGCTGGGCACGGTCTTGCTGCAGGTTGGGCTGGACACTGGTCCGCCCCCCGCTTTGCCAGCTCCGCTGTGCAGCTCCCGGCGCCAGCCTTTGCCACACGTGTTGATGGTCGCTCGGCTGTGCGTGCAGGCGCGTCCTGGGGCGCCTTCACCACGGCCAGGTACATTGCAAGCGGCGGCGACTTTTTCGGCAAGATCGCCGTGGAGTACCTGGCCTATGCGCTGGGGCTCTACTTTGGCGTCGGTGCGCCGCGTCCCACCCTCGGCTGCGTCGGCTGCCAGAGGCGGGGGCGGCGCCGCTGAGACTGGCGCGGGTTGCAGGCGTGGTGCTGGACGCGTTCCTGCTGGGCGCGACCGGCTATGCGGCGTTCCAGTACTCCACCAACGCGGAGGCCTTCCTGCAGGCCGTGCGCCAGGCGCGCCCTGGCCTGCGACGTCGCTCGAGGGCCATAATGTCTGCTGGCGGCGCGCAAGAGTCAGCCGAGAGTCAGCGGAGCCGTTGCAAGTCCATGTCAGGGGTGGGGTTGTGTGCGAAGTTCAGAGCACGCCCGGTGAGCGCAGGTGGCCGGCACCAAGTCCCAGACCGGGCTGGCGGTGGCGGACAAGGCGCAGAGCGCGGTCAACCTCGTCAAGGTCATCAACGCGCTGAACAAGATCTCGGACATGCTCAAGGCGCGCCCCTGCCCTGCGCAAAGCGCCGCGCCTGCGGCCGCCGTCCGCGCTGCAGGCGCAGTGCCAGGCTCGGCGGCTAGGCGGCAGGCCCCGCTGGCTGCGCTGATCCTCAGGGCGGACTCCCTTGTACGCTGGACTCGCTCATGCCCTCATCACCGCCTGCCATTGTCACGCATATTCAGCAATGGCCGGCCATCCCGGTGTTGAGTTGGACCAACAGGCAGGCTGTCAGCCGCCTGGTTGACCCTGGGTGGGGGGACACGGGTCGCAGGATGAGGCGGGCAGCGCCGGCGGCAAGCGGCAGAGCCCGCTGAAGAGCCTGAGCACATTCCTGACTCTGCAAAAGGCGGAGGCGGGCGGCTTCGACGCCGGCAAGTACGGCCTGAGCAACGACCAGGCGGCCGAGATCGCCACCGTGTTCAGCAGGCGTGGCCTTTTCCAAGAGCGCGCAGCATGCATGTGGCGACCTGGGGCGCACGCTGAGCCGGGGACAGCGCGTGTTCCCGTCGCGCGCTCGTGCGAGCACGCGACACGGTGGGCGCCAGCTATTCCAGGTGAGCACGGCATGGCGACGCGCAGGTTCGACGAGAATGACGACATGGTGCTGGAGCCAATGGAGGTCCGGAGACTCATGTGCGCCCGCTCTGCGCTGCCCCCCGCAGCGGCGCCGCTGGCGGCGCCCTGCGCGGCTGCCATGCTCATGCGCATCGCATGAGCCACGCCTCGCGCGGGCTGGCCGCGCCTTGAAAACGCCTGTGATGAGCCCCTTGCGCTTTGCGGCTGCTCAGTACGCACGGCTGCTGCGCGCGCCGGCCCGGGCGCTTGCGGCGCGTGACCCTGGCCGCGGGCGCGCAGCCGGCAAGAGGGCTTCGACTTCTCGGAGGACGAGGAGAAGAAGGCGGTGCAGATCCTGGACACGTCCGGCGATGGGCTCATCAGCTTCGAGGAGTTTGTGGACTGGTGGGTGAACAAGGTGCGCGCGCGCGCGCGCGCTGCCGGCCCCGCCTGCGGGTGTCACGTCACACGGCAACAAAGGGCACTCCATGCAGCGTAACCTCCTGCGCAAGAACCCCTGCATGCCTGCATCCATGCAGCGTAAACTTCCTGCGCAAAGGCTCCTGGATGCCTGCATGGAGGGGCAAAATATGCGTGCCACCTTGTGTGGCCCGCCCGACCTGGCGTCGCCCGCCACGCACCCGCTGCGGAAGAGTGGTCCAAACGCCCGCGAGCTGGCGCGTGCGCAGGTGGACCCCAGCAAGATGCAGACCAAGTCGTGAGCGCGCTGAGCGGGCGACGCATGCCCGACGGGGCGGGCGCAGCGCCGGGTGCTGAGCGCGTGCATGCCGAGCTCGTGACTGCTTACAAGCGTCCAGCGTCAGCTGTGTGCTGCGGTCTGCTTGAGGTCTGCTGAACAGCAACGTGTCTGTGCGCGTGCCCAGGTCTTGGGCGGCATGACGGGCAGGCTAGCGGTGCATGTGACAGGCAGGCTGGCGGTGCATGTCATGCCAGAGTGCCAGACATTTGTGAACAGGTCTGCAAACACTTTGCAAGTCCGCCGCAGCACTGCTGGCATGCAAGTGTTGGGCTTGCGCCCACGCCTGGTCTGCACATGTTTGCATTCACGCATGGCTTCACTCAGGCATTCACTCAGGCACTCGAGCACGCGTTGGCATTCATGCATGCCCTCACTCATGCCTTCACTCGGGCATGAGCCGAGCAAGGAGCCTAGACCTCCAGCCGGGGCTGCTGCGCCGCGGTCTCCCGCTTCAGCAGCAGCAGGGACGCGGGCGGCTGGTATGCGGCCAGCCGGTCGATGAGCTCGCCCGCCGTCGCCGCCTCCAGCAGGATGCCGCGGTACGCGTCCCGGATGAAGCCCTCCGCCACGGCGTGCTCCACAAATGCGAGCAGGTGGTCGTAGTAGCCGGCGCCGCCGGCGCCGCGCACGTTGAGCACGCCCACCGGCTTGGTGTGCAGGCCCAGCTGCTGCCAGGTGACCACCTCCACCAGCTCCTCCAGCGTGCCAAAGCCGCCCGGCAGCGCGATGAAGGCGTCAGCCTCCGCCGCCATCAGCGCCTGCCGGCGCGCTGGCCGCCTTACGAGCCGCCGCGCACCAGGCCGGAATGCTCTGCAGCTGACAGGCGCTCGCAGGCTGCACACGCACCCAGCAAGCCGGGCGCAGCGGGGGAAAGGGGGGCAGGCGAGGGGGCTGCGCACTTTGCGCGAGTGCATCGAGTCCACCACCCGCAGCGTCCCGATCGACGGCCCCGACACCTCGCGCGGCGCCAGCGCCTCCGGGATGACGCCCAGGACCGCCTGAGCAAGGCACAAGCGCTCGGACAGCGGTGTGTGATGTATAAAACATCGCCAGGCCACAGCGTTGAGCCGGGCAGCGCACCTGCCCGCCGTCCTGACATGCCCGCGCTATCTCTCCCATCAGACCGCCGCTTCCTGCAAGCAGTGGGCCTTATCACTCTGCTTGGCATCTGACGGCCAACAAGCCACGCGGTTGCACATGACGCGCACCGCCGCCATAGACGAGGCCAATATTTCTCCTGGCCATCTCTGCTCCCAGGTCGCGCGCCGCTTGCATGTACTCAGGTCTGCTGCCAGCGTTGAAGCCGCAGAACACGGCTATTGTCCTTATGGCGTTACGAGGCGCGCCGCCGGCGGGCAGTGCTGTGGGGGGCATGGGCCAAGGGCTGTGGGGCACCGCCGCAAGCGCTTATCTGCTCAGGTGCACGGCCGGCTCTGCCAGAAGTCACAAGTGAAGAACATGCTCTGACACTTTGAGCTGGCCCCAGGCGGGTCCAGAGCCAGGGCGTATGACAGCCTCTGCATGCGTTTGCTTACAGCATCCCATGCGTGGACATGCCGGCCCTGCAACACCTGTGCAACCTAAGCAGCAAAGCCCCGCTAACCAGGCCACCTAAAACGCGAGCGCTCTGCGCCGGCGGGCGCCGCCTCACGCGGGCGTGACGGGGTTGCCCTGGTCGTACTGCCGCCGCGTCTCGGGGTTGCGCAGCACCTCGTACGCCGCCTTGAGCTTGTCGAAGCGCTCGCGCGCGGCCTTCTGCTGCGCCAGGTCGGCGTCCTGGCGCAGCATACGTCCGCCGTCAGCGCAAGCGGCAAGCCGCCCGCGCTCGCCGCTCGCGCCGCTGCTCCAGCCAGGCGCGCTGGTCTGCACTCGCGGGCCTGGCACTGCGCGGCAGGGTGCCGCGGGCCGGGGACGCGCGCGCGCTCGCCCCTGCTGCGGCACGCAGCGCCAGAGCGGCGTGGCCGCGCGACAGAGTCTCAGACGACGCCCCGCGTCGAGCCGCCGGCGCAGCGCCGTGCCGGGCGGGCGGGCAACCGGCAGGCGGCCCGGCACCGCGCCTTCTGTCGGTCGGGGTGCCAGAGCAGCGCGGCCTCGCGGAAGGCGCGCTTGATGTCGGCCTCGCTGACCGCGCGCCCGCTCGCGTCCAGGCCCAGGCGGCCGTAGTAGCCGAGGAAGTCCGGCCGGCCGCCGGCCGCGCTGCGCGCGTACACCGTGCCCGCGCCCGCCGCCCAGCGCGCGTGGTGGCCGCCGTGTCCCCAGCGCTGCTGCCGCCGCGCCTCCGTCTCCTCCTGCGCCGGCCGCGGTCCCCGCTTCACTGCGGGCGCCTCGCAGGATGCCGAGAGTGCGCGGCGCGGCAACCGGCGCCGGCGGCATTTGGGCGCCAGACGTCGCCGCGGCCATCAGGGCACGCTGCCAGAGCGCTGCACATGCACCCGCCCCGGCTTGGGCGCATCCCTGCCCCGGCGGAGCGGAGGGCGGCGGGCGGGCGGCGAGCGGGCGAGCGGGCGGCGCACGTCCACACGCTGCCGCGCGGCGGCGGCGGCGGCGTCCGCGCGCGCGCGCACGCGCGCGCCGTGCCGCATGATCTGCCCGCGCCATAGCCGCTCGGCCCAGCGCCGCCGCTTGGCCGCGTCCCACGACCACTTGTCGGCCTCCTCCCAGCGCCGCCACTCGGTGCCGATGCGCGCCGCCTGCGGTCGCGCCCCGCATGTAAGCCCTTCCCGGCCGCAGCTGTGCAGCCACGGCGGCATGGCAGGCCCCGCTCGCCCAGGCGCGCTCTCAGCACAGCAGGCGGAAGAGCGCTGCGTCGCAGCAGACCGTGGGCACGCTGCCCGCGGAGCATGTGGGTTCGTAGCAGTAGGCACGCTGGGCCGCGGACAGCGCCTCCCCCAGACCACGCGCAGCGGCTCAGGCTTCCACACCAGCTGCCCAGTGCTCGCATCTCTCTGCGCACACGGCCAGCCTCCCGGGGGCACCGGCGTGTGCGCCGCTGGCCGCAGGCCCTACGGCTGCCCTAGGCTGCCTACGGCCACCCTAGGGCCTGGCGCGCGGGCGCCACCTCCTGCTCGTCGTCGGCGGCGTCCAGCGAGCCCAGGCTGCTGGCCATGAAGCGCTCGTAGTCCTGCTCCTCGTCGCGCAGGCGCGCCTCCTCCTCGCTGCCGCGCTGCAGCTGCGTCGACATGCGCGCCGCCAGGCCTGCGCGCGCGCCGTGCCGCCAGCCGCCACCGTCACGCTACGTGGAGCCCTGCGGCCGCGCACACGTGCAGCCGCGCTGCGGCCGCGCCCGGTGCAACGCAGGTGGGTCACATGCCCACGCCACGTTGCTGTTCTGGCGTCTTGCAAGCGGACCAACGCCCTGGCCGGCTGCATGAGCAGCTGGCGTGCATGCACGGCGCCGGCCTCTATCCTGTGCACCCCGCTGCGCATGTCGCCCTGCAGCGAGCACCGCCCGCCCCTCTGCGTAGTGCGCGACATCACACCAGCGCGGCTCGTCCACCCTCCCCTGGATTGGCATCCGGCCGCGCGTGTGACATAGGCAAGGGCGCACGGCCGCACCCCGGCCCGCGCACGCGCGGCCGTCCGAGGGTGGGCCGCACCGGCCGCAGCGCACACGACGCAGAGCGTGAGCGCGGACGTGGGCGACAGCAGTGCGGACGGCCCACCCAGACCGGCCAGCCCCACGCCCGCAGCAGCCACGCCCAGCGCCGCCATCGACGCCGCTGCCGCCAGCTGCACCTGTGCGCGTGCGCGCGCGGCGCCGTTGGCGCCGCGCGCCCTGATGCCACACCGCAAGGCGGGGCACCGCCCCTGCGGCACGGCAGTCGTGGTGTTGCGCCAGGCACGCCCTGTCCGTGCAGCTTGCAAGCGCGCGGCTCTGACGCAGGTAGACCGGCAAAGCTTGCAGCCTGTTCTTGGCTCAACGCCCCTCCTGCAGGCTTGTACACCGCACAGGCAGGGTCCGCTCGTGCCCGCTCCCCGCGGGCGTGCGCGCGCGCGCGTGCAGCAGCGCGCGCGCCTTGCGCGGGCTGAAGTGGCGCTCGGCGGCCACGCTGGCGGTGTCCATGCCCGATACGATGGCCTGGAAGCGCTGCGGCTTGCGCTCGTTGTGCACATTAATCTGCGCGCGCGCGCCGCGCGTGAGCCGTCGCCCTATTGGGGAATGGGCCTTGAAGGCATTTATTTTGTAAAATCTGGGACGCGCTTCTGGCAGGGGCGCTCCCATGGGGCAGCAGCAGCACCAGCCTCTGCGAGCGCCGCACCAGCAAGGCGGCCCGAGCCGCGGCCCGGCAGGGCTGCGCGGATAGGGCTAGGGTAGGGCACGGCCGCGGCGTGCCTGCTCGCCGAACGCATAGTCGGCGACGTAGGCCGGCAGGTACATGAGCCGCGCGCGCCGCTTGAGGCTCTTCAGGCGCACCTGCCGCCGCGCGGGCGGCCTCGGCGCGCCGCTGCGGCCGGCAGTGCCCCGGGCGAGGCTCGCTCCGTGCCGCAGGGGCTCCGAATGCCACGCCTGCTTCCACAGCGCAGGGCGGCGGCCCGCACTCGCACGCCGGCCGGAGCGCCTGCTGTCAGGGTATGTCAGAGCTTCAGTGCACATGGTTCAGGACCAAAACGGCAGGCTGCCCCGCGCGGAGCGGGCGCGGCGGGCGGCGCGGCGGCGGGCGCGCGCGCCTTCACGTCGCGCACGCCCTCGCACGCGGTCTCGCGCCGCAGCAGCGCCTCCGCCTCGCCGGCCTCCAGGCGGCGCACGTTGCGCACGGCGAGCTCCCAGGCGACCGCCTGCCGCATGCCGGCCGCGTCCAGCGCCACGTCGTCGTCCACCTCCTTGCCGCACGCCCAGCCCGCGTCCAGCGCCACCTGCGGCCAGGGTACGTAACCCTCACTGCAGCTGAGCCGGCCGCGCGGCGCCCATCGCGTTGCGCGGCGCAGCCGCAGGCCTCCCCGCCGCTCGGCCAGCCTCCAACGGCACAAGCCCCACCCCTGGGTGGGTCGCTGCCTGTCCCTGGTGGGCGGCGACACATGCGCTGGGGTGTCCTTGGTGGGCAGTGATATACGCGCATGATGACTGGGCGCGTTGGCCCGCGCTGCCGCAGGCTCGGACGGGAGCCCGCCCCCACCTCGCGGCGCAGCCTGCCTGCTGGCCGCACGCCAGCGTGCGGCCTGACAAGCAGCGAGAACGGCACGCGTCCGCAGGCAGCGGGTGGCTGCACCCGCCAGCCCTGTCTTGCTGCCCTCCCCGCCTCTGCCTTGCATGCAGCGGCACCAGACGGCCGGGGCCGCCAGGAAGGGCAGGTATAGGTTTAGGGCAGGCGGGGCGCGCCCGCCCGAGCGCCTCCTCCGGCTTCAGCGGCCGGCTGCGCGCCAGGATGCCCGGCACCTTCACCGCCTCCGTCAGGTCGCGCCGCAGCGTGTACGAGGCGCACACCTGCGCGCGGCCGTGCCGCATTGCCGGTGGCGCCGTCGCGCTGCGCCGCGCCCCGGGCGGCGCTATTGCCGCAGTGTGCACGCCGCAAGCACCTGCTGACCCTTTCGCGCACCCTCCCCGCGGCAGGGGAGCCCGCGCTCTCTAGCGGGTACCCCTGCGCAGCTCACGAGCTGCGCACACGCGCGCACACCTGCCGACACGAGCGCCGGCAGCGGCCGCCGCCCCCGTCCTCGCAGGGGCGCGTCCATTCCGGCTCCAGCGGGCACCCGCGGGGCAGCCACTTCCCGGAGGCGCGCGGGGTCTGCTGCGGGCCGCGCCTGCATGCACGACAGCGTCCAGGGGTACTCGCGGTACGCGCGCGTGCGCCAGTGCGTCTCCTTCCACGTCAGCGTCTTGTGGTCCAGCGGGTAGCCCAGCAGCCCTGCCCCGGGTCCCGCCCCCAGGTCGGGCGCTGGGGACCTCAACACGCGCTCCCGCCCCGGCCGCTCCGCACTGCACAACCAGCGGCCGCAACGCACGCTCCCGGCCCGGCACGCTCTGCACAGCACAGTCGGCGCCGCGATACGCCTCCCGGCCCAGCGCGCTCCGCACCGCACGACCGGTGACCGGGGCGGGGCGCACCAGTGAACTCCACCTGGAACGCCGCCTCGAACAGCCAGAAGGGCAGCAGCAGCGCGCGCATCTCCGTGTGCCCGCGCCGCAGCACGCGGCCCGGCGCGAGCC
>JAABUX010005707.1_pt1 | contig 15188 bp, 12 predicted proteins | sample 5561851 | NCBI WGS metagenome assembly JAABUX01 (sample SAMN10711883, study PRJNA513361) | rock metagenome | isolation source: Antarctica rocks | place: Antarctica: Victoria Land, Richard Nunatak red sandstone | collected 2016-01-03 | reverse complement strand
AACAGTGATCCCCGCCTGTTCGGACGGCTGCAACGAGTGGGTCGTGCGGCGGCGGCCGTCGCCGAGATGCGAGAGGTGCTGAGACAACCGCTGCGCCGCGAACCGGGCGCCGTAGATGAACCGCATCGACGGCCCGAACGTCGCAGCCCCCAGGAAACCCGCGAAGTGCAGGCCGGGAACCGACGACTCAAAGCTGCGGTCGAGCAGCGGGGCACCCTTGATCGTCCTGACGTCACCCGCGACCTGCTCAAGGAACGGGAGGCGGCTGACCTCAGGCCGGTACCCCGTCGCGGCGATCACGTGGTCAGCCAAGAGTTCGACCGGTCCCTCGGCCGTTTCCACCGAAAGGCGCGCCTCATCGCCCTGCATCCGGACGTCGCGCAAGGAACCGGTGTAAATCGGGATCACCCCATCGACGCGATGCTTGATCCAGCCCGACCCGGCCGGTGCGAACAAGCCGTATGCCTTGGCGTAGCGGGTGTTCTGCGGCAGGTAGCTGAACTCATACGGTCTTTCCGACCAGAAATAAGTGCGCCACCCCGGTCCCAGGCCGAAGTTGGGCCGCCGCACCTTTTGCCAGGCCGTGCGGCGGACGCCCGGCTTGTCCTCATTCTTCGGCTCGTACCATTTCAGCGGACGCCGGGTCAGCATGGTGACTCGGGCGCCTTGCTCGTTCAGCAAGGCCGCGAGCTCGCAGGCCGATTGCCCGGCGCCGATGACCGTGACCCGGCGCCCGCGGAACTTGGAAAGGTCGTTGTGCGCCGAGCTGTGCGACACCACGCCCGGGGCCAGAGGCGCCAGGGTCTCCGGGACATGGCGCAAGGACAGCAGCCCGGTCGCCACGACGATCTTCCTCGCGAGGACCTGCTCCCCGGAATCGAGGGAAAGGCGAAACCCGCGGCGCAGCTTGCCGACGTCCAGGACCCGCGCCTCGTCCACCTCGCCGACGTAGCGGCGCTGGAACTCCCGGCCATACTCGGCCACGACGTCGCCGCGGACCCGCAGGCCGATGGACGAGTAATCGGTCCGGCTGCTTTCCCGGTAGAACCGCTCCATGGAAAAGCCATTGTTCGGCGCGGCGATGTTGCTGGCAAACGCGTCCGACTTGAGCGTCAGCCCTTTCGGCATGTGGTCCGTCCACATGCCCATCGGCTTGCCGAAAACCCGGAACGGGACGCGCATATGGCGCAGGTGCGCCGCAACAGACAAGCCATACGGCCCTGCGCCAATAACGACAACCTCAACCAACAAACTCTCCTGCAATAAAAGAAACGACGACGAAAAAGAGCGCCTCACCGCGGTGCGGCAGCCCCCATCGCACGCTGCTTTGTGAACGGTCCGTTTCAGCACTTACTCTGATCGTACCGCCCTTCTCAGACTGAATAAACCCGTAAAGAGACATTGAATAATGATTCAAAATCAAAATATACTATAGTTGATGAATAAAATCTTAAACCTGAATTGATGCCAGGCCGCATAAGCTGTAAACAAATCCAAGATTGCTGCAGAGAAGCGGCCAAGATCGGCATTGCTTTCCTCAATCGCCCTTGTTTTCGTAACGGATTAGTAAGGGCTTGCGCCTCAAGCGTCTTGAGCTAAACGATCTAGGCCAGCTAATGAAATGGACTACGCGCGCCGCCGACCGCCTCGCGGGTGCGTCGCGGCACCGTCGCGCCGACGTTTTCCCGTCAGGCCGCAACACGGCGCCGCCGCAAGCAGACGCAGCCTGCCCGCCGCAAAAACCCGAAGCGCCTTCACCGCAGGTTTGCTTGGGATGAATCCGGCGCTGTAATTGAAGGCGTTTGTCGCTTGGAGATAGATGCCCGCGATGCCCCCCATGCTCTCCGGCCACGCCCTCGCATCCAGCGACGACCAGCCTCCCTCGCGCCGACATGGGGCCTCACCGGGGGAAAGCTCTGGCGCCGCGCCGCGACTCTCGCTGCCCGGCTGCGGACAACTGGGTAGGCCGCCCGGTGCCCGGGGCGTTGCGCGCCGCCCTGGACGTGCACGAGGCGACGGCGGTCGGGCCGGACGGCGCGGAGCACCTGTTCGGGGCCATGCCGCCCAACCCCATCCTTGGCGGGATCGTGGTCGCGGCCGGGCTGGGCCGCGTCCGGATGCGCGCCGAGCTGCGCCATGCTTCCGAGCGCAACCTGCTGGCGCTGGCCACGGGCGCCGTGCTGGCGATGATCGCGGGCCTGCTTGGGGGACGCCGTTTCGTGCTTGCGCCCTTGGCCCGGCTCGCTGCCGCCGCTGACCGGGTCGGCGGGGGCGATCTGGGATCGCGGGCCGACCTGGGCCGCCGGTCCGGCGAGCTGCGCGAAGTGGGCAAGGCTTTCAATCGCATGTCGGCGGCGCTCGTCCGGTGACGGCGCACATGGGCGCCGGACGTTCGGCGCTGCCGCTCCTGCGCAGAGATCAGGCCAAATCCAGCAGGCGCTGGCCCATGGCGACCACCGCCCCTTCGCGGCAGCGCAGGGCGGCCACGGTGCCGTCGCGCGGGGCGGCAACAGTGATCTCCGCCTTCATCGCTTCCAGCACGAGCAAAGCCTGGCCCGCGGCGACCCGGTCGCCCTCCGCCGCCAGCAGCTTCCAAACGGCGCCGGCCACTGGGCTGGGCACCGCCTCGTGCCCCGGCGCCAGCGCGTCCGGCTCTTGAACGACTGGCGGATCGGCATCATCGAGGGCGCCGCTGTCCGCCCAGCGCAACCGCTCTGCCTCGAACGCCGCCTGTTGCCGCGCCTTGAACGCGGCGATGGAGGCCCGGTTGGCGGCGAGGAAAGCGCGGTGCCCGCGCAGGCTGAACGTGCCCTCGGTGATCTCCAATTGCGCCGCGCCGTGCGGGAACCCGTCGCGGAAGCGCAGCAGCTCCTCCGCATCGACCTCATGGAACCGGATGCGGTCGAAGAAGCGTAGCAGCCAGGGATGGCCCGGCGCGAACTCGCGCGTGCTGCGCTGGCTGTTCCAGACCTGGCAGGTGCGGCCCACGAGCTGGTAGCCGCCCGGCCCCTCCATGCCATAAACGCAGAGATAGGCGCCGCCGATGCCGACCGCGTTCTCCGGCGTCCAGGTGCGGGCGGGGTTGTACTTGGTGGTGACCAGCCGGTGCCGCGGATCGACCGGGGTGGCGACCGGGGCGCCCAGGTACACGTCGCCCAGGCCCAGCACCAGGTACTCCGCCCCCAGCACGATGCGCTTCACCTCGTCGATGCTGTCCAGGCCGTTGATGCGCCGGATGAATTCGATGTTGCTGGGGCACCACGGCGCGTCCGGGCGGACTCCGCGGGCATAGCGCTCGACGGCGAGGCGCGCGGCCGGGTCGTCCCAGGACAGCGGCAGGCGGACGACGCGGGAGGGCACGGCGATGTCGCCGGTCGCGGGCAGGCCCGCCTCCGCCCGGCCAAGCACGTCCAGCAGGCGCGAGAGCGGCAGCGCGCCGGGGTCGTAATGCACCTGCAGCGAGCGGATGCCGGGCGTGAGGTCGATGACGCCCGGCAGGCGCAGGGCCTCCAGCGCCTGCATCAGCGCGTGGGCGCGGAAGCGCAGCTCAAGGTCCAGCAGCGGCTCGCCATACTCGATGAGCACGTTGCGGTCGCCCGACCGCCTGTAGGCGACGCGCGGGGTGTCAGCGGCCGCGGCCCGGCCCCCGAGCAGGACGGGGGCGCCGTCCCGAGCAGCCGGCATCCGCCTGAACCGAACCGTGTCCCCGGCGCGGAGCTGCCCCGCCTTCCACAGCTCGGACCCGGCAATCGTCACCGGGCACACGAAGCCGCCCAGGCTGGGGCCGTCCGGGCCGAGGATCACCGGCATGTCGCCGGTGAAATCCACCGCGCCGACCGCATAGGCGGTGTCGTGGATGTTGGACGGGTGCAGCCCGGCCTCGCCGCCGTCCGCACGCGCCCACTCCGGACGCGGGCCGGTCAGGCGGACGCCGGTGCGGCTGGAATTGTAGTGCACCGTCCAGCTCGCCGCGTAGAACGCCGCGATGCCGGCCTCCGTGAGGAAGTCGGGCGCGCCGTGCGGCCCGTCCAGCACGTCGATCTCCCAGGCCGCTCCAATGGCGGGGCGGTCGGCCTCCGGAACGGCGCAGGGCGCCGACACCGCCTCAGCACCCGGGCGCAGCACGTCGCCGGCCAGCAGCGCCCGCCCCCGATGCCCGCCGAACGCGCCCAGGGTGAAGGTGGACTTGGTTCCGAGGTAGTCCGGCACGTCCAGCCCGCCGCGGATGGCGAGGTAGGTGCGGCTGCCCGCCGGCGCCCCCGTGCCGATGGCCAGCACGCCGCCCCGGCGGATGGCGACCGGCTCCCAATACGGCACCGCAGCGCCGTCCAGCGTCGCCGGCAGCGCCGCGCCGGACAGGCAGGCCACGGCGTCGCAGTCGAAGCGCAGCGACGGGCCGCTGACGACGATCTCCAGCCCCGCCGCCCCCTCCGGATTGCCGACCGAGCGGTTGGCAAGGCGGAAGCTGCGGTCGTCCATCGGGCCGGAGGGCGGGACGCCGACGTGCCAAAAGCCCAGCCGCCCCGGCCAGTCCTGCACGGTCGTCTGCGTGCCCGGCGACAGCACGGCGATCTGCGGCGGGCTGTATTCCGTGTCGGCAAGGGTGGACGTGGTGACGTCCCCGGCCAGCGCGCCGCCGTGCAGCAGGTGGCGCAGGTAAGCCAGGTTGGTCTCGATCCCGTCCAGCCGGATCGCGTCCAGCGCGGCGGCGAGGGCACGCAGCGCCGCCGGGCGGTCCTCCGCCGCGACGATCACCGTCGCCAGCATCGGGTCGTAGAACGGCGAAACCTCCGTCCCGTCCGCGACGCCCGCGTCGATGCGCGCCGTGTCCGGGAAGCGCACCCGGGTCAGGCGGCCCGCAGCCGGGCGGAAGGCGTTGCCGGGGTCTTCCGCGTAGAGCCGTGCCTCGATGGCGTGGCCATGGGCCGGCGGGGGCGGCAAGGGCGGGATGCCCTCGTCCGCCGCCTGGCGCAGCATCCATTCCACGAGGTCGATGCCCAGCACGGCCTCGGTCACGCCGTGCTCGACCTGCAGCCGGGTGTTCACCTCCAGGAAATAGGCGGCTTTGGCCTCCACGTCATAGATGAACTCGACGGTGCCGGCGTTGGCGTAGGCGACGGCTTCGCCGAGCCGCCGGGCCGCGGCGTGCAGCTCCCGGCGCACGGCGTCGGGCAGGTTCGGCGCGGGGGCTTCCTCGATGACTTTCTGATGGCGGCGCTGCGCGGAGCAGTCGCGGTCGCCTAAGGTCTCCACCCGGCCCTGCCCGTCGCCGAAGATCTGCACCTCGACATGGCGTCCGCGGGCGATGGCGCGCTCGACGAACAGGCCGGGGTTGCCGAAGGCGCTGGACGCCTGCTGGACGGCGCGGGCGAACGCCGCCGCCAGCGCATCCTCGGTTTCGCACAGCAGCAGGCCGATTCCTCCGCCGCCAGCCGTGCTTTTCAGCATGACGGGATAGCCGATGGCCGCGGCCTCCCGCCGGGCCGCGTCCAGGTCGGGCAGCAGTCCGCTGCCGGGCGACAACCGCACGCCCGCGGCCCGGGCGATCTCCCGCGCGCGGTGCTTCAGGCCGAAGTCGCGGATTTGCGCGGGCGTCGGGCCGATGAAGGCCAGGCCTGCATCGGCGCAGGCCTGGGCGAACTTGGCGTTTTCGGCGAGGAATCCGTAGCCGGGATGCACCGCGTCGGCGCCGGCGTCCCGCGCCGCTTGCAGCACGCGGTCGATCCGCAGGTAGCTCTCGCCGGCCGCGGACGGGCCGACGCAGCGCGCCTGATCTGCCGCCGCGACGTGGAGGGCGTGGCGGTCCGCCTCCGAATAAACGGCGACCGAGCCGATGCCCATGCGGCGCAGGGTGCGGAGGATGCGGCAGGCGGCGACGCCGCGGTTGGCGACCAGGACCCGGCGGAACACCGCTCAGGCCTCCGCGTGATGCACGGCCCAAGTCAGGGGCGTTGCAGCCGGGACCGCCCCGGGAAGTGCCGAGAGGTGGCAGGCGATGCTGTGCGTGCCGCTAATGGGCCGCAGCGCCGGGGCGTCGCTGTCGCACACCGCCATGCGGTGCGGGCAGCGGGCGCGGAACGGGCAGCCGCCGGGGCCGGCGCCGCCCGTCTCTGCCATACCCGGCGCCTCATGCGCGGCCGAGGCCAGCAGCGCCCGCGTGTAGGGATGGTAGGGCGGCGCCAGCACGTCGGCTGCCTGGCCGGTCTCGACCAGCCGGCCGCGGTACATCACCGCGATCCGGTCCGACAACTGGCCGACCACGGCCAGGTCGTGCGAGATGAACAGATACGACAGGCCGAACTTGTCCCGCAGGTCCGCCAGCAAATTGACCACCGCCGCCTGCACGGACACGTCGAGCGCGGACACCGGCTCGTCGCACACGATGAAGCGCGGCTCGGTGGCGAGCGCGCGGGCGATTGCGACCCGCTGCCGCTCGCCGCCGCTGAGCTGGTGCGGGTAGCGCAGGCGGTAGGCCTCGGGCAGCCGCACCATGTCCAATAGCGCCGCCACCCGCCGGGCACGGTCGCGGGGCGGCGCCAGGCCGAACAGGGCCAGCGGACGCTCCAGCGCCTCGCCGATGGACAGGCGCGGGTTGAGCGAGGAGCCGACGTTCTGGAACACGATCTGCGCCCGGCGGCGGAACGGCGCCAGCGCGCGGTCCGGCTGGCGGGTGATGTCCGCGCCGTCAAACTCCACGCTGCCCGCGGCGGGCCGCAGCAGGCGCAACGCCAGGCGGCCCAGCGTCGATTTGCCGCAGCCGCTTTCCCCCACCAGGCCCAGCACCTCGCCCGGCGACACCGAAAGCGACACGCCGTCCACCGCCGCCACTTCCCCCGCATCATGCACGAGGCGCGGCCGTCCGTCCGCGAAGGAGAGCCGCCAGGCTGCCAGCCCGGAACGCGCGACGAAGCTGCGGCGCAGGCCGGTCAGGTTCAGCAGGGAGTCGCCGCGCTGGAATACCGGCTCCGGCGCGTCGTTCGGCGCCGCCGCCGGCCAGTCGCCCAGCGCCGCCGATTTCCAGCAGCGGACGGCATGGCCGTCCGGCAGCCTTTCCAGCATCTGCGGCCCGGCGGTGCAGCGCGCCTCGCTCCACGGACAGCGCGGCGCGAACACGCAGCCGGCCTCGGGCCGCGTCGCGCCGGCCATCTGCCCGGGGATGGACGGCAGCCGCCCGCGCCGGGTGCCTGCCCGCAGCGGCGGCAGGGAGGCGAGCAGGCCCTTGGCGTAGGGATGCGCCGGCCGGGCCAGCACGCGGGCGGCGGCGCCGTGCTCCACCATCTGGCCCGCGTACATCACCGCCACCTCGTCGCAGACCCGGCGCACCACGCCCAGATTGTGGCTGATGAACAGCACGGCCACGTCCTGACGCCGGCGGAGTGCGGCCAGCAGGTCCAGGATCTGCGCCTCCACCGTCACGTCCAGCGCCGTGGTGGGTTCGTCGAGGATCAGCAAGGACGGCTCGCAGGCCAGCGCCGCGGCGATCAGGGCGCGCTGCTTCATGCCGCCGCTGAGCTGGTGCGGAAAGGCGCGCGCCGCTTCCGCTGGGCGGGCGATGCCCATCTCGGCCAGCAGCTCCACCGCCCGGCGGTGCGCGTCCGCCGGGTTGGCGCCGCGGTGCTGCACCAGCGGCTCGGCAATCTGGCGGCCGACGCGGAGCGCCGGGTTCAGCGCGGTGAACGGGTCCTGGAACACCGAGCCGATGCGGCTGCCCAGCATCGCCCGGCGCCGCTCCGGGGTCAGGCCGGCGAGGTCGCGCCCCTCGAAGACGATGCGGCCCGCGACGGCCGCGCCCGGCCCCAGCAGGTCCAGGATGGCGCCCGCAATGCTGCTCTTGCCCGAGCCGGACTCGCCCACGATTCCCAGCGCACGGCCCGGCGCCAGGCTGAACGACACGTCGCGCACCGCCGTCACCGGCCCATCGTCGCCAGCGTAGCGCACCGAAAGGCCGCGGACCTCCAACAGGCTCGTCTGCGTCATCTCAGGCGCGCCCCCGGCGGCGCGGGTCCAGCACTTCGCGCAGGCCGTCGCCGAGCAGGCTGATGCCGATCACGGCGAGGCTCATCGCGAGGCCGGGGGCGAGCGAAATCCAGGGTGCGTCGTCCACGAAGGCTCGGCCGTTGCTGATCATCAAACCCCAATCCGCCTCGGGCGGCTGCACGCCGAAGCCGAGGAAGCTCAGCACCGCGCCGAGCAGCACCGCGAACACCATGCGCAGGCTGGCCTCGACGATCAGCACCGGCCACACGTTCGGCAGCAGCTCGCGCAGCAGGATATACCAGGTGCGCTCCCCCCGGCTGCGGGCGGACTCGACGAAATCCTCGCTCATCAGGTCAAGCGTGACGCTGCGGGTGACGCGGGCGATGGGCGGCACGAACAGCACGCCGATGGCCACCGCGGTCTTGACCAGGCCCGGCGGCGTCACCGCCAGGATCAGCAGCACCAGCATGATCGGCGGGAACGACATCATGATGTCCAGCCCGCGCATGACCAGCTCGCTGAGGAAGCCGGGCCGGTAGCCCGCGAACAGGCCGAGCGGCACGCCCAGCGCCATGCTGATCGCCGTCGCAATCACGCCGAGCGCGATGGAAAGCTGCGAGCCGAACAGCAGGCGGCTGAAGATGTCGCGGCCGTACTCGTCGGTGCCGGCCCAGTAATGCAGGCTGGGCGGCGACAGGCGGTCGCGCACGTGCATCTGGTCGAACGGGAACGGCGCGACCAGTTGCGCGCACAGCGCCGCCACCAGCAGCACGGCCACGATGACGCCGCCGATCAGCAGCGCCGGCGGCCGGCGGCGCCGGCGGCGCAGCGCCCGCGGCAGCGCCCGTTCCGTCAGCAGGTCACTCAACGCCGCCGCCGTAACGGATGCGCGGGTTGGCGACGCCGTAGAGCAGGTCGGCGCCGAGGTTCGCCAGGCAGTACACGGCGGTGAGCACCAGGATCGCCGCCTGCATCACTGGCAAGTCCTGGTGGTCCAATGCAAAGATCAGCAGGCGGCCGATGCCGGGGTAGGCGAAGATCGCCTCCACCACGACGATGCCGCCGATCAGGAAGCCGAAATCCTGCGCCAGCACGGTGATGGTGGGCAGCAGCGCGTTGCGCAGCGCGTGGCGGACGATCACCACCCGCTCCGGCAGGCCGCGGGCGCGGGCGACCTTCACGTAGGCGCTGTCGAGCACCTCGATCATGCTGGACCGCGTGAGGCGGGACACGTGGGCGAGCAGGGTCAGCGTGAGGGTCACGACCGGCAGTATCAGATGCGCGATGAACGGGCCGACGCCGTCCGAAAGCTCCGCGGCGCCGGAGGTCGGCAGCCAATGGAAGGTGCTGCCGAACACCAGGATCAGCACCAGGCCCCAGTAGAACTCCGGCACCGAGATGCCGATGTAGGTGAACACGGTGGCGGCGTGGTCCGGCCAGCGCCCCTGCTTCACCGCGGCGAGCACGCCGAGCGCCGGGCCGAGTGTGGACACCACCGCCATGGCCGCCAGCGACAGCACCGCCGACCGGGCCAGCGCGTCCCACAGCAGCGGCCCGACCGGCCGCTCCATGACCAGAGACTGGCCGAGGTCGCCGTGCAGCACGCCGCGCGCCCAATGCCAGTACTGCACCGGCAAGGGGAGGTCGAGGCCCAGCTTGTGCTCCAGCGCCGCCTGGGTTTCCGGCGTGGAGTATTGCCCCAGGATCAGTTGCGCCGTGTTGGACGGCAGGGCGTGGGTGGCGAGGAACACCAGCACCGACATGACTGCCAGCACGAGCACGACCGCCCCCAGGCGTTGCAGGGCGTAGCGCGCCATGCGCCGCGTTACGCCGCGACGGTTGCGGTGCTGATGTCCACCAGGAACAGCGGCGAGGGCGAGAAGCCGCTGACCTTCTTGCTGACGCCGCAGGCGAAGTTCTTCACGTAAACGACGCAGCCCGGGCCGTCCTCGGCGATGATCTCCTGGAACCGCCCGTACAGCTTGGCCTGCTCGGCCATGTCCGTGGTGGTCCGCGCGGCGTCCAGCAGATGGTCCACCTCCGGGTTATTGTAGTGCCAGAGCGTGTTGTTCCATGATCCGCTGCTGTGGTACCAGGGATACAGGATCAGGTCCGGCGTGGTGCGGCCGAAGAAGTTGTCCACGTTGAGGGGCACCTTGCCCTCCATCTCCGCGTAGAACTTGTCCTGCGGCGTCACCCGGAGCGACACGGCGATGCCCACCTGCTTGGCCGCGTCGCGGAACGCCGTCGCCAGCCGCTCCATCGGCGGATCGGCGGACGGGATGTACATTTCAATCGGAAATCCGGCGCCCAGCCCGGCCTCCGCCAGCAGCTTCTTCGTGCCGGCGATGTCCGGGCCGAGGCTGAGGTCCTTAGAGGAAGAACGGGTGGGTGGGCGGCAGCGGCGTCACCGTGGGCGTGCCGTGGCCGAAGGTCGCGATGTCCGTCATCGCCGCCTTGTCCACCAGCTTGATGAACGCCCGGCGCACGCGCGGGTCGTCGAACGGCTTCATGCCGTTGTGCATGACGATGCCCTGCCAGGAGCCGGTCGGCACCTCCATGACCGTCGCGACCGTGCTGCGCTTCAGCCGGTCGGCCTGCTCGGGCGGCAGGTCGTAGACGATGTCGATGGCGCCGCTGTCCAGCCCGGCGGCCGCGGTCGTCGCCTCCGGGATGATGCGCAGCACCGCGCGGCCAATCTTCGGCACGCCGGGCAGGAAATAGTCTGGGTTCTTCTCCAGGGTCATCTGGTCGCCGGGGCGGTACTCGACGAACTTGAACGGCCCGGTGCCGACCGGCTTGGTGGTCAGCGTCTCCATCGCCGCCCGGCTCACGATCATCGCCTGGTAGCCCGCCGCGACCGCGGGCATGTCGGCATAGGAGATCGACAAGTTGAAGCGCACGGTCTGCGGGTCCACCGCCTCGATGCCCGCGACCATTTCCAGGTTGGCCCGCAGCACCGAGCCGACCTCCTTGTCCTTCAGCCGCCCATAGGTGAACACGACATCGTCGGCGGTGAACGGCTTGCCGTCGTGCCAGGTCACGCCCGGGCGCAGGTGAAAGGTCCAGCTTTTCAGGTCAGGGGTGGACTCCCAGCCCGTCGCCAGGTCCGGCAGCACCCGGAGCTGCGCGTCCTGCTGGGTCAGCCGGTTGAACACGCAGAGCGCGTAGTTGTATTCGAGGCCGCCGGTGCGGAACTTGGCCGGGTCGAGGGTGGCGACGGGCGCCGGGTAGGCCACACGGATGGTCGCCGCGTCGGCGGCGCGGACCTCGCCGGCGGCAAGGGCGGCGGCGCTGAGGGCCAGCGCGGCGCGGCGGGTCAACGCCGCGGGCGAAATGGGACGGGGCATGGCCGTGCTCCTTTGGAGGGTTGCCGCGCCGTGCTGCGCTGCAACGTCCATGCCAGGCATTGCCGGTCTCCAAACGGCTGGCAATCCCCGGAATTTGCCTGAATTGTAGTCGGATGCGGCGTTGCGCATGCAGTTTCGCGCTGCCTTGCCGTGTTCAGCCCGCCAAATGGGCAAACGCCAGCAATGGCCTGGATCGTGCAGGTTTGCGGGACGCCACCTGGACCAGCCGCTGCCGCCGCTCACCACCAACGGCGAGCAGGGATCGCTTGACAAGTTCGCGCAGTGGGGCAGCGGCAAGACGCTGCGGCAACTGGCGGCGGAGCGGTTCGGCGGCCTGCCGCCCGAGCTTGAGCTGGTCGGCACGCCGGACCGGGTGGCGGCGCGGATGGGGGAGATCATGGCGGGCGTCGGCGGCGACGGCTTCCTGATCAGCACGCCGTTCCAGCGCACCAGCCGCCGCTTCATCAACGAGGTCACGGAGGGGCTGGTGCCGGCCCTGCAGCGCCGCGGCCTGGCCCGCACGGCGTATGGCAGCGCCACCCTGCGCGACACGCTGAAAGAGTTCTGACGCGGCCCGTGGGGCGGTCGTGTCTGCCAGTGCACCTCGGTTTCCCCATTGACGCCGCCGCGCGCTTCTGGCCACCATTGTTTGAAGACGGATGGTCGGCAATAAGGCCAAGCTCGGAGGAAAGTACAAATGCGAAATGAAATAGTGCCGCACCGCTGCGGGAAGTTCCGGCGGCTTCTGCTCGCCGCGACTGTTTTGATTGCGGCAGCAAGCCTGACCGCCGGCGCAGCACAGGCCCAAAGTCCAGGACTGGATTCCGGGACCGGCCCGTCGTTGAACAGCGGCGAGACGAGCTACTCGCGCATCACCACGATCCAGGTTCCGGGCAAGCCGCTCACGTCGTTCGATTTCACCGCCGTCGATCCCATCCTGCCGCTTTACTACCTGACCGACCGCTCGAATGCCGGCCTCGACATCATCGAAACCCTTACCAACACCTTCGTCGCGCGCATCGGCGGCTTCATCGGGTCGCGCAATGATCCCGTCACGGGCCTGCCGAACCCGGACATCTCAGGCCCTGCCGCCGTGCAGCCGGTTGGCATCGGCGAGCTCTGGGTCAGCGACGGCGACAGCACCGTGAAGGTGGTGGACCTCTTCTCGCAGTCCATCATTGCCACGATCTCCACCACCCTGCCGGGCCAGACGGCCGATCAGGCGCTGCGGGCCGACGGCATGTCCTATGACCCGCGCGACCACATCCTGATGGTGCAGAACGGCGCCGCCTCGCCGCCCTTCGTCACCTTGATCTCGACGCTGCCCTCGGACCGGCGCGTCCTCGGCCATGTCGTCTTCGACGACGCGGCGAGCGTTGAGGCCAGCCTCTACAATCCGAGAAACGGCCTGTTCTACGTCAACCTTCCCCAGATCGGCTCCGACCCCAACAACGGCGCGGTTTCGGTGATCGATCCGCAGAAGCTGGCCGAGATCACCCGCTTCCCGCTCACCGGGTGCAACGGCGCCGGGCTGGCTTTGGCGCCGGGGCAGAAGCTGCTGGTGGGCTGCTCGCTGGGCAACGGCTCGCAGATCATCAGCGCCCTGGACGGAACCGTGCTCGCCGAGATCCCACAAGTCTCAGGCTCCGACCAAGTCGCCTACAATGCGGGCGACGGGAACTTCTACCTTGCGGCCCGGACCAACCCGGCGGCAAACGGCGGGCCGTCCCTCGGCATCATCGATGCCGCCACGAGCGCCTTCGTCGCGAACGTGCCGACGGACGCCAGCGCGCACGCGGTCTCGGCCGACCGCCGGACGAACCACGTTTTCGTCCCGAGCGGCCCGCTTGCCGGAGACCCAGCCTGCGCGTCCGGCTGCGTGGGTGTTTATGCCGGGCAGCAGCAGGCGAGCACGCGAGAGAGCAAGCTGGAGAAGCTGATCGAGGGTCTCGCGGCGAAGTAGGCGCCGCCCGCGAAGTTGATCGCCGGCCTGGTCGATACGCCGCTGACGCGCTACGAGAAGCGCTTCGTGGAGTCGATGGCGGAAATCGGCCAGAAGCCGCTCGAGCATCCGACGCCGCAGCAGGCCTGGGATGTCCGGGCGCCCACGGTGCCGCTGCGCGTGGGCTGGCTGCAACCGGACGACATCTCGCCCGCCGCGGTGTTCCTGGCGTCCGACGCCGCCGCCATGGTGGCGGGCGCCGAGTACGAAGTCACCGGCGGCGACAGCGCGAAGGACGTGTAGCCGTTTCGCCGCGGCGCGCCGTCACAGGCTGCTTTGCCAGTTGAAGCCGAGGTTTTCCCAGTAGCCGCCGGGATAGGTGTTGGTGACTTCGATGGCGGTGATCCACTTGGGCTGCTTGAAGCCGAGCTTGGTGGAGGTGCGGAGGCGCAGCGGGTAGCCGAACGGGTCGGGCAGCGTCTCCCCGGCGTACTTGGTGACGAGCAGGGTCTGCGGATGGAGCGCGGTCGCCATGTCGATGCTGCTCGGGTAGTCGTCCGCGGTCTTGAACGCGACGTACTTGGCCCGCGTGTCGGCGCCGACACGCTCCAGGAACGTGCACAGCGGCACGCCCGACCATTGGCCGACGTAGTCCCAGCCCTCGACGCAGATGTGGCGGACAATCGTCTCGGCTTCAGGCAGCCCGGCAATCTGCTGACGGGTCCAGGGGCGCTTGTCCGCGATGAGGCCCGCAAGTTCGAGGCGCCAGGCGTCGCCGTCCACGGGCTGCAAATCCTGGATGTCGAAATAGGCGTTGAAGCGCGGCGGCTTGAGCACCATCGATGCCGGGTAGGTGGGCGCGAGCTTGTTTGGGTCGAACAGCAGCGCCTGCACCCGGTCGTTGAAGCGCGACACCGCCCGCAGCGCCGTTTGCACGGAGACGTCGCTCGACACGTCGCAGCCGGTGAGCATGATGAGCGCCCCGAGCGACAGGCCGCCGCGCAGCAGCCCGCGCCGCTGCAATCCGCGGATCAACGGCTTGTGGTTGTCGAGGATCGCCGGGTCGGGCGCTCCCGTGGGGCGGAACAGCGACTTCATGGCCGCGCGCCCCGGGCCGCCCGGGCCGGCAACCGGGGGCCGCCGGTGAGCATGGCCCACAGCGTCTGCGGCACCAGGAGCGACAGGGCGACGTGCACGACGAGGAAGCCGACGATGACCGCCATGCCGGTGAAGTGCACGAGCCGCGCCGCCTGGAACCCGCCCAGCAACGCCGTCAGTCCCGAGAACTGCACCGGCTTCCAGATCGCCAGCCCGCTCGCCACCTGCGACGCCCCGGCCAGCATCACCACGATGTACAGCAGCTTCTGCACGGCGTTGTAGGTGGTCAGATCCTCGTGCGCGACGTGCAGGCGCAGCGTGTCGCGCACCGTCTGCACGAGGTCGCGGAGGCGGATCGGCAGCAGCCGCTCGCGCAGCCGTCCGGTGAACACGCCGTAGAGGAGGTAGGCGCCGCCGTTCAGCACGAGCAGCTACATGCCGGCGAAATGCCATTGCAGGCTCTCCGCCGCCCAGTTGCCGATACGGAACGGCTTGCTGAAGTGCAGGGCGCTGAAGATCACGCTGTCGTTGTAGATGCCCCAGCCCGAGCCGATCATCGCCAGCATGGCGACGGCGTTGGTCCAGTGCATGACCCGCACCGGCCAAGGGTGCAGGCGCTGCGCCGAGACGGCGGGCACGCCGGGATGGGGGGCTGCTGCGGCACTCATGGGACCTCGCATGATCGAAGCCCTGAACCTAGTACCTCTGCACAGTGGTTTTGACGGTTTGAGCGTATCCGGGATTGAGCGCGGGCAAGTCGGCGCGGTCCACCTGGACGGCGATGCTCCGAGCTGCGCCGGGGTGGCGTGAGACAAGCCCGG
>JAABUX010005705.1_pt1 | contig 15191 bp, 15 predicted proteins | sample 5561851 | NCBI WGS metagenome assembly JAABUX01 (sample SAMN10711883, study PRJNA513361) | rock metagenome | isolation source: Antarctica rocks | place: Antarctica: Victoria Land, Richard Nunatak red sandstone | collected 2016-01-03 | reverse complement strand
ATCTCGCCGAGGTAGCTCTCCTCGAGCTCCTGGTGCCCGGTCCCGATCATCCGCTCGATGATCCAGCCCTTGTCGATCGTCTCCGCCGCCGAATTCGCCACCAGCTTGCCGTTGCGGAACACCGTGATCGTGTCGCAGACCCGCAGGATGTCGTCGAGGAAGTGCGAGATGAAGATGATGCTCCGCCCGCTGTCGCGGACCCGGCGCAGCAGGCCGAACAGCACCTCGACCTCGGGCGGCGACAGCGCCGAGGTGGGCTCGTCGAGAATCACGATCCGCGCCCCCGACGACAGCACCCGCGCTAGCTCCACCAGTTGCTGCATGCCCAGCGGCAGCCGCCCGATCGCCTGCCTGGGATCGACGTCGATCCCCAGCGTATGCAGGATCTCCGCCGCCCGTCGCCGCATCCCGGGCCAGTCCACCACGCCCAGCCGCGTCGTCGGCTGCACCCCCAGCATCACGTTCTCGGCTACCGAGAGCTCGGGGATGATGCTCAGCTCCTGATGCATCATCCCGATCCCGGCGTCGCGCGCCGAGCGGGCCGAGCGCAGATGCACGGGCTGGCCGTCGATCCGCATCGTGCCGCCATACTCGGTATGCACGCCGGCGATGATCTTCATCAGCGTGCTCTTGCCGGCGCCGTTCTCCCCCACCAGCCCGTGGATCTCGCCCGCGCTAAGGGTGAAGTCTACGGCATCGAGCGCGGCGACGCCGCCGAAGGACTTGCTGACGCCCCGCAATTCCAGAAGGGCGGCGTTCGCCATCCTCAAATTAGAAAGTGGCTCTCCATCCAAGCCATCCCTGGCGCATTGGCCTTGGTCACCACCGGGCCGTCGGTGATGATGTTCTTCGGGATCGCGCCGGCACCGTTGCCCGCCTTCTCGCCCGCCGCGACGGCCGCCACCCCGGCCAGGATCGCCCCGCCATGGATCCGGCACGACGGGTTGCGCACGGTCGCCAGCATGCGCCCGTCGGCGACCGCCGCCAGCGCCGGCGGCATGGCATCGCAGCCGCCGATCTTGATCTCGGTGCGGTTGTGCGCCTTCATCACGTTATAAGCCGCGAGCGCCATGTCGTCGTTGTGGAAATACGCCGCGTCGATCTTCGGATACTTAGTGAGCAGCGTCTCCCAGATCCGCGATACCTTGGAGACGTCCCAGTCGCCGGGCGTCGTGTCCACCACCTCGATCCCCGGATTCTTCTTCACCACGGAATCGAATCCACGTGCCCGTCCCTGCGCCCCGGTATGGCCTAGCGCGCCCTGGGTCATCGTCATGATCCCCTTGCCGCCGATCGCATCGACCAGCGCCTGGGTCACCGACGCCCCCATGAACTCGTTGTCAGGGGCGAGGAAGCTATGCACGTTGATGCTGTCCAACGGCGCGATCAGCGTGTCCATGTCGATCACCGGGATCCCGACCTGGATCATCTTGTTGACCGGCGCCGTCAGCGTGCCGATGCCGAACGCCTGGATCGCGACGAAGTCCCATTTCTGGCTCGCCATATTGTCGATCGCGGTGCGCTGCTTGGTCGCGTTCAGTTCGCCGTCGAACCACGTCACGTCGACGTTGAACAGCTTGCCCCACCATTCCGCCGCCTGCTTGCCCTGCGCGCACCAGGTCGCCTGCAACCCGGCGTTGGAGAACGCCGCCTTTAGCGGCTTCTCCGAGCGGCCGACCTCGCGCGCCGCCTCCTGCGCGATGGCCGGGCTGATGCCGAAGCCGCCGAGCAGCCCAGCCAATGCCGTCGTGGCGCTCGCCTGCATCATCAAGCGGCGGCCTGGAATCTTTTGGTCGGCGTCGGCTTCGTTCATGGATCCCCCCGGGGCGTTGACGACCTGATGCGGCCGTTCTTACCGGGCGATCTTTCGCCTTTCGCGACGAAGCGTCAACGCTCCATTGGAAGACTTATACAGCTTCGAGGCCCGTCCAGCAGGAGTTTGCGCCGGCGGAGGCGAGCGCGGCCGCGATGAAGCGCATTCCGCGCATTCCGGCCTCGATGCCGGGGACGAGCATGCTCGCCGGGTCGGGCGGGCGTCGGTTGCGGCGCGCTTCGAGTTGGTCGGCAAAATCCTTGTAGAGTTGCGCGAAGGCCTCGAGATAGCCTTCGGGGTGGCCCGCGGGAATGCGGCTGGCATGCGCCGCCGCCGGCCCCGCACCCGCTCCGGCACGGCAGATCAGCCTGGAGGGCTCGCCGAACGGCGAATGCAGCAGCTGGTTGGGTTGCTCCTGGGCCCATTCGAGCCCGCCGCGCTCGCCATAGACCCGCAAACGGAGCCCGTTCTCGTTGCCCGGCGCCACTTGCGAAGACCACAATGCGCCGCGGGCGCCGCCTTCGAAACGAAGCAGCATCTGCGCGTTGTCGTCGAGCGCGCGGCCGGGAACGAAGGTGGTGAGATCGGCCGCAACACTCTCGCAGCGCAGCCCGGTGACGAACTCGGCCAGATTGAACGCGTGCGTGCCAATGTCGCCCAGGCACCCGGCGGCGCCGCTGCGCTCGGGGTCGGTGCGCCAGGCGGCTTGTTTCTGGCCGGTGTCCTCGAGCTTGGTGGTCAGCCACTCCTGCGGATACTCGGCCTGTATCACGCGCACGGCCCCCAACGCGCCGGACTCCACCATCGCCCGGGCGTGCCGCACCATCGGATAGCCGGTGTAGTTGTGCGTCAGCGCGAACGGTACGCCGGTGCGGTGTACGATCTCGGCCAGCGCGAGCGCGTCTTCCATGCGATGGGTCAGCGGCTTGTCGCAGATCACCGCAATGCCGCGCTCGAGGAACGCGGCGGCGGGGGCGAAGTGCATGTGATTCGGCGTGACGATGGCGACGGCATCGACGCGGTCGGGACGCCCGGCTTCCCGCTCGGCCATGTCGGCGAAGCTGCCATAGGCGCGTTCAGGGGCGACGTGCAGTGCTGCGGCGCTGTCGCGGGCCCGGTCCGGGTCGGACGCGAAGGCGCCGGCGATGAGTTCCCAGCGGTCGTCCAGCCGGGCGGCGATGCGGTGGACGGCGCCGATGAAGGCGCCCTGGCCGCCGCCGACCATGCCCAGCCGGAGCCGTCCGCTCAAGGCGCAAGCCCCAGCATCTTGCGGTTGGCGGCCTGGTCGGCGCCGCTCGCCGCGAAGTCGTCGAAGGCGCGGGAGGCGACCTCGATGATGTGGTTGGCGATGAACGGCGCCCCCTCGGCCGCGCCTTGTTCGCTGTCCTTCAGACAGCACTCCCATTCCAGCACCGCCCAGCCAGGGAAGTCGTATTGCGCCAGTTTGGAGAAGATGGCTGGGAAGTCGACCTGGCCATCGCCGAGCGAGCGGAACCGGCCGGCGCGGTCGGCCCACGGCTGGAACCCGGAATACACCCCCTGGCGGCCGGTCGGGTTGAACTCGGCGTCCTTGGCATGGAACATCTTGATGCGCGGGTGATAAATGTCGATGAACTGCACGTAGTCGAGCTGTTGCAAGAGGAAATGGCTCGGGTCGTAGAGGATGTTGCAGCGGGGATGGAAGCCGAGCCTGTCGAGAAACATTTCGAACGTGATGCCGTCATGAACGTCTTCGCCGGGGTGGATTTCGTAGCAGAGGTCGACGCCCGCTTCATCGAACGAATCGAGGATCGGCCGCCAGCGCTTGGCCAGTTCGTCGAAGCCGGTCTCGACCAGCCCCGCCGGGCGTTGCGGCCAGGGATACAGATAGGGCCAGACGAGAGCGCCGGAGAAGGTGGCGTGCGCGGTCAGGCCGAGATTGCGCGACGCGCGGGCCGCCAGACGCAATTGAGCTTCGGCCCATTGCTGACGGGCCGCCGGGTTGCCGTGGACCGAGGCCGGCGCGAAGCCGTCGAAGGCGGTGTCGTAGGCGGGATGCACGGCGACGAGTTGGCCTTGCAGGTGTGTTGACAGCTCGGTCAGTTCGACACCGGCGTCGGCCAGCGTGCCGCGGATTTCGTCGCAATAGGCGGTGCTCTCGGCGGCGCGGGCGAGGTCGAACAGGCGGGCGTCCCAGCTCGGGATCTGGACGCCCTTGTAGCCACGGCCGGCCGCCCATCGCGCAATGCCTGCAAGCGTGTCGAACGGTGCGGTGTCGCCGGCAAACTGGGCGAGGAAGATCGCCGGTCCTTTGATGGTCTTCACGTGTTGGTCCTCCGATGGTCGAGGTCCGCGCACGCGGCGCGGATGGATTGGCACTCGTCGTCGCTGAGCGGGGCAGCCGTCGCGGCATCGAGCAACTCGTTCAGCTGCGCCGTCGTGCGAGCGCCGATGACGGCGGTGGTGACGGCGGGACGGCGCAGCACCCAGAGCAAGGCGAGCTGGGCGAGCGACTGGCCGCGGCGCTGCGCCACCGCGGCGAGCGCATCGAGCAGCGCCCGCACTGCGGGCGTCAGCCGCTCGGGCGGCAGCGTGGTGCTGCGCGCCATACGAGCGTCGGGCGGGGTGGCCGGTTGCCGATACTTGTCTGTCAGCAGGCCTTGCGCGAGCGGCGAGAAGGCGGCGAAGCCGATGCCGGCGGGTTCCAGCCGGTCGAGCAGGCCGTCGTCGGCGCCGCGGTCGAGCAACGAATAGCGGCCTTGGTGGATGATGCAGGGCGCGCCGAGCGCCTGCAGAAGGTCGGCCATCTCGACTGCGAGCGGCGCCGGGTAGTTGGAGATGCCGACGTAGAGTGCGCGGCCGGAGCGAACGGCTTGGGCGAGGGCGCCGGCGGTCTCGGCGAGCGGCGTCGCCGGGTCGGGGCGGTGGTGATAGAAGATGTCGACGTAGTCGAGTTGCAGCCGCCGCAAGCTGGCGTCGAGGCTCGACAGCAGATATTTGCGCGAGCCGCCATCGCCATAGGGACCGGGCCACATGCGGTAGCCGGCCTTGGTGGCGATCACCATCTCGTCGCGGAATGGCTTGAGATCGGTGGCCATGATGCGGCCGAACGCAGCTTCGGCGGCGCCGGGGGGCGGGCCATAATTATTGGCCAGGTCGACATGCGTGACGCCGCGGTCGAAGGCGAGGCGGATGATGGCGCGGCCGGTCTCGGTTGAATCCTCATCGCCGAAATTTTGCCAGAGGCCGAGCGAGACCGGTGGCAGCGACAACCCGCTTGCACCGCAGCGGCGGAATCGACCGCCGTCGTAGCGCCCGCCGGCTTCGTTGGTCATCCGCCTCCCGTTCGTTCCAAGCTTGTGCCAGCCTATGAAATCGATATCATTCCTGCAATGGCGAACGCTGGCAGCAAATGCCGGCGCGGAAATAGGGATAGGAACGATGACGCGGACCAGGGCTGCCGCTTGCGCGATCGCCGCGCTTCTGACCGACACCGAAGCTGCGGGGCAAGGGAAGCTTCGCGCCGAAGTGATCCATTGGTGGACATCGGGCGGCGAGTCGGCGGCGCTGCGCGTCTATGCCGACGCGTTCGACAAGGCGGGCGGGCAGTGGGTCGACACCGCGATCGCCGGCGGCGCCAATGCGCGGACCGCCGCCGTCAACCGCGTCGTCGGCGGCCAGCCGCCGACGGCGATGCAGTTCAACACCGGCAAGCAGTTCGACGACCTGGTCGAGAACGATCTCCTGGCCGTCGTCGACGCCGTGGCCAAGGCGGAGGATTGGGACAAGACCATCCCCCGCGTCATCCATGACGCCGTCGTGCGCAACGGGCACGCTTATGCGGTGCCGGTCGACATCCATGGGCAGAATTGGCTGTTCTTCTCCAACGCGGCGCTGGCGAAGGCGGGGGCGCCCGCGCCGACCAATTGGGACGATATCTTCGTCACGCTGGACAAACTCAAGGCGGCCGGGCTCGTGCCGCTCGCGTTCAGCGGGCAGAAGACCTGGGAGCGCGGGCTGTTTAACACCGTGCTCGGCGGCCGCACCGGCGCGGACGGGTTTCACGCATTCTGGAGCAAGCGCGACCCGGTCTTCGTGAAGAGCCCGGCGTTCCGGCAGGTGCTCGAGACCTACCGCAAGCTGCACTCCTACATCGACCCGGGCAGCCCCGGCCGCAACTGGAACGACGCGACCGCGATGGTGATCAAGGGCGCCGCCGGGATGCAGGTGATGGGCGACTGGGCGAAGGGCGAGTTCACCGCCGCCGGCCAGACCGCCGGAAAGGAATACGGCTGCAGCATCATCTCCGATCACGGCACCACCTACATGATCGGTGGCGACGTGTTCGCTTTTCCGCGCCTGGGATCGGCCCAACCGACGCCCGCGCAGGCCCTGCTCGCCAAGGTGATGACCGACCCGGCCAACCAGGTTGCGTTCTCGGCCAAGAAGGGGTCGATCCCTGCGCGGCTCGATGCCGACGTGTCCTCGCTCGACGAGTGCGCGCGCAAGGCGCACGGCTACGTGCTCGACCCCGCCTCGCAGGTCGCGGCCAATGAACTGCTCTCGCCACCGGCGATCACCGGCGCGGTGGAGGACTTGGTCAGCCAGTTCTGGAACGACCCGTCGATGCCGGTGGACGGGTTCATCGACAAGGTGTCCTCGGCGCTGACCCAGAGCTGATGCCGCAACCGAGGCGCCGTCATCTCGGCTCGCGCGTGGCCCCGCAACTGGCGCTCGCGCCGGCGACGGCGATCGCACTGGTGATCTATTGCGGCGCGACGGCGTGGACGGTGTGGATCTCAATGACCACGTCGCGCATGTTGCCCAACAGCGTGTTCGTCGGTCTACGGCAATACGTTTCGCTGATGGACAACGACCGCTGGCGAGCGTCGGTCGTCAACCTGGTGGTGTTCGGGACCCTTTTCCTGGTGATCAGCCTTGCCCTCGGCTTCCTGCTGGCCGCGCTGATCGACCAGCGCATCCGCGCCGAGAGCCTGATGCGATCGGTGTTCCTGTACCCGTTCTCGATGTCGTTCATCGTCACCGGGCTGGCGTGGCGTTGGCTGCTGGACCCGACGCTCGGGATCGAGAAGCTGCTGCACGATCTCGGTTTCGCGGACGCGCGGTTCGATTGGCTGGTGCGGCCGGATCGGGTCATCTACACGCTGGTGCTCGCGGCGGTGTGGCACGCGTCGGGCCTGGTGATGGCGATCTTGCTGGCCGGGCTGCGCGGGATCGATCCGGAGATCTGGAAAGCGGCCCGGGTCGACGGCATCCCGACTTGGCGGACGCTGCTGTTCATCATCGTGCCGATGCTGCGCGGCAGTTTTGCGACGGCCGCAGTCCTGCTCGCGACGTCAGTGGTGCGGCTCTACGATCTCTCGGTGGCGATGACGAACGGCGGCCCTGGCATCGCGTCCGAAGTGCCGGCCAAGTTCGTGATGGATTTCCTGTTCGAGCGCGCGAACCTGGCGCTGGCGACGGCAGCGGCGACGACGATGCTGATCACCGTGATCGCGGTGGTGGCGCCGTTCCTGTATTGGCAGCAGCGCCGGACGCGGCCGGCCGGGGTGCTGTGAGTGCGGCGGTCGTGCCGAACGGGCGGCGTCCGCGGCGGCTCACCCCGGGGCGGGTCGGGCTCTACGCCTTCCTCGTGATCACCGCGTTGTTCTTCCTCGCGCCGCTCTACGTCATGCTGGTCACCTCGCTCAAGCCGATGGCGGAGATCCGTGACGGCAACATCCTTTCGCTGCCGTCCGCACCCAGCCTGGACGCATGGGTGCAGGCGTGGTCGTCCGCTTGCACCGGGCTGCGCTGCGATGGCATCCAGGTCGGGTTCTGGAATTCGGTCCGCATTCTGGTGCCGAGCGTGGTCGCGTCGATCGCGGTGGGGTCGCTCACCGGCTACGCGCTGTCGTTCTGGCGACCGCGCGGAGCAAGCATCTTGTTCGCGATGCTGATGATCGTCGCCTTCATTCCGTATCAGGTGTTCGTCTATCCGCTAGTGAGGGTGTTTGCGCTGGCGGGGATCGGCAACTCGCTGCTCGCCGTGGTGCTGGTGCACACGATCTTCGGGCTGCCGACGATGACGCTGCTGTTCCGCAATCACTTTGCCGCGCTGCCGCTCGAGCTGTTCAAGGCGGCACGGGTCGACGGCGCCGGGTTCTGGCGGATTTTCGGCCAGATCATGCTGCCGATGGCGGTGCCGATCGGGGTGGTCGCGGTGATCCTGCAGGTGACAGGCATCTGGAACGATTTTCTCCTCGGGCTGGTCTTTGCCGGGCGGGCGAACCTGCCGATGACGGTGCAGCTTAACAACATCGTCAATACCACGCAGGGCGAGCGGCTCTACAACGTCGACATGGCGGCTACGCTGCTGACGGCGCTGTTGCCGTTGGCGGTATATTTCGTCTCGGGGCGCTGGTTCGTTCGAGGGATTGCGGCCGGGGCGGTGAAGGGATGAGCGCGCCGGTGCGGTCCAGAGACGATCCGCTCCGCGGGGGCAACGTGTCGCTGCGCGGCGTCGAGATCGCGTTCGGTCCGGTGCGGGTGTTGGATCGGCTCGATCTCGAGGTGCGGCAGTCGGAGTTCTTGGTGCTGCTGGGTCCGTCGGGGTGCGGCAAGTCGACCTTGCTGAATGCGATCGCGGGGCTTGCCGAAGTGGATGCGGGCGAGATCTGGGTGGGCGGGCGGAACGTGACCTGGGAGGAGCCGAAGGACCGCGGCATCGCCATGGTGTTCCAATCCTACGCGCTCTATCCGCGGATGAGCGTGCGTGGAAACCTCTCGTTCGGACTGAAGGTGGCGCGGATGAAGCGGGCCGAGATCGACCGGAGAGTGCGTGAGGCGGCGGCGTTGCTCCGGATCGAAGAGCTGCTCGACCGGCGGCCGTCGGAGCTTTCCGGCGGGCAGCGCCAGCGGGTCGCGATCGGGCGCGCGCTGGTGCGCGACGCCGGGGTGTTCCTGTTCGACGAGCCGCTGTCGAACCTGGACGCGCAGCTGCGGGCCGAGTTGCGGACCGAGATCAAGCGGCTGCACGCGCGGCTGGGGGCGACGATGATCTTCGTCACCCACGACCAGATCGAGGCGCTCACGCTGGCGGACCGGATCGCGGTCATGCGCGACCGGAAAATCCAGCAACTCGGCACGCCGACGGAGATCTATGGCCGGCCGGCGAACCGGTTCGTGGCGACCTTCGTGGGCTCGCCGGCGATGAACATGCTGAGCGGCCGGATCGGATCGGACGGCGCGTTCGAGTCTGAATCATGGCGCCTGTCGCTTACCGGCTATAATTCTGCGGCGGCGCTGCCCAGCGGGGCGGCGGTTCAACTCGGCATCCGTCCCGAGCATGTCGAGCTGGCGCCGGGCGATCCGCGGGCGGCGTCGGTGCCGGTGGAGTTGGTCGAGCCGATGGGCAGTGATCTGCTAGCTTGGGTGCGGATCGCCGGCGCGCCGCTCGCGATCCGGCTGCCGGCCGAGGCCGACATCGCCGCCGGGCAGCGTCTCGACGTGAAGCTGCCCGTCCGGCGCTTGAACCTGTTCGACGCCGCAACCGGCGAACGGTTGTGAATGCCCCCCCGGAACGATCCCGGAACGATCCAGGAACGATCAAGGAACGATCCAGGAACGATCCAGGAACGATAATGACCCCGGCAATCTCCTACCAGCTCTATTCCTCGCGCAACTTCCCGGACCTCGCGCGACAGGCCGCGATGCTGGCCGGTCTGGGCATTCGCCATGTCGAGCCGTTCGGCGGCCTATTCGCCGACCCGGCGGCACTCAAGGACGTTCTGGCGCAGAATGGCCTGACCGCACCGACCGGCCATGTCGGCGCGCCGACGTGGCGCACCGATTTCGACGGTGCGGCCCGCGCCTTGAGCGCCCTGGGCGTCGAGACCGCGTTCATGCCGGCCGTGCCTGCGGACGAGCGCGTGCAGGACCGCGACGGCTGGCAGCGCGTCGGCGCCGAACTGGCCGGCTACGCAAAGCGGCTCGCCGATCACGGGATCAAGTTCGGCTGGCACAATCACGCTTTCGAAATGGTCAAACTCCCGGATGGATCGATGCCGCTGGAGTGGATCCTCGGCGACGACGAAGACGTGTTGTGGCAGGTCGACATTGCCTGGGCCGCGCGCGGCAACCAGGACCCGGCGGCGTTGATCCGGCGATATCGCGACCGGATCGTCAGTTTCCATGTCAAGGACATCGCCCCGCAGGGGGAGTGTGCCGACGAGGACGGCTGGGCCGATGTCGGTCATGGCACGCTCGATTGGAGCGGACTCCTGCCGGTGATGCGCGAGGCGGCGGCGCCGGTCTGGGTGCTCGAGCACGACAATCCGAACGACGACGTCCGCTTCGCTTCGCGTTCGTTCAGGACGGTGTCGTCGTGGTGAGCGCGGCCGAGGTGATCTCCGGCGTCTACATGAACAATATGGGGATGTTCCCCAGTCTCGCCCTGCGCGGCTGCGCCGACGTTCGGCTCGAAGCGGCGCAGGCGCAGGCGGCGAAATACGGCACCGAGGCGATGACGGTGGATGCGCTGCTCGCGTCGCCCGACATCGATTTGGTCGTGAACCTCACCGTGCCGAACGCGCATTACGCCGTCAGCCACGCGGCACTCACCGCCGGCAAGCACGTCTTCTCCGAAAAGCCGCTATGCGTTTCGGTTGACGAGGGGCGGCGCCTGGTGACGGAGGCGGAGGCGCGCGGGCTGAAATTCGGCTGCGCGCCGGACACGTTTCTCGGCGCCGGCGGCCGGCTCGCCCGCGAGATGGTCGATTCCGGCGGGGTCGGTCGCATCCTGGCCGGTTCCGCCTTCCTGATGTCGCGCGGAATGGAGCACTGGCATCCCGATCCGGAGTTCTTCTTCAAACCCGGCGGCGGCCCGATCCTCGATATCGGACCCTACTACATCGGCGCGCTGGTCAACCTGCTCGGGCCGGTGGCGCGCGTGCAGGCGCAGTCGTCGATCGGCTATCCCGAGCGCATCGTGACGGCGCCCGGGCTGCGGCAGGGGCATCGGATCACCGTCGAGACGCCGACGACCGTGATGGCGCTGCTGCAATTCGCCGCTGGCGCGCAGGTCACGCTGGCAATGAGCTGGGACGTGCATAAGCACGGCCATCCGGCGATCGAGCTCTACGGGACCGAGGGCTCGCTCCGGGTGCCGGACCCGAACTTCTTCGGCGGCAGCGTCGACATCACCGAGGGCGCGGGCGAGTGGCAGTCGCTCGACGCGTCCGGGCTCCCATTCGGGCGGCCGAACTGGCGCTCGCCATCGTGGCCGGCGTCCCGGCCGGATCAGGCCAATTATCGTTGTCTCGGCTTGGCCGAGCTGGCGCGCGCCATCAGCCACGGCACGCCGCACCGCTCTTCCGGCCGGCTCGCGCTGCATGTGCTGGAAGCGATGTACGCCGTGCTCTCGGCGGCGCAGACCGGCGGCGCGGTCGACATCCCGAACACGATCGAGCGGCCGGCGGCATTGGCGGAGAACGAGGCAGCGCTGCTAGCGGGGATCGCCGCCGCATGAGGCAAGATCGGCGACGGCGCTGCCCGATGTGACATCGCCGCGCCGGCTTAAGATGACCGACGTGGCGCGCCTCGCCGGCGTGTCGGTGACGACGGTGAGCCGCGCGCTGGCCGGGTCGGCGCTGGTGACCGAGGAGACACGGGGCCGGATCGCCGAGGCGATCCAGCGTACCGGCTACGTCGTCAACAACATCGCGGCCAATCTGCGCACGCAGCGCTCGCGCCAGATCCTGGCCATGGTGCCCTCCATCTCGAACCCGTTCTTCTCCGGCGTGCTCCTTGGGATCGAGAAGGAGCTGGCCGGGCAAGGCTTCAGCCTGCTGGTCGGCAACACCGGCAATTCGCCGAGCCGCGAGGCCGACCTGGCGCGCCAGCTGCTCACCGGCAACGTCGACGGGCTGGTGTTGCTGACGGGCCGCTATCCCGCGCTGCTGGGTGCTTCGCGCCTCAACCGGAAGCGGATCGTCGCGATCTCGGAGCGCATCCACAACGATCCGATTCCGACCATCGGCATCGATAACGCCGCGGCGGCGTGCGCGATGGTGCGGCATCTGCGCGATCTCGGGCATGACAAGATTGCCCATATCGCGGGACCGGCCGGCAACGTCCTGACAGCACAGCGGCGGGCTGGTTATTTGCAGGGGCTGGGCGGCGAGGCTCGGCCGGTCGTAGTCGGCGGCGATTTCACGATCGCCTCCGGGGAGGCGGCCATGGCCCGGCTGCTGCGGCGGCGCGATCGGGTGACGGCGGTGTTCTGCAGCAACGACGAAATGGCGATCGGCGCCATCAAAGCGGCCAAGGCCGCCGGGCTGCGTGTGCCGCAGGATCTATCGATCGCCGGTTTGGACGACATCGAGTTTGCCGGCGCCTATGACCCGGCGCTGACCACCATTCGGCAGCCGCGCCATGACATGGGCCGCTTGGCGGCCGTCCTGTTGCTGGAGATGTTGTCCGGCGGCACTGACGGCCGCCGCGGGATCACGCTGCCCTATCAACTCGTGATCCGCGCCAGCACCTCGGCGGCTCCTAATTGAAGCACCGGCGGTTCTGAGGTACGAACGTCGATTGGAGGAAAGGGAGGGAAAGTTGCAAACGATCACCTCCCCGGCAGTGACTTTGCGGGAGAGCCGACCAAGCACCGGTATGACCACGATGTCGCGACGGTGTGGGGGTTCCTGCAGCAATACGGGCTGGAGCGCGAGGTGAAGCTGAACATCGAGGCCAACCATGCGACGTTGGCGGGACATTCGTTCGAGCACGAGATCGCGCTTGCCAGGTCGCTGGGGATTTTGGGGTCGATCGACATGAACAAGGGCGACGCCCAGTCCGGCTGGGACACCGACCAGTTTCCGACCAATGTCGAGGATACCGCGCTCGCGATGTATTACATCCTCAGAGCGGGCGGGCTCGGCACCGGCGGGCTCAACTTCGACGCGAAGATCAGGCGGCAATCGATCGATCCGGTCGATCTGGTGGCAGCCCATGCCGGCGCGATGGAGGTGTGCGCCCGGGCGCTACTTGTCGCGGCCAAGCTGGTAGAGGAGGAAACGCTGAGCCGGCCGCTCGCGGAGCGGTATGCAGGGTGGGATGCGCCGGAAGGCCGCGCGATCCTCGCGGGCGAGCGGATGCTGGCCGAGATTGCGGACACGGCGGAGCGGGCAGGGATCGACCCGCAGCCGCGGTCGGGGCGGCAGGAGCGGCTGGAGAACGCGGTCGCGCGGGCGCTGTAGATGGCAAACGTTCTACGGACCTGCCACCCTCTAAGGTTGAACGGCAACTGACGATGCAAACAAAGAGACACTGTCCAGCGATGGCGTTGGGGAGATGAGGCAGAATGTCAAACAGGAGTGTGGCCTGGGCTCTGCAATAGAGCACTACTTCCGAGCCACTTGGCTCGGAAGTAGTGCTCTACCACATTGTTTTAGCGAGCATTACTTCCGCTCGGGTGATTCCACCCGATCGGAAAATGCTCTAGCTTCACCCCATCCCGACGAGGAAGAAGCAGGCGCACATCGTTCTTTTAAGCGCGAACGACCAGGCAATCGGCGCCAAGGATGGCGGGGTCGTTGGACCAGGCGGTACGCAACATCGAGGCGCCCAACAGGTTCAGCGAACTCGCCTCAACAACAGCGCTCTCAAAGCTAGCGGGGTCCGACATGCCGCGCTGGAACTCCGCTATTGCTAGATAAGCATCCTCAACGTGCCGCGTATCCTCAGTCTTCTTCTGATTCGTAACGAAAGCCTCAAACAGCAGCAGGTCGGCACGCCCAGCCAACGGAGCGCGCCAATCCAAAGTGGCCCGTGCCGCTGGAGCCAGCGTTCGGAGGCGGTTCAGGACGTAGGGGACGATCACCAGAGCCGTCACGAGGACCGTTGCTCCGGCACTAGCAGAAAACGGCCGGCTGATGCCTCTGGTAGCCTCACCGGTACGTGCCGCGGTCAAGGTCATGGGGTCGTCCCTAATCGGTGTGAACATCGGCGCCTCGAAGCCAAGTGCTACTGGGCCGCAGCGGAGAGCTTTCGCGACCGCATCGATGCAGGCATCCAGATCGGTGCCATCGGTGCCATCGGTGCACTCTGGGCGCCTCAGCGCCCACCCGAGATTCCTCCCAGGTTTTCCGATATCGACTACGCACACGTGGCACTCAGTTGCCATGACGAGATCACCTAGGTTTGCGGCTTAAGAAGACGGGCTTACTTCCTTTTTCCCGCAGTGGAAATCCGGCACTTGTTGGCAGTCCAGTGTCGGCGATTGAACGACGCGTTCTTCAAACGGCAAAGCACCCCAACGCAATGGCCTCCGGTCAGCCCAAGCCAGATGCAGTCGGAGCGTAGGAACGCGTTGGGTCGGAGCCGTCCGCTAGGGATTGAGTCTGGGGTCCAGCTCGCGACCCGGGTCGGGGACGAAGTCGCGTTCGATATACTCAAACCAATCGAAATCGGCGTGCAGCCCGGTGCCGGCGGTATCCTGGCAGCACACGCCGACGAAGGCGCCGGTGAAATTGGCGGTCGCGGGCGTCGCCGCCTCGTCGGACAGGATGCTCGCGTCGAAGATCTCGGGCAGCCACTCCCAATGCTTCCCGTCCATGCTCCAGGCGAACAGCCGCCGCTGATCGTCCACCTCGACGCGCAGGTGCACGGGGCCCGGCGGCAGCGGATCGGGGTGGTGAAGCTGTCGGCCGAGGTGCCGTCGGGCAGGGCGGACATGACGCGAAGATGGCGGCCGCCGAAATCATCATCGTACGATACGTCGAGCCCGGGCTCGAGACGATGAGCGTGATCGTGCCGATCGTCACGATGTCGACGATCGCCAAGGCGGAGGTCGACGCCCTGTGCGCTGCGGTGGAGGCCGGCACCGGGCTGGCCGGGTTCCACGGCCAGATGGGCGACAGTTTCCGTAACGAAGTCAAATATCAATTTATGGTCGGTGGGCAGTGGGTGGCACACCCCGGAAACATCATCGACTACACCGTCGACATCACCCGTCCGGATGACGCGATCATGGCTGGCATCCCCGACTTCGCCTACCGTTCGGAGCAATCTTACATGCATACCGACCCGAACAACGACGTGCTGGCCACCACCTCCTTCGGCGGCGCCCATTGCTCCTGGATCGAAGGTCGCGTCATGCCCGTAGTCTGGAAGCGGCGGCATGGGGCGGGGCGGGTGTTCTACAGCGCGCTAGAGCACTTTCCGAGCCACTTGGCTCGGAAGTAGTGCTCTACTTCATTGTTCTAGCGAGCATTACTTCCGATCGGGTGATCCCACCCTCAATCATCCCCTCATTTCGGCAACGGCGAAAATTCCGTTGAACTCGTTTGCCTGTGACACGGCTTTTGCAAACCGCTCGATGAGCGGGAGAAGCCTGTGT
>JAABUX010005704.1_pt1 | contig 15192 bp, 13 predicted proteins | sample 5561851 | NCBI WGS metagenome assembly JAABUX01 (sample SAMN10711883, study PRJNA513361) | rock metagenome | isolation source: Antarctica rocks | place: Antarctica: Victoria Land, Richard Nunatak red sandstone | collected 2016-01-03 | reverse complement strand
GGCGCCGCGTTCTGGATCGCGGAAGACGTGCTGGAGGCGGAGTTGTCGCTGCTCTGGCGGCGGGAGATGCTGTCCGGCGCCTACCTCCCCCGCTGGATCGACGTCTTCGGCGATGCCGCCACGGAGCCGTTTGGCCAGGCGATCGCGTTCACCATCGACCCGGCCGGCCCGCACTACGCCGGCGATCTGGCCGAGGCCGAAGTGGTTCGGCGGCTGGCGACCGCCACCGGCCAGCTCGGCAGCGCCGCCGACTACCTGTTCCGCACCCGCGCCGGGCTCCATAGCCTGGGCATCCCCGACCCCGATCTGGACCGGCTGGCCGACGCCGTCGCCGCGGCGCAAGCGGTCGACCCGCCGTAGCGCTATTCCGCCGCCGCCCGCAGCGCCGACGCCGACAGTGCCTGGTCCAGGTCGGCGATCAGGTCGTCCACGTGCTCCAGCCCGATCGACAGCCGCACGTAGCCCGGCGACACTCCGCTCGCCATCTGGTCGCCCTCGGCAAGCTGGGAGTGGGTGGTGCTCGCCGGGTGGATCGCCAGGCTGCGGGCGTCGCCGATGTTGGCGACGTGGTAGAACAGTTGCAGCGCGTCGATGAAGCGCCGGCCGGCCGCCGCCCCGCCGTGCAGCTCGAACCCCAGCAGGCCGCCCTGCCCGGCGGACAGGTACTTCGCCGCCAACTCGCCGTCCCGCTCCCTCATATGACTCGGGTAGATCACCCGCGACACCTCCGGCCGGGCCGCCAGCCAGTCGGCCACCGCGCGCGCCGTGGCGCAGTGCTGCTTCATGCGCAGCGGCAGCGTCTCCAGCCCCTGCAGCACCAGGAACGCGTTGAACGGGCTGAGCGCCGGGCCGAGGTCGCGCAGCAACGTCACGCGCGCTTTCAGGATATACGCGATCGGGCCCAGCGGCTTGGCGGCCTCGGCCCAGACGGCGCCGTGGTAGCTCGGGTCCGGCGTGTTCAGGCCGGGCTGCCGCACCGGGTGAGCGGCCCAGTCGAAGTTGCCGCCATCCACGATCACCCCGGCGATGGAGGTGCCGTGGCCGCTGAGGTACTTGGTCGCGGAATACACGATCACCGCCGCCCCGTGGTCGAACGGGCGCACCAGCAGCGGCGCCGCCGTGTTGTCCATGATCAGCGGGATGCCCAGCGGACGGCCGAGGGCGGCGACCTCCGCGATCGGGAACACCCGCAGCTTCGGGTTGGGCAGAGTCTCGGCGTACCAGGCGCGGGTGCGGTCGTCGGAGGCGCGCACGAAGGCCTGCGGATCCGCCGGGTCGACGAAGCGGACCTCGATCCCCATGTCCTTCATCGCGTTGGCGAACAGGTTCCAGGTGCCGCCGTAGAGGTCGGTGGCGGAGACGATGTTGTCGCCGACCTTGGCCAGGTTCTGCACCGCCAGCGCCGACGCGGCCTGCCCGGACGCGACCGCGAGCGCCCCTGCCCCGCCCTCCAGCGCCGCCACGCGCTTCTCCATCGCGTCGCAGGTCGGGTTCATGATGCGGGTGTAGATGTTGCCGAGTTCCTTCAGCGCGAACAGGTTGGCGGCGTGCTCGGTGCTGTCGAACTGGAACGCGGTGGTCTGGTAGATCGGCACCGCCACGGCGCCGGTCGCCTCGTCGCGCCGCCAGCCGGCGTGGACCGCGAGCGTCTCGGGGTGAAGCGTCATGTGAGGTCTCCTCGTTGGTCGCGAGCGTTGGATCGGACTACCATACCGCTTGCATGAAGCGAGTCGATGCCATGGACGCCGCCGCGCCGGACGGCGACGCCGCCTATCTGCAATCGGTCGGCGACCGCCTGCGCCTGCTGCGCGCCCGCCGCGGCATGACCCGGCGCATCCTCGCGCGCGACTCGGGCGTGTCCGAGCGCTACATCGCCCAGATGGAGGGCGGGTCGGGCAACATTTCCATCCTGCTGCTGCGCCGGCTCGCGCACGCGCTCGGCACCGAGGTCGCCAGCCTGTCGGCGGAGACGGCGGAGCGTCCGGTCGACCTGGTGCTGCTGGAGCACATGCTCGCCCGGCTGCCGGACGCGGAACTGGCCCAGGCCCGGGCGATGCTGTCCGCCCGCTTCGGCCAGCCCGCCGACCCGGCGCGCGCCGGGCGCATCGCCCTGATCGGCCTGCGCGGCGCCGGCAAATCGACCCTCGGCCGCGCCCTCGCCGAGCATCAAGGCGTACGGATGGTCGAGCTGGACCGCGAGGTCGAGCGGGAGGCCCGCATGGAACTGCGCGAAATCTTCGAGCTGCGCGGCCAGGCGCAGTTCCGCCGCTTCGAGCTCGCCGCCCTGAAGCGGCTGGTGGCGGAGGGCGGCCCCATGGTGATCGCGACCGGCGGCAGCCTTGTGACGGAACCGGCGACGTTCGAGTTCCTGCTGGCCCACTGCCGGGTCGTCTGGGTCCGCACCTCGCCGGCCGAGCACATGCAGCGCGTCATCCGGCAGGGCGACCTGCGCCCGATGAGCGAGAACCGCCGCGCGATGGAGGATTTGCACGCGATCCTGGAAAGCCGGAAGGCGCTGTACGCGAAGGCGGACGGCGCGATCGACACGGCCGGGCGCAGCGTGGAGCAGAGCCTGGAGGAGTTGGTGGGCCTGCTGGGGCGGCTGTAATCGTAGCAGCGTCCATGCGTGACGATCGTCCGAGACAGGAGGGTAAGGCCATGGCGCTGCCCTGGACAAGCTGGGGCCTGAGGCCCCAGACCCGCATTCATCAGAGTTTTCCAACGCACCATGCCGTCGGCGGTCACCTCGAAGCGCCGGGTGCCTCAGCGGCCGACCACGCACTCGATCTGGCCGTGCGGCTCATCGGTCGGCATGAACACCGTGTTGTCCGACGCCAGGCCGAACGGCTCCAGCCGCACCGGGATGTAGTGCTTGTTCGGACAGGCCATGCGCAGCGTCGCCACCTCCGGGACGGCGGCCAGCGCGGCCTCGCCCATGCGATACAGGCTGTCCTGGATGCCGCGGCTGTAGGTGGTGGCGAACACCTCCAGCATCGTGTCGAGCACGCGCGCGTTTGCGACGCCGTAGTCGGCCGGCGGCCGCAGCCATGTCCAGCTCGCATCCATCGCGGTTGCGGCGATGCGATCCTGGGTCGGCAGCAAGGTGGTGTATTCGTCCATCACGTAGTCCTCCCAGCCGGAGCCGGTCGACTTCATGAACGTGTAGCCCGCGATCCCGGACACCACCGTCGCCCCGTCGCGCGTGGCGACCACCTCCGCCGTGGGGCGTCCGTTCGCGTCCAGCACGAAACCATGCGGATGCGGGACGCCGCCGAAGCTCGCCCGCGCCCAGCTTGTCTCGTGGGTCGTCACCCGCACCCGCTGCACTTGCGGGTACCGGGCCAGGAACCGGCTGGAAAGCGCCTGTCCGAACAGCTCGGCGGCGGCGGCCAGGTTCTCCCGCGCGACGATGTAGGTGATGTTCTTGATGGTGTCGGTGGCGACGATGGTCCGGTTGTCGCCAGCGGTGTAGGCGGCGGCGAAGTCCCCCTCGAGGATGGTTTGCACGCTCAGCTCACGCACCTCGTTCCGGTCGCCGTCGCGCGTGACGCGCATCACCCGCACGCGGCCCTTGCCGTAGCTGTCCTGGATTAGCGGCATCGGCGCCTTCCCTCATACATGGTCGGCAACCACCAGCGGGGCGGCAGGCGCCCCGGCGAGCTGGCCCGAATTGAAGAACGCATTCAACGCCACCGCCACCACCGATGCGAGCAGGATGCCGCTGTCCAGCATGGTTTTGAGCATATCCGGCGCGGATTTGAACAAGGTGGGCGCCACCAGCGGGATCATGCCGAAGCCGATCGAGATCGCCACGATGAACACGTCGCCGCGCCGCGCCTCGTAGTCGACCGAGGCGAGGATGCGGATGCCGGTCGCCGCCACCATGCCGAACATGACGACGCCCGCCCCGCCCAGCACGCATTGCGGCACCGAGGCTGCGATGAACGCGAGCTTCGGCAGCAGCCCGAGCAGCAGCATGATGCCCCCGCCAGCGACGCACACCATCGGGCTCGTTACCCCCGTGACCCCGACCAGCCCGACGTTTTGCGAGAACGAGGTGTAAGGAAACGTGTTGAACAGCCCGCCGATCAATGTGCCGACGCCGTCCGCGCGCAAACCGCGGGCGAGGTCGGCCTGCGACACCGGGCGGCCCACCATCGCGCCGAGCGCCAGGAACATACCGGTGCTCTCGATCATGACGACGATCATCACCAGGGACATCGACAGGCACGCCACCGGGTCGAAGCGCGGCAGGCCGAACTGCAGCGGCACGACGATGGCGACCCAGGGCTGGGCGTCCAGCCCGGCGAGGCTGCCCCAGCCGAGCGCCAGCGTGAGGAGATAGCCCGTGACGATACCGATCAGCACCGCGGTGTTGCGCAGGAACCCGGTGCTGAACCGCAGCAGCAGCAGGATGACGGCGAGCACCAGGCCGGCGATGCCCAAATAGCCCGGCGCGCCGAAATCAGGTGCGGCGGGGCGTCCGCCGCCGATCCAGTTGATGCCGATCCGCATGAGGGTGATGCCGATGACGGTGATGATCGACCCCGTGACCACGGAGGGAAAAAACCGCAGCAAGCGGCTGACGAAGGGTGCAATCACGATGCCGAACACCCCCGCGGCGATCACCGAGCCAAAGATCGCCTGCAGGCCGAGTGCCGGGTTGTTGGCCATTGCCAGCATCGGCGACACCGAGGCGAACGTGACGCCCATCATGATCGGCAGGCGGATGCCGACCGGCCCGACGCCGTAGGCCTGGATGAAGGTCGCGATGCCGCAGGCGAACAGGTCGGCGCTGATCAGCAGCGCCACCTGGTCTCGCGGCAGCTTCAGCGCGGCGCCCAGGATAAGCGGCACCGCGACCGCGCCGGCATACATAACCAGCACATGCTGGATCGCGAGGATGACGAGTCGGAGCGGCGGCGGCGTGGCGGATATTTGCACAGCTTGCGACACGACACCCTCCCGCGTTTGCACTTGCAAGCGGCACGCAAACGTCATGCCATAGCGTCATGTCACAGACCTCCTCGGCAATTTGGCTCCGCAATCCCTTGGCCCTGCTCGGCGACGCCCCGGGCGGAGTCGTCGTGGCGGACGGGCGCATCACCGAGCTCGTTCCCGCCGGGGGCACGCCGAACCAGCCCGCCGCGGTGTTCGACGCGAGCCGCCACGTCGTGCTGCCGGGCCTGGTCAACACCCACCACCATTTCTTCCAGACGCTGACGCGCTGCTTCCCCGCCGCACTGGACAAGCCGCTGTTCGGCTGGTTGCAGGCGCTCTACCCGGTCTGGGCGCGGTTGACGCCGGACGCGCTGGACGCCGCGGCCACGGTCGCCCTCGCCGAGCTGCTGCTATCGGGCTGCACCACCACCACCGACCACCACTACGTGTTTCCTCCCGGGCTGGAGGACGCCATCGCAATCGAGGCGCAGGCGGCAAGGCGGCTCGGCATCCGCGCCGTGCTCACCCGCGGCTCGATGGACCTGTCGCAGCGCGACGGCGGCCTGCCCCCCGACAGCGTGGTGCAGGACGCCGACACCATCCTCGCCGACAGCGAGCGCCTGATCGATCTGCTGCACGACCCGGCGCCGCACGCCATGCTCCAAATCGCCCTCGCCCCCTGCTCGCCCTTCACCGTCACGACGCGGCTGATGCGCGAGACGGCGGCCCTGGCCGGGCGCCGTGGCGTGCGCCTGCACACGCATTTGGCCGAAACCAAGGACGAGGCCGCGTTCTGCCAGGATCGCTTGGGCTGTTCCCCGCTCGACTACCTCGAAGATTGCGGCTGGCTGCGGCCGGGGACGTGGGTCGCCCATGGCATCCATTTCAGCCCGTCTGAGATCGCGCGGCTCGGACGGGCCCGCGTCGGGGTGACGCATTGCCCGTGCAGCAACCAGCTTCTGGCGTCGGGGACGTGCCCGGTCTGCGCGATGGAGGCGGCGGGCGTGACCGTGGGACTGGGCGTCGACGGCTCGGCGTCGAACGACGCGTCCAATTTGATCCAGGAGGTGCGGGCGGCGCTTTTGCTGCAGCGAGGGGTGAACGGCATCGCGGCGGTCAGCCACCGCGATGCGCTCCGCTGGGCCACCGAGGGCTCGGCGGATTGCATCGGGCGGCCCGAATTGGGGCGCATCGCCGTGGGTGCTGCGGCCGACTTGGCGCTGTTCTCGCTGGACGAGCTTCGGTTTTCCGGCGCAGGCGACCCGATCGCGGCGGTCGTGCTCGGCGGCGCGTTCCGGGCGGATCGCGTGATGGTCGCCGGGCGATGGGTGGTGGAGGATGGCCGCATTCCGGGGTTGGACGTGGGAGCGCTCATTCGACGCCACAGCATGGCGGCGGCGGTGCTGGCGAGGGACTGAGGGAGCGGCCCGCCGGCTTGGCACAGCTTTTGCCGAGTTCGCCTCCGAGCAAACAGTTTACCTCGGAGTGTACAAGGAATGGACCGAATCTCCACGGCGACGATCGCGCTCGCAGCATTGGCGCTGACGCCGTGCCAAGCATTCGCGTGGGGAATCGAGTTTCAAGACACTTACCTCCACCTTCGTTATCTCGGTCAAGACAAGCAACCCGGCTACCGCGGCAACGTGGACGAGGTCGCGGGCAATATCTCGTATGCGAATGCCTGGACCTACGGTTCGAATTTCGTCAGCCTCGATTTTGAGGACTTCGCCGCACGAGGCGATCCCGCCAACAGCGTGACGAACCACGCCACCTCGAACTCGTTCGAGCTTTACGCCGCATTCCGCACGGTCCTAAGTGGAAACAAGATCACCGGCAGCGATCGGTTCAGGTTCGGTCCGATCCGCGACATCGGCCTCGAGCTCGGCCTCGACTTAGACACCCAAAACGATCAATTCGCGTCCTACAAGCGGCTTATTATTATTGGGCCGCAGTTCTCGATCAATCTGCCACGAGGCTTCTGGAATATCACGGTCGGGTTATCTCACGAGTGGAACACCGATGCCTATCTCCCGAATGGCAACGGCACCAATTACGATCTAACATACCAAATCGAAACGGCATGGGCCTATCCGTTCGCGCTCGGCCCGGTGCCCCTGAACTTCACCGGCTTCGGCGCCTACATCGGCCCGAAAGGCCGGGGAGCGACCGGAGACTTCTACCACCGAGCCGAAATTCTACTGCACCCAAAGTTGATGGTGGATGTCGGAACGCTCATCGGCTACGTGCCGAACAAGTTGGAGGCCGGGGTCGGCTACGAATATTGGCACAACAAGTTCGGCGACGTGCCTCAGCACACGGTCGGAACGCAGCAGGATGCGTTCTTCGTCGAGGTCGGCTACCATTTCTAACGGCTTCAATGGAGCAAGCATGATGCAACGACACGCTGAACGTTGGGGATTACGTATGTCGCCGTCTCAGTTGGTGCTGTCGATCGGAGTCGTATTGGCGCTGGGCGGGGGACCGGCGTTCGCGCAGCCTGCGGTCGAGTCCGACACGGCTGCATCGCCCGCGGCACGGTCGGGCCGCAACCCAGTCCTCGGAGACCCCGGACCGAAACATCGCCGAGTCCGGTCTCGCGCTGCGGCGGAGGCACGGGCAGACAAACAGCCGCGAGGCACGGAGAACGGCAATCAGCCGGATCGAGCCGCGGCCGGCGGCGGAGCGCGCTGACCGCCGCAGCATCCCACTGCCTCACTCCGCCGCCAGGGATGCGTTGTTCGGGTGGTCCTTCCACGTCAGCGCCGCCGACGCGCCCGCCTGCGGATGCATGGTGATGCAGCGATCCACCGGGCACACATGGGCGCACAGGTTGCAGCCGACGCACTCGGCGTCGATCACCTCGTAGCGCCGTGTCCCGCCGACCCGCAGCGCCGCGATCGCCTGGTGCGCGGTGTCCTCGCATGCGATGTGGCATAGGCCGCACTTGATGCACAAATCCTGGTCGATCCGCGCCAGCGTCTTGAAGTTCAGGTTCAGCGTGCTCCACGGCACGTAGCGCGGCACCGCCAGCCCGCGGACATCGTCGATCGTGCGGTAGCCCTTCGTGTCCATCCAGTTCGACAGGCCGCTGATCATGTCCTGCACGATCCGAAAGCCGTGATGCATCGCCGCCGTGCACACCTGCACCGACCCGGCCCCCATCGCGATGAACTCCGCCGCATCCCGCCACGTGCCGATGCCGCCGATGCCGCTGATCGGCAGTCCCGGCAGGTCGCGCGCGATGTCGGCCACCATGCGCAGCGCGATCGGCTTGACCGCCGGGCCGCTGTAGCCGCCATGGGTGCCCAGCCCGTCCACCACCGGCTCCGGCGCCATCCGGTCCAGGTCCACCGCCGTGATCGACTGGATGGTGTTGATCAGCGACACCGCGTCCGCCCCGCCCCGCAGCGCCGCCTGCGCCGGCAGCAGCACGTTGGTGATGTTGGGCGTGAGCTTGACGATCACCGGCAGCCGCGAGTGCGCCTTGCACCAAGCGGTGACCATCTCGACGTACTCCGGCACCTGGCCGACCGCGGAGCCCATGTTGCGCTCCGACATGCCGTGCGGGCAGCCGAAGTTCAGCTCCACCCCGTCGCAGCCCGTGTCCTCCACCCGGCGCAGGATCGCCCGCCAGCTCGCCTCGTCGCACGGCACCATCAGGCTGACGACGACCGCGCGGTCCGGCCAGTCGCGCTTGACCTGCGCGATCTCGGCCAGGTTGGTCGCCAGCGGACGGTCGCTGATCAGCTCGATGTTGCTGAACCCCGCCATCCGCGCGCCGCCATAGCCGACCGCGCCGTAGCGGCTGCTGACGTTGACCACCGGCGGGTCCTGCCCGAGCGTCTTCCACACCGCGCCGCCCCAGCCGGCCTCGAACGCGCGGAAGATGTTGTAGGCCTTGTCGGTGGGCGGCGCCGAGGCCAGCCAGAACGGGTTGGGCGAGACGATCCCGGCGAACGACGTGCTCAGCTCGGCCATGCCGCCCCCGCCAAATCCCGATGGATCGCCTCCGCCGCGCGCTTGCCGTCCTGCACCGCCTGCACCGTCAGGTCTGGACCCGGCGTGCAATCCCCGCCGGCATACACGCCAGGCACCGAGGTCCGCCCGTCGGCATCCACCACGATCCGCGCCGCCTCGACCGCCACGCCCGCCGCCGGCTCCGGGACCAGAATCTGGCCGACCGCCTTCAGCACCAGATCGGCCGGCAAGGTGACGGCCTCGCCGTTGCGCGCATCGTGGAACGCCACGCCCGCGACCGCGCCGCCCTCGGCCACGAGCGCCACCGGCCGCGCCCAGTGCAGGAAGCGCACACCATGCGCGCGGGCCCAGGCCTGTTCCTTCACCGTGGCAGACATCGTCTCCGGCCCGCGGCGGTAGGCGATGGCGACGTCCTCGGCCCCCAGCCGGCGCGCCTGCACGGCGGCGTCGATCGCGGTGTTGCCGCCGCCGATCACGACCACGCGCCGCCCGACCGCCACGCTGGCCTTGTCCGCCGCCTGCCGCAGCCCGGCGATGAACGCAACGGCGTCGACCACGCCGGGCAGCGCCTCGCCTTCGACTGCGAGCGCCCGCACGCCCGCCTGGCCGCACGCGAGGAACACCGCGTCGTGGCTCGCGCGCAAATCGGCCAAGGTGACGTCCTGACCGAGCCGACAGTCGTACTCGACCTCGATCCCGCCGACCGACAGCACGAACGCCGCCTCGCGCTGGGCGAAGTCATCGGCCATCTTGTAGGCGGCGATGCCGTACTCGTTCAGCCCGCCGGGCTTCGGCTTGGCCTCGAACACCACCACCGCGTGGCCGAGTAGCGCCAGGCGATGCACGCAGGACAGGCCCGCCGGCCCCGCGCCCACCACCGCCACCCGGCCCGGCGCTGCGGCGGCGCGCACGAACGGCGTCGGGTCGCGCTCCATCAGCCAGTCGGTCGCGTGGCGCTGCAGCGCGCCGATGCGGATCGGGCGGTCCTCCCCGGCGTTGCGCACGCAGGCGCGCTCGCACAGCACCTCGGTCGGGCAGACCCGGGCGCAACTGCCGCCGAAAATGTTCTCCTGCAAGATGGTGATCGCCGCGCCGCGCAGGTTTCCGGTGCCGATCGAGCGGATGAAGCCGGGCACGTCGATGCCGGTCGGGCAGGCTTCGACGCAGGGCGCGTCGTGGCAGAAATAGCAGCGATCGGCCTCGACGAGGGCTTGAGCCGGGGTCAGCGGTGGATGGGCGTCCGCGAAATTGGCGGCGAGAACGGCCGGTTCGGGGGTGGTGGCCTGAACGCTCATGACGTTAGACTAGCAAGGTCGCGCCGCCCGCCGTCAATCGATTTTGCCTTTTGGCGGCCGCTTCGAAATACGGTTCCTTTGGACACAAGCAAAAGGAGTTCCGGATGACCTTGCTGGTACGAGGCGGAACCGTGGTCAACGCCGATCGGTCGTTCCGGGCGGACGTGCTGTGCGAAGACCGGCACATCGTCGAAGTCGCCCCGAACCTGGACCCGCCATCGGGCGCCGAGATCGTCGACGCCGCCGGGATGCTCGTCATGCCCGGCGGCATCGACCCGCACACGCACATGGAAATGCCGTTCATGGGCACCGTCACCAGCGACGATTTCTACACCGGCACCGCCGCCGGGCTCGCGGGCGGCACCACGACGATCATCGATTTCGTCATCCCAGACGCGGGCGGCTCGCTGGTGGACGCGTGGCGCACCTGGCGCGGCCGGGCGGAGAAGGCGGCGGCGGATTACGGCCTGCACGTCGCCGTCACCTCGTGGTCCGACACCGTCAGCGCCGAGATGGGCGAGCTGGCGCGGGAGCACGGCGTCAGCAGCTTCAAGCTGTTCATGGCCTACAAGGGCGCGCTGATGGTCGAGGACGGCGTGCTGCTGCGCGTGATCGAGCGTGCGGCGGCGCTGGGCGCGCTGTGCAACGTCCACGCGGAGAACGGCGACGCGGTGGCGCATTTGCAGCGCAAGCTGCTGGCCGAGGGCGTGACCGGGCCGGAAGGCCACGCGCTGTCCCGCCCGGCGGCGGTGGAGGGCGAGGCGGCGCAGCGGGTCATCGCCATCGCCGGGCTGCTGGGCGCGCCGGTGTACCTGGTGCACGTCTCGACCCAGGACGCGACCGACGCGATCGCCCGGGCGCGGGCGACCGGGCAGCGCGTGTACGGCGAAGTGCTGCCGCAGCATCTGGTGATCGACGAGGACGTGTACCGCAACCCGGATTGGGCCACGGCGGCGGCGCATGTCATGAGCCCTCCGTTCCGCCCGAAGCGCCACCAGGCCGCGCTGTGGGGCGGGCTGATGTCCGGCCAGCTGCAGACGACGGCGACCGACCACTGTTGTTTCTGCGCTCCGCAGAAGGCCGCCGGGCGCGACGACTTCACCCGCATTCCCAACGGCACCGGCGGCATCGAGGACCGCATGAGCGTGCTGTGGCATCACGGCGTCGCCACGGGGCGGCTGACGCCCAATGAGTTCGTCCGCATCACATCGGCCCACGCGGCGCACATCTTCAACATGTATCCGCGCAAGGGCGTGATCGCCGCCGGGTCCGACGCCGACCTGGTCGTGTGGGACCCGGCGGCGACGCGGACGATCTCGGCCCGCACGCATCACCAGAACATCGACTTCAACTTGTATGAGGGCATGACCGTGTCCGGCGTGGCGCAGCATACGGTCGCGGGAGGGATGCTGGCCTGGACGGAGGGAGACCTGCGGGCGGTAAAGGGCCACGGACGGTATGTTCGCCGGGATTGCGCAAACGTGGCTCGGGTGGTCAGTAAAGGCGACAGCGCCGTCCAATAACTCAGGGAGATCAAAAATGTCGGACCAATCCGAAGCACTTTCGAACCTCGCTAGGCGCGCCCTTCTGGGCGGGGCAGCCGTCGCGACGCTCGCGGCCTATACCGGGCCGGCGCAGGCGGCCGACACGCAGGTTTACGTCGTCGCCGAACTCGTCGCCAAACCCGGGAGCGAGACCGCCTTGCGGGAGCTGATGGTGCCGTTCGCCCAGGGCGCGCGGAACGAGCCGGGCTGCGTGCACTACACGCTGATGGAGGTGACTGACGAGCCCGGCCGGTTCCTGACCTACGAGATTTGGGCGAACAAGGCGGCCATTGACGCCCACATGGTCACGCCGCAGATCAAGGCCGCCGGAGCCAAGCTCGGTCCGGTGCTCGCCAAGCCGTTCACGCAAATCTTCCTCAACGGCCTGACCTGACGCCTATTTGGCGGCGATGAGGGCCGGCGTCTCGCACCCGATGGGGCAGCACCGGCCCGGCTGCTTCGAGACACGCTAGCCGCTTGCATCCATCAGCATGGGGGTTGCTCCCTGGGTTTGTCGTGAGACTGGGTTTGTCGTAAAAATCGAGCGCTGCTAGGGACGCCGCAACAGCTGTCAGGGGCGGAACGCTATGCGCACCATCGATCGCGAGACCTCGGCGCTGCTGGTCGTGGATTTCCAGGCGCGCCTGGTTCCGGTCATCGACTCGGGTGCCGCCGCCGTCGCCAACGCGCGCCGGCTTCTCGTCGCCGCGGACATGCTGCGCGTCCCCGCCCTGTTCACCGAGCAGAACGCCGGCGGCCTGGGGGGAACCGTCGCCGAGCTGGAGGTGGGCGCGTACGGCGACGTCCTGCACAAGATGACCTTCGACGCCTGCCGGGCGGATTGTGTCGCGAAGCTGCCGGACCGACCTGCGATCGTCGTCGCGGGCTGCGAGGCGCATATCTGCGTGCTGCAAACCGCGCTCGGCCTGCTGGACCTCGGCCGGCGTGTCTACGTCGTGCAGGACGGCATCGGCTCCCGGCATCCCGACAGCAAGGCGGCGGCGATCCGGCGCATGGCGCAGCACGGGGCGGAGATCGTCACCACCGAAATGGTCGTGTTCGAGTGGCTGGCGACGGCGGACCATCCGCGCTTCCGCGAGATCGTAGCGCTCATCAAATAGGGAGGCGGATGGCCGACGATCCGATCTGGTACTACGATGTCGTTTCGCCTTTCGCCTACCTCGCTTTACCCGCGATAGAGGCGCTGGCGCAGCGTCGCCCGGTGCGGCTGCGGCCGATCGTGTTCGGGGCCGTGCTCGCCCATTGGGGCCAGCTCGGCCCGGCGGAGATCGCGCCCAAGCGGCTGCACACCTATCGGCTCTGCCAGTTCATCGCCGGGCGCGCCGGAGTGCCGCTGCGCTTCCCGCCCCGGCACCCGTTCCGCTCGCTCGACGCCCTGCGGCTGCTCGCGGCGCTGGACAGCGACCCGGCCGCGGTCCGCGCCGCGTTCGACTTTATCTGGGCGGAGGGGCGCGACCCCGGCGATTCCCAGGAACGCGACGCACTCTGCCGACGTCTCGGGGTCGGCGACTACGACGCGCTCCTCGCCGGCACTGGCGCGAAGGCCCGGCTCCGCGCCGGGACCGAGGAGGCCATCGCCGCCGGGGTCTTCGGCGTGCCGACGCTGGCCGCGGGCGGCGAGCTGTTCTGGGGCCTGGACGCGCTGCCGATGGCCGAGGCCGCGCTCGCCGACCCCGGCCTGCTGACGCGCGGCGAGATGGCGCGATTTGCGAGCCTGCCGACCGGAGCCGAGCGGAAGCCGGCCTGATACCAGCTTCCGGCAGTATCCCATCCCGAATATCAGCTTTTGGTGGATACCGGAACGGCTGCTTCCAGATGCGGTCGTGACGAAAGCTCATTCTTCGAGATGGTTCAGCTCCATTGCGAGGCGATCAACCAGCATTCTGACCTTGCTGGAGAGATGGCGACGGCTGGGATAGAGGGCGCGCACGATCACCTCTTCGGTTCCATGGTCAGCAAGAAGTACGCGGAGACGTCCAGCGGCGATGTCGGAGCCGACCAGAAAAGTCGGCAGGTAGGCGACGCCGAAACCGGCCAACGCGGCCTGTCGCACCGCCTCTCCGCTATCCAGATGCAACCGCCCCGCATCGGTAATGCGCAGGGTGTCACGATGGGGTGGTACCAACAGCCAGGGGCGTGCGCCGTTTCGATCGCCGAGGGTGATGCGGCTGTGCGGCAGGAGGTCGTCAGCCGCAAGTGGCTCGCCGCGGTTGGCCAGATAAGCGGGCGCGGCGCAGAGCACCGCGTGCGAACGGGCGATGACGCGCGCGATCAGGCGCGTGTCCTGCAGCGGCCCGCCGCAGCGCACCGCGAGGTCGTACCCCTCCTCCACCAGATCCGCGACACGATCGGTAATGCTCACCTCCGCCGCCAGCGCCGGCCAGGCCTTCAGATAGGCACCGAGAATCGGGAGGACATGCTGGCGACCGAAGCTGTCCGGCACGGTCAGGCGCAGCAATCCTCGCGGCTCCGGAGAATTCCGGCGAATCTCCCCCTCAGCCTCCTCCAAATCGGTCAGGATCTGACGGCAACGTTCATAGAAAGCCTGTCCGTCGGCGGTAAGCGCGACGCTGCGCGTGGTGCGGTGGAGCAGCCGCGTTCCGAGCCGCTCTTCCAGGCGCGCCAGCGCCTTGCCCGCCGCCGACCGCGTCAGCCCCACCGCTTTCGCGCCTGACGAAAACCCACCCGCCTGTGCCACCGCCACGAAGGCCCTGATGGCGCCTAGGTCCACCTTCTCCTGCAAGCATTAACCCCGTCGTCCCGGCTGTGGGGAACCCCTTTCCCCGATAACCAGCCCATAATAGCTACTGGGGATTGTAGAGCCATATTCCCCCGGGTGCGAAGCGGCGCCTGATGCGGCCCTCTATGATGCATAGGATCGGGCGGCAGCGGCACCGGCCTTCGCGAACAGACCTACGAGGACGCACAATGAATGTAGCAGGTTACGAAACCGGTCCGATCGCATGTCAGGCGGCGTTCATCGCCGACTTCGACGTCGCCGCGGACATCCCAATTCCTCACCTTGTGTCCAAGGTCGATACCGATCGCCGCCGGATGGACGTCCGTCGCGGCATTCGCAGCAAATACGTCCCCCTGCGCTTCGATCCTGCGACCGGCGCCCACCAGATCGGCGGCCGCTACCTGTTCGAGACGTGGGACGATGTTCTCGACTATATGAGGTTCACGTCCGAGGAACTGGAGTTCGAGCCGGGCACCAAGTTCTGGAACCGTCCCTTCTTCAGCAATATCGACAAGCGCGCCTGGCACGTCGTCGGCGCTCACGACTTCACGCCTCTGGCCACGCACTACGTGAGCCGGTTCGAACGTTTCGCCTATGAGGCGGAAACCGCCATGACGGCTTTGAAAGCGGCTTGGCCGGCCATCCGCGACGCGGCCCGGGAAGGGGGTCGTGC
>JAABUX010005701.1_pt1 | contig 15195 bp, 13 predicted proteins | sample 5561851 | NCBI WGS metagenome assembly JAABUX01 (sample SAMN10711883, study PRJNA513361) | rock metagenome | isolation source: Antarctica rocks | place: Antarctica: Victoria Land, Richard Nunatak red sandstone | collected 2016-01-03 | reverse complement strand
GTTCGACCGTCAGAAACCGCCCCAGCTCCACCCAGCAACGCATGATTGGCCCAGGCACGCGAAATCGCTCGCAATCTCACTCCGACAGGCTGCTAGGGCAAAGCCGGTGCCGGACGAGTTGCTGGCGCCGCAGCGTGCGGCGGCCGGACGGTCCGCCCCGCTGCGACGCCGGGCGGACCCTGGATGGAGCCTGGGCCGACGCACTTACGAGGTCGTGATGAGGTCCATGGCGCCTGGGCTGGCCGCCGGGTCGGGCATGGCGCAGGCCGTGGCAGCGTTCAGACTCCCGGCCTGGCCGTAATCGCCCCACCCGCCGCACGGCCCCTGCGCCGTTGCCGACGACAGCGCCTGGTCCAGCAACTGCTCGTCCGTCACCCCGAGCAGCACCAGCGATCCTCGGCCGACCGGATCAGGATCGGTGGGGCCGAGGTCCGTGTTGTACTCGGCGAACAGGTCCGGCCCGTCCGCGCCCACGGTGAAGGTGTTGCCGCCGGCGAAGGTGCCGTGGAACACCGCATACTTGCCGCTGTCCACCAAGGGGCGGAAGCTGTCGCCGGTGTGCTGGAGCGGGTCGGGCGCCAGCGTCACGCTGTCCACCCGGGCCACCGGCACGACGGTGGTATCGAAGCCGCTGCCGTTGAAGCTGTACTCGCGCAAGGTGATGTGCTCGCCCGGCTGGTAGTCGGTGATCACGTCCATGGGACCCTTGAACGTGTCCCCGTCCGACACGACGCCGTTGCCCGCGGCGTCGTTGGTGACGACCAGGTTGCCGCTGCCGGACTGCAGGACGAACGTGTCGCGGCCCAGGCCGCCGGTCAGGGTGTTGCCCGGCCCCATGCCGCTGCCGCCGCCGAGGCTGATCAGCGTGTCGTCGCCGTTGCCGCCGATCAGCGTGTTGCCGAGGCCGCCCGAGGATGTCAGCGTGTCGTCGCCGTTGCCGCCGAAGGCGACGCTGTTGCCCGCGCTGAGCTGGATGGTGTCGTCGCCGTTGCCGCCATCGACGAACAGGCGGCTGGTGTAGGTGGGGGTGAGGGCGCTGGCGAGGATGGTGTCGTCGCCGTTGCCACCGAACACCGCGGAATCGTTGGTCCAGTCCGGCTGGTAGGCTGAGTTGAAGTCATCGTTGCCGTTTCCGAGCTGATAGACAGGCATCGTCTGCGTCCTTTCAGTCGCCCGGCAGCAACGGGGCTGATCCCCATGCCTGCAGGACAGCCGAGACTTAGGGCAGGCGCCGCCGGCCTTGCTGTGACCTGGGTCACACGGGCCGGCGTCGGGCTGGGCCGGCCGGCCCGAATCTTGACAAGGGCGCGGCGTTGCGGCGTGCTGTGTTTTCGGGTCGCCGCAAGGGCTTGCGGGCCGATAGGGCCGTTCCGGTCCATTTTTCTTGGACTTCGCAGCGTAACAACCGGCAAAACCGCGCAGATAATCAGAAGTAGGTCAGTGTTATTGTCTTAACTTCGAATTTATCGTCGCCAAACAAAGTCCAGATCTTTATGAACCAAGCGGCAAGGCCGCATGGCGCTCGTTCGGAAGGAAGTGACCATGGCTGACCGCATGCTGCAATTCGTGAGCCTGGCCCAAAGCCCGCCGGAGAAGCGCGCGTCGTCCATGCGGCGGGAAGACTTCGCCGAGATCTACGCCGACTTCGACCCGGCGCAGGCCAGCGCGCAGTCGAGCCGGTGCAGCCAGTGCGGCGTGCCGTTCTGCCAGGTGCACTGCCCGCTCGCCAACAACATCCCGGACTGGCTCAAGCTCACGGCGGAGAACCGGCTGCAGGAGGCCTACGAGGTGAGTGCTGCGACCAACACCTTCCCGGAGATCTGCGGGCGCATCTGCCCGCAGGACCGGCTGTGCGAGGGCAACTGCGTCATCGAGAAGGGGTTCGAGGGCGTCACCATCGGCGCGGTGGAGCGGTTCATCACCGACCATGCCTGGGATCAGGGCTGGGTGACGGGGCCGAAGCCGCGGCAGGAGCGCCCGCAGTCGGTGGGGATCATCGGCGCCGGGCCGGGGGGCTTAGCTGCGGCGGAGCGGCTGCGGACGCTGGGGTACCAGGTGCATGTCTATGACCGGTACGACCGGGTGGGCGGGCTGATGATCTACGGCATCCCTGGGTTCAAGCTGGAAAAGGACATCGTGCTGCGCCGCTGGAAGCTGCTGGAGGAGGGCGGCATCACGTTCCACCTGGGCGTCGAGATGGGGCGGGACCTGTCTTTCGCGGAGCTGCGGGCGCGGCATGACAGCGTGCTGATCGCGACGGGCGTGTACAAGGCGCGCGACATCGGCGGACCGGGCGCCGGGCTGCCGGGGATCGAGGGGGCGATGGACTTCCTGACCGCGAGCAACCGGCAGGGCCTGGGCGACGACGTGCCGGACTTCCAAAGCGGGCGGCTCAACGCGGCCGGCAAGCGGGTCGTGGTGGTCGGCGGCGGCGACACGGCGATGGACTGCGTGCGGACGGCGGTGCGGCAGGGGGCGGCGAGCGTCGCGTGCCTGTACCGGCGCGACCGCGCCAACATGCCCGGCTCCATGCGCGAGGTGAAGAACGCGGAGGAGGAGGGGGTGCAGTTCGTCTGGCTCTCGGCGCCCGAGGCGTTCCTGGGGGACGGCCACGTGACGGGCGTGCGGGTGCAGCGGATGCGGTTGGGCCTCACCGACAGCTCCGGGCGGCAGGCGGTGGAGGCGACGGACAGCCGGGTGACGCTGGACGCGGACCTGGTGGTGAAGGCGTTGGGCTTCGACCCGGAGGAGCTGCCGCGGCTGTGGGACGAGCCGGGGCTGGAGGTCAGCCGCTGGGGCACGCTCAAGGTGGAGCACCGGACGCAGATGACGATGCTGCCGGGCGTGTTCGCGGCGGGGGACATCGTGCGGGGGGCGAGCCTCGTGGTGTGGGCGATCCGCGACGGGCGGGACGCGGCGGCGCGGATGCACAAGCACATGCAGGCGGGGGCGATGCAGGCGGCGGCGGAGTAGTGGGGTGGCGGGGGCTGTTGCTGGCCGTGCTGCTCGCGCTCGGTTGCGGAGCCTTGGTGCTTGCCCAAGCCGGGCCGAGCCAGGACGCGCACCGGCTTGCCCGGTCGTTGCTTTTCGCCGCGCGTTTCGAAACCTCGTTCGACGCCGTTGCCGCTGCGCAGAGGAGCAAAATCATCGGAATCCTGGAAGCCTACAATCAGGACGAGGCGCAGGTGGCCGAAGCTGTGGACCGGATCTTTATGCCGGGCGTCCAAGCCAAGCTGCCGGAACTGCTTGTGCGATGCGAGGACGTGTTGGTGCGCCACTTCACCAGGAAGGAGCTGTACTCGCTTGTGCGCGAGGAGGACGACGAGGAGGGTCGGAGCGCCGACGCGAAGCTGCCGCAAGTTCAGGACGACATCAGGCAAGCTGGGCGCATCTGGGGCAGGGATTCGTGTCGCGAGATCTTCGCCGAGAACCGCGCGGCGCTCGCAAATCTGGGTTTGGGCAAGGCAGTGGCCGGATGTTGACGCGCCGCCCCGGCCTGGCCGCTACCGCTCACGGCCCGAATGCACGAGTGCATGCAGCAGGAAACGATGCAGATCGCAGCGGGGCGACAGGGCGTGCACTGATCAAACGGTCCAATGCAAATAAAAAAGAAACGGGCCGCAGATGAGCGACGACGCGCTGAGCATGGTTCTGGGAGCGTTGATCCGCCTGGAAGGCAACCTGGCGAAAGTCCAGGACGACCTGACGTTCCTGCGCGCCGACCTGACATCTCTGCGCGTCGACGCCATGGGCCGCCTTGACCGGCACGAGAACCACCTGACGAGCATCAGGGACGACATAAGCGTTGCCATGGGTGGGACCGACCATATGCGCCGGATATCCGACAATACCCGGGACGACGTGCGTGGCCTCGCGGAACAACTGGGAACGATGTGGCGCAAGGTAAACCGGCTGGAGGAGGCTGTGCGCGGCCTGTCCGACCGCGCGGGCGAGGGCGGCAAGGCATGAGCCGGCCTTTGCAGGCAAGCGCCGGGCCTGACGCCTCCGAGAAGAACCGTCTGACATCCAAGACATTCGGCACCAACGAAAAGGCGCTTGCACGATGACCGAGACCGCCGCCGACTTCCCCGCCGCCTGGGCCGCCAACGTCGCCCGCCTCGAACACACCTACGACCCCAGCCAGGAGCACGACGCCTGCGGCGTCGGCGTCGTCGCCGCCCTCGACGGCCGTGCCCGGCGCGACGTGGTGCAGGCCGGCATCGACGCGCTGCGCGCCGTGTGGCACCGGGGCGCCGTGGACGCGGACGGCAAGACCGGGGACGGCGCCGGCATCCACATCGAGATCCCGCAGGACTTCTTCGCCGAGGCCGTGCGGCGCAGCGGGCACGCGGAGCCGCCGGGCCGCATGGCGGTGGGCATGGTGTTCCTGCCCAAGACCGACCTCAGCGCGCAGGAGCGGTGCCGGCAGATCGTGGAAACGGAGATCCTGGCGCTCGGCTACGGCATCTTCGGCTGGCGGCAGGTGCCGATCCATTCGGAGTGCATCGGCGAGAAGGCCAACGCGACCCGGCCGGAGATCGAGCAGATCATGGTCCGCGGGCGCCCCGGCCTCGACGGCGCCGAGAACGACGCGGAGTTCGAGCGCGACCTGTACGTCATCCGGCGCAAGATCGAGAAGCAGGCGATCCTGTCGCAGATCCCGGAGCTTTACATCTGCAGCCTGTCCTGCCGGAGCATCATCTACAAGGGGATGTTCCTGGCGGAGAGCCTCGCGGACTTCTACCCGGACCTTGCCGACCCGCGCTTCGTCAGCCGGTTCGCGATCTACCACCAGCGGTACTCCACCAACACCTTCCCGACCTGGAGCCTGGCGCAGCCGTTCCGCATGCTGGCGCATAACGGGGAGATCAACACCGTCCACGGCAACATCAACTGGATGAAGTCGCACGAGACGCGGCTGGCGGCGGGGCCGCTGGAGGGCCTCATCGAGGACGTGAAGCCGGTGATCCAGGCCGGCGGGTCGGATACCGCGTCGCTCGACAACGTGTTCGAGCTGCTGGTGCGCGCCGGGCGCGACGCGCCGATGGCGAAGGCGCTGCTGATCCCGGCGAGCACCGGGCAGGACGCGACCATGCCGGACGCGCACCGGGACATGTTCCTGTACTGCAACGCGGTCATGGAGCCGTGGGACGGCCCGGCGGCGATCACCGCGACCGACGGGCGCTGGGTAATCGCCGGCCTCGACCGCAATGGGCTGCGCCCGCTCCGCTACACCATCACCGACAGCAACCTGCTGGTGGTCGGCAGCGAGACGGGGATGGTGAAGTTCCCCGAGGCGGAGATCGTCGCCAAGGGCCGGGTCGGGCCGGGCCAGACGGTGGGCGTCGATCTGGAGGCGGCGCGGTTCTACCGGGACGACGAGTTGAAGGACCTGCTCGCGGGACGCCAGCCGTTCGGGGAGTGGACGCGGGGGATCACCCGGCTCGACGGCATCATCAAGACGGACGCGCCGGAGACCGTGCAGTACTCGGGCGAGGAGATGCGGCGGCGGCAGCTCGCGGTGGGCACGACGCTGGAAGAGCTGGAGATGATCCTGCACCCCATGGTGGAGGACAGCGCCGAGGCCATCGGCTCCATGGGGGACGACACGCCCATCGCGGTCTTGAGCGAGCGTTACCGCGGCCTGCACCACTACTTCCGCCAGGGGTTCAGCCAAGTCACCAACCCGCCCATCGACAGCCTGCGCGAGACGCGGGTGATGACGCTGAAGACCCGGCTCGGCAACCTCGGCAACGTGCTCGACGAGGACAGCAGCCAGTGCGACCTGCTGCAGCTCGAAAGCCCCGTGCTGAGCAACGCCGAGTTCGCGGCGATGACGGCGCGGCTGGGGGAGGGGGCGTGCCGGATGGACTGCACCTTCCCGGTGGCGGAGGGGGAGGCCGGGCTGCGCGCCGGGCTGGAGCGCGTCCGGCGGGAGGCGGAGGAGGCGGTGCGCGCCGGCTGCGCCCACGTGGTACTGACGGACGAGGCGCAGGGCGAGGACCGCGCGCCGATGCCGATGATCCTGGCGACGGGGGCGGTGCACACGCATCTCGTGCGGCAATCGCTGCGGACGTTCACCAGCCTCAACGTGCGGAGCGCGGAGTGCATCGACACGCATTACTTCGCCGTGCTGATCGGGGTGGGGGCCACGACGGTCAACGCCTACCTGGCGCAGGAAGGGATTGCCGACCGGCACCGACGCGGCCTGTTCGGGCCGATGACGCTCAAGGAGGCGGTGCAGCGCTACAAGAAGGCGGTCGACAAGGGGCTGCTCAAGATCATGTCCAAGATGGGCATCTCGGTCATCAGCTCCTACCGCGGCGGCTACAACTTCGAGGCCATCGGGCTGTCGCGCGCCTTGGTCGGCGAGTATTTCCCAGGCATGCAGTCGCGCATCTCCGGCATCGGGCTGACGGGGATCGCGCGGAAGATCCTGGGGCTGCATGAGGCCGCGTGGGACGGCGAAGCGGCGACGCTGCCGGTGGGAGGCGTGTACAAGCTGCGGCGCCGGGGCGAGGTGCATGCGTTCGACGGCGGGCTGATCCACACCCTGCAGACGGCCGTGGCGACGGACAGCTTCGAGACGTACCGGCGCTACGCGGACGGGGTGCGGCGGCAGAAGCCGGTGGCGCTGCGCGACCTGCTCGATTTCCGCACCGACAAGGTCACGCCGATCTCGGTCGACGACGTGGAAAGCATCACGGAGATCCGGAAGCGGCTGGTGGCGCCGGGCATCTCCTTGGGCGCGCTCAGCCCGGAGGCGCACGAGACGCTGAGCATCGCGATGAACCGCATCGGCGCCAGGTCCGACAGCGGCGAGGGCGGCGAGGACCCGGCGCGCGCCACGCCGCGGCCCAATGGCGACAACGCCTCGTCGGCGATCAAGCAGGTGGGGTCCGGGCGGTTCGGCGTCACGGCCGAGTACCTGAACGCCTGCCGCGAGATCGAGATCAAGATGGCCCAGGGCGCCAAGCCCGGCGAGGGCGGGCAGTTGCCGGGCTTCAAGGTGTCGCCCTTGATCGCCAAGCTCAGGCACTCGACGCCCGGGGTGACGCTCATCAGCCCGCCGCCGCACCACGACATCTACTCCATCGAGGACCTGGCGCAGCTCATCTACGACTTGAAGCAGATCAACCCGGACGCCGGGGTGTGCGTGAAGCTGGTGTCGCGCTCCGGCATCGGCACCATCGCGGCGGGGGTCGCCAAGGCGAAGGCGGACACGATCCTGATCAGCGGGCACAGCGGCGGCACCGGGGCCAGCCCGCAGACCTCCGTCAAGTACGCGGGCCTGCCGTGGGAGATGGGACTGTCGGAGGCGCATCAGGTGCTGACGCTGAACCGGCTGCGCCACCGGGTGCGGCTGCGGACCGACGGGGGCATCAAGACCGGGCGCGACGTGGTGATCGCCGCCATGCTGGGCGCGGAGGAGTTCGGCATCGGCACCACGAGCCTCGTCGCCATGGGCTGCATCATGGTGCGGCAGTGCCACAGCAACACCTGCCCGGTGGGCGTGTGCACGCAGGACGACACGCTGCGGCAGAAGTTCGACGGCAGCCCGGAGAAGGTGATCAACCTGTTCTCCTTCATCGCGGAGGACGTGCGCGGCATCCTGGCGTCGCTCGGGGTCAGGCACCTGACGGACGTGATCGGACGGACCGACCTGCTGCAGCAGGTGAGCCGGGGGTCGGGCCTGCTCGACGACCTCGACCTCAACCCGCTCCTGGCGCAGGCCGACCCGGGGGCGCACGCGCGCTACTGCACGCAGGTCGGGCGGACGGAGGTGCCGGAAACGCTGGACGCGCAAATGATCGGCGACGCGGCGGCGCTGTTCGGCCGGGGCGAGAAGATGCAACTCCAGTACAACATCCGCAACACCCACCGCGCCATCGGCACCAAGCTGTCGTCGCGCATCACCCGGCAGTACGGCATGACCGGGCTGCAGCCCGGCCACGTCACGGTGCGGCTGCGCGGCACGGCCGGGCAGTCGCTCGGGGCGTTCGGGGTGCAGGGGCTGAAATTGGAGGTCCTGGGCGACGCGAACGACTACGTGGGCAAGGGCCTGTCGGGCGCCACCATCGTCGTGCGCCCGGCGCCGAGCAGCGGATTGGTCAGCCAAGCCAACACGATCATCGGCAACACCGTGCTGTATGGTGCGACGGCGGGGGAGCTGTTCGCCGCCGGCCAGGCCGGGGAACGGTTCGCAGTCCGCAACAGCGGGGCGGTGGCCGTCGTGGAGGGCTGCGGCAGCAACGGGTGCGAGTACATGACCGGGGGGACGGTGGTGGTGCTGGGTGCGGTGGGCGACAACTTCGGCGCCGGGTTCACCGGGGGGATGGCGTTCGTGTATGACCCGGAGGGCCTGTTCGAGAAGCGGGTGAACCCGGACACGCTGACTTGGCAGCGGGTGCAGTCGGGGCATTGGGACCGGGTGCTGCGGGGCCTCGTGGCCCGGCACGCGAAAGAGACGCACAGCCGGTACGCGGCGGCGCTGCTGCTGGATTGGGCGCAGACGCTGGGGCGGGTCTGGCAGGTGGTGCCGAAGGAGTATGTGAAGTACCTGGAGGCGCCGTTGTCGGATGCGGCGGAGGCGTTGCGGGCGTGAGGCGGGCGCTTGGCCGCCCGCCCGGCTCCGGGACCCTGGCCGTTGGAGAGGAGGCCGCCATGAGCGAAGCCGTCGATAAGCCTGACGAGGTCACTGCAGCGATCCAGGCGGCGAAGGAGTTTCTTCTCAAAACGTTCCAGGGCGAGAAGATTGAAAACCTCGGCCTGGAAGAGGTGCGGCAGAACAAGCACGACGATACTTGGGAGGTCACTCTTGGGTTCAGCCGTCGTTGAGACTCTCCTCCGCCCAACAACAACTTCCTTGCGATGGCTGCGGCCGTGGCGGCTGCCCGTCCTCAGCGGACATACAAGGTCGTGACGGTTGACCTGAATGGCCCGAAGGGACTTTCGATCGCCAATCGTCAAGACGATTGATCCGTTTTGCCGAAGCTTATTCCGGATGCGAACATGCTTGCGCTGTTCGTCATCGGGAGTGTCGGTTCCAAGCTGCTCGGCGTTGCGAAGCGGGTGAAGAAGTACCGGCCCAGCGATCATGACTTGATTTACGTCTACCTCAGCCTGTTCAGCGAAGTCGTTCTGTTGCCGAACATCATCGGCGAAGCGTCGAACTTGCTGGACCATTTGAAAGGAGGGCGGCGGGAGCATTGCATGGAATGCCTCGCACAGCTTTTCCAAGGAAGCAGCGAGCGATGCGTCGCCTCGGTTTCCACCGTGGAACAGCCGGAGCATATGGCACTTGGCGTTGCCGATGCCGCCGTGCTTTGTGCATTGGAAGGCGATACATACTTGCTGACGGCGGACCGGGAGCTTTGTATCGAGGCCGTGAAGCTCGGTGTTTTCAGGATCTCCGTGAGCAAGCGGCTTAAGATGCTGCTATGCGCCGTTGCCGGACACGGCTCAGATGCCGCGGGCGCCGGTCGAGGCGGGCTGCCGCACACGCGGCGGCCCGCCCTTGGTCAGAAGACCGGCCGGACCTCGGCCTCCCGGTCCCAAATCCGGCCCTTGCTGGCGGCGGTCAGGAAGGGCTGGGCCGACACGCCATCGATGGCAACGACGCCGGGGCCGGGGGCCACGCCTGCGCGCTGCAGCAGCTTCGCGGCCCCGGCGGTATGGCCAATCACCTTGAGGTGGGCGTAGGCGTCGGAGACGAACGCGACGGCCGCCGAATCCTGGGCAAGCTGACCGGCGCCCTGCTCGGACATCACGAGCACCACGGCGTCATACAGCACGGACGGGCTGCCTGCGAGCTGCGCGTCGGCTGCGATGGCGCCGCTTGGGCCTTCCACGCCGCCGAGCTTGGGAGCCACGACCTTCATGGTGGCGCCCGCTGCCTTGGCCGCGGCGGCAAGCGCCTTGACCAGCGCCGGGTCGGCCCCGTCGGTCACGAGGCAGCCGACCATGCGCCCCTTGAGCGTCGGCTCGGCCTTCGCCAGGATGCTCAGCGCCGGCGACGGCTTGAGGTCGGTGCGCGTCGGCGCCAGGGCCTTCACCGCCTCGATGGGGCCGGCGTGGCCCAGCCCGTCCGCCACTCGCTTGGACAGCGTGGAGTCGATGTTGGCGAGCTGGCCCAGCATCCGGTTGCGGACCTTGGGCGTTTCCACCTTGCTCAGCTCGAAGACGAGGGCGGCGACGATGTGGTTCTGCTCCGGCTTCGTCTGGCTCATGAAAAATTGCCGGGCCTGGCTGAAGTGGTCGGCGAACGACTCCGAGCGCGTGCGCAGCGTGTCGCCCTCCTCGCGCGCCGCGAAGCTGCGGTAGCCGTTGCGGGAGTCCTCGCGCGGCTCTTCGCTGCCGAGGCCGCTCGGCGAGTAGCTGACCCGGCCCGATTGCAGGCTGAACTGCGCGTGGCCGTCGCGCTGGAAGTTGTTCATCGGGCAGCGCGGCTGGTTGATCGGGATCTGGGCGAAGTTCGGGCCGCCCAGCCGCTTGATCTGGGTATCGAGGTAGCTGAAGTTGCGCCCCTGCAGCAGCGGGTCGTTGGTGAAGTCGATGCCCGGCGGCACATGCGTGGTGCAGAATGCCACCTGTTCGGTCTCGGAGAAGACGTTGGCCGGGTTCTGGTCGAGCACCATGCGTCCGATGACGCGGAGCGGGATCACCTCCTCGGGGATCAGCTTGGTCGCGTCCAGCACGTCGAAGTCGAAGCGGCGGGCGAAATCCTCGTCGAACAACTGCACCGCCAGCTCCCATTCCGGGAAGCTGCCCTCCTCGATGGCGTTGTACAGGTCGCGGCGGTGATAGTCCGGGTCGGCGCCGCTGATCTTCACCGCCTCGTCCCACACGACGGACTGCATCCCGAGCTTCGGCCGCCAGTGGAACTTGACGTAGGTGCTTTTGCCGGCCTCGTTCACCAGGCGGAAGGTGTGGACGCCGAAGCCCTCGATCATGCGGAGCGAGCGCGGGATTGCCCGGTCGGACATGACCCACATGACCATGTGCATGCTCTCGGGCGTCAGCGAGATGAAATCCCAGAACGTGTCGTGTGCGCTGGCCGCCTGCGGGAAGCCGCGGTCCGGCTCCTCCTTGACGGAGTGGATGAGGTCCGGGAACTTGATGGCGTCCTGGATGAAGAACACCGGGATGTGGTTGCCGACCAGGTCCCAGATGCCGTCGTTGGTGTAGAACTTCACGGCGAAGCCGCGCACGTCGCGCGCCACGTCGGTGGAGCCGCGGTTGCCGGCGACCGTCGAGAAGCGGGTGAACAGCGGCGTGCGCTCGCCCACCTTCTGGAAGATCGCGGCCTTCGACACGTCGGCCAACGAGGCGGTCAGCTCGAAGTAGCCGTGCGCGGCGGTGCCGCGGGCGTGCACGACGCGCTCGGGGATGCGCTCATGGTCGAAGTGGTTGATCTTCTCCCGCAGCACGAAGTCTTCCAGCAGCGTCGGGCCGCGCGGCCCGACTTTCAGCGAGTTCTGGTCGTCGCTGATCCGGACGCCTTGGTTGGTGGTCAGGAACTCGCCGGACTCCATGACCGTACCCGGGGGCGCCGGGGTTTTCCCCGCGGCCGGAGCCGGCGCGGCTGGGGCCTGCGCCTGGGCTGCGGCCGGCGTCGCGGCGCCAAGCCCCGCAAGCGGCACCGCGGCCATGGTCGCGGTGCTGCCCAGCACCGCACGCCGGCTCAGGCCGGGATGCTGCGCGCCGTGCGGGGGTTTGGCGGGCTGTTTGGTATCTTGGGTCATCGTGGGCTCCGTCCTGGAAACGCCAGCGGCAGACGCCCGCTGCCCGCCGCGTCGCTGGCCAGCCCCGGACGGCACCATGCTGCCGAATACATGACCTGGGCATTGAAGCATTTGGATTCTACTCGTGGCTTCTTAAATTGTTTGTTAATGATCAAGTAAGGAGAACGTTTAGAGTCGGGATCGTGCAATTCCACGTGCTGAAAGCCACGATGCTTGCGCGGCGCGTTTATTGCAGCCCAACATTCAATCATGCGCGAAAACGGCCGGGTGGTTGAACGATGCCGGGGCGCGGCGTTCATCCATGGCGCCGGCGGCCGGCCCGCTGCAACTCGCCTCAACCGCCCGGCGTTGACACGGCCAATCCCTCAGGAGACCCCATGACCACCGAACTCGCCTTGCTCGCCTGGGCGACGGTCCTCGGCCTCGTCCATGCCGTCGCCACGGGCCAGTTCACCACGTTCCAGCACGGCCTGGCCTACGGCCTCAGCCCGCGCGACGAGACGAAGCCGCTCACCGGCGTCGGCGCGCGGGTGCAGCGGGCGTTCGCCAACTACATGCAGACCTTCCCGTTCTTCGCCGCCGCCGTGCTCGCGGCGCACGCCGCCGGGCGGCATGGCTGGCTCACGGTGGCGGGGGCGCAGCTCTTCTTCTGGGCGCGGCTGGCCTATGTGCCGCTGTATGCGGCGGGCATCCCGGTGGCGCGCACCGTGGCGTTCGTCCTGGCGACGCTGGGCATCGTGCTGATCCTGATCGCGCTGGCCTGAGCCGGGCTTGCGGCCGGGGCGCCGTGGTCAGGCAGGCTGCGGCTCCCCGCGGACCGCCTCGCGCATGAGGGCGTTGCTGGGCAGCGTCTTGTCGAGCACCTTGCGTGCGGTCTCGATGCCGGCGACCGGCAGGCCCGCCGGGTCGAGCAGGCCGACCTGCACCAGCACCGAGGCCTGGTCCCAGTAGATGTGCTCGTGCACCAGCTTGCCGCCCTGGAACTGCACGATGGCGACGAGCGGCACCTCGACCCGGCGCCCGGTGGGCGGGACGCCCGGCAGCATCCAGTCGATCTCGGCGGTATGGGTGAAGCGGAAGATCATCTCGTCCACCAGGCTGTCCGTGCCCACGGTGCGGCTGACGGGGACGAGTTCGGTGTCCGGGGGGTTCCGGCCGATGAAGTGGTCGCGGTAGAAGCGCCGGAGCGCGTCATGGCCGACGCCGCCGGTCATGGTGGGCACGTGATTGACGTACGGCTCATCGACCATGCTCGCCATGGTGGCGTCCAGGTCGCGGGTTTCGAACTCGTGGCGGCAATGCTCTTCCCAGAGTGCGGCCAAGTCATGTGCGGCCAGGTCGTGGTCAGCCATGGAACCCTCCCGTTTGCGCGTCATATTTCGGGAAGCGCGCCGCCGTGGCAAGGCCCGCCGCTCGGCACCCCCGCGTGACGCCGGAGGTTGGCGCGCGCCGGGTCCGGTGCGATAAGCGGCTGATGCGAATCCTGCACCACCTGCCGCTGTCGCCGTTTTCCCGCAAGGTTCGCCTGGCGCTGGCCGAGAAGCGGCTGCCGTTCGAGCTGCAACTGGAGAAGGTGTGGGAGCGGCGGCCCGAGTACTTCGCCCTGAACCCGGCCAACGAGGTGCCGACGCTGGTCGAGGAGAACGGCCTGGTGATCCCGGACAGCGGGACGATCTGCGAGTATCTGGAGGAGGCCTACCCCGACACGCCCTTGCTGGGCACCACGCTGGCGGAGCGGGTGGAGGTGCGGCGCCTGCTCGCCTGGTTCGACGGCAAGTTCGCGCGCGAGGTGACGGCGAACCTGCTGGGCGAGAAGTTCATGAAGCGGCTGATGGGCCGGGGCAACCCGGACGGCGCGCTGCTGCGGCAGGGCTATGCCGCCCTCCGGGACCACATGGGCTACATCGGCTGGCTGGCGGAGCAGCGGACGTGGCTGGCGGGCGCGTCGCTGTCGCTCGCGGACTTCGCGGCGGCGGCGCACCTGTCGGCGCTGGACTTCGCGGGCGACGTGGACTGGTCGGTGGCGCCTGCGACGCACGACTGGTACGCGCGGATGAAGTCGCGCCCGAGCTTCCGGGCGCTGCTCGCCGACCGGGTGCCGGGGGTGATGCCGCCGGCGCACTATGCGGATTTGGATTTCTGAGGGGGGCCGGCCCCGGCCTTGCCGATACGGCTCAGGTGAGGGAAGAAAGGGCCGCGCGCGGAACAAAGGGGATCGGCCAATGACCACGAACGGCTCTGACCCGGCGGCGGACCTCCTCGCCGCGATGGATGGCCGCCGCTTCGCCTGCGTCCTGGCCGATCCGCCTTGGCAGTTCGTCAACCGCACGGGAAAGATGGCGCCGGAGCACAAGCGCCTGAGCCGCTACGGGACCATGGACCTGGCCGCCATCTCGGCGTTGCCCGTGGCGGCGGTCAGCGCGCCCACATCGCACCTGTATTTGTGGGTGCCCAACGCCCTGTTGCCGGAGGGCTTGCAGGTGATGAAGGCGTGGGGGTTCAGCTACAAGAGCAACATCGTCTGGCACAAGCTCCGCAAGGACGGGGGCAGCGACGGGCGGGGCGTGGGCTTTTACTTCCGCAACGTGACTGAAATCGCGCTGTTCGGCGTGCGGGGAAAGAACGCGCGCACCCTGCAGCCGGGGCGCCGCCAAGTGAATTACCTCGGCACGCACAAGCGCGAGCATTCCCGCAAGCCCGACGAGCTGTATCCCATCATCGAGGCGTGCAGCCCGGGACCGCGTATCGAGCTGTTCGCGCGCGGCGCGCGCCCTGATTGGACGGTTTGGGGCAACCAGGCTGACGACAGCTACGAACCAACGTGGAAAACCTATTCAAATCACTCGCGTGCTGGCCGGGACGAACCTGGCCTATTCGACTGACGTGTCTCCTTCCTCGATCAGACGTTCGACGACTGTTGCCGGCTCCCCAAACGTCACCAGGCTTGCAGGCAAGCCGATCAGGAGCAGCGGGCAGGGATTGCCCACCCCGCGGTGAACGCGGTCCTCCAACTTGCGCCAGTGTGTTGTGGCGGCCCCGAACTTGTCCTGGACGAATGCGGCTGCCCACGCTTGTGAAAACGTCGTTTCTCCGCGTGTCCGGCGGGCATACTCCGCAAGCTGCCGCCGGGTTGGGTTCAGGCCGATGCGTTCCAGATCGGACTTCCCGTTTATTCCCTTTTCCTTTGCGAACCTGAGAACCATCGAGCGCATTTCCTCCTGGAGGGAAACGCCGCGCGTGATCAGGACGCCGATTGAGATTGCGCCGTCGGCGTGCAGGCGTTTGTAGTTTTCCAGGTCGCGGTCGAAGAACGGGTCTTTGTTGTTCCGTAACTGCCCAGGTTGGTCGATCTGTGGCGACGGGTATTGACTCGGCGCGGCAAGGTGTGGGTCAAGCTTCCGGTGACTTCGCCGCCGAATCAGACAACTGACGAGGATCGTGCCGCCGAGGG
>JAABUX010005700.1_pt1 | contig 15200 bp, 16 predicted proteins | sample 5561851 | NCBI WGS metagenome assembly JAABUX01 (sample SAMN10711883, study PRJNA513361) | rock metagenome | isolation source: Antarctica rocks | place: Antarctica: Victoria Land, Richard Nunatak red sandstone | collected 2016-01-03 | reverse complement strand
GAAAGCGATGCGACTCACCCCGTTGGCGCCGACCACAAAGAGTGTGTCTCATACTGCACCTCCATGGCACGTTTCATGGAAAAGTTGGTCAGCGGTCGATCGTCGCAACCGCTGGGTGCTGGACGCTGTCTAGCAGGTCTGCCGCGATGGCGCGTAAGCGAGCGTCGGTGACCGCTGCAGCGCGCCCCACGTACGCCTTGCGCATGCGGCCCCCGACGTGCCAATACACCGTCCAGTAGACGCCGCCGCGCTGGCGGCGCTCTTTGCGCACGGTCATCCAGCCCTCGATGTAGCCCTGCGCCGCATTGTCGATCGGGTACGCGAAACTCGTCGTCGTCGGCTCCTCCAGCCAGGTAAACCAGGCGGTCGAATCGAGTTCCGGGCCCCCGTCAAGCGCCGTCCGGCCTGATGGATACGCCGTCCAGACCGTTGGTGTTTTTGTCCTCATTTTTTCACCGCCTTTCCGCGATTTAGTTACCCAACAGGGAGACGGGCGCTGGCTGCTGTGTAGCGCGTGGCTTCTTGTGTGTCCATTTGGCGGGCAAGGGCGCGTCGGGGAGATGGTACAAGCGCTCACCCCGGTCGTTGGACCGCTCGGCCCGCAGCAGTCCCTGGCCGCGCCACCGCTCCACGGTAGCGGCGCAGACCCCCAGGCGCGCGGCCATCTCCCCGGCGGTGAGCAGCCCGCGGGCGCGCAAGCGCGCGCACCGATCTGGTAGGTGGTGGTTCGTGCGGATGCTGGCCACCATCAGGGCGTGGAACGGCTTACCGTCGTAGGAGCGCCGCCCGTCGGCATTGAGGCGCCCCGCGACCTCGGCGTCGGTGTACGCGTCGAGGAGATGGTCGATCTCCGTGACGACAGCGGGATCGGTGCGACGCACCAACGTCGCCTGCGGGGGCGTCGGCACGGTGAGCGTCTGGGTCGCGCCGCCCGTGAAGCGCACCAGGAGCGTGATCATATCCTCTTTACGGATGGTGACGTCCGCGATGAGCAGGCGCGCCATCCGTTTGCGCTCACGATCCGGCGTGCGCGGATCGCGCCAGAGCCGCGGGAAGTCTGTCGCCAGTGCCTGCACCGCCGCGCGCTCCTGGTCGCTCGGCGCGCGCCCGTCGGCGTGCTGGCGGCGCTCCACCTCTTCCTGCGCCGCGGCCAGGTCACGCAGTCGGGCATTCCACTCCGCCTCGAGCACGTCGGCGACCAAGCGATTGTCGGGATCGACGCGCAGGAAGCGGCGTTGCGCCAGGTCCGCCTCGTAGCGCGCCCGTTCCACCTGCTGGCGCCGCACCTGAGCGGCCTCCGCGGCGCGCGCCGCGACCTCGTCGTGCACGGCCAGGGCCAGGTCCAGGGCTTGAGGCGTCACGGCCGCCACCAGCAGCTCCCCGATCGCCGCGTCGATCACGCCGCCCGGCGCGATCTGGCACGGGCGGCGACCCTGTTGGAGCGTCGCGCGCTGGCACACATAGTCGGGGATCAAGCGCCCCCGGCGCTGATGGTAGTGGATGCCCATCCGCTCGCCGCAGCGGCCGCACAGGGCGAGCCCTTGCAGCAGCGCTGGCCCCTCGCGCGGCGGGCATGAGGAGCGATCGCGCCCGTGCGCCTGGGCGTTCGCGCGCAGCCGCGTCTGGTTCTCCTCGTACGCGTCCCAGGTGATGTAGCCCTCGTGGGCGCCGGGGAAGAGGGCGGTCCACTGCTCACGCGGCAGTTCGGTCACCCGCCTCCGGCCGTCCGGCGTCTTGCGCGTGCGGGTGCGTCCGAAGACGAACGCGCCGGCGTAGCCTGGGTGGTGCAGCAGGTCGAGCACGGTGCTGTGCTGCAGCGGACGCCACAGCACCTCATCGCGGTGCGGCCCGTGGCGCACGCGCTGGGGGAACGTGAGTCCCTGCTCCCGGAACGCCCGCACGGTGGCGCTCGCCGCGCCCGTGCGGCGGAAGGTCGCGAAGACCAACCGGACCGCCTGCTGGATCTGAGCGTCGGGGTCGAGGATGACCTGGTCGTCCTCGCGGTAGCGGAAGCCGATCGGCAGGGGCAGCTTGAGCGCGCCGCGGCGGGCCTTGTTGAGCACGCCGCCACGCAAGCGGGCGCGCAGGACATGAAGCTCAGCTTCCGACATCGTCCCCTTCAAGCCAAGGAGAAGCCGATCATTAAAAGCAGCGGGGTCGTAGACGCCGTCCTCGTCCAGGATGAGCGTCTCGGTCAGGGCGCAGATCTCCAGCAGCCGGTGCCAGTCGGTGTTGTTGCGCGCCAGGCGGGACACCTCCAGGCCCAGCACGATGCCGACCTGGCCCAACCCCACCGCGGCCACCAACTCCTGGAAGCCGGCGCGGTCGACTGCCGAGGCGCCCGACTGACCCTGGTCCCCGTCGACGACGACGATGCGCTCGACGGGCCACCCCAGGGCGACCGCGCGGTCGCGCAGCGCATACTGGCGCACGGTGCTCTCCGTGTTTTCCAGGACCTGGCGCAGCGAGCTTTGCCGCACATAGAGGTAGGCCAGCCGCTGCAGGTGGCTCGCCGTGACTTTCTGGTGGGCCTGCTGATCCATCAGTGCTCCTCCCCGTCCCGCCGGTCTCGCCGGCAGTGCTCGACCATCGTGGCCAGGACGACGGCCAGGGCGTGGGCATCCGACCGCGGGGGTGCCGTCGGGTCCACGTCCAGTGGCGCGTCCGCGCCGGCCTGCGTGGGGAGCCAGGTCTCCCAGGCGGCGAGCCAGGCCGGCAGGCCGTGCCGCAGCACCAGCGCCAGCCCCGGCGGTCGCCCCGTCTCCTCCGCCGTGCCGGTCGCCCACGCCCGCGCCACTTCGTAGCGTTCCGTCGCAGGCGCGGGGGAGGGCGCGCTCACGTCTGGTCCCCCGACAGGTTTTTTGCGCGTCGTCCCAGGGCCCGCTCGATGCTGCGGGGATGGACCACGCGGCCAAAGTGGTCCCGAACGAGCGCGGCGAGGTGGGCCGGACGCAGCGTGGGCTCCCGCGCCAGGGCCTGCTCCAGGAACGCCACCACCTCCGTGGTCAGCTTGTGCGCCCCGCGGGGCCCCGGCCGCGCCGGGAGCAGGCCGGGCAACCCCGCCGCGCGCCACGCCGTCTGGGCCGCATAGAACGACGGGCGCGAGAAGCCGAAGGCGCCGGCCGTGTGCGTGACGGAATGCCCGTCCACATGCACGCGCCGCAGCATCTCGTATTTGACCTGCACAAGGTCACGCGCATCGAAGAAGGGTCGCCCGCCGGCGAACAAGACATCGACCACCGCCTCGGGATGGGGATGGACGGCGTGCGCGGCGCGCAGGGCCGCGAGTTTCTCGTCGTGTGGGACCATGACATCCTCCTGTCGCCAACCGGCCGACAAGGCGATTATGCGCCCAATTGTGTCGCATGTCAAGCAGAGAGGCGTCGTGGCGCTCCTCCCCGCACCCTTGATGACGCCCAGAAATGGCGCGTTGCGGCGCGTGTCATCCCTGGCTGAGGGCCACACGGCATAATCTCCTTGACAGACGCGGCATAATCCCCTTAACGCCCCCGCCATCACTCCTCCTCCGCACGCGCTGTCTCGTCGAGGTCACGCAGCAGGGCGACCAGGCGCAGCAAGGTATCCGTCCGGAACAGCGCGCGCTCGGCGGCAACGACCACAAACGGGTCCGCAGGCGCCAGACTCGTCCACGCGAGGGGCAACGACTGCAGGCGCTGGCCGTCATCGTAGTACATGACGCGCCACTCGCCCCAATTCTGGCGCACATGGAACAGCTCGAAGCGCCGTCCGCGCCAGGGGTGGAAGGGATGGGTCACCTCGAAGAATTGCGGCTCACCGGGGGGACGGGGTGTTGTCGACGGGTCGGAATAAGTTTACGGTCGAGCCCGTTCTGGGTATTATCACGGAGGTGCTTGGCTTTCGCCAGTTCTCGCTGCGTGGCGAAGTAGCCGCTGCGGGCGAATGGCTCCTGGTCTGCCTGGCCTTCAATCTCAAGCGGTTTCATACCTTGTTCCCGGTCTATTAAGGAGGCGTGACGGCCTGTGTCCACCCCGCGCGGCGGTTATCCGCAGTCGTGTCCTGCCTATGGCCGTGCATCAATCACGCGCCGCCGCAGACAGTGCGCCTCATCCGCACAGCGGCACCCTGTCGCGCAAGCCGCAGCGTCGTTCTCTCCGACAAGCTGCTAGCGCGTTCTACCTCAGACGGGCGAGGATGTCGTCCTCTAAGCGCTCGGATATCTGCGTGGCGCAGACCGCGGCCGCCTGCAAGGCGCTGGGACTCTAACGCCCCGACGCACGACGGCTTTTGGCGCGGAAGCGCGGCAAGGCCGCACTCCCGCGCCTGATTTGTCTGGAACGGGACCAGGCCTTATGTATAGATCCCAGGCGGTGCGGGTCTAGGTAGGAATTGCCGGTTTTGGTTGGAAATAACCGGCAGATTGCTCGTTTCACGCTACTGCCCACGCCAGGAAAGGCGCCGTGATTGACACCATTGGGCGCCGTATGTTATCACAGGCTATATGGTTGTACGTTTTTTACAGGCGCGCCTCCGTATAGCGGCGCATTCGCCGTGGTTTCCCCATCCATATCCATGCGCACTTTCGCGCGTGGGCGGCACTATTCCCCCGCTGTCGCGGGAAAGGTGATCATAGACAATGAGTATACACGATGACTCAACGACCAACCCATTCGAGCAGGCTCGGCGCCTGAGCGTCGAGGTCAGCCGGCGCGAAGCCCTGGCTACCGCGGCCAAGCTCGGCCTCGGCGGCGCCGCGCTGGCCGCGGCGCTCGGCGCGGGCGACATCCCGGCGGCGTTCGCGGCGGGGCGCGCTGAGGCGACGCTGCCCAAGGAAAGCTACCACTTTGTCTTCGTCAACCACGTCACGACGAATCCCTTCTTCACGCCGACGCAGTATGGCGCCGCTGACGCCTCCCAGTTGCTCGGCTGCTCGTATGCCTGGACCGGCTCCTCGACCAGCAACGTTAGCCAGATGACGCAGGCGATGCAGACGGCCGTCGCGGGCAACGCCGCCGGTATCGCCGTCTCCATCATCGACCCCCAGGCCTTCAACGCGCCGGTGGCCTCGGCCGTTTCCAAGGGCATCCCCGTCGTGTCCTACAACGCCGACGCGCCCACCAGCAGCAACAACAAGCGCCTGGCCTACATCGGCCAGGACTTGTACGCCGCCGGTCAGTCCATGGGCCAGCGCATCGCCAGCGAGGTGGCGTCGGGCAGCCGCATCGTCCTCTTCATCGCCACGCCCGGCTCGTTGAACATCCAGCCGCGCCTCGACGGCGCCAAAGCCGCGCTCCATGCTTCGGGCAAGAACTACACGATCGATACGATCGCCACGGGCGCGCTGGTGGTCAACGAAAACTCCAGCGTCGAGTCCTACTACCTCGGTCATAAGAGCGTCAAAGGCATGTTCGCCGTCGACGGCGGCAGCACGGCGGCCATTGCCCTCGCCTCCAAGAAGTACGGCCTGCAGACGCACGGCGTCTCCACGGGTGGGTTCGACCTTCTGCCCACGACCATCTCCGGTATCCACAACGGCACGATGGGCTTTACGATCGACCAGCAGCCGTACCTGCAAGGCTTCTATCCGGTCATGCAGTTGTACCTCTACAAAGCCTCGAACACCTTGATGTTCCCCTCGAACACGAATACGGGCCTCAAGTTCGTGACCAGGGGCAACGTCAAGCCGTACCTGACCAATAGCCGCTTCGAGGGCACCAGCACCTCGTTCTAACAAACGGCTCACGGCGCGATCACCCGTTGATGAGGGGCGTGGGGAATGGGTGGAGACCCTGCCCCGCGCCCTTCTATTGCAACAGCCATAACAGCCCCAGGTTTATGATGGCCGTGTCAGGGACGAGCCGCGGTTAGGAGGAATTGAGCGTGGCGGATACGACGGTGGATACCAATCAGGGTGGGAGTGGGACGATGGCGCCGCCGCCCCGCAAAGAGCGGCCTCCAGCGAGGCAGCCCGGCCCAATGGCTGGCTTGCTGCCACGCGCGTTACGGCAGCCCGAATTGAGCATCGTGGTGGTGGCTATCGTCATCGCCGTTGTTTTTCAGGTTATCAATCACGCATTTTTGACCGGCGAGGTGCCGGTCCTGCTGTCGGTCACGGCGCAGTATGGGCTCATCGCCATCGGCGAAGTCATGCTCATGATCACCGGCGAGATTGACCTCTCCGCCGCCAAAATCTACTCCACGGTCCCATTTATCGCCTACTATCTGACGCAGGCTGGTCTCCCCTTCTGGCTCGCCATTCTGCTTGGCCTCGCCGGTGGAGCGCTGATCGGCCTTGTGAACGGGCTGATCACGGTCAGACTGGGGGTGTCGTCGCTCATCACCACGTTGGGCATGCTCTTCTTCCTCGACGGCGTCGTCCTCACTGTTTCCCATAGCCAGCCGGTGACGACGCCGGTGTCGGAACCGATCAACACGTTCCTGGGCGAAGGGCAGAGCAACCTGGCCATCGGCGGCGCCGCTACCTACGCCGGTTTCATCTGGCTCTTGGTCGGCGTTGTCGCGCTCACCCTCGTGCTGCGGCGCACGCGCTTCGGCCTGCACACCATCTCGGTTGGCAGCAACCTGCTGGGCGCGCGTGAGATCGGCATCCACACCGACCGCACCAAGATTATCAACTTTATGATCATTGGCGTCACGGCCGGCCTTGCCGGCATCATTCAGGGCGTGAGCAGTGGATCCATCGATCCGTCCGCGGGCGATCCAATCCTATCGCTCTATGCCATCGCCGCGGCGGTCATCGGCGGCACCTCGCTCTTTGGCGGCTCGGGTACGGTGATCGGCGCCCTGATCGGCGCCTTCGTGATCTCCTCGCTCAACAACGGCCTGCCCCTGATCGGTGCGCAAGCGACCATCTCGTTCGTCATCGTGGGGCTCGCCATCGTCGGCGCGATGGTCCTCAACATCAGACTCGGTACCCTGCGCGGACGGAGGTAATCAATCATGGCAGAGACAGCGCATGTCGACGATCTTTTCACTGTCCCGACGCTGCAAGGCGCGCCGGAGCTCTTGCGCGCCGAGCACATCACCAAGAGCTATGGCCCCACCCAAGTGCTGCGCGACGTCAACATGCATGTGCGCAAGGGCGAGGTGCTGGCTTTGGTGGGCGACAACGGCGCCGGCAAATCGACTTTCATCAAGGTCCTGGCCGGCTTCCACCAGCCCAGTAGCGGCCAGTTGATCTGGGAGGGGCAGCCCCTACATCTGAGTTCGCCCGTCGACGCGCGCAAGCACGGCATCGAGACGGTGTACCAGGATCTGGCCCTCATCGACGACCTCACCGTGTTCCAGAATATGTTTCTGGGGCGCGAGCCGATCAAGCGCTACGGCGGCATCCTACCGCTCACCGACAACGGGTCCATGAAGCGGCAGACGCGCTCCTACTTGACTGAGTTGGGCATCACTCTGCCCTCCGTGTCGGGGCTCGCGCGCGACCTCTCCGGCGGCCAGCGCCAGTCAATCGCCGTGGCGCGCGCCATGCAGTCGAACCCCAAGCTGCTGATCATGGACGAGCCGCTGGCGGCGCTCGGCGTGCGCGAGGGCGCGTTGGTGCTCGGCCTGGTGCAGGAGCTGCGCAAGCGGCGCCAGGTGTCGATCATCATGATCGTGCACAACTACTCGCAAGTCTTCGAGGTGAGCGACCGCATCAACTTCCTGCACAGCGGCGAGATTGTGCTCGACGTGGACACCGATAAGACGAGCGAGGAGGAACTGATCCACATCGTCAAGTCGGGCCTAGGGCGCCAGGCCGTCGCCGATGCCGTTGCCGGTACACAGGTGTAAGAAGCCGCTACAGTCCGATCGACGCCAGGTACTCCCGGTTGCGCCGCGCGCTCTCTTTGGGCGCGCCCATGCCGGGCAAGACATCCTGCTCGACCACGACCCAGCCGCCGTAGCCGACCCTGTCCAGCGCGTCGCGCACCGCAGGGAACGGCACGCCGCCTTGCCCCAACTCGCAGAAGACGCCGTGCCCGACCGAGGTTACACCGTCCCACCCCTCGACGCGGGAGCGCGCCGCGATGTCCGGCGCGCAATCTTTGAAATGCGCGTGCCCGATGCGTCCGGCGTATTCCTCAATACCGGCCACCGGGTCGCCCCCGGCGAATTGCCAGTGACCGCTATCGAAGCACAGCCCAAGCAGGGTAGGGTCGGTCATGTCCATCAGGCGCCGCGTTTCTTGTGGCGTTTCAACCCATGTGCCGATGTGGTGATGGAACACGGTGCGTAGGCCCGTTTCGTCCCGCACGGCGCGCGCTACCCGCGTCGCGCCGGCGGCGAACGCCTCCCACGTCACGTCGTCCATCCCCATAGCGGGGGTGATGCGTCCGGCGTTCGCGGTGCGCATGGGGTCACCATAGGGGTCATTGCCCAGGACGATCACGCACTCCGCGCCGCCGACCGCCGCGAGTTGGCGGGCCGCGCGTACAGCGTCATGGGCGCTCTGCTCATGCCGCTCTTGGTCATGTAGGAAGACGCTGACCCAGGAGCCGATCAGAGCCAGGCCGCGCGCGTCCAACTCCTCGCGCAGGCGCGCTGGGTCGGTCGGCATGAAGCCCCACTCGCCCAGTTCCGTGCCGGCGTAGCCGGTTTCGCGCATCTCATCCAGCACCCGCCGGTACCCGCCGCCCTCGCCCTCGTCACCCTCGTCGATGCCCTCGATGACGCCCCACGAGCAGGGCGCGTTGCCCAAACGAACCACAGCCTTCACGTCGCGCTCACGGTCACGGCTTCAGGGATGGCGCCGGTCATCAGGCTAACCGCCTGTTCCATGGTCGCCTCGGCCGGCAGGAGCGTGCCGACGCGCCGGCCGCGGCGCAGCACGATCATGCGGTCGGATACCTCGAACACATGTGGCATATTGTGGCTGATGAAGATGACGGCCGTGCCCTGGTCGCGTACGCGCCGGACCAACTGCAACACCATGCCCGACTGCGCCACGCCGAGCGCCGCCGTCGGCTCGTCCATGATCACGATATCCTTGCCCCACAAAACGGCGCGCGCCACGGCGACGGACTGCCGCTGGCCGCCCGAGAGCGTGTCGACGGTCTGGCGGATCGAGCGCAGATTGACCTTGAGCGCCTTCAAGTGCTCGTCCGCCTGGGCGCGCATGGCCCGCTGATTGTAGAAATCGAACAGCCCCAGAATGCCGGGCTGCTTGATCTCGCGGCCCAAAAAAAGGTTCGACGCGACATCGAGGTCGGGCGCCAGGGCCAGGTCCTGATAGACCGTCTCGATGCCGGCGGCGCGCGCGTCGCGCGGACTGTTAAACGTGACCGGCTGCCCACGCAGCTTGATCGTGCCCTCATCGGGGCGAATGGCGCCGGAGAGCACTTTGACCAAGGTCGATTTCCCCGCGCCGTTGTCGCCAATCAAGGCCACGACCTCGCCAGGATAGACGTCGAAATCGGCGCCCTCGAGCGCCATCACATTGCCGTAGCGCTTGATGATGCCGCGCGCCTCCAGCAGTGGGATCCGCGTGTCAGGTTGACGCGCCTCCATGTAGCCTCCCATTATTAGTCGTGAGTCGTGAGTCGTCAGCGCGGAGCGTACCAAATAGATCGCAGGCCAGCGACAACCAATGGATGGTGTGCATTACATACCGACTCCCGACTCCCGACTCCCGACTTTGTCATGCCGATGCGATGCGCCGCTTGCGCCACTGGTCGATCCACACGATGAGGATCAGCAACAGGCCCTCGACCACCTGCTGCACATGCGGGTCGATGCCGATGAGGTCGATGCCGTTGGCGAGCACGTTCACGAGTACGACGCCCAGGAACGTCCCGAAGATAGTGCCACGGGCGCCGAACAGGCTGGCCCCGCCGAGCACGGCGGCCGCGATGGCGTCGAGTTCGTAGCTCGTCCCCGCGTTCGGATTAGCGCCGTTGAGCCGGCCCGTCAGCAGCAGCCCGGCCACGCCGGCCAGCACGCCGCTGAGCGCGTAGACCGTCAGGAGCGAGGCCCGCACGTTGATGCCGGAGAGACGCACGGCCTCGGGGTTGCTGCCCAGCGCGTAGATGTAGCGCCCGCGTCGCGTGAAACGGAGGAAGATCGCGGCCACGACGCCGATGATGACCAGGACGATAAAGATGGTGGGGATGCCGAAGGGCGTACCTGTAACCCACGCCACGAATGCGCCGCCACCGCCATCCGAGGGGAGCGCCGAATTGAGCCCGCTGCCGGCGAGGTAGGCCACGCCGCGCAGAATGCCCAGCATGCCGAGCGTCACGATGAATGGCGGGAGCTTCGCGGCGGAGACCAAGAAGCCGTTTACCAGCCCGATCCCGAGCGAGAACAGCAGGATCGCCACGACAGTCGCGGGGAGCGACCACCCATTCAGGAACGCGTTGGCCGTGAGCACGCCGGCAATACCGATCAGCGAGCCGACGGATAGGTCGATGCCGGCTGTGATGATCACGAAGGTCTCGCCGATGGAGATCACGCCCACGACGGCCATCTGTCGCGCGATGTCCTGTAAATTACCGCCGCTGATGAACGTCGCCTGGCCGATGTCGGACAGCCGGCCGCTCGGGATCGTCTTCAAAGTGAAGATGGCCGCGGCGATCAGGATGATGCCGAGCAGTCCCAGGCGCAGCAGCAGGTCGACGCGGGCGACGAGCCACGCCGCGAGGTTGGCCTGACCTCGCGCGGTTGGCGCGGTGGGCGCGGCCGACAATGGTGAATTAGCCATGGACTCCATTCTCATTGGGCAACGGCTGGGTCGGAGGGGCCGCGCATCACGCGGCGCCTTCGACCAACACAAGGCGCTAGAAGCCGAGGTTACGGCCCGGATTGCCCAGCGGGAGGAGCAGGCCCTCGATGAGCGCCGAGTTCATATTCTCCCTGGTGGCGACCGTGGCGCCGGTGTCCAGGAACTTCGGCGTCCTCACCCCCGCCGAGGCCAAAATGCCGTAGAGCACGCCGCCGTAGCCCATCATGTAGGGGTCCTGCAGCAGCAGGCCGTCGACGGTCCCCGCCTTGAGGTCGTTGACCAACGTCTGGTTGCTGTCGAAGCCGACGAGGGAGACCTTATTGGGGTTGACCCCCTTCTCCTTGAACGCGGTGACGGCGCCGGTCAGGGTGTACAGGTTGTCGGCGAAGTAGCCCACCAGGTTCGGATGCGCGGTGATCGTGTCGGCGGCGATGCTGACCGGCTTGGTCGACTGGTCGCCGCCGGCGTCCTTGTGCGCGACAAGTTGCAGGCCGGAGTACGCCTTGAGGCCATCGCGGAAGCCCTGGTCGCGCTGGCCGAGCGAGCCGACGTTTGACTGGAAAGTGGCGAAGGCGACCTGCCCCGACGCGGAGCCGTGCTTGCGCCTGATCGCGGTGGCGAGCGCGCTGGCGCAGGCCACGCCGCCGGCGTGGTTGTCCGTGGACAGGAAAGCCTGGTAATCGGTCGTGTTGGCGGCGGAGTCGATCAGGATGACCTTGATGCCGGCGGTGTATGCCTTGGCGATAGTGGCGTCCAGCGCCGTCTTATCGGTGGGCGCGAACACGATGAAGTCGGGCTTCTGCGCGATGGCGTTCTCCAGCAGCGAGACCTGGCCGGCGATGTTGGACTCGGCGTCGGCGCCGGTGAACCGCAGGCCTTGCACACCCATAGCGCTCGCCGCCTTCTTCGCGGCCTGGAGCACGATCGTCCAGTAGTCCGAGTTGACCGTCTTGACGATGGTGACGAAGCGCAGCGAACTCAAGCTCTTGCCCATATGGGCCGCCAGCGCCTGTTCACCGCCGAAGAGGCTGAGTCCGCTTCCCGCCGCGGCGGCCACTCCGCCGAGCGCGGCGGCGCGATTGATGAAACTACGTCGTTCCAGCTTGTCCACTGTCCTACTCCTTTACAAAGAATAAAGCCATCATCACGCGTCTTCAATCGACACCGTGATTCCTAAGATACTACGCGCGCGACAGGCGACTGTCAAGTGAGCGCTGCCGGACGGGTGCGCCCCACGATTGTAATAGCGAGCGCCGTTGACCTGCGATTGAAATCGCATGGCAAACAAAGGCGACTGAAGTCGCTCCAGGAGCCTGTTGTGTGACCGCGCATCGTTCACACGGCAGGCTAGCCGCGTGGAGGGCAAGACACTTCAGTGTCCGTGGTTTGCCATGCGACTTCAGTCGCAGGCAGGCCAGTTTCAACCTCGTACACGCGCCAAGAGCTCGCGCGCGGCGTGCGCCACATGGCGCGCGGTCAGGCCGTATTTCTCCAGTAGCGCGTCGTTCGGTCCCGACTCACCGAAGGTGTCGCGGATGCCCACGCGACGCAGCAGGGTCGGGCGCCGCTCGGAGAGGACCTCCGCCACCGCTCCGCCCAGGCCGCCCACGATCGAGTGGTCCTCCGCCGTCACCACCGCCCCGGTTCGTTCGGCCGCCGCCACGATCGCGTCCTCATCTAGGGGCTTGATCGTGGGTAGGTGCAGCACATAGGCGTCGATGCCCTCCGCGGCGAGCGTCTCCGCGGCCGCGAGCGCCCGCGTCGTCTGCACGCCGGTCGAGATCAGCGCCACGTCGCGGCCCTCACGCAGCACGACGCCTGTACCAAGCTCGAAGTGATAGTTCTCGTCGAAGATGGCCGGACTTGGGTCGCGCGTGAGCCGGAAGTAGACCGGACCCGGCAGGTCGGTCGCCACCCGCATGGCTTGGCGGCACTCCTCGGCGTCGGCCGGGGCGATCACGGTCATCTTCGGCATCGCGCGCATGATGGCGATATCCTCGACCGACTGGTGCGTCTTGCCCGTGTACCCGGTGAGCATGCCGCTGTAAGAAGCCCCGAACTTGACGGGCAGGCCCGTCTGGGCGATGGTCATGCGGATCTGGTCGAGGTCACGCTCGGCCAGGAAGACCGCGAACGAACTGATCCAGGGCACGAAGCCGGCCGTGGCCAGCCCCGCCGCCACCCCGGCCATGTTCTGCTCGGCGATGCCCATCTGCAGGAAGCGCGCGGGGAAGCGCTCCGCCACCATGTCGGCCTTGGTCGAATTGGCGAGGTCGCCGTCGAGCACAAGCACGCGTGGGTCGCGCGCGATCAGCTCGCACAACGTTTCGCCCCACACGTCGCGTAACGCGGCCAGGGGCCGCTCTGAGATCGCGCTCATGTGACATTCTCCGCGCTCCCGGCCAGCGCCGGCTGTCTTGTCCCCGTTGTCTCGGCCTCCCCCAACTCTTCCATGGCCCGGCGGAGATCGTCGGGGGTGATGGGCTTGGAGTGCCAACCATAGTGTCCTTCCATGTAGGAGACCCCTTTGCCCTTGACGGTGTGCGCCACGATCGCGGTAGGCTGCTCCGTCGCGCGCCGGCCCAGCGCGCACGCCGCCAGGATCTGCTCCACGTCGTGCCCATCGATCTCCACGACCGACCAGCCGAAGGCGCGCAACAGGCCGCCGGGGTCGCCGATCGGCGCCTCGCGCTGCAACCCGGCGTAGCCGTCCGGGCCATGGGTCCAGCCGTATTGGGACAGCTTGTTGTGGTCGACGATCGCGGTGAGGCCGCCCAGTCCGTAGCGGGTCGCCACCTGCGCCGCCTCCCACACCTGCCCCTCGTGCAGCTCGCCGTCGCCCAGCATCACCCAGGTATGGAAATCTTTGCCGGCCAGCCGCGCCCCCAGCGCCATGCCGACGCCGGCCGAGAGCCCCTGGCCCAGGCTGCCGCTCGACATATCGACCCCCGGCGTCAACAGCATATCAGGGTGGCCCTGCAGCCGCGAGTCGATGGCGTCGAAGGTCTCGAGTTCCGCGATCGGGAAATAGCCGCGCAGGGCCAGCGCCGCGTACCACCCGATGGCCGAGTGCCCCTTGGAGAGGACGAAGCGGTCGCGGTCCGGCCAATCCGGGCGCGCCGGGTCGATGCGCATGACCCTGAAGTACAGCGCGGCGAGGATATCCGCCGCCGAGAGCGGGCCGCCGATGTGCCCGGCGCCCGCGTGGTGGACCGTGCGCACCACCAAGCGGCGGATCTCACGCGCCCGCGCGTCGATGTCCCCGTGATCGTTGTCGCCATGCTCGCCTATCATAGCTCCCACCTCGTGACTGCTGTTGGCGCCTTTTCGGCGCGGCTATCGAAATCGCGTGTCCGCCGTGCTACGTTACTATTAGCATAGTCCGCGCTGCCGCCATTTCAAGGGCGGGAGAAGAACTATATGAGTAGTGTAGTAAGGAATGAGGATGGAACGCAAAGGGTTAGCGGTGCGCCCGTCGCCGGAGCCCGCGGCGGACGGGACGCTTGTCGGCGTCACGCGGGAGGAAGCCGGCTGGGACTACGTCAGCTGCAAGGTCTGGAAGTTGACGCCCGGCCAGACGGTACAGGACAACACCGGCGACGAGGAGGTCGGGCTGGTCATCCTGAGCGGCACGGCGACCGTCGCGTCCGCCGCTGGGACGTGGGAGCGCATCGGCCGGCGCGACAGCCCGTTCGCGGGCAAGCCGTACGTGGTCTACCTGCCGCCGCGCACGGCCTTTACGCTGACGGCCGTCACGGCGTGCGAGGTGGCGCGGGCTGGCGCCCGCGCCGAACGCGGCGTGGCGGCGCGCCTGATCACCCCCGAGGAGATTGGGGAAGAGACGCGCGGGGCCGGGAGCGCGACGCGCCAGGTGCGGCATGTGCTGGAGGCTGACCGTCCCGCTGAGAGTATCTTCCTGGTGGAGGTGATCACCCCCGGCGGCAACTGGTCGAGCTATCCCCCGCACAAGCACGATAAGGACGACCCGCCGCGTGAGACCTACCTGGAGGAGACCTACTACCACCGCTTCCAGCCCGCCCAGGGGTTCGGGTTCCAGCGCGTCTACACGCCCGACCGTGCCTTGGACGAGGCCATCGTGATTGAGGACGGCACGCTGGTGCTCGTCCCGCGGGGCTACCACCCGGTCGCGGCCGCTCCCGGCTACGACCTCTACTACCTCAACGTCATGGCCGGCCCGGTGCGCGCGTGGCGCTTCACCGACGACCCAGACCACAAGTGGGTCGCGGAGGCGTGGCGGCCGTACGGAGTCGATAGTCGATAGTCGATAGTCGATGGTTGCCACCCAACATATAGAGAGTGACGTACTACTATCGACCATCGACCATCGACTGATAACAGGGAGGAATGGCAATGAACACAATCCGCATGACGACGGCGCAGGCTATCGTGCGCTTCCTGAGCCAGCAGTACGTCGCGCGCGACGGGCGGGAGCAGCGGTTCTTCGCCGGGATGTTCGGCATCTTCGGCCACG
>JAABUX010005697.1_pt1 | contig 15204 bp, 27 predicted proteins | sample 5561851 | NCBI WGS metagenome assembly JAABUX01 (sample SAMN10711883, study PRJNA513361) | rock metagenome | isolation source: Antarctica rocks | place: Antarctica: Victoria Land, Richard Nunatak red sandstone | collected 2016-01-03 | reverse complement strand
TGCGCGGCATGCGTGTCTGTGCTTCACGGATGGCATTTCGCAAGTTCACCGCTCTCTCCTCAGAACGCCTGATTGTCATGCTCATGAAATACCGCCCAGCAACGCTCGCAATGCCTCGGACGGCGTGCTGGCTGATCGCCAGTGCAGCAAGCACACAGCGGGGCCTCACCTGCTGCCGGAGGTGCTGCGCGAGCTGTGCTGCTGCCGGCCAGGCACTGCCGGCACCACTCGGACCGCCCGCTTCGGTCCGCTGCCGCTTGTCCGGCTGGTCTGCACGGCCGTTCTGGTGCTGATCTGACGACGTGCTGAGGTCTGGAGCTGAGCCGGCGGGCAAGGCATCGATGCCCTGCTGCACCACCGCCGTGAAGTGCGCCCGGGCTCCCTCGCCATACCTGCATGCCGTGACCTTCTTCACACAGCATGGAGCATATGACGGGTGCATACACAATTTTCCCGATACCACAGTGTGGCATCCGAATCGACCTGCAGCGTCGTGGTCTGCTTGAGTCTTCATAGGGGGTGAAAGCAGGGCCCACCACTTGTAGCACTTCTGCTCGAAGTCCAGGAGCGACACAAACGGCTCGCGCAGGGGTGGCTGCAGTGCTCCCGCGCCGCAGCAGCAGCCCTGCACCTGCAGCATAGGCGTGGCGTGTGTCAAGGAGGACGTCGTCGATCTGTACACGTGCACGGGCGGCGCAGCATCAGGCAACAATGACAGCAAGGGCGGGGACACTAGCACATCGCAAGCGATCGTGAGCCGGAGTGTCACCGTCAGTCGGCACTGATGCCGCAGTGAGCGCCAATGAGGGCGAATCAAGAATGGCACAGCCCGACTGCCTTTACCGCTGGTCATTTGCAGAGTTCGGTGCATTACAATGCAAGTAGAGAAGGGGTCACCCATTCACGACGCCGTCTTTGTGCTCGGCAGCAGGTAAGAGTGAGGGTTGTGCACATGACGGCGCACCAGGGGCAGCACGCGGGAGTCGGCGAAGCGCTCCAGCAGCTCGGCGTCCGGCCACTGCGCCAGCGGCTTCCGCGCGGCCGCCTCCGCGTCCTTGTCTGCCAGGCTGCGCACGCGTGCCTCGTCCAGGTTGCGCAGATCCACCGCCTCGTCGGCCTGGGAAAATGGAAACAGGACCGTAGGCACATGAGAAAACTCGACGCCTGCTTAAGGGGACAGGCCCAGCACCAGGGGTCACCAGCCTGAGCCTAGCCATCGTCGGCCTGTGCGAGGCAATGCGAGGTTTTCTGTCGGAGGAGCAGCAAACCATGTGTCGACCCTGATGCCATCGTGCAGTGCAGGTGGCATCACTGGACCCCGACGAGCACAGACGGGGTCAAAGGGTAGAGATTAGGATCATTTGTTCAAAGGCACTTGCAGGGCTCGACGAACCAGTGGCTGGATTGCATGCAGCAGGCACCGAAGGCAATTCACAACTGGCGACTTTCACGCTGAGACCCCGCCGCCGACCCTATCATGGCATGTCGGGAGCACAGACTGGGCAGCATGAGTAACTGGTAGTCCACTGACCTCGTCAGCCACGTATGTGTCGGTGGAGGACCGGGAAGTGATGAGCCACATCTGCGCCTCCTCCGCCCACCTGCGGTCGTACACACAGCGCTTCGCTGCCTGTGACGGCCTATGTCGAGCTTGCCTTGCACGCGCGCTGATTGTGCACCGGCTGATTGGTAAAACAACTGCAGGTTGCCCTGTATGATCAACCACGTAGTGTGCTCAATTAGCTTCCAGCAGGAGAAGGAACCTCAAGATGGAGTGGTGCTCGTGTCAGAGGTTGGAACTCAATCGGCTGGGATCTGACTCTGCAACAGCAACGCTGGCCGGCACGCACTCGAGCGCCTTGCTGCTCGCGTCGTCCGCCGAAGCTGAGCCGCCGTCTGCCGCGTCCGCATCCGCATCGCCGCCCGCCGCAGCGCCGACGTAGCGCGCCGCCGTGGCGTCCAGCGCGCGCGCCGCCTCGGCCGTGTCCAGACCCTCCCGCGTCAGGATGTACGCCGCCTCGCTCCTGAGGGCGTCTTCCGGCGTGTTCGCCGCCGCACCAGCCTGCGCCGCTGCCGCCTGCGACGGTCTCGGTGCCTTCTGCTTGGCGGCGCCCGCTGAGGCCGGGCGGGGGGCTGCTGCAGGGGCGGCAGGCTGCGCTGGTGTCGGCGCATGCGCCTGTCCCTTGCCTGCTGAGGCCGTACGGGGGGCGGCTGCTGGGGCAGCGGACTGTGCTGGTGGCAGCGCCTGTGCCTTGCCGGCGCCTGCTGAGGCCGTGCGAGGGGGCGCTGCAGAGGCAGCGGGCTGCACCGGTGTCGGCGCCTGTGCCTCGCGGGCCTTCATCGCCGCCACCGCTTGTGCGAGCCGGGCTGCTGATGCTGCCAGATCCGCAAATGTAGGGACACCAGGCGCCGGCTGGACAGGCGGCAGGTTCGCCGTCGCAGGCGCCGCCCCTGCAGCAAGCGCTGAGGCCTGTGCCGGGTTGGGTGATGCGGCTTGCAGACCCGGTGCTGAGGACGAGGCAAACAGTCGGTATGCCCGGTCATCAAGTGCGGGCAACCGGGCGGGGGCTCGTCTCCTAAGAAGCACTTCTGCCATTGCATTTGGGGTCGGGTGCTCCGACGCATCACCTGCAGCGTGTGACGTCGCTCCGTTGGCACGTGAGCCGGCGGCACGGAGCGCTGCGGTGCCGGGGGACCTGCCGCGGGAGGCGACACCCGCGCTGCCGCGGCCCCTGTGAGCGGCACCGCTTCGCCCCGCGCTGGCCGCCTGCGCATCCGCCGCCGTCGCTGTCTGACCGGCTGCGGCAGGGCTCTGCTTGCTCATGGGCGGGGTCCTACAAGACGACTGCTCACTGCCTGAGCGGGCGTCCGGCGTCTTACGCTTGGCGCCTCTGCGGGCTGACCTCCGGGTCGGCTCCATCGCAGGTGCGCGCTGTCATGCAGGTCGGTAACGCCTGCTGCAAGAACGAGGCATGTGACGCCTTCAGCTCAGGCCAAGCATGGTGCAATCACTCGGCAGCGAGGGCTCGCAGAGAGACAGTGCTGTGCAGTCTTGCACGGGCTGCATAGCATTTGCTGTCGCCACAGCTGCGGTCGATGTACATCATGTGATATGTGACACTGACAGGCAGGTACCGCTGACATGGAGAGCATTGGCCCAGCTGCGTCGGTCGCTGGCTGCGTAGCACTCGCGATGACGCACCACTGATTGGCTGGAGATCTATGTGTTCTCAAGTGGCGGTCGCAGCAGCATTGCCAGAAGCCGGGTTCGCTCGAGCAAGGGCTAATGGAGGGGAGGCCGCGCCAGACGGGCGCTAGCTGCACAGCGGCGGACGCGAGCGTGTCTGTGCTATATGGTACAACGCAGAAGCGACCGACAATATAATGGGAGCTCGCGGCGCCTGGGGTAGGGTCACGGACCGAAGCGCGTCAACCGCAGTTGCAAGTGGTGCGCATCGGTCGGGCATGCATGGTTTTTCTGACCGTGTTCAAACACATGGTCGAGCTGGCATTGCATTTAGTGCATCGGAGTTGCATTTCGAGCGAGTAAAGGCTACTTCTAGAGAGGCGGACTGCGATGTAGAGCCGGCAAGGTGACGAGCTGGCCGCGAGCCAGGTGCAGCCCAAACCAAGATTGTGCCTGAGGATGCCTTCGATCAGTACGATGGACTTTCTGTCGCGGCAGCTCTGCAGCTGCACAATAAGTCTGTCGACATGATGCAGGCCCCATGACGTCCGATGCGCAGCCCTCCGCGGTGCCGTCCACGGATCCTGCGCCCGGACAGACCTCAGCCGCTGCACAGCCGGACCCTCGGTCGGAGCCTCAGACCGCCACAGTTGACGACGCAGCGCCTCACATGGCGGACACAGCAGGAGCGGACGACAGCGCAGAGCTCGCAGAGCTGCAAGCAGAGGTGGACGCGCTCAAGGAGCAGCTCGCCGCCAGGGACAAGGCGCTGGCAGAGAGGGACGCGCTCATAGACAGCCTGCGGCAGCAGACAGCGTCACAGCCACCGTCTGGCGCATCAGGTGTCTCGACTTTTCGGCTGATGGTGACGACCCGTCACCTGCAGTGTTGCATAAACCTATGATGTCGAAGCCTCAGTTCTAGCTTGTCACGTGGCGCGCTGCCCATGAACGGTCAGGCTGCGTACGCTGCAATCTCAAGACCACACATCTTGCGACCTCCGCTGTGCTCGTTGCACAGGCACAGCGGCGCCTGATCCCGAAGCTGCCGGCAGAGCAGAGGTGGAAGCCATATACAAGCACCTCTTGGAGGTACGCCATGCCCGAGCGCGAGGCACGACAGCGCTTGGGTCGGGTTGCGGAATATCTCCGCGCACAACCATGTTCGCAACACACAATGACTGCCAAAACAAGCCAATTTCCATTGATACAATGCAGCAGTGCTGGCGGCACTAGCCGGCATGACTCGAGCAGGGCCTTCGCACCGCAATCAGTCTCGTGTCAAGCAAATATCTCCGGGCAATACGACCCGGAAACCTGTGTGCATGCAGCTGAAGGCGGAGCAGGCACGAGCGGACCGGACGCGTGACGCGGCTTGGGCGGAGCTCAAACGCTGCATCGAAGAGGTCGCCAGGCTGTCGAACCAGGCGTGCTTTGCAGCCTCTCGTGCCTCGTATGACAGCTCAAGTCTCAGCACTGCGTATGCCTTTCAATATCTGGTAAAATTGGTATTGGCTGTTGGCAAAGCGTGCAAGCCTGTTGATGCGGATGATGACCACGGCCAACAGAGTCGTTCAAAGCTCCCGCCCATGGAACGCAGGCTCCGCAGTCAGAGCTGTCGCCTGTGAAGACCGACGGCATGGACTCGCGGACAGCAGTGCAGTGATCCTGCCCTGGCTGGGCGCCGCACCAGCCGCCTTCTGCTGTGTTTCGGCACATTGCCGCAGTAGCCTGCCTGCCGAGCAGAACGTCCTGCCGCAGCGCGGGGTTGCTGACTCCTTGCTGAATGTGGCTTGCATGCCTCGCCCGCTACAAATGAGCAGTCTGGCAGCTGTCTGGGCTCGCAAGGCTGTCCGAATTCCACGGCAAAAGCGTCAGAACGCAGCCGCTTGTCCTTAGCAGCATGCAAGTGAAGCAGCTTCGAAGTGCGTGAGGCCTTCGGATGAACATGGGCAGCTGTCAGGCATCATGCGATTGGCTTGCCGACAAATTGCTAGCAGCGTTGCTGACTGCAGATGGTGGCGCCACCATGGACGCTATGGTGTTGCCCTAGCTTGGGTGACGGCTCTGAAGGTTGCGCAGTCGCCTCCCATTGTGGTTGAGAACAGTGTCCTTCCTGACAGACGACTGACAGACGACAAATGTTGCGTTGATAATTGCAACGGCAAAGTGACACAGAGCGCATGGCATGCTGGGCCGAAAGCCATGGTCAGCAGCGTTACAGTACCAACAAGACCCAGATTTGCATGCAGACTCGCGAAGGCGAGATCGCTGCAGCTGCAGCAACCCACTGCACTTGAACCGCGACTGAATGTATCAATTCAATACGCTCAGCAACTGAAGACACCACATAGTCTAGCAAGTTCATTGCCATGTCAGACCAGGCGCGTCCGTCTGCACAAGTATTGGTAGCCGGGCAAGTCCCTGTCAGGGTCGAACGGCTTGTGGTGCGTGTAGTGCACGATCAGCGGCACGTCGCCGCCGCGCGTCAGGTTCCCGTCCAGCAGCAGATGCGCGATAGCATTCGCGCTGACCGGCAGCACCATCCGCGTCGACCGGAAGTACCTGAACGCAGCTCGTCATGCGGGACGTGAGCCCCTGCTCGCTGCACCAAGAATACACAAGCGAACAGCCAGACACTTGTGGCAACCTGCACATGCGGCTGCATTTGCAGCGGCAAGCCGTCCACGCAAGGCGGTCGTGTGACGTCTTTTACCACTTGTGACGGCCGGGCAGATGCATGCCCACAATGCATACCCACGATACCCACGAATTTTCCATGTGCTACCGTTGAGAAGATGCTGACGACCGCTTGGACGCCTGCTGCCTGCTCTTGTCCAGACATCGGCACATGTGAGGGGCCGCGACTGACAGCGTCCGGCGCACCAGTCGAAGAAGTCCTGTTCGGCGTGGCCGTTGCGAAACTGCAGCAGCGGGTCGCCGGCGGCGAGGCCCAGCATGTGCGCCGCCACCGCCGCGCAGGGCCGCAGGAACACGACCCCGCCCTGGTTCTGCCCCAGCGTCGAGTACCTGCGCGAAGTTACCACATGTTCAGAGACGACTGTACACCTCTGCTGATGTCCATGGCGACAGTAATGACGACTTCAGCGACGCACAGAAATGCTGTTCGCCCGAGACTCTGCGTTGCTCAGCCTGAGGCGGGCACGGGGATGGAGCTTGGGCTTCAAACGCGACGCCACATCGTTTGAAAACAACATTTGCGCATTGTTGGTGTGACTTGGCGGAGGTTGTTGCATCATGCTGGCAGCACTGGCTGATGTTTGTGAGCCGCTGTGTTTGCCTCTCGCGGGCGCCTCTGCAGATGGATGCGGAGCGTTTTGCAGCAGGTTGCAGAGCATCACACTAGTACTACGGCACGCATAGCGCGCGCCTGCGAGCTCGCTTGTCCTCGTCGAGGACCACGGCGAAGTCGGTCGGCAGCGCGAAGAGGCTGCGCACGTCGCCGACGGCGCTCGTGTCGGCGTCCAGCATCAGCAGCGCGTCCCAGTCCGTCAGGCCCCACGCCCGCAGCTTCACCCAGTTCAGCGCGTACCTGCGCCATCACGGTGCCGTGCCTCGTAGTAGCAGCATACGCAGTACGCCAGCTCATCATTGAGCTTGCATGGCTCTCGCGCACAAAATATGCAGCAGACAGAATAGCGGTCGACACCAGGTTGGCGTCTGAAACTTGCGCGCAAGCAGTATGCTCATGTGACTGCTGTGCACTTTCCGTACCGTAAACCGTTATGTCAAGGCTGCTCTGGTGCACAATGAGCCTTGCCTTGCACCGCGGGAACAAGGCCGCGTGGGCGCCCTCTGAGCAAAATGAGGTCACCGGGCCCACCCTCACCTGCCGTCGCGCATGGCGTTGGGGAAGCGCACGTCCTCGACGCGCACCAGCGTGCCGAGCTGCGCCGCCCGCGCCTCCGCTGCGGCGCCCAGGTCCCCCGCCACCGTCAGCACCAGCAGCGGCAGCCCCGGGCTGCTGGCGTTCAGGGAGCACGCCAGCTCCTGCGTGCACAGCCATGGCAGCCTGACACGCGATCCAGCTGCTGCATCTCCAGGCATGGTATGCGAGCAGCGGTGAACACGTGGCTTGACACCAACTTGACACTCAAGACGGGTTGCTGACGTGCCGGCTTGAGGCAGCCACATGTCCAGGCTGTGCCAGCCTTGCGGAGGGCCACAGAACGCATATAATCCGTGTCACAGTGTTTGACACAGCGCCTGTTGGCTTGCTTTCTCAGCCTTGCTGAGCATAATTCCTCATGATCGCAGCGCGCTACACCAGGTACTAGACACACTGCGTGCAAGCGCCAGCCACACACTGCACTGCGGCAGTCAAGTGAAGTCCTCGCGTTGCAACCGCCAGTATCGCACCTCCAGCAGCGGCAGGTACGCGTCGGTCCGTAGGCTCGTCACGACAGCGTGGCGGCCCCTGTCCCGCGTCAGGCAGTCGGCTCCGCAGCAGCAGCGCGGCGAGGGGTCCGTCGCATGCGTCCGGCCGCGGTAGTAATAAGGATCCGTCCATCGCCGCCAGATCTCGTGCTGCGCCGGCATGCTGACAGTTCAGTTCGTTGGCACCGGGCACGTGAGAAAGCGATGTGTTGATGCCATGGGAGGGACAGAGCGGCCGCAGGGGGGCCCTCACCGCCTTGCTGGCACGAGCGACCACATTGGAGTTGTTGTAGACGCCCATCAGTGCAATGAACAGCGTCAGGGAAACTACACATGTTTGCGCTAGGAGGGACCATCGGCGTGAGGCCGGCAGGCAGGCCAAGCGCATAGGCAGAATTGAGCATGGGCAGGGGCGGTCCAAGGTACCAGCTGCGCCATCGACATATATGACATCAGGTCACGTGATTGTCATTTAAGTGCATTTGACTACCACGAGTGCAGCACAAGACTTCTGCATGCATCGGCTGAGCCCACCGGTGCGTTACCAGTGGTCAGACAGAATTCCGCCATGCGGAAGCCACGCGGATTTGCTCCTAGAAATAGAGACGCGCGAGTCAGCGCGTGCTTGAGGAGGCAGGCCCACCAGCTTGAGCCTAGCGGTGCATGCCCCGCAGGAAGGCACGTTGAACAACCACGACAGCCCCAGCCAACGCCCTGTCGGCCCTCATGCTATTGATGGCCGCCCCGGGCTCTGCCCTGGCTCCCTGTGACAGTTACAATGGCCTGCCCAGCTTTCACTGCATGCCGGGACAGATTCGTGAGGAGATTCGTGGCTGCAGTCTGCGCCAGGCCAAGTGCATGCCAGTTTTATTCCGATGGTCTGCGCACGCAGTCTCAGCCAGCATGCATGGGCCTGCAACACCGCCGTCGCAAGCGAGCCACGTGCATCGTGCAGCACTCATGTTACCAGCCTCGTTATGACAGCCTTACAAACCCGGACAACAATCAGTATGAAAATGGACTTGCTGCTGCGCTCTATAGCTTCTCAACCCGCCGCGCTCAGGTGCATGGAACAACACCCAGCAGAAGAGACTAGGTGAGCAATCTGAGCAACATCAATACATGCCTCGCCAGCTGCCAACCGCAGACAAAGCGTCGGCAAAACACGTTGCCGGAGACAAATCTTAACAGCGGCACCCACACCACATACTTCAATTCTTCGTCATGCCAACATGCTGCATGGAAGGTCATCGTTGAGCAAGCCAAGAGTCTGCAGGCATAGCCCGTGATTGAGTTTGCTTCTGGGAGTTTCTTCTCGTGAGCGGGGTTCATAACCAGTGCGGCAGTCTATCCGGTGCAACCCTCACATGCGGCTGCGCTGACAGCGAGAGCCGCACGCGCCAGGCCATTGGGTGGCCGCCGCTGGCGCTGGAGCAGACCAATGTAGCTGCAGCGTTCGGTTTTTTGACAGGAGCAGACTCAGCGCGCTACTGAAGGGCGGAACTCCTCGCAAGCCTCAATCATCTGCTGAGCTCGGGGTCTCCACTATCAGCGGCTGCATGCTGGCGGCCGACCGGCGCTTGAAGGGCTTCTCGTGCGCTGAGCCGCCGTTGCCGGGCGGGTCCGCCGGCTGCGCCACGCGCCGCTGCTTCAGCAGCTGCTTCTGGTGCCACCTGCGGACGCAGTGTCACGCATTGGTCAGGGACATGTTTCCTTATACCAAGGTAGCAAACCAGCTTGACGACCGCACGACGACCGCTGCACGAATGCGCAGAGCGCAGGGCGACAGTTAGGACGCCGTCCTGATCCGCACTGCGGAGACTCTGCGCTGATATGCGAGGGCTCCGATCAAACAGTCGAACCTGATATCAGCATGCAATGCTCTAGCGTCTGTGCCCGTGGCTTATGCATGGCACACGCCGGGTAGCCTGCTTGCGGCTGATCATCGTGCTCATCACAAGGGCAAGACGCTGGTGTGGCAAAAGGGTGCATGCCAGCTTGGAGGACAAACTTCCCACATCAGCTATACGGTAGCCTAGGGCCAATCGGCGATTCCGGGATATGGCAACCCCGAGTGCTACAGCTGGGGCCTGGGATCCGCGCCTGACGCCGAGCTTGAAGCCGCAGTAGGAGAGGCAGGCGGCGACGACCACCAGCGCCGCGAAGTCGTGGAGGTCCCAGTACGTGAACGGCCCCTTGTAGCGCTGCGTCGAGCGCCGCCGCTGCTGCAGGCGCGACTTGCGCTCGTACACCTGCGCTGGCGAGCAGCCGTGGGTACCCAGAGGGCGAAACACCAAATACTGCAATTCGACAGAGGCCTGCTGCGGATACCCCAGCCTGCGCAAGTTATCATCAGCGGGAGACCTGTCGCTGTGAACATCAGAGCCTGCTGACTTAGGGAGAGGAGCACTGCCACAAGTCAGCCATTGTGGACACTGTGCCGCTGCCTCCTGTGCTGCCGAGGCAGCACAGTGAACGCACGGCTGCCCAAGGCTCACGCAGCGTTTTGGCAAACCTCAGGCTTCGAAGGCTGTGAGCGTACGGACCCGTAACAGAACAACGATGCTGCCGTGACAATGCTGAGAGTCCCTCACCGTGGTGTAGTTCCCGGCCTCGCAGGCGGTGTCGTTGGCGCGGTACCCGAAGGTCAGCGGGTTGCTGGACGCCGCGGCCACCCTCTCCGTGATGTAGTCGGCGGTGTAGTTGTACGTCCACATCGGCTGCGACTCCCGGATGCGCTGCCGCATCGCCTGCGCGGTGAAAGCATCGCGTCACCCCTTGCCTCTTTGCATGCTGACTTGACAGTCGGGCGTCGCCGGTGACGCAGCTCCCAGCCTGGCCAACATGGTATGCATGGGGATAGATCGGGTTATGCATGCCCGATATGGTCATGCTACGCACGATCTGTCGAGCACAGGAAGCTGAATGGCAGCATCGAGAGCGACTGGTGCCGTGAGGCAGAATTGTAGCCAATGCAGATCCTGTTTTGCTGAGGTATGGCCTGACCAGTGACCTTGGTTCGTTGCTCAGGCTGATAATGTAGTTTGATAGTAACAAGCAAGCCCTGAATAGTTTCAACGGCGAGGAGCGACTTGTTGACGTTGGTTCTGATCTTATCATCTTTATTGAGTGAGGACTGAGTCGGCGCACCGTGATGTCGGTGCGGGCTATCAAGTCCGGGATCTCGCTCGTGTTGTCCTTGTGCACGATCAGCGCGATGCTGTCCCAGTCCAGCTTGTCCGTGAAGGGCAGCCACAGCGACTGCGCTAATCAAGCACGGATCAGCTGGCTGTCAACTCACAGAAAATCACACCAGGTATGACAGATCCTGCCTTCCGCAAACCCCTACCATCTCTACTCGAACGAGCTTCGCAGCTGAAGCAATGCAGCACCATAGACCCGAGGGTTCTGCACCCTTTGCGCTGTCGGGCATGGGGCATCTCACCCAGATGGGATCTAGTCAAGGACGACGTTGCTCACACGCCGGTTGGTACATATCTAGCTGGGCCTTGCGACGCGAGCAATCACATCAACGTGCTCTGAAAAATGTGACCTTGTTGCGAGCAGAATCACAATCAGCGCGACTGAACAGTGCTTCAATGCTTCTGCATAGGACACACTCCCACTCAGAGCCGGGCGCGCACATTCCACCAGATGACGATGGGGATGGTCTCGGCCTGCAGCGCCTCGAACATGCGCGACGTCGTCGGGAAGCGGCCCCGCGGGCACAGCGCGAACTCGCTCTGCCGGATCAGCTCCCGCCACTCGTCCACGTACGTCGTGTTGATGCGGTACCCGTCCAGGCCGCTGAGCTTCTGAGCCATCTGCACGGCGCCCGCACGACAGTCAAAGGGGATGTTTCCACAAAGCCTAATTGTGTCGTAAATTGGGCGCTTGATCTCACCGATTTCGCAATCTGTGTTCGAAATACGTCACATCTCTCGAGATCAATCAAAGCACCTCTGGATGTCCACCAATGCGGCATTATGTCAGAAGTTGGCGAGTTGTGACACAAATTGAGTGCCCCCGAAAACACGCCCATACTCGCAACATCCTCGGAGCATGCGGTCCAGTCAAGCAGGACGGTTTGATCCGTAATGCGGCATAGTGCTGCCCGCGCAGGTCATCCTTAGCAGAAACACTTTCGTATGGCAGAACCATGCTCAGCTCTTCTCGACGACGAAATTATGTCACAGGCAACGTCAGTACAGTGCCATGTGATGGACTATGGCCCATGGCATGACAAGCGGCATGGGCTCAGCCATGAGGATGAGGAGGACACCAGACTAGGAAAGCGCACCCGTGTGCGGATCTTGGCCTTGTCCTGACCACCGCGCACGCCCCCTGAGAAGACCGCCTTCCATCGCCTCGGACCCGATTGAGGCGTCGGTTTCTTCTGCGCAGCAGCAGAATGCAGGTGTGCTCGCTGCGCGACACTGAGCAGCAGACCAGCACAACTCGGGTCCTTGCACCGTGCGTCACTGGCCAACAGACCCGCAGCGCTCCTGGGGGAAGCGCTACAGTAGAGGTTGCCGACTCGTAATGGTGAGCAGGTCGAAGCGGCTCAGCAGCGCCGGCTTCGAACTGGACAATGCTTGAAACACCTTCGAGACGCACACAGGAGCACTATATTCTAACAGAACAATGCCTAAACAACCCAGCTGCTTCTACATATGGTGTCTATATGGCTCGAGGCGCCGTAATACTAGCAGCTATTAGCAAGCGAAACATGATAATCAGAGGCAGTTAACATGTGTGCGTGTCCACTGACGTGTGCCCTCTCCATCTCCTCGTCGTAATGGAAGGAGCGCACCAGGCCCAGCAGCGGGATGAGCACGACCGCCACGTGCGGCGCCTGATACCAGTCCAACATGACCTCACACAGGCATCTGACATGTGCAGGGCTTGCCGGAGGGTGACGCCCAGAACGCGCACCAAACCCAGCAGCGGGATGGGGACCACGTTCATGTGCGGCGCCTGGTCGACGTCCTGGTCGCCCTCACCGACGAACAGCGTCAGCTTCAGGTCGCAGGGGATGTCCAGCTTCTCCTCCCGTATCAGCCCCGCCACGTTGCTCACGCTGTAGTACGAGTGCTGCCGGTCCAGGCCCGCCAGGAACCGCTCCAGCTGCGCAAAAGCTGCACGTGTCATATAAAGCTCGCAGGGCGGCATCATAGCGCCTGCGCAGGCCGAGCAATCGGCACAGTGGCTGACAGCGTCACGCGCCAAGCGTGACATCTGTGCTGCTTGTTCAGGCACACTGTTCCGGATAAGCACAGCCAGGTTCAGTGTGCACATGCAGCCGTGGGGAGAGGCTACAAATTACATTCCAACAGCCGTCCAGCGCTAGCCTACTCCATCGTGGTTGGCAAGCACAGCGTGCGTGTCCCACCGACGAGTGTGTTGCGCACCCAGTCGATGTTCTTGACGGCCTGGCGGGGCGCCAGATCCTCGACGCCCTCGTGCCCACGCCGCCAGAAGTGCACCGACCATCCGATGGGCAGGTACACCATCGGCAGCGGCGGCTGCTCCGCGGCCCACCGCTCCCAGTAGCGCAGCTCCACGGACGAGCCGCTGCAGGGTCAGGAGCCACAGTCGTCTTGCAGAGAGGCTCAATGTGGGTTCGACACTGCCACTGCCTGACGGCACGCTAGTGTGCTCTGCCACGCAAGACCCCAGGTGTGATGCCGTATCACGCGCAGCAGGGCCCAAATCAAGTTTGTTGCACCTCTGTAGCCATGTACAGCCGTGCGGTTTACGCTCGAGATGCTCGGCGTACAGGTCGTGGTGGGAGTGATGCGACAAAGCTAGGTCCTCTGGCTGCAAGGCTGAGAGCAATGAATGCTGTCTCCGCGGGCGATTCGTGAAAAAAGATGAGAACGCCACGGCACAGTCAGCGGATGTGCAAGCGGGATTAGAGCGCACTTCTCCACCGCGAGTGGCATCAGGCCTGCGCTTGAGAGCTGTTGAACCACCATCTCCTGAGGGCATCGGCAAGGACAGTCAGTCACACCAGGCAAACGGCGCAAGTGGCGCTGAGTTCCGCATGAGTGTCCATGCATGTCCGCGCAGCCTCAGTAAAAGGTGCGCCACTTGCCTGGTAAACGACGCGTGGGATCTGCTGCTGCGCCGATGAGTCTCCTGGCCGGGACAGCAACGCTTGACAACTTGCAGCGCTGAGCAGCATGACGAGCGCGCACGTCGCGACGATGCGGCTCTGCAACCGGTGTTGGACCTCCTGCGCAGGAGGGGGTCGGTTGGGCGACACCGTGGGGCCACCTGGGGGTGGGGCCTGAGGAAAGGGGGCACGGGCAGCACTGCAAGATCTAGGTCTCGCACCATGGTAGCTTGAGTTGCTCCCGCGGATGCTGCCCCAGGTTAGTTAGCTCAGCGGATTGAACCGCATGCTTGGCCTGCGGACCTCGTTAATCTGTCATGCAGCACCGGTGCTGAGGCGCGCATGCAACTGCAGGCTGCAGTTGTTCTCGAGGCAAGGTCGCTTGAAACGCTCAATCGATTGAGAGAAGCTATAGTCGGAAAAGATGACTTCGTTGCACAGACTACCTTTCGCGACTCATTTGAGTTGTGCAGCCAGGCTGTCCTCCTCAGATCTGCAGCTTGGGTCCCCTGCCTGTGTCGGACATCAGAGTTAACATTTACAGCAGCATCAGGCTCGTGAAAACATGCACAACACGGTTGGGACAGAGACGTCTGTGCCGCCGCCCTTCGTCTGCTGACAACAATCAATCAGTGTCTGGCTAAGGCATATATCCGGCCCCCCTCCCCCCGGTGCCTGAGCGCCGGGCCGCTGCCTCCTCCTACAAGAGGAGTGATGCACGTTTGCCGGCACTCCTTGTCAGCGTCGCCATCAGTAAACAATAAGCATGTCTTTACTGCGTTACCAACAACGCCTAGCGAGTGTTCAAGCACGGTTTCTGTTCCTGCGCAAATGCGGCTTCTGAGGATGAACGGTACCCGACCCAAAACAGCGATACGTGCAGCGCGTGCGGGCACTGCGGTTTCTCGAGCCTGCTCTAGCGCTGCAGTCGTCAAGTACGCCGTCGAGCACGGTGACAATGAGACATAGTAAACGGTACGGATCAATAGATTTCAGCAACGGCCACGGAGGCTGGTTTTCAAAAGCTGTACCCTCTGCCAAATGCTACGCATGCGCTGCGCAGCCCAAAGACACGACTAGCGTTTGCACTGAGCTGCTGCTGTCAGGGATGGGATCAACACATGGCGCCAGTCGCTGCTCGCTGTGCGTCTGCTCTGCCGCAACCATAGCTGCGCTGCCGCCGCGGTCAGCTGCCATCCCCACGACACCAAATTGACGACTCTGAAAGAAGCTGCGGCTGCTGCCAACTTTCGGAGGGAGCGTGCACGCTGACTCCACGGTATGCTTCGTCCCCGCTAAGCAGCCTGGTCATGACGACTGTAGCTGCTGCCGGCACTGTTGCGACTGACCGCGCAGGCTCCGCGATGTGCTCTGCTAACGTGGGACCCAGACTTCGCTTTATATGCTGCTCACGCAGCGTCAGGACTCATACCGGCGCCGCACGGAAATAACTCTCCGGCACAGACCGGGTGTCCACCGTCACGTGGTGCAGCACGACCGCG
>JAABUX010005696.1_pt1 | contig 15204 bp, 12 predicted proteins | sample 5561851 | NCBI WGS metagenome assembly JAABUX01 (sample SAMN10711883, study PRJNA513361) | rock metagenome | isolation source: Antarctica rocks | place: Antarctica: Victoria Land, Richard Nunatak red sandstone | collected 2016-01-03 | reverse complement strand
GGGCGCGACGACGTTTAGCGCGCCGTTCCTGGCCGCGATGAGAGGACCTGCGCGGTTGGCGTGGTTGGCGTGGTTGGCGTGGTTGGCGTGGTTGGCGTGGTTGGCGTGGTTGGCGTGGTTGGCGTGGACGCGGCGGATTGGGCGCGCCAGGCCGTGACCATGGCCTCCAGCGCGCCGAGTTGGGCCTCGACCTGCTCACGGGGACCGGGCGCGTAGACCGGCCAGATCGCGTCGAGGGTGCGCAACCCCCAGCGGTCCACGTAGAGCGTGCGCATCAGCCCATACCAGCCCGCGATGCCCGCACGCCAGGACGGATAGACGCGGAAGCCGTTGGCGGCGGGCTGACCCGCGGCGGCCAGCACGTGGCCAACGTTGTGCGCCGCGTCCGGCAACGGATTCGGCGCGTCGACCCGCGCGACGACGGCAAGCAGGAACACCGGGTCGATGCCCGCGCGCCGTCCCTCCGCGAGGATAGTGGCGCTCTGGCCCGCCAGCGGCGAGCCCTCGCGGGCCAGCACCGCATCGACCACGGCCGGCGTGACGCTGGGCGCCCCGACGATCGACATCGACGGGACGCTCGCCGGCGCGCCGCGTGAGTCCACGCGGAAGCCCACCGCGGACAGATCCGGCGCCGCGACGATCCCGGAGGGGCAGCCAACGTCCCCCGATTGCCCCAACGCCGTCCCTTCCATTGTCTGAGCGGCCGCTGCCATCGAGCCGCCATTGACGCCGAGGTCCGGTAGAGGACGCAGCGCGCCCGCGGGCAGCGACGCGCACGGCGCCGCAGGCGAGGATGAGGCTACGCGCGCCGGTTGGGTCGGCGGCGCCTTCGGTCGCGGCGTGGCGGAAGGCGCCGCGACGGGTGGGGCCGCGACGGGTGGGGCCGCGGCCGGTAGCGTCACCGTCTCCGCCGCGCGGCGCGAGAGAGCGGCCAGGATCAGGGCCGCCAGCGCCAGAACCGCGACCCAGGCCAGACGCCGCCTGGTCAAGGTCACAGCGTCCCTCCCAGCACCCTGGACGCCGCGAAGCGTTCCTGGGGCAGCAGGGGACGGAAGCGGCCCGCGTGCGGCTCATCGATCCAGGCCATCTGCTGGTTGGCGACGGTGAGCACGAGGTCGGGATAGCCGTCGTTGTTGACGTCGACCAGGCGCAGCGTGACCGGGGCAAGGTCGTCGGCGCTGCCGAACAGTTGGGGTCCCTTGATGACGCTGACGTGCGAGGGGTCGTCGCCGGCGATGACCAGGATCTCCACCTGGCGGTGCAGGTTGAGCGCGACGACGTGCGTGGGCAGGCCGTTCGACTCGCCGAAGCCGACGAAGCCGTCGACCTGGTACGAGCGCGGGTAGCCGTAGCGCAGGTCGTCCAGCCGCACGTGCGCCCAGCCAGCCACGCCGGAGAGCAACTGATAGGCCACGAGCACGGCCAGCGCGGCCAGGATGGCCGTGGTCAGGGGGCGCGACCACCACGAGTCGCGCTCATAATCGCGGTCAGGGCGCCGCCGATCGGGACGCCGCCCATCGGGGTACGCCCGCACGAGCCCACTCGGCGCCTCGCGCCGCATCACAGCCATGATCGTCTTTCCCTTCCGCCGCTTAAACTTGCTATCCGTTGCATTCAAGCACTAGAGGGGATTATAGAACGAGTGTTCTAGGTTTGTCAATGGGTTATCCGACGTGTGGGCCTGCGATTGCAATCGCAGGCCGCCCCTCACAATCTCGGGACGTGACCTGTACCGCCGCATGTGGTACATCAAGAGAGGACATCCTGCTAGACATTGTATAGCGAGATGGAACAGGACATGCGGTATCAGTTGATGGCCAGTGGGCGACGTGGGGCCACGGATCATGGTGACCGCCCGTAGGCTACCGGCCACGAGCAACGAGTATCCGATCGCAAAGAGGACTTTAATGACCATCCAAGAGGCCGAACAGACGAGTCTGACGCGCGAGTCCGAGGACGGCGCCGCGCATCTTTTCACGCCGTACACGCTGCGCGGCGTCACGATGCGCAACCGCATCTTTATCTCGCCGATGTGCCAGTATTCCTGCGCCGATGGCCTGGCGACGGACTGGCACCTGGTCCATCTCGGCAGCCGCGCCGTGGGCGGCGCGGGCACGGTCATGGTCGAGGCCACGGCGGTGACGCCGGACGGGCGCATCAGCCCGCAGGACATGGGCCTGTGGAACGACACGCAGCGAGACGCGCTGGCGCGCATCGCCGCGTTTGTCTCCGCGCAGGGCGCCGTGCCCGCCATCCAGCTTGCCCACGCCGGCCGCAAGGCCAGCACCTACCGCCCGTGGTCAGGCGGCGGCGAGGTACGCCCCGAGGACGGTGGGTGGCAGACCGTCGCCCTCAGCGCGCTGGCCTTTGCCGAGGACTACCCCGCGCCGCGCGCGCTCAGCGTCCGGGACATTGAAGCGCTCGTCGGGGCTTTTGTGGCGGCGGCGCGGCGGTCACTCGAGGCCGGATTCCAGGTGATCGAGCTGCACGGCGCCCACGGCTATCTGATGCACGAGTTCCTGTCCCCTCTCAGCAACCGGCGAGACGATGGGTACAGCGGCGACTTTGCCGGCCGCACCCGCTTCATGCGCGAGGTGGCGCGCGCCGTGCGCGCCGTCTGGCCGGAGCAGTTGCCCCTGTTCGCGCGCCTCTCCTGCACCGACTGGGTCGAGGGCGGCTGGACGCTGGAGGATAGCGTGGCCCTGGCGCGTCTGCTACGCGAGGATGGCGTCGATCTGATCGATTGCTCGTCGGGCGGCAACGTCCCGCGCGCCTCGATCCCGGTGGCCCCCGGCTACCAGGTACGCTTTGCCGAGACGGTCAGGCGCGAGGCGGGCATCGCCACGGCGGCCGTTGGCCTCATCACCACCCCGGAGCAGGCGGAGGCCATCGTGCGCGAGGGGCAGGCCGACCTGGTGGCGTTCGCGCGCGCCGAGTTGCGCGACCCCTACTGGCCGCTGCACGCCGCCGCCGCGCTGGGCGCCGACGTGCCCTGGCCCATCCAGTACGGGCGCGCCAAGCCCTGATCCACCCTACACCCGTTGGGATGTGCTAACAGACGCGGACAGTCATCAGTTCAAGGTAGCCGAAGCGTCGGCACAAAAGCGTCGAGTTGCGTGCGGTAGAATACGCCGCCTTGACGATAAACCGTTGGAAAGCGATCGACAAGAACAACCATATCCCGGAGCACTGGATTGAGCCATCCCAGTATCTCGAGTACCTCCGCGTGCTAATCGACGAGTGTCGGCCGGGGCCAATTCCAGATAGGCTCGTGGTGGAACACACGGTTGCGCAGATCAAGTATCCTGTTCAAGCGAGCAGAGAGGGCGCGGCGGTTGCGGACCTTGCGTCCGTGCCGTCCGCGCCCGTCACGAGGGATGGCAGGGAACGTCGCCGTGATGAATCCCCGCCGCCGCCACAACGCTGTCTCATACTCCTTATTCAGCAGGCTGACCCAGAACCCAAAGTTGAGTTCGGCGACGACGTGTCCCACATCGGGATGCTTCTGACGTGTCCTCAAGTAGTGTATTGCGTCCGACACCTTGTCCTGGTGGGCGGCTATAAGCAAGGAGGGTGTTGTCGTCGGCCAGGAGGGATTGCCCAACGCCTGACTAACCGTCCGCTGCAAGCTGTTCCGCAACGCTATCTCGACGTTTTGTAGGGACGGGTATAAAGCCTCACTTAACGCCGTGTTCCGGAGATAGCGCCCTAATACTACAACGTTAGGACCAGCCTGCGATTGAAATCGCATGGCACACAACGGACACTAAAGTGTCTCACCAGGCCACCCCCACACGACTTTAGTCGTCGTTCTTTGCCATGCGACTTTAGTCGCAGGTCAATGTCACGTTGTAGTACTAAGTAGGTGTCGCTAAGTTCATGCATGCCAAAGCGCCTGTGAAAATGCTCGGCCAAGTGTGCGGGTCATGCAAGAACTTCCCAACTTATACTTAGCGGGCGCGCTTGTCCGGCGTGCGCGGCTCCGTCTCGAACGTGGCCACGCGGTCCTCGATGCCCTGGTTAAATTCGAGCGTGGCCACTGGTCCTCGATGCCCTGGTTATAATAGATACGCGCGATAGCTGCCGTATCGTCTCGCGCGGCCTCTCGTATCTCCGCGATCTTCTCTCCTGACGACACGCGCCACGAACTCATCTCCTCACGGCACGCTCATAGTGTATACTCAAGCACCATGCCTACGTTGAGATTGCGCCTGGTTTTACCGGCGCTCCTGCTTGCCGCCGTGCTGTTCGCCCTGGGCGCCGCGTTAGTGGTGGGGCGCGCCGCCGCGCCGAGCGAGCCGGTGTACACGGTGGCGCGGGTGACGGCCGGCATGGCGCATCGTCCCGGCGCCTGGGTCGGACGGACGGTGCTGGTGCGGGCGGTCGCCGTCCCTATCGCCGGGAGTAGCTGTCCCATGGCCTACCCATCGTGCGGCGGGATGATGCTGGCGGATAGCATCGCTCCAGGCGGCAACGCCACGCTCACCATCAACGACCGCGCGCGCCCGGACAATGGGCCGTGGACCTTTTTGCGTCGCCTGCCGGTCATCGGCCGTTTGATCTCCGCGCCGTCGCGGACCGTGCCCTGGGGTCAGCCCACGACTTACCGCCTGCAATTGTATCCTCATCCCTACGACCTGTGCACGTTGCCCTGTATGGGGGTGCGGCTGATTAGCATCGTTGGATAGGATGTTCCGCTCACCTCTCGCCCGCGCACGCAGGATCTGTGAAAAGTCGTAGGCGCGCAGAAGTCCTGGGGCCGTGTGACGAATCACCTGGGAGCGCGGGCATCTTGCCCATCCCCACGCACAATCAGGGACGGGCGAGACGCCCGCACCCCCAGGTCGACAATTCACTGACTCTTGGGCAGGGGATGAGGGCATCCGAGGGTGAGGGCCTGGCGTGCTATCATGAACCGTGATCCTTACCCGCACGTCCGCCGCGTCCGCGCTGCGCTCCGGCCCCTGGAGCATGAAAATCTTCTACCTCTGCTATTTCGGCGCGAGCGGTGTCTACTTTCCCTATGCCGGGCTCTACCTCGGCGCGATCGGCCTCAGCGGGTCACAGATCGGGTTGATTGCTTCGACCGTGCCACTGGCCGGCGTGCTGCTGCAGCCGCTATGGGGCCTGCTGAGCGACCGCTACGGGTGGCGCAAGCGCCTGCTGACCACGGCGCTGCTCGCGTCGGCGCTCACGGCCCCGTTGGTGGCGCTGGCCCACTCGTTCGCCCTCCTGCTGTTGCCCATCGCGCTGCTGGCCGTCGCGCTCAGCCCGACCATCCCGCTGGCCGACGCCACTACGCTGCAGTGGCTGCGCCGTAACGGTGGCAGCTACGGAGCGGTGCGCATCTATGGATCGTTCGGGTTCATGCTCACGGCCCTGGCCACCGGTTCGTTCTTCGTCGGGACCGGTATCCTGCGCCTGTTCCCGCTCTACGGGCTGTTGCTTGGGGTCACGTTCGCGGTCAGCCTCGCCACGCCAGGACAGGGCGACGCGGGCATGCTACGACGCGGGAGCAGCGGCATGGGCTCCCTGCTTCGCGACCGCGCGCTCGTGCTCTTCCTGGCGCTGTGCTTCGCGGCCTACGCCACCTACGCCGCGTACAACACCTTCTTTGGGCTCTACCTGCGCGACCTTGGCGCGGGGACCGGCGTGGTCGGCATCGCCGCGGGACTTGCTTCGCTGAGCGAACTGCCGGTGATGGCCGTGGCCGGGCTGGCGATGCGGCGGCTGGGGGTCAAGCCGGTATTGCTGATCGGCCTGGGCGCCGCGCTGGTCCGCTGGTTGGCCTACGCCGTGCTGCGCGACTACCACGCGGTGCTCGTGTTCCAGGCGCTCCATGGCCTCTCGTTCGCCGCTTTCTACGTGGCGGGGATCACGTTCATCGACCGCCGTGTCCCCGCGAACTTGCGCGCAACCGGCCAGACGCTCTTCTACGGCGCGACCTTCGGCCTGGGTACGTGCCTGGGCACGGACATCTTTGGCGTGCTCTACCAGCGCCTGCACGCCGCCGGCATGTTCCTCGTCGCCGGCCTTGTCTGCGCCGTGGCCATCGTCGGGCTGCTGCTTGTGATGCCGCATACCGACATGGCACAGTGAGTTGTCTTTCCCTCAACATAGGGCAGGCCGCCGCTCTCCAGGAGAGCGGCGGCCTGCTGAACGGGGCCTAACGGGGCCTAACGGGGCCTGCGACTGCCCGGCTAGACCGGCAGGTCCGCAGACCTGGGGGGCTAGTCCGCATGTGTCGCGTGGCAAACTAACGCCGACCGCGGTCGGCTGGACCGTCAGCTTGTCTGAGGGGCCAGTCCGTAGAGCGAAGCTGGGTGGGGAACGTAGGAGTGTATGCAATACGCCCCTACCCCCGTCCTGACACCGCAGTGTCCGTCCGCTGCCATGCGACCGCAGTCGCAGGTTTAGCGCGTCTGCTGCAAGACGGTCGTGACGTCGTCCTGGACGGTCGGCATCTGATCCTTGGCCGTCTTCTGGCCGAAGAAGATGGGGTCGGTGTCCTGGACCATGCGGTTGTGGATCTCGCTAAAGTTGACGATCAGGTGGTTGGGCGACTCCTGGCCGTTAGCGCGGGCGCCGGCCACCAGCGTCGTCAGGTCGGCCACGCTCTGACCGGTGCGCTTCGCGTTGAGCTGGTACCACTGGCCCAGGAAGTCGGGGTTAGACGGGGTGAACGACACCTCGCGCACGTACGAGTTCATCGAGTCCGAGTTGGTCAGGAACTTGATGAACTGGAAGGCTTCCTTGGGGTGCGCGGTGCCCTTGTACATCATGTACGGGTCGGTGAACAGCACGTCCTTGTTCGACTTGAGGGTCGGCATGGCCGCCGCAGCCCAGCGGAAGGTGACCGAGTTGTAGTTGCGGAAGCCCCAGCCGCCGGTGAACTCCATGGCGATCTTGCCCGTCTGGAACAGGTCGATGGCGTTGTTACCGGCCGACTTCTGGTCGGAGTACAACGGGGCGATGTGCGACTTGTTGGCCCAGTCCGCCATCTGCTGGAAGATGTCCTCGATGGCCGGGCTGGTCGTGTTGAAGGTCTTGGGCGTGCCGCTCTGGTAGGCGCCGGGCGGGAACATGTCGGTGCCCTCCAGGTAGGCGTAGCCCATGAAGGGGAAGAGCCCCTGCAGGATGCCGAACTGGTGCTTCGACGGGTCTGTCAGCTTGGTGGCGTAGCTGACCATCTTGGCCCATGTCCAGGACTTGTCGGTCCAGCTGACCGGCGGATAAGCCAGCTTGGCGCTGGGATGCGCCTGGTTGTAGGCGTCGAAGATGTCCTTGTTGTAGTACAGGTAGCTGCCCAGGGTGATCGAGGGGATGCCGTAGATGTTGCCGCCGATGTTGTAGGTGTTGATCAGGTTCTTGGCCGTCGACCCGAAGTCGTAGCCGTACTGCTTGATCAGGGTGCTCATGTTGTAGAGCAGGTTACGATGGTAGTAGTCGGCGAAGCCGGCCTGACCCAGGTGCGACCAGATGTCGGCGGGGGTGCTGTTGAGCAGCGTGTTGAACTTGGTGTCGAACTGGCCGTTGGGATTGGGGGCCAGGATCAGCTTGATGGTGATGTTGGGGTTGAGCTTCTCGAAGGCGGCCACGCGCTCCTTCTCCCAGGGGTTCTCCTTGGGTTCGATGCGCATGAACCAGATCAGCGTGACCGCGGCCGCTTTGGCATGTGAAGCGGTGCGGTGCGCGGCTAGCGCGCCCGGCGTGACCACCGAGAGCAGCATGGCCAGCGAGGCGGCGCCGATAGACAGGCGTCGTAGCAAGCGAGACTTCATTGTATCGTGATCCTTTCGCGGATTCTTGCCGTGACACGTTGCCGTGTCACGCACAGTGGGCTTGAACGAATGCATGGACAAGTGCGACCTGACATGCCGGACTATTCCCCTACCGTCACCTCCCTGCCTCTCGGGCTATCACTGTTGTGCCTTAGCGAGGATGTCCGCTGTCCGCGGTCCCCGCCGAGCGGCCGCGCAAACGGCGCCACCATCGGTGGGACCGGGCGCGGCGTCTGTATGTGTCATGCGTTGCGTCATCCATTGACGCCGCTGACCACGATACCCTGGATGAAGTAGCGCTGAGCTACGAAGAACAGCGCCAGGGACGGCACCGCGCTGATCAACCCCAACGCAAAGAGATGGTTCCACTCCGCGAACCCGTACGCCCCGTTGGCAAATTGCTCGATCAGGTAGGGCACAGGGTACTTGTCGGGAGAGTTGATGTAGATCAACGGGTAGAAAAAGTCGTTCCAGTGGTAGACGAACGAAAACACCGCGACCGCGGCCAGCGCCGGTTTGGACAGGGGCAGCATGATGCGCAAGAAGATGCCGAAGTACCCCAGGCCGTCGAGCTGAGCGGCCTCGTCCAACTCGCGCGGGACGCCGCGGAAAAACTGCCGCAACAGGAAGATGTTGAAGGCATTGCCGAAGAACGGCGGCACGATCAGCGGCAGGAAGCTGTCGACCCAGCCCAGTTGGTTGAAGAGGATAAACTGGGGGATCACCGTGACCTGGAACGGGATCATGATCGTCCCGATGACGATGAAGAACAGCAGATTGGCGCCCGGCGCGCGCAGACGCGCGAAGGCAAAGGCCACCAGGGATGCCGAGGCGACGTCGCCGATCATGGGGATCAGCGTGATGATCAGCGAGTTCTTGATCGCGTTCAATACGCCCGTGGGCAGCGAGGCGCTGGTCACCGCCTCGTTGAAGCTGTTCCAGTACGGCGCGGTTGGCCACAGAACCGGCGGGATGGAGAGGACCTGGCCCTGGGGTTTGAGCGACGTGGACAGCATCCAGAATACCGGCAGCAACATGAACGCGGCGCCAAGAAGGGCGATAGCGAAATAGAGGATGCGCAGGATGATGTTGTTCCGGCGGCCGGTCAACGAGCCCGCCTTTGGCCTCGCGGCCACGATGTCCCGCGCTGTTTTCGTGGTAGCAGTAGCATCCATGTCAGTCCCCCTAGCGTCCTTCCTGGTAGTGCACGAAGCGAGACGCCCCCGCGAATAGGCCGACGGTCAGCACGATCGAGATCAGGAACAGCGTCACGGACCAGGCCGCAGCGGTTCCACCATGTTGGTAGTTGAACGCTTCCTGGTAGATGCCGAACCCATAGAGCCACGTCGAGTAGTGGGGGCCGCCCTGCGAAATGATGAACGCGGGGATGAAGGACTGCAACTGGTTGATCAGGCCGATGACCAGGTTGAACAGGATAACCGGCGAGATCATGGGCAGCGTGATGTTGAACATGCGGCGGAACGCGCCGGCACCGTCAATCGAGGCGGCTTCGTAGAGCGGGGTCGGCACCCCCTGGATTGCTGCCAGGTAGATGACCATACTCTGGCCCACATACCACACGTTGTACAGCAACAGGGCGGCCGGCGCGAAGGTCGTGCTGCCCAGCCAGTCGGGCCCCTGGATGTGCAGGGCGCCCAGGATACCGTTGAAGAAGCCGTCGTTGGTGCGCAGCATGAAGAGCCAGATGTAGCCGGCGGCCACGCCAGCGATCACGGTGGGCATGTAGTACACGGTGCGGAAGAAACGCAGCCCGGGGATACGCTGGTTGAGCAGTTGCGCCAGCAGGATGGCAACGACGGTGTTGATGGTCAGGCCGCCGAAGGTGAAGATAGCCGTGGCCTTCAAGGAGTACCAGAAGGTATTGTCGTTCAGCATATCCTGGTAATTCTGCAGGCCGATCAGGTTGGGCAGACCGTTCCTGAGGTTGAGGACTTGCAGGTCGGTGAAGCTGAAGTAGATCGCGGCCAGGATTGGCCCCAGGCTGAAGACGATAAAACCGATGATCCAGGGGCTGGCGAACAGGTAGAAGGCGATCGCCTCGCGGCGCTCACGCCGGCCCATGCGGACGCGGTGTTTCTTGCCGACCTCGACGAGTGCTGGTGTCTGTGCAACCACGCTGCTGCTCTTTCTCCGCTCTCAACGTTGTGTCAACGTTGACTCCGTGTGTCCTCCGCGGACGGCGCGGTCGCTCAACCGCCTTTACCTACGGCTGGGGATATTATTACCTTTTGTCCCCATACTGTCAAATAGTGCGGACAGGCGGGGGCGCTCACCATCATAATCTCGGCATAATCTCGGGGCGCACTCCCTTACCATCCGGCTTCTTGGCAAACATCGTCCGGGCAGTCTATAGTATGTCAGGCTGCCCGCGCGCGGCAGCATAACTCGTGCTCTTCGCCAATGGACACCTGTCGTGAAGGGGTATGCGTCTCTGCCTCGTAGCAGTCGGTAGGCGGACACGGATAGAGAAGAAAAGAAGGCTCGCCACATGAGTAAGACAGTGTTCTCCCGCTTTGCCCGCCCGCGCCCCCATCCCGCCCACCGCCCCCACCCCATCGCGCCCCTTGCCGGAGCCCTGCTGGCGTGCATGTTCGCCTGCGGCCTACCCGTCGCCGTTGGCGCATACGCGGCTGGCTCCCGCGATCGCGTGGCGGTGGAGGCTGTCGCCGCGGCCCGGCGCGACAATGCGGGCGCGCACTCCCGCCTCACCGTCCAGGGTCCGCGATCGGCCAGCTCCGTCAGCATCCCCCAGGCCTATCTCATCACCGAGAAATCGTTCAACGATTGGGACACGAATACGCAGGACGCCCCGGCGCCCAACACGGGCAACGTGTTCCCCACCTCGGCCCGCCAGATCGGTATCTTCTTCAAATATCAGGGCGCTACGCCGAATAGCGATACCTACCAGTTTGCGCTCTACACGGGCGGCGGCCAGTCGATTGGCAAAGGCAAAGTGCATCCATTCGCTCGCCAGCAGGGCGGCGAGGCGCTGCTGGTGCCCATTGACGACGCGGTCGCGCTGACTGCCAGCAGCTACCAGGCCGTGCTGCTGATTGACGGCAGTCCCAGGACGCGCATCACATGGACGGCTGGTCAGCCCGCCTCGGTGTCTATCCCCACATCGTTCCTGATCACGGAGAAATCATTCAACGACTGGAACCCGAAGACGCAGGACCAGCCGGCGCCCAACACGAGCAACGTCTTCCCTACCTCGGCAGGCCGGATCGGTATCTTCTTCACCTATAAGGGCGCCAGGGCCAATAGCGACACGTATCAACTGCTGCTCTACACAACTGGTGGTCAGCAGATCGGCGGGAGCCAGGTCCGCAAGTTTGACCTGGCGTCGGGCGGCGAGGCTCTGCTGGCGCCGCTCAACAGTTCCTACACCCCGCGGCCCGGCAGCTACCAGGCCGTGTTGCTGATCGACGGCGCCAGGGCCGTCGCGCTGAACTGGACCGTCGCCGGCGCCGTGGCGGTGGACATCACCAAGGTCTATCTGATCACCGCCAGGTCGTTCAACGACTGGGACCCGGGGGCGCAGGGCGCTCCGGCGCCCGATACGAGCCGCGTCTTCGGGACCACCACGACCAAGGTTGGCATCTATTTCACCTACAACGGCGCGACCGTAGGCAAGGACACCTTCCAGTTCGCCCTCTACAGCGCCTCGGGCGGGCGGATCGGGTCGGGCCGGGTCCACACGTTCAGCTCCAGCGCCAGTGGCGAAGCCCTGCTGCTCCCACTCAGCGTCACCGGCCCGCTCTCGCCCGGCTCCTACCGCGCCGTGCTGCTGATCGACGGCCAGCCCAAGACGACCCTCACCTGGACCGTCTCCACGGGCGCGCGGGTCCCCCCGGTTACTCCCCCTCAGCACCCCGTCGTGCCCTCGCGCGGACAGGTCCCGGTTCAACCGTGCAACGCGCCCAACCTGCAACGGGTCGTCACCTGCGTCGAGCCCAGTGTGTTGCGCGTCGACGTCCATCTCTCCAACGCCGAGGCGCAGGGCACCAGCTTCGTGGTGCGCGTGGACGCCACGGGTACCTACTTGCTGACCAACAAGCACGTGGTCGAGGGCGGCGTCGTCGAGGGCACCCAACTGATCTCGCCCGATGGCAAGACGACCTACAAGGTGCTGGGCATCCTGGCCAACAACGCCCAACCGGGCACCGCGGGCGACCTGGCGATCATCCACATCGGTCCCACCACCCTGCGCCCGCTGGCCTTCGGCGACTCGGACACGCTGGCGCAGGGCCAGACCGTGGCCAGCATCGGCTATGGGCTGGCCTTCCAACTGGGCGGTCCGCCCTCCGTGACCGAGGGCATCGTCTCGGCCGTGGGACGCGACCTCAATGATGGGTTTGGCCCAGTGTGGATCCAGCACCAGAGCACCATCAACCACGGCAACAGCGGCGGTCCGCTGCTCGACCTCAAGGGTAACGTCGTGGGCGTCAATACGCTGGGCATCGACCAACTGCCGGGCGAGAAGGGCGGCAACGAGCCCGTGCAAGGCGTCTTCTTCGCCATCCCCTCCAACCGCGCGCAACTGATCGCCAACCGCCTCATCGCCACGATGGAGAACGGGCATTAGCGTCCCTCACCCCTGCCCCCCTCTCCCACGCGTGGGAGAGGGGGGCAGGGGTGAGGGACCAACACCATCCATACCCATCCAGGGCGGCCCAAATAGGCTATTGGCCCCTCACGCGGCGTGGGTCTACACTACCGACGGTACGGTTACGCCTTCACTGTCGCGCCATAGCGCCTTCCTGATGGGCCACGCGACCAGGTGCGATGACGTAACGACCAGTAGCGACCCACGAGTGGTAGAGGGGTGTAGGTATGTCCGTCTCGGCATCTGTCGGCAAACGCGGCCGTCGCGCCAGCAAGAATGGGAAAGTTGATGCGAGCCCCCGTTTCCATGATCCCGCGATCAGGTTGCGCGGACTGCGCCGCCTGTGCGGCGCCATGGTCGTCGCGTCCGCCATCGTGTTGCCCTTTGAGTTGGGCGTGGCGCCCACCCCAAACCTTGCCGCGCTCCCGGTCGTCGGACGCTTGTTCGGCCCGTCGACGCCTGCTATCGCCGCGGTGACCAACTACCCGTACACCGCTGTGGTCGGGCACAGCGAACAGGTCTCGGTCCAACTCCTCAACCTGCCCCATGCGCGACTGGTCTACGAACTGCACTATCCAAACGGCCGCATCAAGCGCGGCGTCGGTGTCGCGGACGCGCAGGGGCATGGCAGCTATATCTTCTGGATGACCGGCTACCGTCCGCGCCACTTCCGTGAGGAGACGTATATCAGCGTGACGGACGCGGCGCACACCGTCGCGGGCTACACGCACTTCGCTATCCAGCAAGACCGGCCACTCCACGGGCGCCACTCGATTCAAGCATGGTCCCTGGCGCAGACTGTCCGTCAGCTGTGGCTCTCGGTCGCCGGCCGTTGATGAGCGATAGCTGACGCGCGGCAATCGCTACACCTGCTCGTAGTACTCGACGTTGGTGACGAAGATCGTGGCGCCGCCCACTTCCACGTCGACCGGCTGGGCCATGGGGAATTCGCCCTGCTCGATCATCGTCGGCATCGGCACGATCGAGCGCGTGCGCGTGCGGCAGTTCTCGCGGATCGCGCGCAACGCGTCCTCGAGGCGGCTATCGTCCACGCCCAACAGGATAGTGCTGTTGCCGGCGCGCAGGAAGCCACCGCGGCTCTGCAAGCGCGTGGAGCGGAAACCGCGTTTGACGAGCGCATCGACCAGTTTGCCGGCGTCTTCGTCTTGTACGATCACGGTGACCATTTTCATCGCCAACCTCCAACGAGTGGGCAGTGGACAGTGGGCAGTGGGCAGTGGGCAGTGGGCAGTATTGTAACCGACGAAACCCGTTAGGCGCCAATAGACGCCTCACAACGGGTGCGACTGATTTTTGTGAACGTTGCTGCTAGGCGCAACGGGAACGACTGATCGACTGGTGGCGCCAGGGATGGTTTGCGGCGGGGGGACGCGGGCCGGGGCCAGGGGAGGGTGGTGCGGATGTCACGGGCAGGGGCGACGGTGGCGCGGGCGGGATGGCTGTGGGGGCAGGGGCGTCCTGCTCCTGAGGCGCGGGGGCGGGGACACGACGCGCGGGACGGGCGCGGGGGCAGAGGGTCAGACGCCGCCGCTGCGGGTGCTGCTGCCAGAACGCCGCCCACTGTCCCGCGCGGTGGAGGGCACGCAGGGTGGCGACGGCTTGCGCCCCCTGGGCGCTCCAGCGCATCCCGCTCCCTTTCTCGCGCTCCTCGATGAGCATCTTGCACAGACTCTCGCTGGCGCCCGAGCCGCTGGGGAACTGGCGGGCCACGAAGGCGGGATAATCCATGCGCGCGGCATGGTCGGCGACGTACCCGCGCGCGGTCCGCACCTCCTCCGTCGCGGCCTCCGTCAGCGGGGCCAGCGCGTCCCGGGCCGCCAGCACGGGAGCCACGCCCTCCTCATAGAGACGGTCCTTGAGCCGCTCGACCCAGACGCGCGCGGGCAGCGTGTCGCGCCCGAAGATGGCGTTCCCGACGGCCCAGAGGTGCTCGTAGGCATGGTAGAGGTCCACGATCTCGACCACCTCGCGGCCGGGGCCACCGACGAACTGCGCCGCCCGCTTCCAGATCCAGTCGGCGCCGTCACCGAGCACCACGACCGTGCGCGTGGCGGGCCCGCCGCCCGCCGCCCCCGGCCACGGCTACCACACGGTACCAGAACAACGCGGCCGTTTCCAGCCCCGCGCAGCAGGCGGAGGGACCCAGCGCCAGGTGCGTGCGCCCAGAATCGGTATGGTGGCGCAGGCCCGGCCCCCGCGGCGCCACGCGGCCCCCCTTCATCTCGTGCCAGCCGTCCAGGAGCGGCGTTTGCACCCCGTCGACCTCGACCACCACCAGCGCGGCCCCCCCGCCGTCCGGCGCGGGCGGCGCCTGCCCCTGCCGCAGCGCGGCGATGGCCGCCTGCTGCGCCGCCTCGGCCACCGCCCCCATCCCTTCGGTCGTGCGCCGCTCCAAGTCGGACCGCACCTGCACCCCCAGCGTCTCGGCGAGCAGGTCCGTCGCGTCAGCGAAGGAATCGTCGCTACCCCCGCGACACACGACGCGGGCCAGCCCCGGCGAGAGGGAGCCTGCTCCCAGCCCCACCTCCGCGTCCAGCGGCGCGTGCCCCTGCCCGCAGCGCGTGCCGCTATAGGTGGCCCGCCGCAGGGCATAGTCGCCCACCAGCCCCTGCAGGTCCCGTTGCCGGGCCTGCTCCACCAGCCGCAGCCGGCCTCCGCAGGCAGGACACGGCGGGCGCTCCTGCGGCAGCGCCGCGCGCGCGGCCAGCACCTGCTCGACCACCTGCCCCCGCACCTGCCGCCCGACCGCTTGCAGCCGCCGCTCGATCCCATCCA
>JAABUX010005694.1_pt1 | contig 15205 bp, 18 predicted proteins | sample 5561851 | NCBI WGS metagenome assembly JAABUX01 (sample SAMN10711883, study PRJNA513361) | rock metagenome | isolation source: Antarctica rocks | place: Antarctica: Victoria Land, Richard Nunatak red sandstone | collected 2016-01-03 | reverse complement strand
TGCGCGCGTTCCTGCACCCGATGTGAACGTCGGGGCGTGGGGGCGCGACGCTCCGCCCGCGCCCGTTATCCCGGTCGCCCAAGGAGGTACCTATGTCCGCCATCCCTCCACCCCGGCTCCGCCTCGACTTCCAGAAGTTCTGGCTCGGCCAGACCGTCTCGAACTTCGGCAGTTCGTTTAGCTCGTTCGCCCTACCCCTCCTCGTCTATAAGCTCACCGGCTCGGCCCTGAATCTAGGCATCGCGAGCGCGGCGACGTTTCTCCCCTATCTGCTGTTCGGCCTCCTGATCGGCGCATGGGTCGACCGCGTCGACCGCAAACGCTTGATGATCGGGACCGACGTCGCGCGCGCCCTGATCACGGCGCTGATCCCGCTCCTGGCCACGCTCCACCTGCTCACCGTCTGGTGGATCTACGGCGTGACCTTCGTCCTATCGACGCTCACCATCTTCTTCAACACCGCCGAGTTTGCCGCGATTCCCAGCCTGGCCGATCCCGACGATCTGGTAACGGCCAACGGCCGCATTCAGGCCAGCTACTCGGCGGCCTCGATTGGAGGACCCTTGCTGGCCGGCGTCCTGGTGGCGCTGTTGTCGCTGCCCACGATCCTGCTGATCGATGCCGCCTCGTTCCTCATCTCCGCCCTCTCGCTCTCCCTCGTCGGCGCGAGCTTCAACGCGGCGCCGGAGGAGGGGCGGGAGAGGACCAGCATCCGCCAGGATGTCGCCGATGGGTTGCGGTACGTGCTGGGCCATCCCGTCCTGCGCAACATCTCGGCCATGATGGCCCTGGTCAACCTGGTGGGCAGCACGATTTACGCGCAACTCGTGCTGTTCGCCAAGCACCGGCTTGGCGCGAGCGATCCCCAGGTGGCCCTCCTCTACGCGGCGGGCAGCGCCGGCGTCGTCATCCTGTCGCTGGCTGCGGGGCCGCTGCGCAAGCGGTGGCCTTTTAGCCGGGTCGCGTTGGGCGCGCTGATGCTGGAGGGATTACTGACCGTGGCCATGGCGGCCACGCGCTGGTATTGGGCCGCCCTGATCCTCTGGGCCGTCGGGTCGGGTCTGGGCATCCTCTTCAACATCAATACGGGGAGCCTGCGCCAAGCCATCGTCCCGAACCACATGCTCGGCCGCGTGATGAGCATCGCCGGGGTGCTGGCGTGGTCGGCCATCCCGGTCGGGACTTTCCTCGGCGGCCTGCTGATCCAACGGCTCGGGCCCGACCGGGTAGCCCTGGTGTACGGCGGCATCGGCGTGCTGACGTTCCTCATCCCGCTCGGCTTCTCGTTCACTGCTTTAGGCCACGCCGAACGCTACCTCCCACAGACTAAAGCGCCCGACGCGGAGCAGGACGAGGAGCTCAAGGTGGCCGCTCTCTAAGGCTGGTTGCGGCTTCGCTCCCTGCTCCACTTCGACGTACAGAGTCAAGCGCAAGCGGTGTTCCGGCAGGGCCACTTCACTCTCAGCCACCATAGTGGTAGGGGCATATTGCATACGTCCAGGTAGCTGGGGCGTATGTAACACGCCCCTACGCATGCCGCGATCAACAATGAAATGGCGCTGGGTGTTACGACATTGGGGCGGTAGGACGGCGGAAAAGCGCGGCGACGGGGCACGAGAAGCCGGGCACGACATCCTCGCCCTGGAGCACGCCCTCGACGCCGAGCGTGGTCGAGGGTTTCTCGTCGCCTGGACGCCACACGTCGACCTGCTGCCAGCGCGGCCACACGATCCACACGATTCGCACGCCCGCGTCGAGGTAACGCTGTGCTTTCCTGCCTAGACCCGGACGCCATTGATTGGGGGATGCGACTTCGACCGCCAGATCGGGGGCGAGTCGGAGCGCCTTGGCGTACTGTTCCGGGGTGAGCGCGGCCAGGCGATCCTGACGCACAAAAGCGATGTCCGGCCCCAGTTCCGTATCCGGCTGCCCCAGGTCGCTGAAGTCGTAGCCGCCTTGCTCGCCGCTCAGTTCGCCCAGGCCGTGTTCTTCGACGAAGATGTGTAGCCGTGAACTCAGGCGTATGCTGATGGCCGACGCCTGGAAGCCGCTCTGGGGCATACGGACCAGCACCCCCTCGACCAACTCATAGATCCAACCGTCATCGGGCAGATTCTCGTACTTATCGACGGTCATCCGACCGACGCCGGGCACGATCTCCGCCCAAGGGGCAATGTCTTCCGGCCGGTGGTAGGCGCGTGCTTCGCTCATGGCTCTATTATGTGCCTTCCACGTTGCGTTGTCAATTCAACCATCTCGACATCCCGACATCCATTGCGACGGCGCGAACGGTTTCACTTTGCCATGTAAGACACTTTAGTGTCCGTGGTTTACCATGCGACTTCAGTCGCAGGCTCCATCATTGCCACGTTATCTAGGCCGCATGTACTAGCTGCGCAGCAGCACGCGCTCATCACTGAAGATGCGCAGGGTGACGGCGACGCAGAGCACGCAGAAGACCAGCATGGTGGCCACGGTGAGCCCGACGTGCAGGGCCACCGGCGCGCCCACCAGCGCCTCTTTGAAGACGAGCACCGTGTTCAGCGCCGGCACGGCGAAGAAGCCCGTGCCCGGCTTGAAGCCGGGGACGCTGGAGAGCGCCACCACGGGCAGCACGGCCAGCAGGTAGAGCGGCGTGATATAGTTCTGCGCCTCCTTGAACGAGCGCGCGAAGACGCCGAGCGCCAGTTCCAGCGCCGAGAACGAGACCGCCAGCAGCGCGCCCAGGAGCGCGATCAGCACGATCGTCCCCGGTGGCAGGGACAGCGACACGTCGGCGCTGCTCCCACTAAGGGGCGCCTGCCGCAGGGCCACGAACAGCGCGGCCAGCGCCAGCGCGATGGTGCAGACGGCCACGGTGGAGACGGCCAGCAGCTTGCCCAGCGTGATCTGCAGCTTGGTCGCGGGGGAGAGCAGCAGCGCCTCCAGCGTGAAACGCTCTTTCTCGCCGGCCGAAAGGTCCATCGCCGTGTACATCCCGCCGACCAGGCTGTAGATGACCAGGAAGGTCGGCACGATCAGGCTGAGCAGGAATCCGGCCAGGGCCTGCTTGGTCGCCACGTCGCGCGTGTCAGTTGCGACGGGCTCGAGTAGGCCTGGATCGACGCCGCGCGCCTGTAACCGCCGCGTGACCACGGCGGTACGGTATCCACCCAGCGCCAGTGTGATGGCCTCGGCGGCGCGCGTCGACTGCGTCTGCGTGGAGTCGGAGATTACGGAGACGCGTGTCGAGCGCCCCCCGGTGATGCGCGCGGCGAAGTCGGGCGGGATGACCAGCCCGGCGTCGGCCTTGCCGCCCTTGACCGCGGCCGTTACCGCCGCCCCATCAGCCTCGTCGGTCACCATGATGTGCGGTTGCGCGCGCAGCAACCCTACCACGGCGGGCGCGGAGGCGCCGCCGGCGACGGCCACGTGCAGCGCGCTGCTGGCGCTGGAGCGCGCCAGGCTGCCGAGGCCCACGATCAGGGCCGGGGTCACCAGGACCGGCACCAGCACCATCACGATCAGGGTGCGCCGGTCCCGTATCGTATCGCGCAACTCTTTGAGCCAGATGGTCATGATCTCGTGCATAGGGTATCTCCTCGGAAGTTGCCAGTTGCCAGTTGCCAGTTGCCAGTTGCCAGTTGCCAGAAGGTACGGTTGGCTCCTGGTAGTCGTTGGTTTCTTAGTCCTTGGGTCTCAGAAACTATGGCCGACTCTACGATGTGGCCACCCGCTCGTTCTCACTGGCAACTGGCAACTACGTACTGCTTACTAGTGCCAGGAACGCATCCTCGAGATCCGCGGCGCCGGTTTGGGCCAGCAGGTCGGGGACTGTGCCGATGGCGCGCACGCGGCCTTCGTGGATGATGACCACGCGGTCGCACAGTTTGGCCGCGTCGATCATCTGGTGCGTCGAGAAGAGCACGCACTTGCCCTGGGCGCGGCACGCGCGGATGAACTCCACCACGGTCCGCGCGCCGAGCACGTCGAGGCCGTTGGTCGGCTCGTCGAAGATAAGCACCGGCGGGTCGTGCACCACGGCGCGGGCGATGGCAACTTTCTGCTTCATGCCCGTGGAGAAGGTGTCGGTGCGACGGTTGGCGTACTCGTTCATATCGAGCAGCGTGAAGAGGCTGTCGATGCGCACCGCGGTGGTCGCGGCGGAGAGCCCGTAGAGCCGCGCGAAGTAGGCCACGTTCTCGCGCGCGGTCAGACGGGGATACAGCCCGATGTTGGCGGTCAGCACGCCCAGGGCGCGGCGGGCGGCGACGGGGTCGCGCCGGATGTCGTGCCCATGGACGATGGCCGTGCCCTGGTCGGGCCGGATGGTCGTGGCCAGCAGGCGCAACGTGGTCGTCTTGCCCGCGCCGTTTGGCCCCAGCACGCCGAAGACCTCGCCCGCGCGGGCCTCGAAGCTGACCCCGTCCACCGCCCGTACCTTGCCGAAGCTCTTGCTGAGGCCCTCTACCCGCACTGGAGCCGGTACCGGCGCCTGGCCCTGCGTCTGTCGATCGGGACGCGGCGTCCCGGCCGATGCGCTCTGCCGCGCGATGGTGTTGCTCATCTCCATCTGTCCGTACCCTCCTACCATGGTGAGACACTTTAGTGTCCGTCGTTTGCCATGCGACTTGGGTCAGCAGGCCACCGGTAGTACGACGATAGCGGCGTCACAAACTCCACCATGGCTGCAGCGCGCGCCGCAGTAGGGCGAGGCGGCGGTCAGCCTCGGGCGACACGGGAATGGGCCGGGCGTAGGGGTCGTCGATGCGCAACTCCAGGTCGCCCAACTCGCCGAGGATGGCCGCGATGAGATAAGGCAGTGTGGAGGGGTTATAGCCGCCTTCGAGCAGCAGCACGGGACCGCGTGCGCCGGTCTCCGCTGCCAGCTCGCGCGTCAGGCGCGTCAGCGCGGCAAAGCCGCCGGCCGAGAGGTTCATGCGGCTGATGGGGTCGCCGGCGTGCCCGTCCTGGCCGGCCGAGACCAGGATCAACTCGGGCCGGAACGACGCGGCGATGGGATGGACCACTTGCTCGTAGGCCCGCAGGTAGCCGGCGTCACCTTCGCCCGGCGGTAGGGGCACGTTGACCGTTTGCCCCGCGCCCGCGCCCGACCCGACCCCATCCAGCCAGCCCCAGCCGGGCGGCCACAGCGGGAACTGGTGCAGCGAGACGAACAGCACGCTGGGGTCGCGGTCGAAGATGTCCTGCGTGCCGTTGCCGTGGTGCACGTCCCAGTCCAGGATCAGGACGCGGCGCACCCCGTGCCGGCGCTGGGCGTAGCGGGCGGCCACCGCGACGCTATTGTAGAGGCAAAAGCCCATCGCGCGCTCGATCATGGCGTGGTGACCGGGCGGGCGGCCCAGCACGAATGCGCTGCTGGCCTCGCCCGCGACCACGGCGTCGACCGCCGTCAACGCCCCGCCAGCGGCAAGGCGCGCGACGGTCTCGCTGTGGGCGGACATGACGGTGTCGGCGTCGATCATGCCGCCGCCGCGCCGCGCCACGTCGCGCAGCAGCGCGACGTGGCGCTCGGAGTGCGCCGCCAGCAGATCGGCGTCGGCGGCCTCGCGCGCCTCGAGGCGCGGGAAGCCTTCGGCCGCCAGATCCAGCTCATCCAGGAATGCATAGACGGCGCGCAGGCGCGGCGCGCTCTCGACGTGGGCTCCCGTCTCGTGCAACAGATAACGCTCGTCCGTCACCAGCGCGACGCGCGGCAGCAGGGTAGACGCGGTTAGTGGAGTGTCCTGTGCCATCGCCTCATCCTCTTTCCGTCCCTACTCTGGAGTGTACTCGATTGGGGCTCGATGGACACAGGTCGGCGCCCCGCGGGAGGTGGAGGGCGGCTACGAGGCGGATGCCGGGGCGAGCGCGCCGACGTCGACGGCGCATGACGTACAGAACGCGAGGCCGTTCACCAGATGCGGTTTTCCAACTTGTTCCTTGCGGCAACCGCGATGCTGACAGAACCACGAGTGTTGGTCGCGGCATCCGTCGCACGAGCGGGTCGGCTCCCCGTCCTGATAGACGACGGTGAGGTGTAGGCTTGCCGCGGCCTCTTTCTTCCCGCACAGCGCACACGTACGCCGAGCGGGCATAGCGAGGGAATACATGGACATGTAAGAAACCTCCGATGGCGCTACCACTACACGGACGAGTATGTAGGACCTTGGCCGTGCGCGCCATAGCATGAATGGGGGATCACGTGGATGAGTGCGCCGGAAAGTGGCGAGCGCCATGTTATACTTTGCATAGCGCCACGCCACGTCCGGTAGCGGCGCCTATCCCGCGTTCTCCCTTGCCGATCATCGGCTGTCGTTCCTCTACAAACGACGCCCGAGCATTCGCCGGTTAGGAGCGCCACAGGGAGCCCCGCGCGTGCAACTGCATTGGATCGCACAACGTTTTACACCGCTGTCGTTGCTCGATATCCTCGTCGTGACGGCGGCTACTTTCTGGTTCCTCTTGTTGGTCCAGGGGACGCGCGCCGACCAAGTGTTGCGCGGTATCGTCCTGCTCGTGGCGGCCATCTACCTGCTCTCCACGCTGCTCGATCTCACCTTGCTCTCCTGGCTGCTGCAGCGCTCCGTGCCCGCGTTGCTCTTCGCCATCCCCGTCATCTTCCAGGCCGAGCTGCGCCGCGCCTTCGAGCAACTGGGACGGAGCAGCCACATCGTGGGGCATCCCCTCTCCACGCTCTCCACCTTCACGCCGGTGCGTAGCGCGACCGCCAACGCCCACACCGAACACACCGTCGACATCGTCGTCGACGCCTGCGAGCGGCTGGCGCGCGACGATATCGGCGCTTTGATAGTGATCGAACGACGCACCGGATTGCAGGACTATGCGCGCAGCGGCGTCCGTCTGGCCAGCCCTGTCTCCGCCGATTTCCTGGTCTATATCTTCCAGCACGACTCGCCGCTGCACGACGGCGCGGTCATTATCCGCGGCGACCACATTGCCGCTGCCGGCTGCGTCCTCCCGCTCAGCGAGAATCTGCCCGGCGGCGAGTTGGGCACACGCCATCGCGCCGGCCTGGGACTCAGCGAGGTCACCGATGCCCTTGCCGTCATTGTCTCCGAGGAGACGGGTACGATCTCACTGGCCAGCAACGGACGGCTCATCAAGCGTATGGCCGGCGACCGGTTGCGCCGCGTGCTTGGCGCGTTCCTCGACCAGCGCGGACCGCAGAAGGCGGCGCTGGAGCTGCAATGGCAGGAAACGGGACTGGGGTCAGGGTCACCAGGGTCGGAGCAAGCCGACCAACCGGCCGTCGCGCACAAGGCCAGGACGGGGACAATAGGAATGTAGGGGTATGCTGCCATGAACAAGGACGGCGTCGACGCGGTGCGGCAATCGAAGCACTGGCACGGGCAGGATGGCGGCGCCCCAGTCAGGCCTCCGTCCGGCGCGCGCCGCGCGCTGACCGCGCTGCTGACCCGTGTCGGCTTGCCCGCGCCCAGCGGCGATTTGCCCCTGCGCGGCATCTCCTGGCGCTTGCTGCTGGCCCTGTTCCTGTCCACGCTGCTGTGGGTCCGCATCTCGGCGGATCAAGATCCTGTCAAGACCGTCCATTATAGGGGCATCACTATCAGTGTCCCTCGCGTACCAGGCTATTACCCTATTCAAGGCCCCCCGGCGGTCAGCATCGATGTGCACGGGCTCACCTCGCAGTTGCCGCCGGATTTGCCCCCGCCGACGGCCAGTGTCGAGATCCCCCAGACCGCGCCAGGAGTCTACACCACCACCGTACAGGTCAAGGGGCTGCCGTCCGGCGTCCTGGCAAGCATCAATCCGCCAAGAGTGACGTTGACGTTCGAGCGGTCCGCCAGCAAGGTGGTGGGTGTGGTTCCCTCCTTTGACCCGACGAAGCCCCATGCGCCGCTCGGCTTCAATCCGCCGACGGTCACCACCGACCCGTCCACGGTAACCGTCACCGGACCCGGCGACATTGTGAAGGGCATCGCCGCGGCGCGCGTCTCGGTCGATACGTCGAACCAGACCACCGACGCGTCATTCATGGCCGATCAGGTCATCGTCGACCGCGATGGTCACGCCGTCAGCAGGCGCGACGTGCTGGTCCAGCCGCGCAGCATCAGGGTAACGGTGCGGGTGCATCGCCAGGCCTATCCGCAGCAGTTGACGGTGCAGGTCGTGGTCACGGGAACGGTTGGTTCTGGCTATACGCTTGGCAGCGTCACCCCGTCGCAGTCGCAGGTGACCGTCCTGAGCAGCTCACCGGTGGCGGCGACGACGATCAGGACCGTGACCATCGACGTCAGCGGCTGGACGTCGAGCCATCCCCTCCAGCCGGCGCAGTTGATCCCGCCCGGCGGGGCCACGCTGACCACGCCGAAGATCTTCGCGAACATCGAGGTTGTCCCGATCCAGAACAGCGTGGTCGGGACGGCCAGCATCCTGGTGCGCAATCAGCCGCCCGGGACCAACGTCACGATCGCCCCGCACAGCGTTAGTGTGGTCTACGAGGGTACGCTCCGCCGCCTGCGTCACGCCCGCGCGCCGCTGGCCTCGGTTAACCTGGCCTATGCCCGCCCCGGCGCCTACGACCTGACGCCGGCCGTCGCGTTGGGACCCGGCCTGACGCTGCTCGAAGTGTTACCCCCGCGCGTCCGCGTGGTCGTCGCGGTCCCGCCATCGCCCACCAGCACCGCGCCCCCGCGCGCCACCAGCACCGCGCTCCCGCCTGCCACCCGCACCCCGGTCCCAACCGCGCGCCCCACGGCCACCCGTACCCCGGTCCCGACCCCGCGTCCCGCGGCGACATCGACAGTCGTCCCCAAGCGGCCACTGGCGCAACCAGCCCAACCAGCGCGTGCAACAGCGGTCGCAGGCCCCGGCATCAGGCCCCGCGCGATGAGGGCCGCCTCGCCCCTCACTCCTATCGCACGCACAACCGCGACGCCACGACCGATCCTCGTCTCATCGCCCACGGCGATGCCGACGCCGACGCCGACCCCGGGCGTACGCTTCAGGACGCGCGAGGTCTGATAGGGATCGTCAAGAAACAACATCCCCGCCGTAGGGTCTGCGAATTGTCGGACTGGGAGCGCGGGCATCCCTCCCGCTGGGTCCGGGCGGGAGGGATGCCCGCGCTCCCAGTCGTCCCGTCGCGTAGGCGCACCGACGACAATTCACAGACCCTGATCCCCGCCACGGGGGTGTTGTTTCTTGACGGTCGCACGCAGGGCCATCGTGCGACCGTCCCCCACCGCTCCGGGCGTGTCTCCTCCCGCGCTCCCAGGGATACCCCTCCCGTCGCCGCACCGGCGACTTTTCACGGATCGTATCCCGCGCGCTACCCGACGCTCAGGATGCCGGCGCGCTGGGCGATCGTCACCGCCTCGGACTTGGTGCTCGCGCGCAGCTTCTGATAGGCGCGGGTCAGATACGTCTCCACGGTGCGATCGCTCACCCCCAACGCCGCGGCCGTCTCCCTGGCCGTCTTCCCGTCCGCCGCGTCACGCAGCGCCACCAGTTCCCGCGCTCAGCGGCTCCGGCCCCTCGTCCGGCGCCGCGACGCCGAGCAGGACCCGCTCCCCGGCCATCGTCCGGTGGACCGCGTCGCGCAGCGCGGCGCCCGGCGCGCTCTTGAGCACGTACCCCGTCGCCCCTGCGTCGAGCGCCGCCCGCACCAGGGCCGGCTCCTCGAACGCGCTGAGCATGACCACGCGCGGCGCGCGCAGGCGGCCGGCGAGCGCGCGGGCCACCGCCGACCCCGGGAGCAACGGCAGGCTCATGTCCAGCAGCAGCACGTCGGGGTGCAACGCGCCGCAGAGGGCGAGCGCCTGCTCTCCGTCGTGGGCCACGCCCACCACCGATAGGGCGGGGTCCTGGCCCAGGACCGCGACCGTGCCCTCGCAGGCGATGGGGTGGTCGTCGGCGACGACGATGCGGATGCTCATAGGGCTGTCCTCGCTGCTGTCTCTCATGTCCCGTTGTCTCATTGAGGCTGTCCTCTCTTCCGTTTTTTTATTCCCCATTGTCGCATCCGAACCGCGCGCCGTCCGTCGCCTCCGCCGCGCGCCGGGCGTCCGGCGCCCACACCTCGATGGCCGTCCCCCGCCCCGGCGCGGTCGTGACCTCCAGTCTGCCCCCCAGCGCGCGGGCGTGCTGGTTGGTCGCTCTGCGACCGAGGAGGCCCTTCAAGTCTGCCCCCCAGCGCGCGGGCGTGCTCGCGCAGCAGGGCCAGCCCGATGTGCCCCTCCTCGATCAGCGCGGCGGACGGGCGCGGCTTCGCGCCACGCCCGTCGTCCACCACGCGCAGGCGCAGGCCCACGCCCTCGCGCCACAGCGAGACCCTGATCGTCTCCGCAGCGGCATGGCGCAGGGTGTTGCCGACCGCCTGCGCCACGATCTCGTAGAGGGCTTCCTCCTGGGCCGGCGTCAGGCCGCTTGCGCCGCCCGCGCGCAGGGCCGGGTCGATGTTCACACGCAGGAGAGGCCGCCCGCGCGCTCGGCGTGGCGCAGCAGGGTCTCCAGGGCGGGCGCCAGGCCGACGAACTCCAGCGGCGCGGGGTAGAGCTCGGCCACGACCGCGCGCAGCCGGCCCACCAGGTCCGCGGCCAGCGCCTCGTGGGGCGCGCCGGCGGCCGCGAGCGTGGCCCGCAGGTCGCCCAGCCGGCGGAGCACCTCGTGGCCGACCTGGATGGCGTCGTTGTGCAGGCGCTTCGCCAGGCGCTGGCGCTCCTCGGTGGCGGCGGAGAGCAGGCGGCGGGTCAGGGCGGCGCGCTCGGCGGCCGTCCGCTCGAGCGCGGCGACGGCGGCCGTCAACTCGCCGGCGGTGCGCTCGAGGGCGGCGAGTTGCGTCGCGGCCGCGTCCTGGAGGCGGGCGTTGGCGAGGAGCGTGGCCAGGTGGCGGGCCAGGGCGGCGAGCAGGCGCCTGTCCTCCGCGGTGTAGCGGTCGCCGCCGCGCGCGGGCGCGCCGGGCGATGCCCGCGAGCAGGGCATCCGACGGGGCCGCGCGCGGGTGGACGTAGCGGTGGAGCTCATCGCGCTCGTCGACGAGCAGCGCGAGGCTCAGGCCGAGGCGGCCCAGGCGCGCCACCGCGAGCGCGCCGAGGGCGCGCGGATCGGCCGCGTCGAGGTCGACGCTCAGCCCCAGGAGGGCGGCGCCCGTGTCGTAGACGTCGCGCAGGAACAACCGGTCGGCGGCGCGGGACGCGGCGCGCCAGGTTGGACCGACGCCGAGTGCGACCCCGACCGCGACCACCGCGGCGAGGGGGGCCGCTGACCAGCCCGCGCGCTGCCCCGCTGTGGCGAACGCCCACGCCAGCCCCGCGACGAGGCCCAGCAGGGCGAGGCCCAGCAGCGGGCGCAGGGTGCGGCGATGCAGCAGGGCGGTGATGCCCAGGAACTCGGTGCGCACGACGGCCACGCTGACGCAGAGGGGAAGAAGGGCCAGCGCGAGGATAGTGACCTGGGAGGGCGCGACCTCCGTCCCCGCCACCAGCCGCGCCCCAGACTGAGCGCGAGGAAGGGTGCGAAGCCGCCGACGGACCCGAGCGCGAGGAGCGTGAGTTGCGCCCGGTCCGCCGCCGAGAGCGCCCGGCGACGGGTCGGGCGCAGCGCGAGGGCGGCGATGCGCGCGCAGGCGGCCACGATGTAGCCGAGCAGCGCGACGTCGACGAGCGCCGCGAACGCGTCCGGGCGCCAGGCGCTGAGGAGATAGGTCGGCAGGACGGCGAGCGCGGGGAGCCAGATCCAGGCCAGGGCGCGCCCGCGCCCCTTGTGCGCGCCACCACGCGGCGCGTCGGCGGGGAGGGCCAGGGCCAGGAAGGCGGGACCGGCGAGGCGCAGGGCGGCGAACTGCGCGATCAGCGCCGGGCGCAGGCCGTGGGCGGCCGCGGCTACCATGCCGAGGGCGAGGCCGGCCATGAGGCACGTGGCCCAGAAGGCGCGGCCCGCGCGCCGGTCGGAGGCGCGCGCGAGGACGAGGGCGCCGAGCAGCAGGAGCCAGAGGCCCAGCCCGGTGTCGAGCAGGTCGGGCACGGCGAGGGCCATCAGGTCCAGGCCGAGGACGAGCGTCCGGCCCCCCGCGCGCACGAGGAGGACGGGGCCGCTCGCCCCACCTGGCCGCCGGCCGACGACCACATCCCCCGCCCGCACCCCGGTGGCAACGGCCGGGCCGTCCGGCGCGACCCAGACGACCCGCTCACGCCCCGTCGCGTCGCGTCGCGAGCCAGGGTGAGGTCGAGGGCGCCCGGCGCCCACAGGGCCGCATAGATCGCGGCGAGGACGGCGAGAACGGCGGCCGCACTCACTGCGAGGGCGATCGCGCGGGGCGACGGCCTGACCGCGCCCACGGCGTCGCCCAACCGGGCGCGCAACCGGGCGAACCGGGATAGGCCGTCCCGGTCGTCGTGGCCGGCGGCGAACGTCTTGCGCATGGCGGTGACCTCTCCTGCTACTGCTACCGCGCCCCGGCGCGCCTCCACGCGGGCCGGGTGCGGGACGTCGATGACGGCGAGCGCCGCACGCGACCTCCTGGGCCTACTCTACCAGGTTAGACCAGGGTAGCGGCCCCGGAAAACAGCGAAAACGGCCAAAACTTCGGGAATTACGGACACGGAAATGTCCTCGCGTCTGGTATCGTCATGGTGTCGTCCCGACGGACAGCGGCGGGCAGACACCTAAAACGCGAGGCGAGAGCGGACGACGGGGAGACGCCAACGGGGCAGAGGCACGGCCGACGCCACTGAACAACTGGGTGCGCCGACGAGTCCCTCGCGACAGGGATGGGGCGTCGGCGATCCGCGCGTCGGAGGACGTCAGGGCGGTAGGGCGCGTGCGCGACCCGCGAACAACGCCCTGGCTGTACGACCATCCGTTGGATGGGGAAAGCAAGGGGCCGTGGAGGACGTCGCGCTGCTGGAGCGGTCGCCGCGCGTCAACCACTGTTGCGGCCCCCAACCATGAGCATGACCGGCCGCGGGCGATGCTCGTGGAGAGCGGTGGGCAACGGACCATGTGCGACCCTGTTGCGCACGTCCATAGGTCCCCAGGAGGAGTCTCTGTGAGCAGCACCTTGACGCATGACATGATCGATGTCGCCTCTCTCCCGTTCTGGGCCTTGCGCCCCCTCGCCTCCCTGCGCCCCCTCAACGACCGTGAGCTCGCCGACCTTACCGTCGTCGCCCGTCGGCGCGCGCTTATCGAGAGCGAGGTACTGGTGGAGCCGGAGCGGCTGCGCGAGGCAACCTTCATCATCGTTGCTGGACGGGTACGCCTCTGCGCCGTGTCCGGCGACGGCCAGGCCGCCACTCTGGGGACCGTGGGGGCGGGAGACATCTTTCAATTCCTGAGGCGCGATCGCGGGGGCGTCCCGCTCAGCGTGGCAACCGCCCTCGTCGGCCCCACGATCCTCTACGCGATCCCGCAACCGGACATGCAGCGCCTGCTGGACGCATCCCCCCGCCTCTCGGCGATCGTCCTGGCCGCGTGTCGCGCGCAGTTCGCGACGACACTGGCACGGATGAAGGAGCTGATGCTCTACGACGTCGAGACCCGCCTGGCCCACGTCCTGGCCGAGCGGGCCGCGGGCGATCCCTCGCGGGTCGTGCGCGTGACGCACGCCGAACTGGCGCAGCAGGTGGGGACGAGCCGTGAGGAGGTGAGCAAGAAGCTCAAGGGCCTGTGCGTGCAGGGATTTATTGCCCTGTGCCCTGTGCCCTTACCAGCGCGAGATCGTCGTTGTTGACCCGGATGGGCTCGCCGCGCTGCAGAGGACGGAGCGGCATCGCGGCCGGCGCCGTCGCTGAGAGATGGGGCCACGGTCTCCGTCTCCCGGCGCCCCTTGGCAGCCTCCCGGCGCCCCTTGGCAGCCTCCCGACGCCCGTCGCGCTCACGCGCCGCTCGTCCGATACAGGAGGTGGTACGCGTCCGGCGAGGCGATCTCCCGTCGCCCGACAGCCCCGTCGGCCCCGTCGGCCACGAGCAGGTAACGGTCATCACCCCCATCACCGTAGCGGACGTGCAGCGCCCGGACGCGGCGGAGGCCGGTGGCGCGATCATACGCGAACGCGGCGCGGACCTCCGCGAGGGTGAAGCGAGCTTGTGCCTCGTCGGCGTCGCTGTAGTCCCGTCCGTTGCGCCGAAGACGTGGTTCGCGCGCGCGCCACGCATCCGGGAGGCGCGCGGAGTCTTCCTGATAAGCCCGGTGGTCGCGCACGGCGTAGGTGGCGTCGTCGCGCGCGTCGTACAGGTAGGCCACCCACGCGCCCCCGCGCCCCCGCGCCCCCGCGCCGCTCGGCGTCCTCGAGCGTGAAGCGCTCCGTGTCCAGGTTCGCCAGCAGCGCGTCCAACTCGTCATCCGACATTGCCTTGCCTTTCCCACCGCGTGCCCTGCATCGATCCATGCCAGGGATACGCGGCATCCGCGCTGCTGGATCATCCAAGGGTCTGTGCATTGTCAGCCTGGAGCGCGGGCATCTCGCCCATCTCCAGTTGACCTGGGGACGCGGGTGCTCGCTGCGCTGCTCGCCCGTCCCTGGTCCAACGCGGGCAAACAGGTAGGCCGGGAGTCGTCGCGGTGACGGGCCCATCGCGAGCAAAATGCGAAAAGTGTGTGCTAGCACACAATGTTTTCGGCGTCCATCCCCTACAGTGATGGTGTGCCTATAGCCCGCGACAACCGGCCGGCGGATCGCGGGGACCACGACTTCGACCGGGGCCGTCGAGGGTCCGGCGCCCGTGGTGAGCCTGCGCCCGCATACCTCACGCATGCAGGTGGGCGGGATGCCTGTGGTCATGGGGGCGATGTGACGCGCCGGCGACAGTCCCCGATGCCGTTGGGCCGCTGTCACATGCGGGAGGACGCATGTCGCCGCCGTGCCGACAGCCAGACCAGTATGGAAAACGACGATATAGACGGTGTAGGATGCCAAGGAGATGCCCCGATGATCGTGCGACCGCGCCTGACCAACCTTGCCCTGCTCGTCGTCCTGTTCCTGGGCGCGGCCGTGCAGCCCTCCAGGGCCTTGCCTCCCAGTTCTCCTCTCACGACTCCTGCGGTGCTGGCCACGCCGGTAGGCGCCGCCTCCACGGCGACCAGCGCGACAGCCACGCTTCCGATCTCCGTCTCCGCGACGGCATCGGTCTCGACGGCGGGAACACCGATCGTCACGGCGACGGCCAGCATCATCCCTACGCAGCCCACCGCGTCCGGCCCGACAATCTCGACGACGCCGGCCGCGACCCACACGCCTGT
>JAABUX010005693.1_pt1 | contig 15206 bp, 8 predicted proteins | sample 5561851 | NCBI WGS metagenome assembly JAABUX01 (sample SAMN10711883, study PRJNA513361) | rock metagenome | isolation source: Antarctica rocks | place: Antarctica: Victoria Land, Richard Nunatak red sandstone | collected 2016-01-03 | reverse complement strand
ATATTAAATCTAATATATAGTATAAGTCTATATTAATTATCTTTAAATATAAGTATATAAGTAGTATATCTAGTATAAGCCTATAATATTAATACCTTCTTAATAATTTAAGACGCCGCGGTTATAGGTCTTAAGATTTTATATATAGATTAGATAATTTAATACTACTATCTAGTTATTATAGGCTTTATAATAGATTATAAAGAATAAGTATTAATTACTAGTATTAAGAAGGGCTAATAATATATAATTTATATAGTACTACTAAATTAATAATAGAACCTTAGCGTTAAGTAGCCCCCCTAAACCTACTCCTCTACCTATTCCTAAATCTAGCGCTAGAAGGCTAAGGATATACTAGAAAATAATAATATATAAGTATATCTAATATAAAACTTCGCTTAGTTATATATAATAGTAGATATATATATAGGAATACTTATTAATATATTATATTAACTCCTAAAGGGCGCGGTTAACTATTTACTTAAATAGGTTAGTCTCGCTATTAAGGGTAGCGTACCTAGTACTAGGAAATTAAAGGGGTCTTAGGGGATATTAAAGGAGGTACTAGGGAAGGTATAATTAGATAAAAGATTCTATAATATTCCTCCCTTTTATAACCTAAAGATTTTTAAGTATTATAGCGCCGTTATATAGTAGATAGATAAGGACTAATAAGCTGTTATATAATAACTTATACTAATAATTACTCTACTATTTATAAACTTATATAGTTTAGAAATTAAATATACCTAGGTATTAATAGACTTTATCCTAATTACTTGATATTATTTATATAATAATAAAATACTAAGATATCTTAAAGACGCGCTATATTAATTTAATAAATTTAAGACCTATTTTAACTAATATAAGCTAGTTAATAAGGTGAACCTAGGTAGCTATTTTAATATATTAAAACTCTATATAATAATATATTACGCGGAGTAGATTTAGTAATTTAGTATTATAGATAACTATAATAGTAAATATAGAGAGGTAGTATATTACTATCTAGTTAAGGCTTTCTTTAATTTAACTAATAAGTAAGAAAACTTTTAAGAATAACTTATACGCCACGCTACCTACTACCTATAAATACTAGTTATAGAGGACGACCTATTTTAGTCTATAATAAGGCTATTTACCCTAAAAAGGGTAGACCTTATAACTAAGGTATTAATACTTAATTATAAAGTTAAATTATCGCGTTTTTAATATAAACCTAATAAGTAGTAAATATAAATAGTTTTAGCTATTAGACTAGATAATAGGATCTAGTATATACTATTTATAATATAATAGTATCTATAAGTAGAGGGCCTTATTAAGATACTAGCCGTCTTTATACGCTAATACTAAGAAGAGATAGATAGGAGGACTATAATTAATAAAAATATAGATAGAAGGGAATATAATCCTAAGTAGGTAGATATATACTTTATCTACTTATATCTATTAATAAGATACTAGAAGTTAGATAGGAAAGATTTAGAAGATATAAATAATCTTATTATTAATAATATAATATATATGGTAAACTAGTAGAATTAGGGAAAGTAGAGATATAATTATATCCTAATATAGGAATTAAGGCCTTAGGCTTATATAGTATTACTTTATAGTTAAAGGCCTACTAAGCTTTAGCTTCTTATAATAGTATTAGATATAAGGTATCTAACTATTAAGGGTTAACTATTAAAGTATAACGGAGCCCTTATAAATTTCCTAAGAATATATAAAGGGGGGGCTCTATATAAGATTTACAGAATAGTAGAAGTAGAATTATAGTTAATTAGTATAGCTATTAATCTAAGGATACTTAAAGCGCGTTAACTTATCCCCTTAATAGGAATTATAAGGAGTATATATATTATATTAGTGTATACGGGAAAGGATATAAGATATAATAATATAGCTTATATTAATAATTATACTAACTAGGACTTATATAATATAATATACGACGAGAAATCTCTCTAATAGACTAGACGAGTAATAAAATAGAAGGCTATTCTCTTTAAGCTAATAAAAGATAGCGAATTATTTATTAGATAGATAAAATTATAATCTAAGTATTTTTCTTTTCTTAACTACTAGATATAAGAAGGCTTAATATATAATATTATAACTATAATATAATAATATCCTACCTTTTATTCTTCTTTATTAAGGATATAGAATATAGTACTCTATATTATAATGCTAGAATAGCCCTAGCTATAAAATAATATAATAGATACTTTAAATATTATAATAGGGAAGTAGTATAATAATATTTAAATAATAATATATTTAGTATTTATATTTATAGGCTACCTAGAGGTAGGGATAAAATGCGAGTAATAGACTTTCTATAGCGTATATATTACTATATATACTACGTGGGTTTACTAATAAATAACACTATAATATTAATATATATATAACTATTTATCTAGCGTATATAAGACGGCTACCTAGACTAGACTTAGTAGGAATAAACCCTAGGGAGTTTAATAATATAGGATAGTCCGCTAAGATTATAAAAGATATACTAGAAATTAATAAAACTACTTATATACTTCTTCTTACCTAACTATAAAAGTAATTAGAATCTATAGGACTACTAGGTTAAAGATTAAATATAAAGAAGGTAAGAGACTACTTATAATCTAGGTTTACTAATATATATAAAGAGTTTACCTATATATTTAGTAATATCCCTAAATAGTAGAAGGATTAATACTTCCTCTTCCTTACCTAATAAAATAATTATAATTAGAGGAGATAAATAAGGGCTAAATAATATTATAAGGATAGTAGAGAAGATTATAAAATATTAAGCGCTAAATTATATAGGGATTTAGATAAGAGACTAGAATCTATATACTTAATTAGGGAACCTAATTAGTATATAGCTTTTATTTATTATACCTTATTATATATTAGTAATAATACGGATTAAAGTATAATATATATAACTTAAGATATTTAGAAGAGTAATATATATATAGAACTACTAGATATAAATAACCTTAACTTTAGAAAGTTTAAGGCCCTAATTAAGTCTAACCTAGGTTATAATAAGATAAAGGATACTATTATTTACACCTATCCTAGGTTACTAAGTATTATTATTACTAATAAACGGGAATAAAGGGTAGCGCTAGTAGAAATATATACTTAAGGTACTAAGCGCTTTACTTTTAATATATAGGGTTTAGTAGCTACTAGAAAATACATAGTATATATTAGAATAAGTCCTATATATAGTATTAATAAGTAGTTTTAACTAACTAGAGTCTAGATAGTATTTATAACGAGGCGCCCTACGCTTAAATATAACGAAGATATTATATTTAAGAGTAATAGTAGACGTTACTAGTAATAGTTTTCCTTATAAATAAATAGTACGGGTTACTAGTACTAATATACTTAATATAAATTAAAGTAATATTAGTTAGTTTATTAAACCCTATCTAGTTTAATTAACTTAGCTTAGCCCCCTAACGCTATATTAAATAGGTTAATTTCCTAATAATTTAGGGGATTTCCCCTTCTCCTATTATTTTTAAATTTACTAATAATATAATCTACTACTTCTTCCTTCTATCTACTTATAGGAATATAATACCTATTCTCTATATAATACTAATATAATATATAAGATAGTAAGACTACTACCCCTAGACGCGTAGTACTTAGTTACTAATATAACCTAACTCTAGAACTATAGGATAGATAAAGGATATAATTATAATAGGCGGAATAATAGGTAGTCTACTAAGTTATTAGTATCTACTAAGGATAATAACTATAAGTAATTAAGTAATAAGGAGAATAAGTAACCTTTAGTTAGAGAGAAGTAAAAATACGTAATATCCTCTATTAATAATAGATATATAAAGATAGAGGTATTTATTCTATACTATACTATAACTATCTACTAATACGGTCTAAGGAGAAATTAACTATTAATAAGTCCTCTTATAGGAAATCTAGTAGGGGGAGTAAGTAGTAAGATAAGTAATATCCTATTAAGCCCTAATACTAATAAGGATTATTATAGTAATAATAGAATAGGACTATATCTCTAAGATAGTATCTATTACTATTCTAAGGTACTCTCCTATAAGATATGTACTATTATCGTTTCTAATTATATAAAGTATCTAAAGGTAATAATTCTTTCTAGTACTACTAAAAGCCTAGGGAAGGGAAGAGAGATATAGCTAGAAGATAACCCTATATAGTTAAATAGTTAAATAAAAGTTATATAGAATAAGGTAATTAAAAGGTTAAGGCTTAAGATTAGAAGTAAGTTAAATAGGGTTAATAGTATACCTACTACGCCTAAAGCCTAAAAGGTTAGTATAATATTTATAATTACCTCCTATCTTAACTAAACTAAGTACTAGTTATTTAACTTATTTAGAGAATAGCGCTTATACTCTTTAACTATTATGTAAATTATAGTATTATCTATATATAAATAGGACGGCTTATAGGCGGACGTAATAGTATAAGCTAATATATTATTAGACTACCTAACTTTTATATATAATAATATAAGTTACCTCTCTATTTAATATTACTTCTAATTAAATATTAGGTTTATAAGAGGAAGGTTAAATAGTTAAATCCTATCCTAATAAAAGTACTTATAAATATAGTATTTAAACTAATAAAGACTAGTTTTACTAATAAGGAAAGTATAAAGAAGTTTTTTAACCCCCTACCTAATATCCTATTAATTTATACTATAATAATAGTAGGATATTATATATCTAAATATAAGTATAATATTTACTATATTAAGAAATTTAAGGGTAAAAGGGCCTAGGGTATATAGCTAGCTATCTTACTATTATATATAGATATATAACTAAGAGCTAATTATATACTATTATAGGGCGCTAGTAAATAATATAGTATATATAGGATAACTTAAAAGCTAACCTTTATAAGAGGCGTATCCGTAAGCTTTATTTAAAAGGGGTAAGGGATATACTCCGTAATATTATAGTTATAAATAAAAATGATAATAAGGCGAATAAAATAGATATTAATACTAGTTAACTAGATAACCTACTACTATTAGATAATTTAGATAATAATAAATACTCTAGTCCTTTAGGTATTTAAGGTAGGTATTCCTATCTAACTAATATAAAGAGAGATATAATAGCTAACTTAAAACCTATATAAGGTAATAATTCTAGTATTAATTAAATATTATAGAATAGCTCTTTAAGGTACGAGTATTAACCTTAATAACGCTATCCTTATATATTAGTAAGGCTTAAGAGGAAACGGCTAATAGTATAATTCTACTTACTCTATCTATTTATATATAGCTAACCTCTTAAATTAGATAGGATAATAACCTCCCTCCCCTCCCTTATTCTACCTTTATACGCGGATATATATCGCTAAGTATACTAAAGATAGATAGTAGGTAGTAAGTTATAAGACGTTATATATTATATATAATAAAAGGAGAAGATCTACTTATAAACTAAAGTACTTATAGATCCTAGTTAATAGAGGATTTCTAGGGTATATTTAGGCTAGTATAACTAGAACGGATATAGTATAAGACGCTAAAGGGTAGTAATATAATTATAATAAACGGTGATAAGGTTAAATATATAGGGTTCAAGAAGTAGGTTAGAAAAAAGTTATACGTAGAAATTTAACTAGAAAGTAGTAAGATCTAAGAAGATAATCTATAATACGGGGATATTAAGTAGGTAGGAATAATTTTATTAGAAGGTAGTTTATAAATACTAAGTAAATAGTATAATAAATATATATTAAGTACTATAAGTATAATTTTATATATTATTAATAATAGTACTAGTATTAATATAGGCGATAAATTAGGGTAGCGCGGATAGACTACTATAATTAGAATAGGTAGATAAGTAGTAATTCCTAATAATAATACTACTTATAATAATAGTATAAATAGCGCTCTCTAAGGAATATATAAGATAGGTAGATATAGTAATAATACCGCCTAATAGGATTATAATAATAATAGCGTAAATTCTAAGAAAGATATATTTATTAAATACGTGTAAGTAGATAGGGGAGATATTAACTATAATATTTAATAAACCTTTTCTAGGAATATTATATAAATTATAATATCTAATTTATACGCCCTAATAAATAATTAGAAAACTAAGCGCGCTTTTAGTACTATAGAGGTATAAATAGTAGCTTATAGTAATTAGAGGTATTAAAACGAGCCCTAGGGCTAATATATAAGCGCGCCTATTATATATAGAAAATACGTATTTTTCTATAGTATATAAGCTTCCTAGTTTACTAATATAGATTAAGTTAAGAAATTAGAGGTTAGTATTATAACCTAAGAAGCCTTAGTATAATAAGTAAGGGTTACTTACTTACTAGGCCTTAGCTAGAATAAGTAAGGTAAGTAGGGTAGCTACTTAATATAACTGACTTAAGTAGCTTAAGATAAGTAGAAGTAATTCTAAGCTATTATATAGTTTCCTAGTAGATAGATATATTATACTTAACTTATATTATCTTTTAGGTTTATCTTCTAGATACTAAATATAATACTATTATACTAGACTAGTTTAATATAAAACTTACTTATCTAGCCCTTTATACTTTACTCTATAAGATTAACCTAAACCTATTAGCCTTAGAGATAACTATATTCTAATAGTTAGTTTAAATAGTATAATTATACTTATATATAGAAAGCTTCTCTATCTATTCTAGAACAGCTAACTCTTTCTTAGTTATTACTATTTATAACCTTCTAGCTTATAAGTTATTACTAATATATTTCTCTCTTAAAATAGATTATACTATAAGATTATAATTATAATCTATACCCTTCTTTATAAGATACTATATAAACTATAAATACTACCTTCTTATTAATATTATAAGAAGTAAGAGGAAGAGCTTATAATCTTTATATAATAGTATAACTTACTATATATAAATCCTTAGTAATAGTAATATCTAAAACTATTAATAATATTATAATATATAAAAATTCTACTTACTCTTTTCTAGTATACCTACTAAATATTAATATTTAAGATATCTAATACTTAATTAGCTAAGAGTATAATTAGACTAACTATATTAGTTTTATTTAAAACTAAACTTATAATTATTATATAATACTAAACCTATATAAGTAATAAGCTAGTTATAAGTAGTTTAGTAAGTTAGATTAATATATAATATTAACTCTAAGTACTAAATAAATAGTTAGTCTAAGTATAATATTTTAATAAAATTATAAGACTTTTAGTATAAACCTTTATATTACCTTTTTAACTTATAAGAATACTTTAACTTAAATAGCTTAATTATATTCAAAATAAAATATAGTATTTTAGAGATAAACTTATATTTAATAAGTTTAAGAATTTATACTTCTTAGAATATTAATTTAATATCTAAACAGTTAGTACTTAAGGAATTTATAAATAGGAATATTATTTCCAGTTACACGGATAAGTTGCCGTAGCCAAGACCTTAGTAATACACAGCCACCCGGGGATTCTAGAACTACCTTAGTTCAAGTTCCACTTGCAGGAACGGAAGATCATTGGTCCGTGCGCGGACTTCCCAGTCAATAGCAATGCATGCCGCTAGATAATGTGCTTCCGTTGAGCTTCCTCGTGGTGGTCACACCTCAATATTTGGCATTAAGTGCAAGCTGTTGTCTTGATAATAAACGTGCATACCAGCCGTTATATGACAGGGTGGGATTCAATGAGGGCGGGTATGCCTGCATGCATACAACATACAAAGCTTGAACATCGACGGAGACCATGCTCCAAAATGGGACAAACGAGTAGGCTTGCTACGGCGAACAGGCGTGCTACAATACACCAGGAAAGGTTTACATCGAATACGAATAAGGCTTGAGCCGTTTGCTTCTGATCTCTCAAGGTCGGTGATTAGGCAGAAGGAATTGTATTACAGGAGAATAGAACATAGACTCCTACAGATTACTTCGCTCAATTTCAGGCGAGGACAAGAGGTACTTGAGGGATGTAGCAGAGGGTATGAGTGCGTGAAGGATGGCATTGATGGAAGATCGATACTAAACGACTTTTGTGAAATGTTGCCAGTGGCCACTGTGAAAGATGAATCTTACTTTGCTCCTCTAATCTTCTATTCTCCTCTATCACAAGACAAGCTGTGTCTCTCAACAACGTGGGCTTGATGGATTCCCAATTGCTGTCACACTTCTGCGTTATTCCAGTAGGAAGGCGGCAGACCTTGTTCAGGAGCTCCTACTCAGTTCTCTCGCTCATCGACCAGTCAATAGGGGTTTTAAACCATCGATCTTCAAAAATGCTTCAAGTACGCCTCACCGACCCTTTACGCGTTTGAAGATAGGGATTGCAACGTACGTAAAATCGAAAGTGAATCCAATTAACAAGACCCTTGCCAGATCCCGCTGAAATATAATGCTGGGCACTCTGGATTGCTGCATCACTACCTCCGACTATCATTAAACATTGAGAGTTGAGAATTTAGACAACTGCCTCGCTCCTCTGTCTTCCTCTATCAGAACACAACCCGCAAGATCACATCCCATTAGGAATTTTATCTTTTGCCCTCTATCAGCTCTAACGTGTGTTATAGCTCATCATGGTCAGCTCTCTCACTAAAAGGACTCACTACATCTATTCTCACGAGATGATACAATCGCTAATGCTACCAGTTTCTCCAGATGGACCCTCCTTTGTGGCATAGCAAATCGGATCCCTTCTGGCAACCCCCAAAAAGCAATGATTCCACCACCAAATACCATGGTTCTACTTTTATTGTCTACAACAACACGATTCAAGTTGCTAGTACGGTGAACGGAACATACACGGTAGTCAAGAAGCGGGATGCACAAGCTATGGACTCGGATATAACATCATCCTCTTGCAAACGGCAACGAACAGGTCGTGGGTTTGTGAACCTGGGAGCTAGAGGCACTGCGCAGATGAGGACAGACATGGGACCTAGCGCCGAAGATCTGTCTCTTGACGTTCGCGGTGGTGCTAGAAATTTGCTTTGGGATAGAAGGGACTTTGCACTTGACGTGTCAAGGAACGGGTATAACCGTGTCAAGGGTCATGTCGTGGGGTCAAGATCTGTTATCCATCATGACACCAACCCTCCTCCATCAACAAACATCAAATTACCCGGCTCTTTCAACAAGAGTCAACTATCTTTCAAACGTTCACATCAAGAACCTTGCGGAGAATGGCAGATGAACGTTCGACGCCTTCGACACCTCCAGCGCGCGTTGGACGTCTTGAATACCGATCAGCTCCATGCCTTGCCGATCACTTACCACCAAAGAAGGCTGATGACACGTCGACTCGGTCTCATAGGTCATTGGGCCATGCGCCAAAATCTGGGAGTAAACCCTTAATCCCTCAGCAATATCAAATCACAGCAATGGCACCAGAGTCGCAAGCAGTTGAGGATGCTAAACCGATGAGGAGGTGGTCATCAGGGATGTCTGCCTGCAGGACGCAGTTAGTCGATGCGGATATCAGGACCAAGGACACTGCAATCGATGTTGAACGGAATACCGTGCGCCTGGAGCTTGAGCAATTATCCAAAGGCATCAATCCGCAGTCTGTGCACAATGTAAGCTGCATTCCCCTAAGACTCTCGAACGAAGACTAACTCGCAGCACAGTCTCGATTGTTCTGGCCTGATCGACAATCTCAGAAGGCTGTACCGGTTCGGGATTTTCCAGTAGCGCCTCTCCAGCAGTCTCCAACATTGTATACAAAGCTGAGAAGTAAGCAGAAACCGGCCAGGAAATAAGGGTGCCTGGCGGGGTGCAAGGGTAATGAGCAAGTCACGATAGACTGGTTTGCTAAGTTTGGTACTTCGATTTTGAACAATGAATCTTGGGAGACGCAATAGGAGACCTTCCAAGTTGGGCAAGGCTCCAAATCTGAGCCTCGGTGATGGCTGAGAAGCACGCTATAAAGTGAAGACTGTATGATCAAACGAGCATTTTGGATGGGGTTAATATTGGAAAAGCGATGCCTGGCGATTGAATACGAAGAGTGCGTTTGGATGAGAATAGACATTGGAAAAGCGATGCTTGCGGCTGCATAACGTGTCCCTGAATAAGGCTTATCTTCAATCAACAAATTCATACATGGTCGTTGATTGGTGGAAAGAGCTAAGAGATTGACCCTATCGCAAAGTGACAACGTCTCTCTAAATATGATCTGTTATGGGTTACACAGCGTTAGTTCGTGTCTACAGATCTCGTGCACATCGGTCGTTTGGTTGAGGCTAGGAAATCTGACCTATCGCACGACTTGAGCTGTGTAACGTCAAAATCCCGACAATTTTCACAGGCCGCCATTCCAAGATTAGCACCAGATTTGCAACCCACGACTTCCCTGGGTCCGAGTCTAGAATTCTTTACTGAAGCTATTAATTTCATTTTATCGATTTTGGTCAATTGCGAGGTTTTTGCTGGATCTGTGCGACGTGACAGTCTATACGAGAAAGTCTAAATTCAGAAGGATGACAATATCGCAACGATGTTTGGGGATTGCAGGGATCGAGTGGCCGATTGCGAGGTTTCATCCTTCCAACGAAGCCAGATAGATATTCCTGTTAAAACGTTGGGAACAGGGGGCGCAAGATGTTGGCTTTGACCAGCAGACATGAGGATCATGGCTGGGGCTCAGGCTGAGCACTGCCTGTCCGCGCACCATAGAAAGCAGGCAAACAAAAGGTTGTCTCGGATTAGGCACAGCATCTCCGACGGAGTGAATACCTTACCTTGGGATACTTATGATGATATGATTGGAAGTCTATTGAGTGCCTATTCCTGCGCTAAACCCGATCAGGCGAGCAATCTTCTTGGTAGGGCTGACATCGAGGCAAAAATTGGGCCGAAAGGGCGCTAGTGGCCACTCCCTTCACTTCGCTTTCCGACCTCCTCCAACAACCTTTGATCAGGCATCGACCTCCTCCTTCATCATTCTCCCATCAATAACCATCTTGTTCAACTTTCTATCTGGTGGAGGACCACTCGACAGGCAATCTCAGACATTGTTGTCTTGTGTTTATCCCCACTGTTGACGCGCCACATAAGCTGACATCTCACAATCCTTCCGCATCTCCCAGCCATATTTCATTATCACTCTCATCAAAAGCTCACTCAAGTCCTATTACAAGAGACGTAGAAGCCATGGCTGATGATGAAATTCCTGTGAACCCATCTTTTCCACCCTCCAACGATCTGGGCCCGTCGAGTTCTGGATCTGAACCGTCTTCTGTTGCCAAACAGCGTCAAGGCGGCAAGGGCGTTTACGATGATTACGATCTTGAGAACAGTAGCAAGAAGAATCTCTACCAGATATCGAACCCTGGACGCACAAAGCTCTACCCTGTAAGTCATCTGCTCATATCCACTTAGACCATGCAACATAGATGCCAACTTAAAGGTCAAGAACCATGGCACGCCAGATCTGACAGCCGTATTCGGAGTAAACTATTCAAAGCTGTATGAGGCCTTCAGCCAAAACCCCAGAAAGCCCCCATGCGGCTCGTCTTCCGCGGCTGCTGCGCCAGCACGACGTCCGGCCGTGAAAAATAAGTCACCGCGTCAGAAGACAACACAAGAGTCAGCATCACTTCCAAGCTTACCATCACCTCTGGTGCCGTCGAAACGATCACCACCGAGTACTGCAATAGGGTCTAAGAGGGTTAAACTGGACCCGCCAGCCACTCCAGACCTAGGCAGGGGAAAGGTAGCAACGCCCAAGGGTGTAGCTCGTGTTGTCGAGAAAGGTCAGTGGTGTAGCATGTATGCGTTTGGCTTAACATTTCATTGCTCAGGAAGCATACGAGCCTCATTCTCTCCTCAATCGCATTCTCGCTCATCAATCATTGACACTAACATTAGGCGTAGTAGGGGATACGATCAAAGCCAAAGGTAGTGGTAGTGGTATTTACACAAAGGGAAATTGGGCTTGGATCAGTGACGAAGAAGACGGAGGTAAGGTTGACGAGAAGATCCTGGCAGAAGCTCGTCAGATTGCTGCGTTCGCCGAGTCATCAGCCCAAGCGCCTGTCAAGATGACTCGAAGACAGTTGCAGGATATGAAGGCACGGGCCAGTGGGGCCAGTGCCACCACAACTCCAGACCCTGTTCAGAAATCATCTATGGGGTCAGAGTCTACGCAAGGACTTGCTGGGAAGGCAGTTGGTTCCCGAAGAGCTTCACGTGCTGCCGTCAATTACAACGAGTCTACTCCCACCGAGGGCGGCGATGACGAGCCAACGTTGTCTCCAAAGCAGAGAACGCCTTCAACGCTTGAGTCATCCATGTCTCACGGCTCGACACCTGTCCCTGGCCAGGCAACTAGATCGACCTCAGCATCTACTATGCCACACCAAGCGGATCCAGATCCTGAACAGTTGACTCGCCCAAAATTGTCCTGGAATGCTATCGTGTACGAGGTGTTTGTCAATTCGACGATACCTGAGATGACCCTCCCTGAGATTCAGCAAGGCGTGAAAGATCTTTTCCCATACTATGCATTGCCAGAAAATGGAAAGACACTAGAATCATCCCCTCGAAATCCTCTCTACAATCATCCTTCATTTCTTAAAACCGTGCGAGACGATGGGAAGATTGCCTGGAGCCTCATACCTGGAGATTTTCTAGATAAGAAGACCGGCAAGGTGCTCAATGCTGTTCCTTCCGTCAAGTATACCGAAACGAGTACAAAGACTGCTGAAGATGTTGACCATACGCTGTCAACCCCGCATTTGCAAACGCCTCCAGCGAGCAATGGCGGAGCCGAAGCTCTTGAGTCTACTTCCAACGACAACCACTCACCCATGGGGCAAGCGTTGGAAATGTCTCCACACGAGAATACCAATGATGACATGGAGGTAGACCATGACAATGGTCAAGTAGGAGAGGGGTTGTCTCGAGCTGTCGCCGCAAACTCACCACAAGAAGTTCCCGAAACCCAGCTCCCCGGAAGCTCGCCGCAAAAAGCCGTAGAGACGCAACACCCCAGCAGCTCGGTCCAAGAAGTGATAGAGACACAGCAGCCGACTCTGAAGCAACCATCGACAGGCCAATCATTGCATTTGAGTGAGCAGTGGCGGCTTGAAAATATTGTACGTGAATGCTTGATGGAGACCTTTGAAGACCAAGATGTGGAGTGGTTCCTCCAACAGACCAAGCTGTGGTATTTCAAGAACATGGTACTTACGCAGAGCGATGTCGCGTGGATCTTGAACGATCTGTTTCCCATTAGGGATTGCATATCACCAGCTAGTTATATGGCAACATGTGCTGAAGAGCTTCAAGAGCACTATCGGGAACAGATGTGGGCGTCAGATTGGTTTGAAGAATTTGTGAGTAATCCTCGGCAAGCCTGGTGCTGGCAGAGAACTAACATAGTCCAGATTAGAGAGAATGTCACACAGTTCGATAAGATGAACGAGGGATTCCTGAAATACGCGGACCTTACGAAGCCTAAGAGACACAACTTCTGGCTTGCCCGCTCCCTCTGGAACCGAGACACCTGCACCCGTATCCTCTCGCCCCTCAGCGACGTCATCGACGCCGAAAAGGTCTGGACTACCAAGCACTGGCACGACTGCGTCGAGAAGCTCTACGCCACGGCATGCGACGCAACGTGCGAGCTCCGCGGTCAAGAATACGTCTTCGCCATGGTCAAAGAGGCTCTGGACGAGCGCTATCCCGACCGTGACTCCCCATCCTGGAACGTCCCCATCCTCAAATCGGCTGTCAAACCGCGCAAACCGTCCATCGCCGCTTCGGCATCTGCGATGGGATCTGGGTCGGCGGCGAGCCCGGTGCGTCACACCCCCATCAAGACGGTCTTCAGCCCGGGCCCACCTTGGCGTGGCCTGTCGTCCAAGACGACGACGAAAGTGGGTGATGCGAAGGAGAATGTCAGGGCGAATAGTATCGAATATTTACTCAACAGCACTACCGATTGATCGATCAAGTATGGATTCGAGATCTTGCGAGGGAATCCCGGTGCGATACAACACCATATTCAAGCGGAAATTCAACTAGAAGCGACATCTCAATTGGAATCAGACATGCATGCAGAAGTGCGAAGCCCTTTTGGCTAAATTGAAACTTGGATCTTGAATTTACGGCAGTTGGCATGCATGTTTTTTAGCATTACATAGGTAAATAGGTAGTATACCATAGATACCAAGTATATCATTTCCACAATACTTTGGTCCTATTTGCCAAAGAAAGAGATAGGACTGGAGTGTAGATAGGCTCTTTAGGACCTACAGTACCTTATAATATCTACCATACCATCCTGTACTCTTATCTTAAAAGCGCGGTTGCGAGTGATGTTCACCAATCATAGATGCTATCTATCACGAGAAGAGACAAGACTGCCTTGTAGATAGCTACATGGCACCTTATATCCATCACACAACCCTACAACCCCAGTCCAAAACCCTCATTTATACATAATGCTTAGAAACAAAAATACTTTACCATCCCCCACCAAAGAGCCCATTCATATCACACCCCCCGCACCCAGTCCATCCATCCATCCATCCATCCATCTCTCAACTAATCTCTCTCCTACACCCCTACACCCCTCTACAAAACTCCCTCATCTCCATCATCGCTATCCTTCCATCCTTCCATCCTTCCAACTCTCCCACAACTCTCCTCGCTACCTAGATAGCGCAAGAAATAGATCAGATTGTGTTGGATTACCGTAGATGAGTTGGGGAGTTGGGGAGTTTAATTTTGGGGGGTTAGGTGGTATGGAGTGGGGGTTTTGGGGTTTTGTTGGGGGGGGGAGGGGGAGGGTGGAGGGGGATGGTTTTGGGGGATTTAGATTTAGTTGATACGGGTATTGAGAGACGGATAGGTAGGTATAGAGGGAGAGAGAGGGGTTGGAAGGAGCTGAGTATCATCATGGACCTACTACTCGCCATTCCGGACGAGATAAAAAGCAAGGTGAATACGACAAAATGTATATCCTGAGATCCCGACCCAAGATCAGAACCCCAACGACGAACAATGCGCTCTGAAACCTTGCCAGCGAACCAGTTGTTTGGGAGGATGTGCATTGGGAGGGGTGATGGGGGGGGTGATGGAGGGGGAGATGGGAGGGGTGAAGGGGGGTAAAGGAGGGGTGAAGGAG
>JAABUX010005692.1_pt1 | contig 15210 bp, 11 predicted proteins | sample 5561851 | NCBI WGS metagenome assembly JAABUX01 (sample SAMN10711883, study PRJNA513361) | rock metagenome | isolation source: Antarctica rocks | place: Antarctica: Victoria Land, Richard Nunatak red sandstone | collected 2016-01-03 | reverse complement strand
GCAATGCGTGGGTCAAGGTATTCGCTTTGTCTGGTTTTGTACCGGACGGCAGACCCAGATTCAGCGCCAGGAGGGTGATGGCAACGGCAAAAACGCCGTCGCTAAAGGACTCTAAGCGGTTCGTCTCTGTCTGTGGCAACCGTGATCTCGGGGGCATCGCGCTGTTGCTCCTTTTTTGCCTATCAATCGATCGCCCATCGCCGGTACCCAACCGGCCATGTCATGGGCGCCCTCAAAGCCTATCTATCATACAGCATGGCCGCGCACGGCCTCGGTGTCTCGGCCTGCTGGGTCGTGGAGCATGGTCTGTGAATTGTACGGCGCCCTACGGGGAGCGCGACTGGCGTCCACGACGGTTGGCGCACCGATCCGCGTGGCCGCAGGGCCAAGCGGGCGGGCCGCCCGCTTGGCCCTGCGGCAGCCTATGCGCGCCGGTTACCGTGGGCGCCACCGATGCGGGCGGGCCGCCCGCGCTCCCAGTCTCCTTGATGCGGGCGGGCCGCCCGCGCTCCCAGTCTCCTTGCCATCCAATCCCAGACCTTCTGTGCGCTAACGACAATTCACAGGCCCTGGGTCGTGGAGGGACAGGACTTGCGACGGTGGCCGGAAGCTGGGCCGCTGTCGCGGGCAAAACGCACGTCGCAGTCACAGACCCTGTCACCGGCGGCGGGCGGTGAGCCACGGATGCGTATACTATGTTGAGGTGTGGAGTAGCCCTCACTGGCCATTGGCCACTAATCGCTGGTCACTTATGGGTAAGGAAAGTTGTCAGTGCCGACAAGTGTAACGATGCCCCAGCTTGGCGAGTCCGTGACCGAGGGTGTGATCGCCCGCTGGCTCAAGAAAGAAGGCGACGCGGTCGACCGCGACGAACCAATCGCGGAGATCACCACCGACAAGGTCAATGCCGAGATGCCCTCGCCGTTCAGAGGCGCCCTCGCGCGCATCGTGGCGGAGGAAGGGGCAACGGTCCCCGTGGGCGGTGAAATCTGCCAGATCGAAGAGTTCAGCGCCATTCCCGCCGGGGCTGGCGCCTCCGCCACGTCTACGCCAGGCCCCGCGCTCTCCGACAGGGAGCACGCCGGCGAGGGCGCGACGCCCGATGACACGCGGGACGGGACGCGGACCACCGGCGCCGCGCACGCCAATGGCGCAAACGACGGCCCCAGTTCCGAGGAGCGGCGCCGCTACTCGCCGGTGGTCAAACGGCTGGCACAGGAACACGACGTCGACCTGTCCGCCGTTAGCGGCACGGGCTTGTCCGGGCGCGTGACCAAGGATGATGTGCTCTCCTACATCTCGGCGCGCCAGTCTGGAGGCGCCACGACAGAGCAGTCGTCGGCGGCTGCTCTGTCGCCGTTGTCGTCCGGCGCGCCGGTCGTCCCAAGAATAGGCTCCACGGCGGCAACCGCGGATGCCCGGTCAGCCGTCTATCCGCAGGCCGAGCCGGCCCTGTCGCCCGCGGTGGCGGAGCCGGCGCCCACAGTGGACGGCGGGTGGTCCACGCCGCCCACGCCATCGTTCGCGCCCACGTCCGAGCCGTCCGGTCCCCGTAGACCGGCCATGCCCCAACAGGGTTCCACGCCCCAACCAGCGCCCCGCCTGGCGCCCGCCGTCGCGACAGCCGCTGGGGCGGACGAGGACTACCTGCCCCTGACTCCGATGCGCAAGGCCATCGCCGAGCATATGGTGCGCAGCAAGACGACCGCGCCGCACGCCACCACCACGATCGAGGTCGATATGACACGTCTGGTCCGCTGGCGTGAGCGCAACAAAGACCTGGTCAAAGCGCGCCACGGCGTCGACGTCACGTACCTGCCGTTGGTGATGGGCGCGGTGGTCGCCGCGCTGAAAGACTTCCCGATCCTGAATGCATCGTGGGGGGAGGACCGTATCATCCTGAAGCGACGCATCAATATGGGCATCGCGGTGGGCCTGGACGACGGCCTGCTCGTCCCGGTGATCCACAACGCCGACGAGCGCAACACGGTGGGCCTGGCGCGCGCCGTGGCGGACCTGACGGCGCGAGCGCGCGCTGGCCGGCTGACGCTGCCGGACATGCAGGGCGGCACGTTCACGCTCAACAACACGGGCGTCTTTGGGGCGATCGTGACCACGCCAGTCATCAACCAGCCGCAGGCCGCCATCCTGGCCATGAACGCCATCGTCAAGCGGCCGGTGGTGATCGAGGACGACGCCATCGCCGTGCGCTCGATCATGACCCTGTCGCTCTCGTTCGACCACCGTATCGTCGACGGACTCACCGCGGGCCGCTTCAACCAACGCGTGGCGCAATATATCGACCGCATCAACGTAGAGTGGCGAGTGACGAGTGACGAGTGACTCGTCACTCGTCACTCGTCACTCAGGAGGAGATACCCATGATCGACCAAGCGCAGGCAGGCGCACAGGCCCCCAAGCGGCCCGAGTGGCTGAAAGTCCGCGTGCCGGGCGGCCGCAACTATACCGAGCTCAAGACTATCATGCGCGACCTCTCGCTCAACACGGTGTGCGAGGAGGCGCGCTGCCCCAACATCGCGGAGTGCTGGAGCCACCGCACGGCCACCTTCATGATCCTGGGCGACACCTGCACCCGCGCCTGCGGCTTCTGCGCCGTCAAGACCGGCCGCCCCGAGACCCTGGACCTGCTGGAGCCCGACCGCGTGGGCCGCGCCGTGGCCCAGATGGGCCTCAAGCACGTGGTGGTCACATCGGTCAACCGCGACGACCAGCCCGACGGCGGCGCCACGGTCTTCGCCGCCACTATCCGTAAGATCCGCCAGTACGTGCCGGACTGCACGGTCGAGATCCTAACACCCGATTTCGAGGGCGTGCGCTCGTCCCTGGAGACGGTGCTGCGCGCGGAGCCCACCGTGTTCAACCACAACATCGAAACGGTCGAGCGCCTCACCAAGCTGGTGCGCCGCCGCGCCAGGTACCGCCGCTCGCTGGAGGTGCTGCGCGTGGCCAAGGACATCGCGCCGGGGCTGCGCACCAAGTCCGGCATCATGGTGGGCCTGGGCGAGACGCGCGAGGAAATCACGCAAACGTTGCGGGACCTGCGCGACTCCGATGTGGACATCCTGACCATCGGGCAGTATCTGCGCCCGACGCCGCAACACCTCGACGTGGTGCGCTACTACCACCCGGACGAGTTCGCCGACCTCAAGCGCGAGGGCCTGGAGCTTGGCTTCAAGCACGTCGAGTCCGGCCCCCTGGTGCGCAGCTCCTACCATGCCCACGAGCACGCCACGGTGTAGCACAAACCATTGACCTGCCCATCCGCACACCATATACTATAAAATGTGTTATGAGACATGGAGGAAACAATGGCTGCGATCACGACGAGCATCAGGATGGCCGAGGATATACGGGATTTGTACAAAACGTTGGCGCAAGCCACGGGTCGGACGCCGAACGAATTGATGGTCGAGGCACTGCGCGCGGAGGGTGAGCGCAAGGTCCTTGAGATCGCTATGATCCAGGAGGGGCTGTCCCAGGCCCGTGCTGGCCGCCTCACGCCCATTGAGGACGTGGTGGCCGACTTCAAGAGTCGCGGGATGCTCGCGTCCGACTTCACGCTCGATGCGGACATGGAGCAGGCTGGCGCGTGACGGTTGCCCTCACCGACGCGGCGCGGGTCGATCTGGCCGACGTGTACGCCTACTATGCCGAGCGCAATCCTGCCGCCGCCGATAAGGTGGTCGGGGCTATCCTCGCCGCGGTCAACGGGCTGGCCCAGTTTCCGCTGATGGGACGGCAAGGGGAGATACCCGGGACGCGTGAGCGCATCGTGACGCGCTACCCCTATCGCATCGTCTATCATATTGAAGGTGACGTGGTCGAGATTCTGCGCATCGTCCACGGATCACGTCAGTGGCCGCCCGCCGACTGATTCCCCCGCGATCATAAGCCTCCTGGGCACGGTTCCTGCACATTAAACCGTTGTCTGTGGGTACATCGTGTCCCGCGTCCTCTTTGCGCGTGCCGGCACGATCATTCGTGCAGCGCCTTTGGCACGATACGCTATCATACCTGTGCACCCCCTCATTATCGTCCCCAGGTGACGTGCTCAGGCCGTCAAGCATCGAGCGGTATCGTCTCCACAATGACGCGGGCGTGGACATGCGACAGACCGAACTGATCGCTGTATCGCCCGTCAGAACAGGCCGGGCCGTCGGTGGATAGCGTGTCGGAGTAGGAGGAGATCGCCTATCAGACCGGCTTAGTCCGTACTAGCGTCCCCACGCTAGTTGTCATGACGTAGGAGAGTTTCGTGCTTCGTTATACACGCGCAACCATCGCGGCCATCATCGCTATCGTCCTCACCTTGACCCTCTTGCCCGCTTATGCGTCAACCCACACCGGCATAGCGCCGCATCCGCACTCATCTCTTGTCCCCCTGACCTCTACCAGCGCGCGGGCGTCTCATCCACGCCCGGTCGCCGCCGCGCCCGCCGTCCCCCAGGACACTGGCACCGTCACGACCACGTTGACCACCCTGGCCACGCTGACCACCCCGCAGCCCACGGCGACCGGGACCGCGACATCCACCACCACTCCGACCGCATCGGCCACCGGGACCACTACGTCCACGCCGACCCGGACCGCGACGATCACTCCGACGGCTACGGCCACGATCACTCCGACGGCCACGGCCACGATCACCCCGACGGCCACGGCCACGCCCACAGCTGCACCCACGCGCACGGCCACACCGACAGCGACGCGCACCGCCACGGCCACACCGACAGCGACGCGCACCGCCACGGCCACGCCGACAGCGACGCCGCGCGCGGGCATCAGCGTGACTCCGCAAATGGTCGGGCAGGGCACCCCTATCACCGTCAGCGGCGCCAACTTTGTGCCTGGCGAGAGCGTCGGCGTCGGACTCGATACCCATACCTACGCCTCGGCCACCGCCGACGCGCAGGGGTCGTTCCCGGCTACAAGCCTCACCGTACCCCTGTCAGAACTGCCCGGCGCGCACACCGTCTACGCCTACGGCCGCACCAGCCACCGCTACATCGCGACCAGCATCACGGTCACCCTGACGCCGCGCGCGCAGATCAGCGTGACCCCGTTAGTCGCCGGACAGGGGACCGCCGTCACCGTCAGCGGCGCCAACTTCGGGCCCAACGAGAGCATTGGCCTTGGGCTTGACGGGCACACCTACGTCTCGGCCACGGCCAACCCGCAGGGACTCCTCCCGCCCACGAACATCACGATCCCCCAGGCGGAGACGCCGGGGCCGCACACCGTCTATGCCTATGGACGCACCGCGCACGGCTATGCCACGGTGGTCATCACGGTGATCCCCACCCCACGCGCGCAGCTCGCGGTCGTCCCGCTGACCACTAACGCCGGCGGCGTGGTCACGCTGAGCGGGGCCAACTTTACGCCCGGTGAGAGCATCGGCATCGGCATCGATGGGCACACCTACGTCTCGGCCACGGCCAACCCGCAGGGACTCCTCCCGCCCACGGGCTTCTCCGTACCGCTGACCACGGCGCCCGGCGCGCACACGGTCTACGCCTACGGCCATACCAGCCGCCGCCTGGTTAGCGTGGTCATCACGGTCAACCCGCTGCGCCCAACCCTGCAACTCGACCGCGGCACGGCCATCGTCGGCACGCGCATCTGCGCGACTGGCGCCTCGTTCCTGCCCGGCGAAATCGTGACCGTTGCCGTCGACGGCGTTGCCGTGACCTCGGCCAGGGCATCGGGCACGGGCGGCTTCAGCGGCTGCTTCGCTGTGCCAGGCGACATCGTGGACGGGCTCAACGAGGTCACGGCCATCGGCTCGCTCAGCCGCACCTCGGTCTCCGTCAGCTTCAGCGGGCGGCTCACCATTGCCAGCACCTACTACTTCGTGGGCGCGGACACGGCGGGCGGCGACAGCACCGACGTTGCCATCGTCAACCCGCAGACCCTACCCACCACGGTGACGCTTCGCTTCTACCTGTCGTTCACCGTGCCGTTCGAGCGCCAGATCACGGTCGCGGCGCATAGCCGCACTACCGTGCTACTTGGCCAATATGTATCGGGCGTGAGCGGATTCGGGCTGCGCCTGGAGGCCAATCGCGTGGTGGCCGCGCAGATGGTGGTGCACCGCGGCAGCCGCAACCCCTACAGCTCGCTCGGCAGCGGCGCCCTGTCGACCCAGTGGTACCTGGCCGAGGGCTACACCGGTCTCTCGTTCCACGAGACGCTGTTCGTGCTCAACCCCAACACCGCGCGGGCCATCGTCCAGGTGCGACTGTTGCCCTTCAATGGTGGGACCGCGCGCGTCGCCACCTACTACGTGGCGTCCGAGCGCACCGTCAGTATCAACGTCAACGCCCAGTATCCCGGCGTCTCGGTAGCGGCTATCGTGAACAGCAACCTTCCCATCAACGTGGAGCGCGTCCTGACCTTCGGCCGGGGCAGCTACGGCGCGACCGCGAACACGGGCACAGCGCTGGCGGCGACGAGCTGGCAGTTCGCCGAGGGCTCCAGCGCGAATGGCTTCCAGACCTTCTTCACCATCCTGAACCCAAGCACCCAGCCCGCCACCGTGACGGCGCTGTTCTTCGACACGGTGGGCCATCTGCTCGGCGGCCACACCATCGTCGTCGCGTCGGGACACCGCGGCAACATCCGCGTCAACGACACGGTCCACGTCAGTTCGGTCGCCACCACGGTGACGAGCAACGTGCCCATCGTGGTCGAGCGCCCGCTCTACTTCGGCGATCCCAACAATGGGCGGACGGGCGGCTCGATCGTTTTCGGGCGCAACGGAACGGCGCAGCGCTGGACCTTCCCGGAGGGCGACACCGCGGCAGGGTCACACGAGTTCTTGCTGGCGCTCAACCCCAACGCGTCGCCGCTGCCGCTGCAGGCCACCTTCTATCTGGAGAACGGGCAGACCGTCACGCAGAGCTTTACCGTCACCGCCGGGGCGCGTCTGACCATCACCGTCGGCCGCGACGTGCCCGGTCTGCCTGCCTCGATCCATGGCACGCGGCTGGCCTCGGCCAACGGCCGCGGCTTCATCGCCGAGCAGAGCGTCTACAACGCCGATCTCTCCGCCGGCTACAGCGCGGCCGGCCTGGCGCAGTGACGAGTGGGACGAGTGGTTAGTGGCTAGTGGTTAGTGACGAGTGAGGTAAGTGGTTAGTGGTTAGTGACGAGTGAGGTAGGACGGTGGGTGCGCCTGCGATTGTGATGATGGGTGCGATCGGACCTGCGACTGCGGTCGCATGGCAAACGGACGCCGACTGCGGTCGGGTGGGTTTCGTAGGAGTGTATCGTAGACGCCCCGACCCTCGTCCTAACACCGCAGTGTCCGTGGTTTGCCATGCGACCGCAGTCGCAGGCCCTACCTCGCCATCGTGGGGCACACCCGAGACGATAGACCGTGGTGTCAAAAGACGGCCGGGTGATATAGACTGTGGTTGGCAGCCTTGGATGTCCACCATTCGTCACCGATCACTAGTCACTCTCGTCCTCACTAGCCACTAGCCACTAGCCACTAGCCACTAGCCACTAGCCACTAGCCACTAGCCACTAGCCACTCGTAAGGGGGTTCGCATGAAGATTGGCATCCTGACCGGCGGAGGCGATGTCCCCGGGCTTAATCCCGCCATCAAGGCCGTGGTCAACCGGGCCAGCGACGCCGGACATCAGGTCATCGGCATCCGCCGCGGCTGGGCTGGCTTGCTCAACTTCAACCTCGACAATCCCGGAGACCACGACCTGTGGATCGAGCCGCTCGACCCCGCGCGCGTGCGCACCATCGACCGCTTCGGCGGGACGCACCTGCACACCTCGCGCACCAATCCCGCGCGCGTCAAGCCGGACGACGTGCCGGCCTTCCTCAAAGGCCGCTTCCCGACCGGCGACAACGGAACGGTCGACTGCACCCCGCACGTCTTGCGCGTGATCGAGGCCCTGGGCCTGGAGCTGTTGACCCCCATCGGCGGCGACGACACGCTTAGCTATGCCGTGCGCCTGCACCGCGAGGGCGTCAAAGTGGTCGCCCTACCCAAGACGATGGACAACGATGTCTACGGGACGGACTACTGCATCGGCTTCTCCACGGCGGTGACGCGCTCGGTCGAGTTCATCACCGCGCTGCGCACACCCACGGGCTCACACGAGCGCATCGCCGTGGTCGAGCTGTTCGGGCGCAACTCGGGCGAGACCACGCTGATCTCGTCGTACCTGGCCGACGCCGACCGCGCGCTGATCCCCGAGGCGCCGTTCGACATCAACCGCCTGGCCGAACTGGTGCTGGAGGACCGGCGCAACAACCCCAGCAACTACGCCATCATCGCCGTGGCCGAGGGCGCGGTGATGGAAGGCGGCGAGGCGATCGAGACGGGAGAGGCCGACGCCTACGGCCACCGCAAGCTGGGCGGCATCGGCAAGATGACTGGCGACGCGTTGCAGAAACTCACCAACGTCGGCATCGTGGGCCAGCAACTGGGCTACCTGATGCGCGCGGGCGCTCCCGACGCGCTCGACCACATGGTCGGCTTCAACTACGGCAACCTGGCCGTGGACCGCGCTCTATCTGGCAACACCGGCGAGATGGTCGCGCTGCACGAGGGTGTCTACACCACGGTCCCCCTGGAGCACATCTCCGAGGGCGTGCGCCGCGTCGACGTGGCCGAGCTCTACGACACCGAGGGCTACCGCCACCGCGTGCGGCGCCTCCTCGGCAAACCCATGTTTCTGTATTAGCCATTAGTCATTAGCCGTTAGCTTTGGGCTGGGTGGATGTCGTGCTCTCTGGGAGGACGCGCGCTTGCAACAACTGGTAAGGTTATCGACCCGGCTGTGCTACCATAAGGTCGCCTCGTCGGAGTAGATGAGGTGGACAAAGCACGGAAAGAATGTGGTCCATGGACCTCACGGTCACCGGCTATCATGAGCCGGCATTGTAAGCCTGAAAGGACTCGTATATCGATGGTGACCTCACCTAGAAAGCGCCAATGGCCCATCCTGCTCCGCGCGACGATACCCGCGCTCACCCTTACCCTGGCCCTCGCTCCGTTTACGGCGCATGGCGCCACCACCCACCCAAGGGGCGCCACGTCTGCCCCGACGGCGACCGCGACCGTTATGGCCACGACCACGCCGACCACGCCGACCGCGACCACGCCGACCGTGACGGCTATAACGAAGACGATCGCCCCCCCGCCACTGGCCGTCGTGGTCCGCTACGGCGCCTATAGCTCCTACGTCGTGTCGTTAGTTGGAATTGACGGCCGCGTGGTAGCGCGGGCCTCGGCGGCCGGGCGCGGCCTCATCAACACGACGGGCGCCGTCGCCGTCCCACTGCCCGTGGTCAGCGCCTCGGCCACGCGTGTGTACTACCTTGACGGAGACGCGCGGGTGCGTTCGCTAGCTCCTAACGGGACGACCGCCATCGTGGCGGCCGTGCCGGGCGGCCCACGCGCTCACGCCGCCTTCGCGGTCAGCCCGGACGACCGCCGCATCGCCGTGAGCGTGCTCGACTACAGCGGCCGCGTGCCCCGCATGCGCCTCTACACGCAGGGCCTTGCCAGCGCCACCCAGAGCGACATCTTCACGTCCAGCCAGGTCTACGAGTGGCCCATCGCCTGGCGCAACGGCGCGCTTGTGCTGGCCATCCTGAGGGGCGGTGCCTACGTGCAAAACACCGCCGCCAACCCCTACGACGCTTTCGACGGCTACCACGTGGTCGACGCAACCTCGGGAACGCGCCTGGCGACACTCTGCCCGGCGGGAGTCTCCGTGGGTCCGGTCGTGGCGGCGGGTACCATGTGCGTGCCCAACGCGGGCCAGCCCTACGTGCAGGACCTGACGGGCGCGACGCACCCCTTTGTCGGGGCCGGGGACAATGCGGTGTTGGCCCCCGACGGCAGCCGCGTCGCCGCGTCCGATGGCCACTCGCTCTTCCTGCTGGACGCGGCTGGGCGCCGCACCACACTGAAAGCGCAGGGCCTGCCGCAGGGATGGATCGACGCAACCCACCTGCTCATCTCGGCCGGCTACGGCGTCACCGAGCCGCTGAGCATCCTCAACGTCCGCGACGGCGCGCGCGTCCCGCTGGCCATCAAAGGCCAGTTCGTGGGCACGCTGCCCGGCCTGCAATAGTGACAGGTCCCGGGTGCACCTTAAAATTGTGGGGTCCGACCTGCGACGGCGGTCGCATGGCAGCGTACGGACACTGCGGTGTCAGAGCGGGGCCGGGGGCAGCGTGGCGGCGACCCCCACCCGACCGCAGTCGGCCCCTGGCTGACTGGCCCCCGACCGGCTGCGGCCGGTCCCGGTCCAGCGCGGTGCTTTGCCATGCGACCGCAGTCGCAGGCCCGTTCCAGCCGCAGTCCACTATGTCGAGGCGCACCCGGTCCGTTCGCGGGTGATGCCGGGAACAATGCTTGCTGCTATCATAGTAGTCGGTGTAGAGGACGAATGCCCGCTTGCCCATGCGCGCCTATCTTCGCCCGATCACGCCTGACGCTCCAAATGCCGCGCCCCGTGGGCGGCGTTCGAGCGGTCCGACGCACTATGTCTACAGGCTTTAGAAGGACGGTTCGCTATGCGCTCGACGTGGATGCAGCCCGCACGATACACCCGCTATGCCCTTGTTCTCCTCCTGGCGACGGTCAGCCTCGGCGCCGCGACCCGCCCCATGACTCAGGCCTCGGCGCGGATCGCATCATACACGCCGCGCTTCGAGGCGGCGCGCTGCCAGTTCAAGCCCGGCGCGAGCATCGTCCTGGGCGTGGATGTGCGCTGCGGCTTCGTGGCCGTGCCCGAAGACCGCGCCAAGCCCAACGGGCGCACCGTCCGCGTGGCCGTGGCCATCTTCAAGAACCCGGCCGCGGCCCACCACAGCGACCCCTTCATCTTCCTGCAGGGCGGCCCCGGCGGCGCGTTGATCAGCCAGTTTGGGCCCCTGGTGACGAAGAAGAATCTGACAAGCTATGTCAAAGACCGCGACATGGTCATGGTCGACCAGCGCGGCACGGGCTACTCCACGCCCTCGCTGTCCTGCACCGAGGTCGATAAGCTGACGGTCAAAACCCTGGACCAGCACCTGACCTCGCAGCAATCGGCCGACCTGCAAGTGAAGGCGGTGCAGCAGTGCTACAACCGCCTGGTGGCCTCCGGCATTGGTCTCAGCGCCTACAATAGCATTGCCGACGCGGCCGACGTGGCCGATGTCGACCGGGCGTTGGGCTACGACAGCGTCAACATCTACGGAGTCTCCTACGGCACGCGCCTGGCCTTGACCATCATGCGCACGCAGCCGCGGGGCGTCCGCAGCGTCATCCTCGACTCGGTCGTCTCTCCCGACGCCAACCAGATCGCCGGCCCGCTCAGTTCGGCCAAGCGCGTCTACGACGTGCTCTTCCGCGGCTGCCTGCTGAACGCGGCCTGCAACCGGGCGTTCCCACGCCTGGAGAGCACCTTCTATCGCGTGGTCACGAACCTCAACGCCCACCCCGTGACCATCGACACGACCAACCCGGCCGGCAAGCACTACACTGCCCTGCTCAACGGCGATAGCTTCGTCAGCCTCGTCTTCCAGATGCTCTACGTCACCTCGTTCATCCCCTACCTGCCCGTCATGATCGCGCGGGCCGACCAGGGCGACTTCCGCGTCCCCTCCGCCGTCTACGGGCAATTCGTGCTCGACTTCTCGACCAACCTGGGCATGTATCTATCGGTCGAGTGCGGCGAGGACGGCTCGTCCACCAATGCGGCGCAAATCACGGCGACGGCGCAACCGCTCAACCCGGTGATCCGCTCCGGCTGGCTGATCGGCCAGATCGCCAACTACCGGGAGTGCCAACTCTGGCGCGTGCGTAACCTCCCGGCGGCCCAGAAGCAACCGGTCGTCAGCAGCATCCCCACCCTGATCCTCTCGGGCGAGTACGACCCTATTACGCCGCCGGAGCAAAGCCTGCGCGTGGCCCGCACGCTGAGCCACAGCTACCGCTTCGTCTTCCCCGGCATGGGCCACGGGGAGTACCTCTACCCCCTGACCAACGTCAAGTGTCCCTACACCATTGCCTCCGCGTTCCTCGACGACCCGACCCACGCGCCGAATGCGACCTGTATCGGCGCGATGACCGAGCCCAAGTTCTTCATACCCGCGCAGTAGACGACGGCCTGCGATTGAAATCGCATGGCAAACCACGACACCGCCTGCGATTGAAATCGCATGGCAAACCACGGACACTGAAGTGTCTTTCCGCATCGTGGCTTGTGCCTGACCAGTGGCGCTCCCGGCTTCCTGCAGGCATCCGAGCGACTGAAGTCGCCGTCGTTTGCCATGCGACTTGGGTCAGCAGGCCCACGGCATGCGCCATCACCATCATAGGGGCGCACCCGTCGCAGGCCCCTTCAATGGGTCTAAGCCGTAGGGCATGGTATAACAGTAGTAAGGACAATGCCCCCGACCGTCATCGCTACCAGAGAGGGTAGCCCGCACGAGACACGAAGAGGAGTCTGCGTTGAACATCATTGTGTGCGTCAAACAGACGCCGCTAGTGACCGCGGAGAGGACGCTCATGGACGACGGGCGTCTCGACCGCGAGGACACCGAGAACGGCATTAACGGCTACGACGAGCTCGCCGTCGAGGAAGCCCTGCGCGTGCAGGAGCAGCACGGCGGCGAGGTGACCGTGCTGACCATGGGGCCGGAGGACGCCACCGACGCCATTCGTAAGGCCCTGGCCATGGGCGCGGACCGAGCGGTGATGGTTACCGACGACGCGCTGGCCGGCAGCGACGCCTGGGGTACCGCGCGCGTCCTGGGGGCCGCCATCAAGCAGTTGCAGCCCGACCTTGTGATCATGGGCATGCAGAGCGACGACGCCGCCACCGGCGTGGTCCACCAGGGCGTGGCCGAGCACGCCGGTCTCCCGGCCCTGACTCACACCGCCAAGCTGACGGTCGAGGGCGACACGGTGACCACGCAGCGCCGCCGTGACGACGGCTACGCCGTCTTGCGGGCCAAGCTGCCCGCCCTCGTGGGGGTCATCGACGTGATCAACACGCCGCGCTACCCCTCGCTCAAGGGCATCATGGCCGCCAAGCGCAAGCCGGTCGAGACCTTGACCGTGGCCGCCCTCGGCCTGGACGAGGACAGCGTGGGCGGCCAGGGCGCCAAGACGAAGGTGGTCCACGTGGACCGGCCGTCGGAGCGCCAGGCGGGCGAGGTCTTCGAGGATAAGGGCGATGGGGCCAACCGCATCATCGAGTACCTGATCGCGCGAAAGGTGTTGTAGACCATGAGCACGACAAGTTGTAGACCATGAGCACGACAAAAGACATCTTGATCTTTGGTGAGCAGTTCGAGGGCAAGCCGCACCGCGTGGCCACGGAGTTGGCCAGCGGCGCGGCCTCGCTGGCCGGAGCGACGGGCGGCGCCGCGCTGGGCGTGACGCTGGGGCGCGGCGCGCGCGCGGCGGCCCAGGAACTGGGCGCGTACGGCCTCGGGCACGTCTCCTACATCCCCTCCGACGACCTCTCGGACTACGGCGTGCATGCCCAGGCGCACGCGCTGGCCGACATCATCCGCGAGAAACAGCCCCTGGCGGTGCTCTTCCCGGCCACCAACGACGGGCGCGACGTGGCCGCGCGCGTCTCGGCCATCCTCGACTACGGCATCCTGTGCAACGCCGCGCGCCTGTACCTGACCGACGATGGCCGCCTGGCCTCCGAGCAGGGCGCCTTCGAGGCCTCGCTGCTGGTGGCCTGCGTGACCACCGGCGACGATCCGACGCTGGTGACGGTGCGCGGCAAGGTCTACGCAGCCGAGCGCGCCGGCGGCGAGGCCACGCTGGAAGAGTTGCCCTACACCCCGGCGCCCGAGGCACAGGACGTGCGCGTGGTGGAGGTCGTGGTCAAGGAGAGCGACGAGGCGGTCCCGCTGGAAGGCGCCAACGTGGTCATCTCCGGCGGGCGCGGCCTGGGCGGTCCCGAGGGCTTCGAGCGGCTGCGCGAGCTGGCCGACGCCATGGGCGCGGCGCTGGGCGCCTCGCGCGCGGCGGTCGACGCCGGCTGGGGCATCCCTTACGCCATGCAGGTAGGACAGACCGGCAAGACGGTCAAGCCCAAGGCCTATCTCGCGGTCGGCATCTCCGGCGCCATCCAGCACAAGGTGGGCATGCAGGGCGCCGACGCCATCATCGCCATCAACAAGGACCCCGAGGCCCCCATCTTCAGTTTCGCCGACCTCGGCATCGTCGGTGACTGGCACAACATCATCCCCAAGCTGACCGACGAGATGCGCAAGAGACAAGGGTAGCCCTCACCCCCAACGACGAGGGCCTGCGACCGCGGTCGCATGGCAAACCACGGACACTGCGGTGTCAGAGGGCCTGCGACTGCGGTCGCATGGCAAACCACGGACACTGCGGTGTCAGGACAAAGGAATGAGGGTAGGGGCCGTCCCTGATCGTGGCGCGCGAGGGCGTAGACACGACGCCCCTACGGACCACACCTGACCGCAGTCGGCGTCGGTTTGCCATGCGACCGCAGTCGCAGGCCGAGGGCGCAAGGCCCAGGGAGTAACACAGACAATGGACTTCTCGCTCAGCGACGAGCAAGAGCTTATCCGTAGCACCTGCCGCGACTTCGGGCAGCAGGTCATCGCCCCGCGCGCCGAAGAGATGGACCGCACGGCCTCGTTCCCCTACGACATCGTGGAGCAGATGGCCGGCCTGGGACTGCTGGGGCTGCCCTTCCCCGAACAGTACGGCGGCGCCGGCGGCGACACGGTGTCGTACGCGCTGGCCGTCGAGGAGATCAGCCGGGCGGACGCCTCGACCGGCATCACCATGGCGGCGCACATCTCGCTTGGCGCCTCGCCCTTCTACCTGTTCGGGACCGAGGGTCAAAAAGAGGAGTACCTGGTCCCCCTGGCGCAGGGCAAGCAGCTATGGAGCTTCGGGTTGACCGAGCCGGAAGCGGGCTCGGACGCCGGGTCGCCGCGCACTCGCGCCGAGTTGCGCGACGGCTCGTGGGTCGTCAACGGCAGCAAGTGCTTCATCACAAACTCGGGCACCCGCATCAGCGGCGGCGTCACCGTCACCGCTGTGACCGGCAAGGACGAGCGCGGACGCAACGAGATCAGCAACATTATCATCCCCACGGGCACGCCGGGCTACGATATCGCGCCCTCGTACCGCAAGATGGGCTGGCGCGCCTCGGACACGCACGAGC
>JAABUX010005691.1_pt1 | contig 15211 bp, 20 predicted proteins | sample 5561851 | NCBI WGS metagenome assembly JAABUX01 (sample SAMN10711883, study PRJNA513361) | rock metagenome | isolation source: Antarctica rocks | place: Antarctica: Victoria Land, Richard Nunatak red sandstone | collected 2016-01-03 | reverse complement strand
AACGGGAGAGAAAACGCTCGAGGACTTGATCGCCGAAACGGAGCGCGGGCTACTCGTAAGCCGCTTCTGGTATATTCGGCCCGTCGACGCGCGTAAGACGATCGTGACCGGCATGACGCGCGACGGTACGTTCCTCATCGAGGGCGGACGCGTGAGCGGCGGCGTCACGAACATGCGCTTCAACCAGAGTATCCTCGAAGCGCTCGGCGCGTGTGAGTTCGCGCGCGACGCCGTACGCACATCCGGCTATGGCTACGAGACGATCGTGCCTGCGGTGAAGATCGAAGGGTTCCGCTTCACCAGCGCGACGGATTTTTAGCGATTCGTCGTGCCGTCGCGCACGGCGCGCAAGCGACGGACGGCGCCCGCAGGTTGCACGATCGCGATCATCGCGTGGACCACGTTGCCGTCCCACTGCGAACCGACGCCCGCCCGCAATTCGTCGAGCGCGAGGAGGACGGGCATCGATTTACGATACGGGCGCTTACTGATCATGGCGTGGAACGAGTCCGCCACCGCGACGATACGCGAGAGGTGCGGGATCGCGTCGCCGGCGATGCGATCGGGATAGCCGCACCCGTCGATACGCTCGTGGTGCCAGCGCACGATCGGCGCGATATCGGCGAGCGTCGCGATGCGCTCGAGCAGCTTCGCACCGATTCGCGCGTGCGCTCGCATCAATTCCCACTCTTCGCCGACCAGTGCCGACGATTTGCGTAAGATCTCGGTCGGCGTGGTGATCTTGCCGACGTCGTGGAGCGTCCCCGCGAGCATCGCGACGGTCTGTTCCTCCGAGCTCATGCCGAGCGTCTTCGCGATGCGGCTACTCCACATGCCCACCGCGCGCGAATGGTCGCACGTTGCGGGATCGCGAGCGTCGATCGCCGCGAGAAGAGACGAGACGGCGTCGTTGCGGTTCGAAAACGTCTTCGGGTCGAAGCCGTCGCGCACGGGCGCGAGACGATCGACGCCGAAACGTTTCTCGAGTTCGGAGGAACGTGATGAAAAATAGTTGATGACGCCGCCGGCGTCACCGCATTCGGATGTGTACTTCGCAGCCACCGTCGCAAAGGTCGCGTTGACGAGTCGCGCGAGTTCGGGCGCGGAGGCCGAGGCGGCCTGCCCGTCGATCCAGACGTCCAGCCCGTCGCGATCGCCGATCTCGAGTTCCTGAATCAGACCGTCCAACACACCGTTGACGAAGCTCGCCGCGCTCGGCGCGCCGGGTTGGCTCGCGACCGACGACCGCACGACCGACGCAACGACATCGCAACGTCTCGCTTCTACGTAGGAAGCAAGTCGCCGTGAAACGTCTCCTGCGATGGTCGTTCCGCTCATCAGATGCAAGCCCTCATTGCGACCCGTGTCGGAAGCACCGTACCAAAGGTACATCGATTCCGAACGGAGACGTTCCTGGAGTTTCGTCGCGCTTCGCCCATGCGACCTCCGCACACACCGATTCCTTAAACTAGGACTTTAGACCTGTATGGTGGGCTCGCTTGATCAGCAAAACGCGCCCGCCCGTCGGTCGCATTGCTCCTGGTAACGGCACCGCTAGTGGTCGGAAGCCGGTACGAACACACTTTAGGCTAGGCCACCGGACCGAACGTGCGCAGCATCACGTTCGCGCGGAAGCGAGACGACGCTCCAGCCGATGCCGATGACGATCAACATCGCGCCGAGCGCCACGGCTTGCGGCATCGGCACCGCCGAGATGGCGAGCGCGGGGTACGTGCCGACGGTCGCGCGCAAGCGCAATCCGCCGAGATCGACGGCGTCGCCCGTGGGATCGAACCCGATTCCGCCGGGAACGAGCCTGCCGCCGTCGTCATCGACGGCGAAGAGGACGGCGGCTTTACCCGCTGGTTGACCGTGTGCCGCTGCCGTCGATGTCGCCGTACCGCCGGCGAAGAAGAACGCCTTGACCTGACGGTGGCGAGCGGGGAGGGCGAACGCGTCGGCCGGAAGCGTTTTGCCGGCGATCGCGACCTGCTGTCCGAAAAGCAGGACGGGCGAGAGGAACGCGGAGTTCGTCGGCTGCGTGATCGTCAGACGCTCGCCGCCTGGAGTGCGCGCGTCGAGGTAGGCGGCCGTCCGCGGCACGAGTTCGATCGCCGTCGCACCCACGAAACGCCGGTCGCCGGGGCCGACGTCGATCGGGTCCTGACCGCGGCGGCGCAGCAGCACGTGGCCGTCGCCGCGCGCGATGGCGGCGGCGTCCGCGACCGGAAAGAAGGCGGCAGCTCCGACGTCACCGAGCGGCGCGACCGTTCCCGGCGCGCGCGCGACCACGTCGGTGTCGGGCCCGAGTAACCCCGAGGCGATGCCGGCGACGACGATCACGAGTACTCCGAGCATCGCGACCACGAGACGAACCCCGGTTTCGCCGTCCTCGCCGCGGCGCGCCGCAAGTGCGTAACCGCCGATCGCGACCGCGCCGATCGCGAGCGCCGCGGCATACTGCCACGAATGAAAGCCCGACCACTCGGGCCACAGGTCCTGGGCGAGCACGGCGACGACGCTTGCGAACGCGGCGAGCAAACCGGCCGCGCGCGGGCTCATCGAGCGGCCGCAACGAGCACGGGGGCGATCGCCGCGCGCATCTGTTCGAGGGACAATTCGCCGTCGATCCCACGCACGATGTGTCCGGTCCGATCGACGACGAGCGTGGTCGGCAATCCGACCGCAGCGTAGGCCCGGCCGTATTGTTGCTCCTCGTCCAAGAGGATCGGATACGACAACTCCATCTCGCGCGCGAAGGCGCCCGCGGCCAGGGCCGATTCGCCCTGATCGATGCCGAGCACCACGAGGCCCTTGGTCGCGTTCTCGCGATACAGTCGCTCGAGCGCCGGCGTCTCACTACGACACGGCGCGCACCATGATGCCCACAGGTTCACGAGCACCACCCGCCCGCGGTAGCGATCGAGACCGTCCGTCGCACCGGCCAGCGTCTTCACCGCGTAGCTCGCAGCCGGCGCACCGGCGAGCATTGCGGGACCGCCCCCACCGCCGACGCCGGTCGCTCCCGCCCCGAAGTATGCTTTGACCGTCAAAAAGACGGCGACGAGCGCGACGAGCGACACGACCCAACCGAGACTACGACGAGGCATATCGATTGATTTCGCAGACCACGACCGATCGCCCCGCGCCGGAGCGCACCCGGGCGGCTTGGCGCGCGGGCAGCGTGCGCACGAGCGATGGATTCGCGATCGCGACGTTCGAAGCGGGGCGTACGGACGACGCGGCGCCCGTGATCGTGTGCGTCCACGGCATGGGACATTGGACGCAAGCCGCATGGGATTTCGTCGCAGCACGATTCGAAGCGACGCATCGCGTCGTCGCCTTCGATCTGCCTGGCTTCGGCGCGTCCGAAAAACCGCGGATCGCCTACACGCTCGATTTCTTCGAACGCGTGCTCGGCGAGGTGATCGAGGCACGCGCGCCAGACGCGCGCGTCGTCCTCATGGGGCATTCGCTGGGCGGCTTGATCGCCGCGCGTTACGCGTCGCAGCAGCCCGAACGCGTCGCGTTGCTCGTGCTCGTCGATCCGGCAGGCTTCTTGCGCACGCCGTCGCTCGTCCTGAAGGTCGCAGGCTCGAAGCCCGTTCGCGCGCTCGTCGCACGCATCCGACCGTCCGCGGCCTTCGTGCGCCGGACGTTCCGCAACGCCGTCTTCGACCCGGCAACGATCCCCGAGGATTATCTCGCGCGTGCCGTCGAGCTCTCGCGTGATCGCGCCGTCATTTTCGCATTCGCCGACGTGTACGCGAACGCCATGGGCGCCTTCATCCGCCTGCGCGACCTGCACGCGCGTCTGGCTCGTTACAACGGCCCGACGCTGCTCGTCTGGGGTCGCGACGACCGGTTCGTTCCCGTGCGCGGCCTCGCCACCGCGCGGCGCGTCTATCCGGGCGCACACGAGCGCGTCATCGACGCCTGCGGCCACTGCCCGGCCATCGAACATCCCGCCATCCTCGCGGCCGCGATGCGTGACGCGCTGTCGAAAGCGGTGCCCGCAACCGCGTAGTGGCTCGCACTCACCAGTCCCCCCACTGCGCCCGGTCGACGTCGCCTTCCATCGCGAGCGTCCCGGGTGGAAGGATCGCGACGGCGAGCGGGACGCCCTCGAACCGGAGTTGCGTCGCGTGACGGTGTGCGTCACCCGCGCGGGCGAACACCGCGCAAAACCGCGCGAAGACGTCGGGCGCGCACGACGCGACGGCCGGCGCGACGTGATAGAGTTCGCGGAACGCGGCGAAGGCGCGGGCGAACGCACCGTCGTCGAAATCGTCGCCGAGGCGCACCTCGCGCCGAACGCGTTCCATCGGGCGACGGCTTCGGCCGCCGGGGGCCGGGAACCGCTCGGCGCGTACGCGTACTCCCCGCGTCGATGGACGCACGCATTCTGGACGGTCGCGCGCTGGCGGCCGAACTGCGCGACGGATTGACCGCGCGCACGGCGGCGCTGGCCGGCAAGGGCGTCGCGCCGCACCTGCGCGTCGTCATGGTGGGCGAAGACGAATCGAGCCTCGCGTACGTGCGCGGCATGACGTCGCTCGGTGCCAAGATCGGCGTCGCGGTCGCCGTCGATGCGTTGTCGCCCGCTTGCGGTACCGCGACCCTGCGCGCACACCTCGCCGCACTCGAGAGCGACGACGGCGTTCACGGCATCATTTTGCAGCAGCCGTTGCCGCGGCATCTCTCCATTCGCGACGTAGCGGACGCCGTGCCCGTCGGTAAAGACGTCGACGGCACGAATCCGATCAATGCGGGCCGCCTCGCCTTCGCGACGGGCACGCGTTTCGTCCCTGCGACACCGGCGGCGGTGATGCTCCTGCTCGAACGCAGTCGGGCCTGGCCGCTGCGCGGCAAAGACGTCGTGATCGTCGGCCGATCGAGCGTCGTCGGCTTACCCGTCGCGCTGTTGGTCCTCGCCGAACACGCGACGATTACGATCGTCCACAGCGCCACGCGCGACGTTGCCGCGCGCGCCCGCGAAGCGGACGTGCTCATCGTGGCGATCGGCCGGCCGCGAGCGGTCGATGCGACGTGGATCAAAGACGGTGCGACCGTCATCGACGTCGGCACGACGGTCGTCGATGGAACGCTGCGTGGGGACGTCGACTTCGCGAGCGCGTGTCGCGTGGCGGGTGAGATCACACCCGTCCCCGGCGGCGTCGGACCCGTGACGAACGTCGCCTTGATGCGCAACGTCGTCACTGCTGCAGAGGCGGCGGCGGCACCGGCCGCGGTCGCTTAGTTCAGCGAAAAGTGCTTGCCGAAAAACTTCTCTTGCGTGGCGCGGAACGCGCCGCCCGGCGCCGCGGTTGCCGCTTCTTGCGGTGATTCGCGCTTGCGTTCGAGCAACGAGCGCAGTTGCGGGAGGAGCCGCCGCAGGAAACCGAGTTCGACCGTGAGCCGCTGCTCCGTGCTCGAAAGTTCGAGCAGCCGCTGTTTCATCGAGTCGGCGACTTGCAGCGCATCGCCGATCATGAACGACGCGTCGATCGGGTCTTCGGGAAAGAGCACGTCGGCTTTCATGCCGGAAAATTCGACCAAGAGCCGGAGATAGTCGTTGAAGACGTCGCGGACCTCGCCGACCAGCGCGTCGACAGCGAAGGGATCTTCGATCTCATCTTCGGGCAAATACGAAACTTCAACGAGGAGGAACGGCTCGCGCGCCACGACATGTTCGACGCGAAATCGCCGTTTTCCAACGCTACTTATATAATAGCGACCGTTCTCGAGTTGCGTGACCTCGCCGATTTCGGCAGTCGTGCCCACTTCGTACGGCATGACGTCCGGATCGCCCGCCTCATCGCCGTCGCGAATGAGGCAGACGCCGAAGGCTTCTCCACCTTCGAGGCATTCGCTGACCATCTGCTTGTAGCGCGGCTCGAAGATGTGGAGGTTGAGCACCGCCCCCGGAAAGAGCACCGTGTTGAGGGGAAATAACCGGAGGCGGCTCACGACGATTTAAGCGGGCGTCACGAGACGCGACGCGGTGACCGACCAATCGACGTTGGCGAAGAACGCTTCGATGTACTTCGAACGTTCGGCGGGTTTGTAATCGAGTAAGAAGGCGTGTTCCCACGCATCCATGACGACGATCGGCTTGAAGCCCGCCACGTTGCCATCTTCGTGCAACGTGATCCAGTGGTTGGAAATGCGTCCCGACTTCGGATCCTGGTACGCGATGGCCCAGCCGACGCCACGCATGCCGCCGACGGCGACGAAGTCTTTCTTCCACGTTTCGAAATCGCCGAAGCTCGCAGCGATCGCGTCGTGCAGTTTTCCCGACGTCGGGGCGGCTGGCGCACTCGCGGTCATGTTGTCGAAGTAGTACTCGTGCAACACCATGCCGTTGTACTCGAATCCGAGGCGACGCGTGATCTCGGCAAAGCCCGGGTCGACGCCGGCGACGGGTCCGGCATTGATCTTCTCGTTGATCTGCTCGTTGAGAAGATTCGTGTTTTTCACGTATCCCTCGTAGAGACCGAAATGCACGGTGAGAGTTTGGTCGGAAATGCCTTGCAATCCCGAGAGATTCCATTTCTTGGGCGCGTACGATGCTTGCGCTAGGGTCGCCATCAATTGCTCCTCTGATTCGCGATCGTTTGAGTCTGCATGCGCGGAATGCAGACGCACCCTTCGACGGCCGGTAGGACACTCTTGTCCCCGTCGATACCACGGGCCACAGAGGTTCCCCGTGGGCACGAGGGACAAACATACGACATCGTGAGCGATCTGGATTATCTCAAACGGCTCCATCTCAGTCCGTCGCCGCTCCTGCTCGAACTCGAGCAACACGGACGCGCGGATGAGATTCCCCTCGTCGACCGCGAAACGGGCCGTTTGCTCTCGACGCTCGTCCACGCGATGCAAGCCAACCGCATCCTCGAGATCGGCACGGCCTACGGATACTCGACGCTCTGGATGGCGCTCGCCATGCCGCCCGCAGGCCACATCTGGACGATCGATCCCGACACCGGGCGCACCGCCGTCGCGATCGACTTCTTGCGGCGCGCCGGTAAGTTCGACGACGTTTCGGTAATGAACCAACCGGCGCTGGAAATCTTGCCGACGTTTCCGGTACGCAATCTCGACATCGTCTTCATCGATGCGATCAAGACGGAGTACGCGCAATATCTCGAACTCGTCGTGCCGTTGCTCAAACGCTCGGGACTCGTCGTCGTCGATAATCTGCTTTGGGATGGAAAATCGTCCGCGCAACCGCACGCGTCGGATTCCGCAGCGACGACCGCGATCCGCGAGTTCAACAAAGTCTTCCTCAACCACCCGCAACTCGACGCGACGATCCTCCCCGTCGGTGACGGCGTCGGCATCGGCGCGCGCATCGAATGACCGGGACCGCGAACGACGCCTTTCGCGCAGTCATGCGACGGATGCCCACGGGAGTCACCGTCGTCACGACGATCGTCGACGGCCGGCCCAAGGGATTTACCGCCAACGCCTTCGCGAGCGTTTCCGCCGACCCCGCGATGATCCTCATCTGCGTGAATCGGCAAGCACGAACGCATCCGCTGATCGCGACGGCGGGTCACTTTTGCGTGAACATCCTCCGCCTCGATCAGCGTGAGATCGCCCAACGCTTCGCGTCGCACGGCGAGACCGATCCCTTCGAATCGATTGCGTATCGCGTCGATGCGAGCGGTTCGCCCGCGTTCGACGATGCGCTCGCGTATCTCGATTGCGAACTCGCCGACGTTCACGAGGCGGGCACGCACACGATCTTCATCGGCCGCGTGCTCGCGTGCGAGGCGCGCGACGGGTCGCCGCTGGGCTACTTCAACGGCACGTACCGCGATTTTCAATGCTCGATTCCGTAGCGCCGCACGACGTCGTCGTCGAACATCTTACCGTCGGGACGCTTGCGTGTACGTGCACGATCGTGGCCGATCGACGCAGCGGCGAAGCGATCGTCGTCGATGGCGGCGACGACGTCTCACGTATCGTCGCGCGGCTGGAAGCGCTCGGCGTCCGCGCGACGCACCTCGTTCACACCCACGCGCATATCGATCATATCGGCTGCTTCGCCGACTTGCGCGATCGCACGGGCGCGCGCGGCCTCCTCCACCCGGGCGATCTGCCGCTCTACTGCGCGCTCGCGCTCCAGGCGCAATGGCTCGCGCAAGCGCCGCCGCGCGTCGTCGCGCTCGACGGTGACCTGCGCGACGGCGACGTCATCCGCGCGGGCGCGGCTCGCTTGGAGGTGTTGCACACGCCGGGTCACACGCCCGGAAGCGTTTCCTTCGCCGTATCGGTCGATGCGCGCGATGCTGCGCCGCAGGCGACGACGCTACTGACGGGCGACACGCTCTTCGCGGGAGCGATCGGACGCTGGGATCTCGGAGGAACGTCGATGGCCGACATCGTTGCGAGCGTACGCGAGAAGCTCTTCGGCTACGACGACGCGACCGTCGTGATTCCCGGGCACGGTCCGTCGACGACGATCGGCACCGAGCGCTGCTCGAATCCCTATTTCGTCTAGAGCGACGCGCAGCGCTCGCTACGTCCGACGCATCGTCAAGATTTTCACCGTCGGCTGTAGCGCCTCGCCTTGCGACGGCGCGTCGTGGATCTTCCGCACGACGTCCAAGCCGGAGATCACGCGGCCGAAGACGGCGTACCCGGCACCGAGTGGCCCGCCGGCGTCGAGATAGCGCGCGTCACCGAGATCGACGAAGAACTCCGTCGTTGCGGAATTGGGATCGCTCGTACGCGCCATCGCGAGCGCACCGTCGGTATTGGTCAGATGCGTTTTCGACGTCGGCTCGAGCTTGATCGGAACGTTCGTACTCCCGGCCTTGGGGTTGAGTCCGCCTTGAATCACTTCGAACGGCGCGGCGGGCTCGTTCTTCTTCGCGACGGTACGATAGAACTCGGTATCGTCATAGGTCTTCGCATCGACGTACCGCAGAAAATTTGCGGTCGTCACGGGCGCCTTGACCGTCTCCAACCGGACGACGAACCGTCCGAGCGACGTCGACACGGCAACATCGACGTGATTCGACGCGTGCGCCGTATGCCGCGCGACGGCCGCGTGCATGCTCGCATGAGACGTCGCACGGTCGGCGGACCATGCCGGCACATAACACGCGAGCGTCAAGCTCGAGCCGAGCACGCAACGGGCAACGGTGGTGGACGGGAGCATGTCGCCGAGGATTGGCCGCAGCGGAATCAAGCCCTTGCCGGACGACCCTTCGTCGACGGCCGGAGGCTAGCGCAGTTTGATGAGGACTTTGCCTTCGTCAGAACCGACGTTCGGCGCGTTGCCTTCATCCTGCGACGTCTTGCCGGTGCCGACCATCGTGGCGGCGGTCGCAACGGTCGCTTCACGTGCGGCGGCCAGCATCATTTCGTCACTGATCGTGCCGGCCGCACGCTTCGTGCGGAAATCGTCGATCGCGGCTTGCAGTGCGACGCGCGAACGTTCCGGATAGTCCTTTTTCTTGTCGGGATATCCGTCGAGTTGCGCTTCGATATCGGTGTCGGTGATCGCATACGCCTCGTCGAGCGTCTTTCCGAGCGCGAGTTCGACGACGATACTACAGGTCGCCGTGCCGAAGCCGCAGCCCGTCGTGAAGTACGAGACGTCGGCGATGATGTCGCCCGGCGCGACTTTCAGATAATAGGTATACATATCGCCGCACGAATCGCTGAAGTACTCACCGCTCGCCATCGGATGCTCCATCGAGCGAAATCCGGGGCGTTTCTCGACGAGCTCTTGAAATTTCACGAAATTCATACGACGGAGGTCTCCTTGACATTCGCGGACGAACCCGCGGCTGAAATTTCGAACCGACACGCGTCGCCGCCGGTTGCAATCGATTCGACCTGCCGTACCAGCGGCGAAACGGTTTCGGTGAGCACCGTGTGGATGATCGAACACATCTCGGGATGCGCGCCGACGGTCTGGCCGTAGGGGCAATGATGTTCGCGCAACTCGATGCCGCCATCGGCGCCTTCGATCACGTCGGCCTCGACGCCATTCTCGCGCAGTAACGCGGCCAGTTCGTACGTCCGGCCTTTGACGTCGGTCGCGGTCAACTTCGCGCGATACTTGGCCGCAGCCCGATCACCGAGCTTGCCGAGCACCGTCTCGAGCCCAGGCACACCGAACGACTCGCGCACTTCGGAAAGCACGGCGTTGAGCATCTTATCGTAGCGCTGCGGAAAGAGCGCGTCTGCCGCCGGCGCGAGCGAATACTCAAACGTCGGTTTTGTCGGGCCACGGCGAACGGATTTCTCGACGACATAGCCGTCGCGTTCGAGCGTCAACAGTTGCTGTCGAACGGCGTTGGTCGAAATGCCGAACGACTCGGCCAAGTCGACGGCCGTCGCCGAACGACGGCGCCGCAGCTCCGTCACGATCTTGCCCTTCGTCGTCGCGAAGAATCGAGCGTCGTTCATATCTTCCACGACAATAGCATGGTTAGAGAAGATAGTCCATACTTTCCTTGACTTTCTCGACTCGGGTTCGGTATGATTCCTCCGTTATGAGCGAGCGTGGATTACGAATTTCCGGCCTGACCGCAAGCGTCGAGGGTACCGAAATCCTCAAGGGCATCGATCTCGTCGTGCCGCCCGGTAGCGTGCAGGCGCTCATGGGCCCAAACGGCAGCGGAAAATCGACGCTCGCGTTCTCGATTGCGGGGCATCCGAGCTACGCGATCAGCGGCGGTTCCGTGAAGGTCGACGGTGAGGAGATGCTCGGCGTCGCCCCCGATAAGCGCGCGAAGGCGGGGCTCTTCCTGTCGTTTCAATATCCCGCGGCGATTCCCGGCGTTTCGGTTGCGAACTTCATCCGCACCGCGCGTCAGGCGGTCAAGCCCGACGACCTCACGCCATCAAAATTTCGCGCGATGATTTTCGAGAAACTCGACGTGCTCGACATGGACGCAGCGTTTCTCTCGCGCTACGTGAACGACGGCTTCTCCGGCGGTGAAAAGAAACGCCTCGAGATGCTGCAGCTCGCAATGCTCGCGCCCAAGTATGCGATCCTCGACGAGACCGATTCCGGCCTCGACGTCGATGCCCTCAAAGCCGTCGGCGCGTCGGTGAATGCGCTGCGCGAAAGCGACGCGGGCAGAGAGATCGGCTTCCTGATCATCACGCACTACCCGCGCATCCTGCAGTATATCAACGCCGACGCCGTGCACATCATGATGGACGGTCGCGTCGTAAAATCCGGCGGCCCCGAACTTGCGAACGTGATCGAACGCGAAGGCTACGATAAGATTCGCGAAGAGGTCGCCGCGAGTGTTGGGTAAGCCCGAAGCCGTCGCGACCGGCGTCGGCAAAGGCTCCCTCGACGCGTTGCTCGCGACGCTCGGCGAAGGTTCGATTCCCGCCGACATGCGTTACGATGCGCTGGCTCGTTTCGAAGAACTGCCGGTGCGCGGCGGCTTACGCGGCGGACGGACGTGGAAGCACGACCTCGCGAAACTGGATCTCTCGGGCATCGTTCCGTTCGAGCCCGGCGCTGCCGAACTCGATCTCGAGACGCTGTCGCCGGCCGCACGCCGCGCGGGCGTCACGATCGAGCGATTCTCGCTCGCACGCGAACGGCACCGCGATCGCTTCGAGGTCGCCTTCGGCCGCGCCGTCGATACGCGCGACGATAAGTTTGCTTCGCTCGCGCTCGCCTTCGCGAGCCACGGCGTCTTCATCGACGTGCCCACGGGCGTCGCGATCGACGAACCCCTCGTCGTCGGGTACGAAGCCCGGATGAGCGCGTCGTTTCCGTACACCCTCGTTGCCGTCGGGGCGGGGTCGGCGGTCACCGTCATCGAGCGCCTCTCCGGCGTCGCCGATGCGCCGCTCCTTTGCGGCATCGTCGAACTCGTGCTCGCGGAAGGTGCCCGCCTCACGTACGCCGTCGACCAGCGGCTGTCCGCGGCGACCCGCGCGATCGTCACCCGGCGCGCGAGCCTCGAAGCCGGCGCCCGCCTCGACATCGCGTTTGCCGAACTCGGCGGCAAGCACGTCGTCTCGCGCTTTCGCGCGAACGAAGCCGGGCGTGGTTCGCACGCGAGCGTCGTCGCATTCTTCTTCTCAGACGGCAACCAGCACGTCGATATCGAGACGGAGACGATTCACGTGGCGGCCGATACGACGTCGGAGACGATCGTGCGCAGCGCCGGCACCGACCGCGGCCAAGGTCGTTACCTCGGAAACATCAAAATTTTGGCAGGCGCCCACGGTGCCGACGCATCGTTACGCGACGACGCGCTGCTGCTTTCGGCGGGCGCGCACATCGACAGCGTACCGGCGCTCGAGATCGCTGCCAACGACGTCAAAGCGTTCCACGGCGCGACGGTCGGAGCGATTTCGGAAGAGGAAATCTTCTACGCCGAGAGTCGCGGCATCGCGCGCGCCGACGCGGAACGCATGATCGCACTCGGATTTTTCGAACCGGCCGTCGCGCGCTTCCCCGGCGACGCGTTGCGCGCCGAGTTGCGCACCGCACTCGAAAACAAAATCGCTTCCAAGACGGTCCTACCGGTATGATCGCCACTCGCGATGCGCGCGCCGCCCACATCGCCGCCGACTTTCCGCTCCTCGCGCAAAAAACGTCGCGCGGGAAACGGCTCGCCTTCTTGGATTCCGCCGCAAGTTCGCAGAAGCCGCAAGCCGTCATCGACGCGCTCGTCCACTTCTACACGCACGACAACGCGAATATCCATCGCGGCGTGTACGAACTCGCGACGCGCGCGACCGACGCCTTCGAAGGCGCGCGCGCGAAAGTCGCTCGCTTCATCAACGCATCCGAACCCGCCGAGGTAATTTGGACGCGTAATTCCACCGAAGCGATCAATCTGGTCAGTTTTACCTGGGGTGTCGCGAATCTAAGCGCCGGCGACGTCATCCTCACGACCGAGCTCGAACATCACTCGAATCTCGTACCGTGGCAACTGCTCGCCGCGAAAACCGGGGCGAGCCTGCGCTACATTCCGGTGAACGCGGAGGGTTTGCACGAACTCGATCACCTGGGCGAGTTGCTCGCCGGCGTGAAGTTGCTCGCGTTCTCCGACGTGTCGAACACGCTCGGCACGATCGCGCCCGCGAAGCTCCTCATCGACGCGGCGCACGCGGTTGGCGCGACCGTACTCGTCGACGGCTCGCAGTCGGTGCCGCACATGAAGGTGGACGTGCGCGCTCTCGACGTCGATTTCTTCGTGGCGTCCGGCCATAAGATGTGCGGCCCGACCGGCATCGGCTTTCTCTACGGTAAGCGCGCGCTACTCGACGCGATGCCGCCCTTCCTGACCGGCGGCGACATGATCCGCGAAGTCGGCTACGAGAAGACCTCGTTCAACGAGCTTCCGTGGAAGTTCGAGGCGGGCACGAGCAACATCGCAGACGCCGTCGGGCTCGGTGCCGCCGTCGACTATCTCGAAGCGGTCGGCATGGACTGGATCGCCGCACACGAACGCGCGCTCACCGGCTATGCGCTTGACCGGATGGAACCGCTGGTCGCACGCGGCCTCGCGATCTACGGGCCGAACGATCGCTCGCAGCGCAGCGGCGTGATCTCGTTCAACTTTGCCGACATCCACGCACACGACATGGCATCGATCCTCGATACCGAAGGCGTCTGCGTGCGCGCGGGCCACCACTGCACGATGCCGTTGATGGACAAGATGGGTTGGCCCGCAACCGCGCGCGCGTCGTTCTATCTCTACAATACCGAGGAAGACGTCGATCAACTGATCTTCGGCTTGGAAAAAGCCGCTTCGGTGTTCAAACTGTAATGGAAGACTTCTACAAAGAGTACATTCTCGATCACTATCGCAATCCGCGCAACTTCGGTACGCTGGAGAAGCCGGACGCGACGGCCGAGGATCTCAATCCGCTCTGCGGCGACCGCATCCGCTTCGATCTGGCCATCGACGGCGACGGCATCGTGCGCGATGCGAAGTTCTCGGGCAAGGGATGCGCGATCAGTCAGGCGTCGGCGTCGATGCTGTCCGAGTCGCTCAAGGGCCAGAAACTCGAAGACGTCGCGCGGTTATCGCAAGACGTCGTGCTCGAAAACGTCGGCATCGGCATCAGTCCTGCGCGTATGAAGTGCGCGATGCTCGGTTTGAAGGTGGTAAAATCCGCCGCCCTCGGTGAGATCGCCACGTGGCCCGACGAGACGGACGCGGCCCCATCGGCCTAGACGGCCTCGGCGAAGCGTTCGTACGCGTCGCCTGCGCGATCGTCCTCGACGCGCTCGCATTCATCATCTGGAACGTCGGCACGCGGCCACCGCTGCAACTCTTGGCCGACGTGCGCGCGAGCGTGCGCGACGTGCGCATTTTCGCGCGAGGCCTCGCAATCGGACTCGGTGGCTTCGTCTTCATCCTGGCAGCGACGATCGTTCTCGTGCCCGCGATCGCGAATTCCGATCACGATCTTCCGTTCGCGCAAACCGTTACATTAGTCGCGGCGCTCGCGGTCGAGTTGCTCGTCGGCAAGGACGTTCGAGCCCTGGCGAGCGGTCGAGACCGCCGACGCTGACGCTCAGTTCTGGCGCTTGCCCTCGACGCAGACGTTCTGCACGTCGTAGGCGTTCATGACGATCCAGCGTTCGCCGCCGTGATCGCGGACGCGAAGATAGATGTGGCGCGACTGCGCGCCTTCGGGCGCGATGGCGATCGCGACCTCGCGTACGCGTGCGTAGCCGTCGGTCTCGCCCAGGGCGGCGGCCGTCTTTGCGATCCCGAGCGGTTGATCCGCGAACGTCGCGACGACGCCCTCGCCGCCGCGCACGGCGTTGCGCACGTCGCGTTCAGTCGGACGATCGTCGAGCATCACGTCGTTGGTCGAGGTCATCACGCTGTCGACTGCGGTCATGCGCGCTTCTTTCGATCCGCAGAACGACTCGACGTGCGTCGCATGCGCGATGCGCGGCGCCTCCGGCGCGCACGCCACGACGAGCGCTAGCGACGCGCCGGCAAGCGCGCCGCGAAGGCGGAACGGCACTACGGTCGTGCGCCGGCGGGCGCGGCGGTCGGCACGATCTTCTGCTGGAGTTCGCTCGGCGCGGCGTTGGGCGGGACGCTCACGCCGACCACGTGTGGGGTCACGACGATGTACAGGTTCGTCTGCGAGTGCGATGTGTTGACGTGCCGGAAGAAGACGCCGATGAGCGGCAGATCGCCGATGAACGGGAGCTTCGTGAGATTGCGAATCTCGTTGT
>JAABUX010005690.1_pt1 | contig 15212 bp, 12 predicted proteins | sample 5561851 | NCBI WGS metagenome assembly JAABUX01 (sample SAMN10711883, study PRJNA513361) | rock metagenome | isolation source: Antarctica rocks | place: Antarctica: Victoria Land, Richard Nunatak red sandstone | collected 2016-01-03 | reverse complement strand
CGGCCGGGCAGCCCGCGCCGGCCGACCTTATCACACGCGACGCCACCGCCGACGCCACGGGCGACTGGACCTTCAGCGTGCCGCTGAGCACGACCACGCCCATCAGCGCCGCGCAACGCCTCGATATCCTGGTGATAGGAAGGTTCCTGACCCGCCGCAGCGTGGTGGTCTCCCCCCTGTTGCTGCAGCCGCTGCCCGGCATCGACCTACCGCAGCACGCCAACCTCTCCTACGCGGCGGCCCGCCAGCGCGCTCAGGACGCGGCGGGCGGCTCGCTCGCCCTCGCCCAGAGCCACGCGCGCCTGGCCGTGCAGCGCCTTACCGTTGACCTGCAGGTGCTCGCGCAGTGGACGTCCTCCGGCCAGCCGCACGGGACCGACTACTACCAGGCGTTGCTGAGCAACGCGGGCGGCTACGACGCCTACATCGACGCCACGGCGCAGGCGCTGTCCGACGATTCCCTGGTCGAGGCGCGCATGCGCGCGGTGATGCCGCACAAGGCCGTGATGGTCTCGCTCGGCGAGCAATACCTGCGTGAGTACGAGGACGGCGTGCTGGTCCACTTCAACTATGTCACCACCGGCCGCCCCGAGTTGCCCACGGTCACGGGCCACTTCGCCATCTACGAGAAGATCACGCCCTACCAGTTCATCTCCCCCTGGCCGCAGGGCTCGCCCTACTACTATGCTCCCACCTGGATCAAGTATTGGATGCCCTTTACCGGCGGCTACGGTCTGCACGACGCCTGGTGGCGTTACCACTACGGCCCCGGCACCAACATCGGCGGCGACGGCCCCGGCTCGGGCGAGCCGGTCGGCACGCACGGCTGCGTCAACCTGCCCTTCGCCGATACGGTGTGGCTGTGGAACTGGGCGCCCGTCGGGACTCCGGTCGTCGTCTACGGCGGCCCGCACGTCGCCCCGGGCGGCGCAGCCGGGATTTAATTGCTATAGTGGAAGTGATGGCGGCGCAGCGAGGCGCCGCGCTAACGGGAGGCGGCGCAATGACGCGCCGCGCTCCAGGAGAGGGTAACGTCTCACCATGGTAGACACGACGCGCCAGACCCCTCACGCGGGCATCGAAGGCGAATGGCCCCGCGCTCACAGCAATTTGAGCACCCCCGCATTGGTCGAGCAATCCTTACGCCAGGGCAACACTCGCCTCGTCGCCAACGGCGCCCTCACCGCCGAGACCGCGCCGCGCACGGGACGCTCGGTCCGGGACAAATTCATCGTGCGCGACGCCGATACGGCCGGACGCGTGGCCTGGGGCGGGTTCAACCAGCCCATCGAGCCCGACGTCGCCGCCCGCCTGGAAGAGCGCGTGGCGGACTACCTACGCGGCCGCGAGACCTTCCTCGTCGACGCCTGGGCCAGCGCCGACCGGGCGCACCGGCTGGGCGTGCGCGTCGTGGCCGAGTATGCCTGGCATGCCCTGTTCGCGCGCCAGTTGTTCCTGCGCACCACGCCCGCCGAGCGCGCGGGCTTCGCGCCCGGCTTCACCGTGCTGGCGGCGCCCGACTTTCACTGCGACCCCGCGCGGGACGGCGTCAACTCCGACGTGGCCATCATCATTAACTTCGACCGCCGCGTCGTCACTATCGCCGGGACGCGCTACGCCGGCGAGATCAAGAAGAGCGTCTTCAGCTACCTCAACTACGTGCTGCCAGCGGAGGACGTCTTCCCCATGCACTGCGCCGCAAATACGGGGACGGACGGCGACGTGGCCCTGTTCTTCGGCCTCTCGGGGACCGGCAAGACGACCCTCTCCGCCGACCCCGCGCGCCGCCTCATCGGCGACGACGAGCACGGCTGGGCCGACACGGGCGTCTTCAACTTCGAGGGCGGCTGCTACGCCAAGTGCATCCGGTTGCGGCGCGAGAGCGAGCCGCAGATCTACGACGCGATCCGCTTCGGCGCCGTGCTGGAAAATGTGGTCATCGACCCCGAGACGCGCCAGCCCGACTACGACGACAGCAGCCTGACCGAGAACACGCGCGCCGCCTACCCCGTGGACTTTATCCCCGGAGCCACGCCCCTGGGACGCGGCGGCCACCCCAAAACGATCCTGTTTCTGACCGCCGACGCCTTTGGCGTGCTGCCGCCCATCGCCCGGCTGAACGCTGAGCAGGCGCTGTACTACTTCCTCTCCGGCTACACGGCCAAGCTGGCCGGCACCGAGGCCGGGCTCGGCAAGGACCCCGAGGCCACCTTCAGCGCCTGCTTCGCGGCTCCCTTCCTGGCCCTGCCGCCCAGCGCGCTGGTCGACATGCTGCGCCGGCGCATGGCTGCGCACGACACGCGCTGCTACCTGGTCAATACGGGCTGGAGCGGGGGGGGATTCGGGGTCGGCAAGCGCATCTCGCTGTCCTACACGCGGGCCATGGTGCGCGCCGCCATCGCCGGCGATCTGGACGACGAGCCGACCTGGACCGATCCCGTTTTCGGGCTGCACGTGCCGGAGCACATCGCTGACGTCCCATCCACGGTGATGCGCCCGCGCGAGACCTGGAGTGACCCCGCGGCCTACGACCGCTCCGCCGCGCGCTTGGCCGGCCTCTTCGCCGCCAACATCGCGACGTTCACCGATGTCTCCGCCGAGGTCCGCGCGGCTGGTCCTAAGGGCTAGCCTTCCGCTTCCACCAGGATGCGGCGGCGCCGACGATACCGGCGTCGGCGCCCAACGCGGCGTGGACGATGGGCAAATCGCGCGTGTTGTCAGCCCAGATGTGCCACCGCGTCGAGGCGAGGAAGCCCTCCCAATACAGCCCGCCCGCCAGGCCAAGCCCCCCGCCGACCACGACCGACTCGGGGTCGAGGACGTTGACCAGGAAGCCAACGCCCACCCCCAGCGCCTCGCCCGCGGCGCGCACGACCCTGACGGCGACCGCGTCGCCCCTGGCGGCGGCGGCCGTGACCTCCTGTCCATGTGTCGTGCTGCCCAGCGCTTGCTGGTTGTAGCGCGCCACCAGCGCCGGCCCCGCGGCGACATCCTCCAGCACCGGATGCAGTTCCGCCCCACACTCCGGGCAGACGGTGCTGAGCGGCGCGCTGGCCAGGACCAGCGCGTTGCCGCGCGCCCCCGCGTAGGGCCGCCCGTCCTGTACCAGGCAGGAACTGATGCCGGTGCCGACGGTCACATAGGCGAACGCGCCAAACGGCCGGCCCGCGCCGAAGAGAGCCTCGGCCAGCGCGGCGGCCCGCACGTCCGATTCCACCACGGTAGGGGCCAGGTGGGAGAAGCGGTCGCCAAGCGGCCATCCGCGCCAGGCGATGGTGTGCGCGCTTGTCATAATCCCCGCCGGATCGACAAGCTCGGCCACGCCCACGCCGATGCCCTCCACGGCCTGACCGCGCGCCGCGCGCTCCGTGATCAGGTCCCGCGCGAGGGCCAGCGCGTCGGCCAGCACGGCCTCTCCCCCTCGCCGCGCCCCGGTCGGGATCACGCGCCGGCTCAGGACGGCGCCCGAGGGGAAGCCGACGACGCCGGCCGCGATCTTGGTGCCGCCGATGTCCAGACCAAGCACGCAGGCATCGGCATTGGAACTGGGGCCGGGCGACAGGCGCCGGGCCTGGTGCGGGACAGACATCGCGCGGGCCACTGCCTCCGCCATCTACGTCGCGGCTGGCAGATAGCGCGGCGCCACGCCGAAGATGAACTCGACGGGGCGATCCGACATGTTGTAGTATTGGTGCGGCACGCCTTGCGGGACGTAGAAGCCGTCGCGCGGCGCCAGCTCGAACAGGGTCTGCCCCGCGTTGCCGGGGACGCGCACGTTCAGGGTCCCTTCCAGGAGGTACAGGCTCTCGTCGCCGTCGTGGGCGTGCAGGTCGGCGTGCTGTCCCGGCCGCAGGTAGAGCTTGCCGACCGTGAGCTGTTCGGTCGAGGCCCACAGACCAACGGGGACGGCCTGCTCGCCCTCCAGCCGCCACAGCGCGTCGCTGGCGCGCAGCACGCGCATCGTGTTTTCCGCGAGGACTTCCTGGCGCGCGGCCGGCCAGCGGCCCAACCATTGATCCCGCGTGTAGACGGATTGGGTGAGGTTGGGCTTGGTGCGGGCGTAGGCCCCCGAGGTCCCCTGCGACGGGGGCGGGGCGAACAGCTCCAGCACCCGTAGCGGCTCGGTCCCGTCGGCGAAGGCGTGGTGCCAGGTATCGCGGCCGAAGGAGACGGCCTCCCCTGCCGCGACGCGGTGGACCTCGCCGATCTCGGGGTTGGCGATGAGCATGGTTCCGCTCAGCACATACAGCACCTCGTCGGCCGCGAAGACCGTGCGGAACTCCTCGGAGTGGCGGAACGCGCCGCCGGGCGGCAGGCCGAAGACCAGCTGGTGGATGCGGTCGCTCGAGACGTAGATCCAGTCGGCCACCTCGCCGGCGACGGGGTCGCCCCACAGGTGACGCGTGACCGCGTGGTAGGGGATGTGCGCCGACCCGCTGAAGGTCGGCCGCGGGGACGGGCTGTAACCGGTGGTCATTCTTCCCTCCGGGGGTCGTGCCGCAGGTGAGCTGGGACGGCTGCGGCGTCCTCGACGAACGCAAGCGGCTCAAAGGTGCTCTCGATGGCCTTGGACTGCCCGTCGCGCCCCGACTCCTGCGCCTTGAGCATGATCTCGAGCACATGATAGGCGTGCTCGGGTCGGATCAGCGGCGGGGTCCCCTGGTGGATACACTCCACGAGGTGGCGCAGGCCGTCGGTCCACGGCCAGGCCGCGTCCTCGCCCTCGTGGAGCGTCCACGCGCCGACGGAGTTTTGCCATAGCTCGTACCCCCGCGGCGCCCAGTCCTCGCCAAGCATCTGGATCGTGCCCTCGCTGCCGTAGATCTCGAGCCCGGCGCAGCGGTAGCGCTGCATGGTGAAGCCCGTCGACACCACGGCGTATGCGCCCGCGCCGAAGTCCATCAGCAGTTGCACGTTGTCGTCGGCCTCGACCGTGACGCGCTCGCCGGCGACCTCGCGCTCCGGGATGGCCACGCCGGCCATGGCCATGACACGCTTGACCGGACCCATCAGGCCGGTTAGCGAGACCACGTTGTAGACGCCGAGGTCGAACAGCGACCCTCCCCCGGACCGGTAGTACCACGGACCCCAGGTCGGGCCGGCGTGCCCGTAGAGGCCGCGCGCGGAGAGGGGCCGCCCGATGTCGCCCCGCTGGATGTGGCGCCACATGGCCTGGTAGGTCCGGCTGAGGATGACGTGCGGCGCACAAAGCAGGTAGCCCGGACTCCTGCGGGCCAGCGCCAGCATGTCTCGCGCGGCGTCCAGCGTCGCGGCCATCGGCTTCTCGACCAGCACATGCTTGCCCGCCTCCAGAGCCGCGCGCGCGATCGACCCGTGTTCCGGCATCGACGTCACGACGAGCACGAGGTCGACCTCGTCCGACGCCACCACCTCCTGGTAGTCGGCGGTGAGGCGGGGGATGCCGAAGCGCGCTTGCACGGTCTCCCGCTGCGCCGCGTCGGTGTCGCAAGCCATCGTCACCATGGCCAGCCCGCGCGCGGCCAGCCGCTCGGCCAGCGGCATGTACCCGCCCTGCATCACGCTGCCGCAGCCAACAATCCCGATCCTCACCGGTTCCGGCATCGTATCACCTACCTCTCGTTCCCTATCGACGATCAGGAAGCCGACCGGAGCGCGGCCAGCTCACGCGCTCCGCGCCCCCAGTCTGACTGTTAGGATTTGTTACAATTGTGTTCAACTATGACAACTATAGGCGCTACGCGAGGCATTGTCAAGCTCCTCCGATAGCTCCGGATGCGCCCCGAGATGGTGATGGTGGATGCGCGAGGGCCTGCTGACCCAAGTCGCATGGCACACCACAGACACTGAAGTGTCCTCGGATCGGCGGTCCAAGCGACTTTAGTCGCCGTCGTTTGCCATGCGACTTTAGTCGCAGGCCGCGTCTACAATCGCGGGGCACACCCCTATAGCCCCTCCGCTACCGGATGGCGACCGCGATCCGGGATCCGGTATCAGGTTCGTCGACCGGTAGCGGGCGCGGGGCCGGGGTAGCGCGGATCGTGCGCAGTGAGAGCACCCCCGAGGCCGCCAGTAGGGCCGCGCCGACGCCGATGACCTGACGCACGCCGAAGATGTCGGTCAGCGCGCCGCCAAAGGTCATCGAGGCGATCATGGCTACGGCCATGCCCGTGTTGATCAGGCTCATCACGCGCCCCATATAGAGGTCGTCCGTCGCGAGTTGCGCCAGCGTCATGAACGACACGATCAGCGGCGGGAACGACAGCCCCGAGGCCACCAGCGCGACCACGGCGACGGGCAGTGAGGGGGCCAGCGCGTACCCCAGGAGGGCCAGCCCGTTGACGACGGTCGAGACGCCTAGCAGCAGGTGGTAGCGGCGCGCCGCCCGCGCGCTCAGCGCCGCCACGACGAGGCCGCCCACGACCTGCCCCATCCCGCTCGCCAGGAACAGCGCGCCCACCGTCTCCGAGCGCAGGTGGAGCGCCCGCGTGACGAACACGACGTCGAGCACGCTGAGCGCGCCGACGCCCAGCAGGGCTACGAAAGCCACGGCGATCAGCGCGACCAGCAGCCGGGAGCGGCGCACGTAGCGCAGGCCGTCGGCCATCTCGCGCAGCACCGGGACACGCGCCTCCCCGGACTCGGCAGGGCGCGGGGCGGGCACGGCGGCGAGGATCGGTGCGGTCAGGATATACACGCCGATCAGGGCCAGGACCGCGCCGCGCGGGCCGATCGTGGCGAAGAGCAGGGCGGCACCGGCCGGCCCAACGGCGGCGATCACGCCGTTAGCCAGCGAGAGGAGGCTGTTGGCCTGCCCCGCCCGCTCCGGCCCGACCACGACCGGGACGGCCGCCGAGGCGGCGGGGAGGAAGAACTGCGAGGCGGCGTTGGCCAGCAGCGTCACGGCCAGGATAAGCGGCAGACCGGCGCGGCCAGTCACGGTCAGCAGCGGCAACGACACGGCGGCGCGCGCCAGCACCGAGCCGGCCATCGTATAGGCGCGGCTCCAGCGGTCCACGAACACGCCGGCCACCGGCGCCAGCAGCAGCAGCGGCAGGGCCTCGGCCAGCCCGACCAGACTGACCGCAAAGCCGGAGCGCGTCAGCGCGTACACCCAGATCAGCAGCAGGGTGCGCAGCGACCAGTCAGCCAGCACGCCGAGGAATTGGCCTCCCCACAGCAGGGCGAAGCCTCGCTCCCGCACGAGATTCATGGCGACACGCTACGAGGCGAAGAGGCGGGCGACGGGGTACGTGAAGCCGGGGACCACGTCCTCGGCGTCGAGCAGGTCGCCGATACCTCTGGGCGCTGGCGTCTCGTCGCCGGGATGCCAGACATCCACGCGCCTGTAGCGCGGCCAGATGATCCACACCAGGCGGGTTCCAAAGGCGAGGTACAGCTGCGCTTTGGCCGCCATGCCCGGCGCGTACTGGTTCTCCGAGGCGCCCTCGACGGCAAGGTCAGGGGCCAGTAGCCAGGCCTGACCGTAGTACTCGGGCGACGCGGGCGACGGCACACGGTCGGCGCGCACAAAGGCCACGTCCGGCCCCACCTCCGTCTCAAGCGGATGGGCCGGGTCCAGGCGGTAGCCGCCCTGCTCGCCGGTCACAACGCCCAAGCCATTGTCTTCCACGTAGACACTCAGCCGACCGCCCAAACGATAGCCGACATTCGACGCTCCCGGACTGCTCAGCGGCATACGGACAAGCACCCCCTGAACCAGCTCATAGGCCCATCCATCATCGGGCATGGTGTGCAGTTCATCCACGGTCATGAGCGGCATACCGGGGACGACCTCGGCCCATGGCGCTATAAGGTCCGGTGGGGAGGCGAGTAGTGCGGACATGAGTATAGTATCCCCCGTTCATCGCTCCCCGTCAACACGGCCGCCCAATCCTCCCTCAGGGTCTGTGAATTGTCGGCTTGGGAGCGCGGGCGTCTCGCCCGTCCCCGCGTTGGACCCGGAACGGGCGAGACGCCCGCGCTCCCAGAGACACCCCTCCCATCACTGCGGCGGCGACTTTTCACAGGCCCTAAAGCTTCCCTCAGGGCCGTTTAGTTCTCGCGGCAGGCTGGCCAGGCCGGGGTAGGGGCGTATTGCATACGTCCGGCGGCAGCGACTTGGGCGTATGCAATACGCCCCTACCCACCGGGAAGCGCCCACGAGATCGAGAATTAAATGGCCCTGAAGCTTCCCTGGAGTCCATTGACGAGCGGCGCCGAGGTCTGTATACTGCTCACATATCCGACCATGGATGTAACAGAAGATAACGCCTTTAGTCGTGCGGCGTGAAAGTGGGGTCGTGGGTGGCGCGAATCCGGGTAGGCGTCGTAGGCTGTGGCAGTGTCGGCGAACGCCACTATCTGCCGGACCTGGCGGCAAGCCCACATGTCGAGCTGGCGGCGGTGTGCGATACCGACGAGGGGCGGGCGGCGCGGGTGGCCCAACGCCATGGCGTGCCGCGCTGGTACACGGATATCGACGCCATGCTGTCCGGCTCGGAGTTCGAGCTACTCTGCAATCTGACGCCCATGCCTTTCCACGCTCCCCTGGCCCTCAAAGCGTTGCGAGCCGGGCGGCACGTGTTGAACGAGAAGCCCCTGGCGACCAGCCTGCGAGAGGCCGACGCGCTGCTGGACGAGGCCGCCAAGCGTGGCCTCATCGTGACGGCCGCCCCCAACGCCGTGCTCAGCCCCACCTTCCATGCCGCCGCCGCGGCCATCGCCTCGGGCGAGATCGGCAAGGCCTGCGCGGCGCGCGGGCGCTACGGTCACGCCGGGCCGCACGAACCCTGGTACTACCAGCGGGGGGGCGGCGCGTTGTTCGACCTCGGCGTCTACAACGTCGTCACCCTGACCGGCCTGCTCGGCCCGGCGGTCGGCGTCGTCGCCCTCTCCGGCGTCGCCGTGCCCAGCCGGACGTTGCACGGGCAGGAGATCGCGGTCGAGGCGGACGACAACACGACCCTGCTGCTCGACGTCGGCCGCGGCGTCCAGGGGGTCATCCAGACCGGCTTCGTCTACCCCACGCGCCCCGGTGGCGGCGCAGCCTACGACGACCGCGTAACCATCGAGGTGCTGGGCACGCGGGGCGCCGTCAACTGGCTGGGCTACGACTGGGAGCCGCGCGGCATCGAGGTGCGCACCGCGGCGTCGCCGGACGGCGAGACACGGGCCGCGGATCAGAAGGGCTACACCTGGAAGAACGGCGGTTCCTCGCTCGCGCGCTGCCTGGCCACGGGCGAACAGTCGCCCATGAGCGCCGCGCACGCCTACCACACCCTGGAGGTGATGCTCGGCGCCCTGGAGTCGGCGCGCACCGGGCGGCGCATCGAGATCCGGTCGACCTTCCCATCGCCCGCGCAGATAGGGGAGAAAGAAGGAGAGGGGCAGGAGGTCATGAGGTGAAGATCGGCGCCTTTTCCGACGCCGTGGGCGGAGACTCGCCCGAGGCGATGGCTGATCGCGCCCGCGCGGCCGGCGTGGAGGCCGTCCAGTTGCGCGCCGAGTGGCCGGGCCTGGATCTGGCAGGCTCCGGCGCCGACCGTGCGCGGGTGCGGCGCGCGTACGAGCGCGCCGATATCCCGGTGGCGGCGCTCGCCGCCTACAGCAATCTCCTGGACCCACGCGCGGAGCGGCGCAAGCAGATCCACGACCGCATCGAGCAGTTGATCCGGGTCGCTCCTGAGTTGGGCGCGAGCCTGGTCGTCACCGAGGTGGGCACGTTCGATCCCGAGGACAACTGGGCCGACCACCCGCACAACCGCACCCCCGAGGCCTGGGCGGAACTGGTGGAGGTGACGGGGCGGCTGGTTCGCCTGTGCGAGCAAGCGGGGGTCCAGCTCGTCTACGAGCCATATGTGGCCACCGTGCTCCATTCGGCGGCGGCGGCCCGGCGCCTCTATGACGAGATCGCCTCGCCCGCGCTCGGCTTTGTCTTCGACGCCGCCGGGCTGATGACGCCTGCGGCGCTGCCGTCCAATAGCAGTGTGACGGCGGAAGCGTGCGCGCTGCTGGGAGACCGCATCGCCCTCGCCCACGCCGACGACGTGCGCTATGAAGATGGCCAGGCGCGCTGGCTGCCGCTGGGCTGGGGCGATCTCGACGCCGACGCGGTGTTCGCCGGACTGACGCGGGCTGGGTTCGACGGCGCGCTGATCGTCGAACACGTGGCGGAAGATGCGCTGCCCGCGGCGCTGGCCTTTTGCCGCGACGGGTTAGTGGCCATGGAGGGAGGTGCATAAGGAGGGGTAGGGACGCGTGGCCTGTCGTGGCCGCGGACCTGGATATCGTATCGACTGTATCATGGGCTCTTCGGAGCCAAGGAGATCAACAGATGTCACAAGGACCATTGTCTCGTCGGCGCTTCCTCTATCGCAGCGGCGCTCTGGCGGCCGCCGGCGCCCTGGCCTCACAATCGCCGCTCTCGGCGCTGGCGTCGCGCACGCCCGCCAATGCGGTCAAGCTGAATTTCACGTTGCCCGGCGGCTCCACGTCCTATCTGCAGGCCATGCAGACCATCGCGGACGCCTACGCCAAACTGCACCCCAACATCAGCTTCAACAAGGTCACGAAGTATAGTGGCAAGGACGACTATAAACTGCCGCTGCTGGCCAGCATCGCGGCCGGCAACCCGCCGGACGTGACGGTGGTCTGGGACAGCCCGGTCGGCTTCGGAGTGCAGGGCGCGGTCGAGGCGATCGATCAGTATATGCCCACCTCCAGCGCGTCGGCGGCGAAAAATTGGCCGGCCGCGGCCCTCGCCAGCTGCCAGTTCGGCGGTAAAACCTGGGGCCTACCGGCGACCGCCGGCTCGGTCGGGTTTTTCTACAATGAGGATCTGTTCCAGAAGAAGGGCATCCCGGTCAGCCGCGATAAGTTCCCCAAGACCTGGGATGACCTGCGCAAGCTGTCCAAGGAGTTCACCTTCTGGAAGGGCGGCAAGCTGGTCAGCGCCGGCAAGGTACCGATGATCGGCGAGGAAGACCAGTTGATGCAGTACGTCTGGCCGGCGCTCAACGGGGGCCAGATCTACGACGCGGCCAACCGTAAGTACACCATCGACTCCGACGCCAACGTCGCCACCTACGAGTATATGCTCTCCTGGCTCAACGAGGAGTACAAGGGCGACGCCCAGGCGGTTGACCAATCCGGCAACTGGGGCGGCTACCCGGACAAGACGGGCCGGCCGTCGGCCTTTGCGCTCGGTAACAATGCTATTATACAACAGGGCAGCTGGTACCTGGGAGACTTCTACACGGTCGCACCCACGTTCCAAAATTTTGCCCTGGCCGGCTTCCCCGTCGGCCCCCACAGGCAGCCGGACCACCGCGGGTTTCTGGCCCAACTGGATCGTGATCCCAAAGGGATCGCAGCACGTGGCGGAGGCCTTCGCCTTCATGGATTACCTCGCCAGCAGGGGTGTGGTGACCTGGTTCAACGCCGTCCCGGACTTGCCGGCCAACAAACTGGTGCCGCTGCTGCGGCCGAGCGTGGTGGTGCAGAAGCGCGGCATGGCCTTCGCCACCGATGCCAGCGCGTTCTTCCGGCAGCAGCTCGACATCGCCATCCCGCTGTGGAACTCGCCCGTCTCCAGCATCGCCAATGACCAGTTGATCAAGGCGCGACAGTGCATCCTGTACAAGCAGGTCACGCCTAAGCAGGGCTTGGCGGACGCGCAGCAGGCCTGTCAGGCGGCGTTGAAGAAGGCGCTAGGGGCGTAGCCGCGTAGCCGCGCGTGAAGTGAAGAAGGCACTGTCGATGTCGTCGCGCGTCGGACAATCCCTTTTGACACGGTGTCGTGTGCGCCGGAAGCCTGGATCATGCCTGTACAAACCGCGGAATGTTTTCCGGCGAACAGTACTAGTGGGGCAGCGACCTGTCCGCTGCCCCACCCCCACCCCGGCCTAATAAGGAGGTGCGAGTCATGGCTGCCGCGGCACATCCGTCGCGTCGGGCGCGCATGGGCCCGCTGCGGCGACGCGAGGCTGTCACCGGGTTGCTCTTTGTGCTGCCCTGGATCATCGGGCTCCTCGCCTTCACCGCCTATCCCGTGCTTGCAAGCCTTTATTTCTCCTTCACCGACTACAACATCGTGCAGCCCCCGCACTGGACGGGTCTGTCGAACTACGTCACCGCTTTCACCAGCGACAGTGATGTCGCGACCGGCGTGCAGAACAGCGCGTTCTATGCGCTGATCTCCGTGCCGCTGGGCCTGGCGCTCTCCCTGCTGCTGGCGCTGGTCCTCAACCTGCGCGCCCGGGGTATCGGCGTCTACCGTTCCCTTTTCTACCTGCCCTCCCTGACGCCGCCCGTCGCCAGCACGATCGTCTTCTTGATGCTGCTGGACCCGGGCCATGGGATCGTGAACACCTTCCTCGGCGCCGTGGGCCTGCCCGCGCCGGGCTGGTTCTCCGATCCGCAATGGGCCAAACCCGCCCTCATCGTGCTCAGCCTGTGGAGCTCGGGCGCCGCAACCATCATCTTCCTGGCCGGCCTGCAAGAGATCCCGCGGACCCTGATCGAGGCGGCGATGATCGACGGAGCGGGCCCCTTGCAGCGCTTCTGGCGGGTGACCCTGCCGCTGCTGAGCCCCGTGGTCCTGTTCAACCTGGTGATGGGGGTCATCTACTCGTTCCAGGTGTTCACGCAGGCCTACATCGTGGGCCACGACACCGGCGATCCCGTCGGGTCGACCCTGATGTACATGACGCTGATCTATCGCAACGCCTTCAAGTACTTCCAAATGGGCTACGCGTCGGCCCTCGCGATGTTGCTCTTCGTAACCATTGTGACCGTGACGTTCGTGATCTTTCGCGTCTCGCGCGCCTGGGTGTTCTACGAGGGCGGGCAGCGCAATGCATAGCGCCGGTGAGGGAGGCGGATAATGGCACACGTACCGGCCGCGCGGACCGAGCGTGCTGAGCATCCCGCGCGGCCCGCATCGGCAGGGCAAGCGCGCCGTATCCGGCCGCGCCGCATGCTCGCCGCGTTCGCGCCGCACGTCTTGCTCGCGCTGGTAGCGCTCCTGTTCATGTGGCCGTTCTACTGGATGGCCACCTCGGGCTTCAAGAGCCTGGACGAGATCCTTTCGCCCAACGTGGTGTGGTTCCCGCAGGTGCTGCGCTGGAGCAATTTCGGGGATGTGCTCGACTATCCCGGCTTCCCGTTCCTGCGCTACATGGGCAACAGCCTTTTCTACGCCGGCTCGGTGACCGCCGGTACCGTGCTGTCCTGCTCCTGCGCGGGCTACGGGTTCGCCCGTCTGCGCTTCCCTGGACGCAACATCCTCTTTGCCCTCACCATCGCGACCATGATGATCCCGTCCGTCGTCACCTTCATCCCGACGTACGTCCTATTCAGATACTCCCACCTGCTGGGGACCTATGCGCCGCTGATCCTGCCCAGCTTCTTCGGCAACGCGTTTTTCATCTTCATGCTGCGGCAGTTCTTCATGGGCCTGCCCTGGGAGTTGTCCGAGGCCGCGAAGGTGGACGGCGCGAGCGAGTTCCGCATCTTCTGGCGGATTATGCTGCCGCTGGTGCGGCCGGCGTTAATCGTGGTGGCGGTGTTTAGCTTCGTGTGGACCTGGCAAGAGTTCTTCCAGCCGCTGATCTACTTGTCTGACCCGGATTCGTACCCGCTCTCTCTCGGTCTGTTTGCCTTCCAGGGGCAGCGCACCACGGACTGGCAGCTGCTCATGGCGGCCGGGACGCTGACCACCCTGCCGTTGGTCGTCCTGTTCTTCGCCGCGCAACGCTACTTCTTACAGGGCATCACGATGACCGGACTGAAGGGGTGATCAGGATGCCGCCACATGGGCTGGCGCCCATCGGTCACGGTGGCGTGGGTGTCTTGTTATGAACCTGCGCGAGGCGGCGCCGCGCCGGGACTATCTGTCCGTGGCGCCCGATTGTGAGGAGTTGGGCAGGCGCGCCGCGCACACTATTGCGGAGACCGTGCATCGGCGGTCCGACGCCGTGATTAGCCTCACCACCGGTCACACCATGGCCGGCGTCTACAAGAGGCTGGGGGAGCTGTGCCGCGCGGGAACGCTCGACCTGGGCGCGACGAGGCTGATTTCGTCCGAGGAATACGCCGGGGTGGGGGGCGGTGACCTGATCAGCCTCTTCGGCTGGCTGCGACGGGATCTGCTGGACCCCTGTGGCGTCCCGCCCGCCGCCGTGCTGCGGCTAGCCGGCGACGCGCCCGACGCGACAGCGGAGTGTCGGCGTTTCGACGCGGCGATCGACGGGCTCGGCGGCATCGATCTGGTGGTGCAAAGCATCGGTCCGAACGGGCACTTTGGGTTCAACGAGCCCGGCTCCGCGCGGGACGCTCCCAGCCGCGTGGTTGACCTGGCCGCATCGACGCATCAGAGCAACAGCCACTACTGGCCCGACGGGGCGCGCGTGCCGGAGCGTGGGCTGACCATGGGCGTGCGCGCTACATTGCGGGCAAAGCACGTTTTGCTGCTCGCGTCCGGTGCGCCCAAAGCAGAGGCGCTGGCGCGCGCCGTGGAGGGGCCGATCGGAGAGGATGTGCCCTGCTCGCTGCTGCGCCTGGCGACCCGTTTGACTATCCTGGCCGACGCGGGGGCCATGGAGAGGTTGCGCCGGTAGAGGAGCGACGAGTGGGCGGGTCTTAGATAAAGAGGTCGGCAAGAGGATAGGTGAAGTCCGGTACCACGTCCTCACCGCTCAGCGCATCAGTAACGCCCAGGGGGGTGGGGGTCTCATCGCCGGGACGCCACACATCGACGCGCTGGTAGCGCGGCCAGACGACCCACACCAGACGCGTGCCGAAGGAGAGGTAGGTTTTCGCCTTCACGGCCATTCCTGGCGCATACTGATTCTCGGCCGTGACCTCAATCGCAAGGTCGGGGGCCAGCTGGAGCGCCTTCATATACTCCGGTGATGTGCGCGGCGGCACGCGGTCCGCGCGGACGAAGGCATAATCAGGACCCAGCTCGGTGTCGCGGGGGTGGGCCGGGTCAAGGCGATAGCCGCCCTGTTCCCCCGTCATCTCCCCAAGGCCATGGAGTTTGATATAGGTCCCCAGCACCAAGGCGAGGCGAAAACCGATATTTGAGGCGCCAAAGCCGCTTAGGGACGCGGCAAGACAAAACTGTCCCAAGAGGAGTATGCTGTGTCGGGAAGAAGACCCAGCGGACGGGGCAGCGGATGGAGGAGGGGGCATGGAGTTGACGGCGGAGTTGACGACCTTTTTGAGCG
>JAABUX010005687.1_pt1 | contig 15215 bp, 18 predicted proteins | sample 5561851 | NCBI WGS metagenome assembly JAABUX01 (sample SAMN10711883, study PRJNA513361) | rock metagenome | isolation source: Antarctica rocks | place: Antarctica: Victoria Land, Richard Nunatak red sandstone | collected 2016-01-03 | reverse complement strand
CTCAAAGTGGACGACGTCCCCCGCCTCGATTTCAACCGCCGATGGGAGGCTGTTGTCCCACTTGTAGTGAACCTTCCCCCGCTCGATCGAGTGTTCTCTGCCAGCCATGCCGTCACCCCAACCTGAAACGAAAAGAAGCAGCCGCGAGAAGGCGGCGGATACCTCACCCTAACCTAATAAGGGCCGGCTCCGCTGGCACGCTGAACAGGTCCGTCGAAACAGGGCAGGTCGGAGTCCCGCCACGACTGGCCCGACTCCCTGCTCGTGCCGACGGCGACGTGCCGCCGGCTGAGAACGAGCAGCTCTATTACCCGTCAGTACGACATCGCCACCGTCGAATACAAGCCGTCGTGCTCCACACAGCGCGATTCAACGGTAGGAGCGTCGCCGTCAGCCACGAGCGTCCTCGACCGGCGCCCCCTTACCCACCCGCGGGATGACCCTTTTTTTCCGGGACCGCCTCGCCTTGGATGGCGGCGTAAGCTGCCTCATTTCCAAAGCCTCAATTTGCGAACACAGTCCTCACTCGCATCCCGACTGCCCTTCACCTGTTGCAGAAGCGGCCGCAACGTATCCGTGTCGAAGGGTGCCTAAGTGGACCTGGTGGGCGATCCTTTACTTGTTCCGCCGCAGGCGTCGTCTGTCACCCGGGAAGGCGGCGTTTGTCACCGGCAGTCTGAAGCTGGAATTCATGGAACAGTGCCTAGCCCGGGATTCGCGACATCCGGGGCTTTGATCATGCAGGCACCAGGGTGCCCGAGAGCAGAGCGGTTATGCGGGACCAGGCATCTTCGGCAGCGGCTGGCCGGTAGGTGTCGCGTTCCTGACAGAGGAATCCGTGTGGCGTGTCGGGATAGACGATCATCTCATGTTGGACTCCGGCGCCGTCGAGTTGGCCGGCGATCAGGCCGCGTTGCTCGGTGGTGACCAGATGGTCCTGGTCGCCGACGAGAAAGAGCACGGGTGTGCCTAGGTCTGCGATTCGCGGGGTGAGGGCCAAAGTCGGTTCCGGTTGGCTCAGCGGGATGTCGGTGCCAGTGAGCGCCGCCAGAGGCAGTTGGGTCGCGGCGTAGTAAGCGATGTGGCCACCCGAGCTGAGCCCCAGCATGGCAGTTCGGTTGCTGCCCCCAGGCTGCCCGGCAAGGTGGGCGATCGCCGCCTGCACGTCCTGGCGGACGCCATCCCGGTGGATCCCAGTCAGCAGCTTGAACCCGCGTTCACGACCTTCCGCGTCGGCCGTCAGCTCGACACGATCGCTGAGGCGGTGGTAGAAGTCCGGGGCTAGGGCGCTGTAGCCGAGGCGGGCGAGGCGCTGGGCGATTCCGCGGATGTATCCAGTAACGCCGAACATCTCGAAACCCACCAGCACATTCGGGTGCGGCCCCGGGGCGGCGGGCCGGGCTAGGTAGGCCGCCATCACCGATGTCCCATCCCGGTCGTTGACTGTGAGATCGATCCACTCCGTGGTGATCTCGTGCTTCATCTCTGCTCCTGGGTTTCTGGTCGATCGGTCTTTACGTCGCATGGTCATGCGGATGACCGTGTGGTGCCGTGCGCGGCGAAGCTCTGCCGGTCGCCCGCCCACGCCGACCGCGGCGCCACCGCCTCCAGCCGAGCGAGATCCGCGGCGGAGAGCTGGACATCGGCCGCCCGGGCGTTCTCCTCCAGACGCTGTTGCCGCCGAGTGCCGGGGATGGGCACGATGTCGTCACCTTGGGCCAGGAGCCAAGCGAGCGCGAGCTGCGCGGGTGCGAGGCCCCGTTCTGCGGCCAGCTTCTGCAGCTCCTCCACCAGCGCCAGGTTTCGTTGCAGGCTCTCGCCATGGAAGCGTGGGTCATTGACGCGGAAGTCGTCGGCGCCGAATGCGGGTGAGGTCACGGTGCCGGTCAACATGGCCCGCCCCAGCGGGCTGTAGGGCACCAAGCCGACGCCCAGCCGGTACCACGTCGTCCTCAATTTCACGCCAGAACAGTGACCATTCCGACTCGAGGGCGCTAATTGGATGGATTGTGACCGCCCGCTCGAGCGTCTCGGCGCCGACCTCGGACAGGCCCAGGTATCTGGCCTTGCCCTCGGTGACTAACTCGACCATCGCCCCCACGGTTTCCTCAACCGGAACTTCTGGGTCGACGCGGTGCTGGTAGTACAAGTCGACGTGATCCACATGGAGGCGGGTCAGCGAGGCCTCGAGGTAGCCCCGTACATGCTCGGGCCGGCCGTCAACGCGCACGCCGCTGCCATGGTCGCGAACTATCCCAAACTTCGTGGCTAGGACCACCTCTTGGCGCCGACCCGCGACCGCCCGTCCGATCAGCTCCTCGTTGTGCCCGCTGCCGTAGCTCATGGCGGTGTCCAGAAAGGTGACGCCCAGGTCGATCGCTCGTCGCAGCGTGGCAATTGACTCGGTGTCATCGGCCGGACCATATGCTTGCGACAGGCCCATGCAGCCGAAACCGATGGCGGAGACGGTGAGGCCTTTGGTGCCCAGCATTCTTTTCTTCATGGATTTGACTCTAGGCAATGCTCGTACTGGTATCCATAGCCTGCTATTACTAGTAAAGAGAGTACCTTGCTAGCCGCCGATCGACCCGCCGGACGCCCCAGCGATGGGAACAACCCAATCGGCCGTGCTCAAGAGCTCGCCGATCTGCTGCGTTCGCGCCGGGAGCGGCTGCAGCCCGCTGACGTCGGTCTTCCGACCGGCAGCAGACGCCGAACCCGCGGCCTGCGCCGGGAGGAGGTGGCGGAGCTGGCTGCGATCTCGGCAACCTATTACACGTTCCTGGAGCAGGGCCGCGACGTCCATCCGTCGCCCCAGGTGCTTGACGCGCTGGCCCGGGCCCTCCGACTCAAAGCAGCTGAGCGAGCTCACCTGTACGATCTCGCCCGCGGCAGTCCCGCTCCAGACCGCGGAAGAACGGTCGAGGCGCTTTCTCCCTCAGTCGCCGCGCTCGTCCACCGTCTCGATCCCTACCCGACCTACGTCACAGGTAGATCCTTCGACGTGCTGGCATCCAATCGGGCCGCCCGAGCGCTTTGGACCGACTGGCCCGCGCTGCCGCCCGATGAGCGGAACATGCTGTGGTGGACCTTCACCGACCCGGCGGCGCGGACCACGTTCATCGAATGGGAAGCGGAGGCGTCCGCGCTGCTCGCCCGCTTTCGCGTCGCGGCGGCCCGGCACCCAGAGGAAGCCGAGTTTGCGACGCTGACCCAGCGACTGAAAGCGGCGAGTCCGGAGGTCCGAAGCTGGTGGCCCCGGCATGAGATCGCCGCGCTCAGCTCGGGCATCAAGCGATTGCGCCACCCCATCATTGGAGACTTGGAGCTCCGCCACGTCGTCCTCCAGCTGGCCGACGAACCTGAGCAGAAGCTGGTCACCTTCGCTGGCAGCAACCGGGACCAGGCTCTGATCGGCGAGCTGATCGCTGCCGACAGCAGCTGACCGGCCGCGTTCCTCCGCCATCAGCTGAGCAGACCTTCGATCTTGATCAGGCTGGTAGGCGTTGCCGTCCCAGACGAGCTTGGCTGAGTAGAGTCGCGTCGAGCCCTTGGTCTGCATATGGCTGCCGAGCTGGTCGTACTCGACGCTCATGTCGTAGTGGCCGGTGACCTCAAAGACCTGGTGCTCGCCGTCCCATCCAAAGTGGCGTCGGCCGCCGGATCGCCGTTGACCGTCCAATGGATGTTCTTGAGATTGGTGTAGTCCCGGTCGACGTTCTCACCCGGTCGCTACTGGGTTGCTACAGTGGCGGTGAAGAGAGGCCCCACACGCCTGCGTTTTGAGGGATTCTGTGGTGCCCGCGCACGGACTTGAACCGTGAACCTTGGGATTAAGAGTCCCCTGCTCTGCCAATTGAGCTACGCGGGCTTGGGGGCGCCTCCGGCTTGGGCGTGGCCGCCCTCGATTCTACTTTCTTAACGGGCGGGCTTCCCGACGCCGGCTCGGGCGTCTAGGCTCCGCTGGCATGAGAGCTCGCGTACCGCAGGACGTGGACCTGGAGGACAAGCTGATCTTCGGCCTCTCGCCGGTCAGGTTCGGCTACCTCGTCATCGCCGTCCTGGGCGCGTTCACGGTGTGGGGGCTGCACGTGCTGCCCGGCGCGGTGCGCCTGTTCCTCTGCCTCTTGATTCTGCTGGCTGGGCCCGTGCTGGCCTGGGGTCGGGTGGGCGGGACGCGGAGCGACCGTCTGGCCTGGGATTGCCTGGTCTTCCTGCGGCGCAACCGCCGGCTGGAGTTCGGCCTTCGCAGAGGGAGACAGGCCGCGGACACGGAACCCGCCGCCGCTGATTCGACCTCGGCGGGACAGGATCAGGTCGCTCCAGCAAGACTGGAGGGGCGAACGGGGGTCGGCATTGGGCTGGCTGATGGCTGGCACGCTTCCGGCGGCGCCGCACAGAGCGCGGAAGGGTCGCTGCTGCGGCCCAAGGCTGGGTCGTCCGCAGCTGGGGTCGGGCGCGAGCTGGATCTCAGGGCAATCAACCGCCTGGCCGCCGGTGAGCTGGCAGCATGAGAGAGCGGCTGACCCACCTCAGGGCTGCCGCCGGACGGGTGCCATCGCCGGTGCGATTCGTCCCCCGGCCGGCCCGGCAGCTGGCCGACGCTACTCCGAAAGCGGATCCGATCGCCACCGGAGCGCTTGGCTTCTTGGACGCCACCGAGGAGGATCGGATGCGCTGGGCCAACGGATTCCGGGCCCTGCTGGACGGCCTCGAGAGCGGTCTGCAGGTCATCATGGACTTTAGCCCTGGTGTGCCGGATCCGGCACCGCAGCAGTTGCTGGATGAGGGCGTGCCGCCGCCCGCCGAACGGCGCGCGGCCGATCTCGTCTTCGGCATGTCGCTCCGCCGATCCCCGCGGGCACAGGCGCGCCAGGTGCGGCTCGTCGTCGAGCCGGGCTCGGCTGAGGGGCTTCGCCGGGCGCTTGCCGGGATGGGCGTCACGGTGCATGAGGCGCCTGGAGTAGACCAGTCCGCTCTTGCCATTCATGGACTGGAAACCAGACAGGGAGTAGAGGATGGGAACGGCTGGCATCGCACGTGGTACATCGACCGCTTTCCCGGCTCGGAGCTGGAGCCGGGCTGGCTGCTCCGCCTCATCCCACCGGGTCTGCGCGTCTCGCTGACATGGCATGCCGAGCGCCTCTCGACCAGTTGGGTCGTCCACTACCTGCAAAGGCAGCTCGTGAACATGCGAGCGGCGCGGGCGGAGCGGGTGGAGGGCGGTGGTGATCCGGCGCTGCGGGGCGCTATGCCGGCTGCCGAGCAACTGCAGGAGCAGTTGATTGCCAGCCAGGAGTGCGCCTTCTACGCATCCGTCTACCTGACGGTCACCGTGGCCGCGCGACGGGAATTGGCCGAAGCCAGCCGGAGGGTCCAAACAGCTGCTCGCGCCAGCCTCTGCAGCCTCGTTCCCTGCGACTTCCGGCAGCTTGACGGTCGTCTCTGCACACTCCCGCTGGGACGGGACATCCTGGGGCGCAAGCGGCTGCTGCACAGCTCGTCATTGACCACGCTGTTTCCTTGGTTCGACGCCGACCTGTATGAACCGGATGGGCTGGTGCTTGGCCGCTCTCGTGCGACCGGCCAGCCCGTGATGGTCGACCCCTTCGACGACCGCCGCTACGCCAACGCCAACATCGGCGTGTTCGGTCACTCGGGCGCCGGGAAAACGTACCTGATGTCCGTGCTGCTGATGTCGGCGCTGAGCACAGGTGCGCAGGTCTTCGTGATCGACCCCGAGCACGAGTACGGCAAGCTGGCCCAGATGCTGGGTGGTGTGGACGTGCCACTCGCGCTCGGCTGCCAGCAGTCCCTCAACGTCCTCGAGATGCGGGGTGGCCAGACCGGCGATGAGGCGACGCTGGGACCGGCGGTGGCCGATACCGTGGACCTCTGCGCCACCATCTGCGGCGGCCTGGACGAGGCTGAGCGGGCGATGTTGGAGGAGGCCATCAGGCAAACGTTTGAAAGCGTCCGCGAACCGGTGCTGGCCGACGTGGCGGCACGGCTGGCTTCGAACTCCCGGGCGGGCAGGGTACTGGCGCGCTGGGTCCAGGGCAGCCTCGGCCAGATCTTCAGCCAACCGACGAACATCGACCTGGAAGCGCCGGTGATCGTGTTCGGCATGCGGGAGCTGCGGCAGGAGATGATCGCGCCCGTCCACTATCTGCTGGCCGAGGCGCTCTGGGCTCGGATCAAGAAGCGCGATCGCCGGCGGCTCTTGGTGATCGATGAGCTGGGGCTGCTCTTCGAAGATCCCACGATCCGCCAGTTCGTTGTGGCACTGGCTCGAAGGATCCGGAAGTACAACGGCTCGCTTGTGTTCGCCACGCAGAATCCGGGCGATCTGTTCAGCAGTGAAGCGGGGCGCGTAGTCGCCACCAACCCGGCGCTGATGTTCTTTGGCGCTCAGCGGCCTGCCGAAGCGCAGAAGATCCAGGCGGCCTTCAGCCTGAGCGAGACCCAGCGCTCAGCCCTGGAGACGGGCCGCCGCGGCGAATTCCTGCTGGCGGCCGGTCCCCACCGTTTGCCGCTTGCGGTCCAGGCCCCAGCCTGGCAGGCGACGGCGATGAGAGTGGCCCGAGCAGGGCCGCTCGGCAGCTGAAGTGGGTTGGCAGATCGCCCGCTCGCCACTCCGAGTCACCGACCGAACGGCGACGTTCTCCCGCCCGAAGTCCGCAGGCCTTGTGCGCCCGCGGATACGGTCGGTTCGCTCACCATCGAGAGGCACTCTGCGCGGGACTCATCCGGCTCTGAGCGATCACTTCTGTGCGATCCCGAGAGCGTGGATTCCATTGGGCGGCTTGTCGGAGTACAGGCTCTGCGCCAGATCGGTTACCGCTTCGAGCAGATCCTCAAGCGAAGTGCTCTGGAGGCCGGCGATCGTGGTCTCGGCTAGCCCCTGCCAGACCGACCGCAGCTCTCTCACCACCTCATGGCCGCGCTCAGTCAGCTGGACCAATGTTGCCCGGGCGTCCGCGGACGACGGGTGTCGCGTGATCAGGTCGCCCGCCTCCAGCTTTTGAGCCATCAGCGTGACGCTGGGCGCTTCGCAGCCCAGGCCAGCCGCGAGCTGGACCTGCGTGCGACCACCATGGGCTGCCAGCTCTAGCAAGAGCACTTCCTGGCCGTGGTGCAGGCCGAGTCGGGCCAGAGCAGACCCGGCCAGGCTCCGGTGCTTGATCGCGACCAGGCGGATGGCCCGGTTCAATCTGTCGGCCTCTTCGAAGGTCACGACACAGCCGCCCTTGACGCGTAGATATCATTATGTGCATAATGATTAGGCATATAACTAAGTTTGCCACAAGGAGGCTGCAGATGGAAGCAACGGATCGACCTAGGGGCGCGATCAAGGGAATCGGGAGAGCCGGCAAGGAAGAAATCTTTTGGCGGCGATTACCCGGGTTGGTGCTTCTGGGGGCCTTCGCCGCAGCTGTTGGCAATGCACTCGTTTACCTCGCGGGCTCGGGTCTGGGCACGATCTCGCCCAGTGTGCTCCTGCCCTCACCAATGGGGTCCTCCGCGCTGGGATTGAGCCTGGTTGTGGCGACCTCGGCCTTGGCGCTGCTCGCGGCGGGAATCGTGCTCCTGGGAATCGGCGCCGTTTCCAGAAGGCCGATGACGGTCTTCCGGATCGTCGCAACGGTAGGGCTCCTTCTGTCGCTGGCGATGCCCGCCACCATCCCAGGTCCGCCGCTGGCGATGCGGCTTACGCTGGGTCTGATGCACGTTGTGGCGTGGGCGGTCAGCCTCGTAGTGCTGAGCACTCTGGCTGCCCGGCGAGCGGAGCTGTAGGCGGCCATGCAGGCCGCGCTGGGGGTGCGGATCATGGTCGCGGGGCTGGTTGCATGAGCCGTTTGGAAATCGTGAGCGACTGCAAGTCGGCAGACCCGCACCCACGCCAGCAAACACCGCCGCGTCAGCCACGCGACTCAGCATCGTGCTTGGGGTCACCAGCCTTATCCGGAGCCGCACTGTGCGACCCGCACTGTGGCGCGTAACGCCAGATGAGCGCGTTCACTGCTGGTCAGCTCGCATACCTTCAGGGCGAACGCCGGCTGGGGCGGATCGCGACTGTGAGCTCAGACGGCACTCCGCACGTGGTTCCGGTCGGCTGGACATTCAACTCTGATCGCGACACCATCGACGTGGGCGGGCACAACTTCGCTGCGACCAAGAAGTACCGAGATGTCAGCCAGACGGGACGAGCAGCCATCGTGATCGACGACGTTATCCCGCCATGGCAGCCGCGCGGCGTCGAAGTGCGAGGCCGCGCCGTGGCCGTGGCCGGCGCACAGCCACTCATCCGCATCCACCTTGATCACATTGTTTCCTGGGGCATCGAACTCTAGGTAACGGGCCGCGCGTCCACACAGGTTGACCCGCGAGCAGGGCGGCCACGTGGAGTGACGGTCGGGCGGCGGGTAGCATTTTGGCCATGCCCAGGGTTGTCCATCACCGGTTTCTCCGGCTGGCGACCGACTTGGAGGAGCCCGTTCTGACGAGCTTTCGGGCCGTGGCGGCGCAGCGCCCGTGGCGGGGCGAGTCACCCTGGCTGGCCAGCGATCGCTCGACCGGGCTCTTCGAGATGGAGTTCCTGCGCCACGTTCGTCAAGCCGAGGGTGACGACGTTTCCGCGGCAGGTTTTCTCAAGTCGGGCGGGGACGAGACGGACGTGCTGGTCTTCATGCTCTTCCTGCGCGATCTGAGCGCCGGCCTCGGCTTGAGGGTGACCGTGCGGGACGAGGACAATCCATTCACCAAGCTCAGATTCCTGGAGTTCCGGCACGGCCTTCTACCCTCGGGCGACCAGCTCGAGGACCTGCTGGCCAGGCGGCCGGTCATCAAGCGGGTGGATGGGCAGGCGATCCACTTCTACCCTCCGGCCCACCGCCAGGGCGCGATCCAGGCTTCGCGGCCGGAGCAGTGGGGCTACGCGCTCTGCGGGCTAAGAGCCTATGCCCCCACGCTGCTGGAAGCGGAGCAGGAAGCTCTGAAGATCCTGCGGGCGCTGGGCCACCTTGGCCGCTGAGGCCGATCAGGAGGCGGGCCGGCTCCAGGCGGCGGACGGCACTTCCCTGTTCTGGCGAGCCTGGACGGTCGCCGAGCCCCGTGCCGTAGTCGCGGTGGCGCACGGCCTGGGCGAGCATTCGGGCCGTTACTCAAGCATCGGGCGAGCGCTCAGCCGTCGTGGCATCTCGAGCTATGCCGTCGACTTACGCGGCATGGGTCAGAGCGGCGGCAGGCGAGGCCACGTCAAGGCGTGGTCGGACTGGATCGGTGACTTCGCCAACTTCATCGCCCTGGTCAGGAAACGTGCGGGCGGCTGCGAAGTGGTGCCTCTGGGTCACTCATTCGGTGGCGTGGTGGTGGCGAGCGCCATGCTTCGAGGAGCCATCGAGGCCGAGCGCTTCATCCTCTCCAACCCAGCCTTCCGGCCCAAGGCCACGGTCCCGGCCTGGAAGCTCCAGGTTGGCGCAGTTGCCAGCCGGCTCCTGCCGCGCCTGACGATGTCGAACGAGCTTGACCCCGCCCACATCTCCCGCGATCCGGAACAGGTCCGGCTCTATTCCGACGATCCGTTGACACATGACCGGATCTCGGCCCGGCTCTACACGGAATGGCGCGCCGCCTGCGCCGACACGACGGCGCGCGCCGGTGACGTGAAACAACCGTTCCTGCTCATCATCTCCGGCGACGACCGCCTGATCGACGCGAACGGTGCCGAAGCGTTCAATGCGAACGCAAACTGCGGCCAGGTGGTGCGGCGCTATCCGGGGCGGTTCCACGAGCCGTTCAACGATTATGGTTCGGAGGAGGTCTTCGCGGACCTGGTGGCCTGGCTCAACACCCCGGTATCCGCGCGTTCCGAATGAGAACGGTCAGCGGTGTCTCCATGACGGAACTGCAAGTTCGAAGAAACCAGCGCCCGGTTAGGCACCCCACCTACCAAACCCCCCACCCAGGGGGATGTAAAGAGATCGTATTCGCCCGCCGTCGGCGCACGCAACAGTGGTTGTGAAGACCGTCGGCCGTGCTGTCGAGCAAGTGGCCAAACGCACGTGAGAGCCATCCTCCAGCGCGTGGCCCGGGCCTCCGTTGAATGGGCTGAAGCTGATGGGTCGGCGCGGAGCAACGAGATCGGCCGCGGGCTTCTGGTACTCGCCGCCGCCGGCGCCGACGACTCGTCGGCGACGGTCGAGCGCATGGCCGCCAAGGTGGCCCAACTGCGCATCTTCCCGGACTCCCAGGGGCGCACGAACTTGAGCCTCGACGACATCCACGGCGAAGCGCTGGTCGTTTCCCAGTTCACCCTGTACGCCGACGTGTCCCGCGGCCGCAGGCCGAGCTTTCTGGGCGCCGGCGATCGGGCGCAGGCCGCGGCTTTCCTGGAGCACTTCGTCCGCCAGCTGAGCGGTCGGGGGATCCCCACCCGGACCGGTAGCTTTGGCGCCACCATGATGGTCAGCCTGGACAACGACGGGCCCTTCACGGTTGCCCTCAGCAACGATGCATGGCAGACGCGCATCCATGCCTGAGCCGCGGCTTGACCAGCGTTCCGGAACCAACGTCGCAGCTACAGACAACACCAGTTTCCTTCGCGCGCAAGCGGAGCTCATCGCTGAGGCCGCCGATCGCATCCGGCCGCACATCCGGCGCACGCCGGCGCTCAGCACGGACCTGGACGACTTCCTCCGGCTCAAGCCCGAGTGCTTCCAGGTCACCGGCTCCTTCAAGGTGCGTGGCGCTTTCAACGCGGTCTTGAAACTGCACGCCGAGCAGCCAGGAACAAAGGGCGTGATCGCCGTCAGCTCCGGCAACCACGCGCAAGCTCTGGCTCTGGCCGCCCGCACGGTCGGCCTGCCGGCGGTCATCCTGATCCCAGAGGACGCCAATCCGGACAAGGTCGCCGCCACCCGGTCGTTCGGGGCGGAGGTGATCCAGCACGGCATCACCTTTGCCAATCGGGAGCGGAAGCTAGGGGAGGCGATCGCAGAACGCGGTCTGACGCTGATCCATCCCTTCGACGACTGGAACATCGTGCAGGGCCAAGCTACCGCTGCCCTGGAGCTGCTCGAAGACGAGCCGGAACTGGAGGTCGTGGCCGCCCCGATCGGCGGGGGCGGCCTGCTCAGCGGCACTGCACTCTCGGCCAAGATCCACCGCCGGGATCTAAAGGTGATCGGAGTGGAGCCCGAGGCAGCGGACGATGCGGCACGAAGCTTCCGCGCTGGCTCCATCCAAGCGCTGGCGGAGTCCCCCACCACGCTCGCGGACGGCGTGCGCACGACCGCCATCGGCTCCATCACCTACGAGATCGCGATAAGACGCCGGCTGGTCGACGATATCGTGACAGTCAGCGAGGCCGAGATCGGCGAGGCGACCCGCACCGCCTGGTTCAAGCTCAAACTGGCCCTCGAGCCCACCGGTGCGCTGCCTCTGGCGGCCTACCTTGCCGGCAAGCTGCCTGCGGCAAACAGGCGAGTCGGCCTGATTCTGTCCGGCGGGAACTTCAATTCAGCGGTCATTGCCGGCGTCCTATCCGCGACGGGACAGTAGAGGTGCGGCCGAAAAGCCCGTCCGGATCTTGGGCGCGCCCATGCGGGCCATCTCCGGCGTCGCCTCCTGCGCTCCTCGCTGCGCGTATCCGAATACGCTCACTGCGGTGCTCGTCGGCTTCTTGGATCTGACCCACCTGGCCCCCCAATCTCTCGGCCGGGTTCTCGGCCGCACCTCTAGGAAACGGCAGGCGCTTCGGCCGGGCCCCTAAACTGCTTGCCGACTCATGATGCCGGTCAAGGAAGTGATGACGAGGGAGGTGCTCACCTTCGAGGAGAGCACTCCAGTCTCCGAGGCCGCGGAGATGCTGGCGGAGCGGCGCCTGACCGGCGGCCCGGTTCTGAATCAGGCTGGCTACGTGGTTGGCGTGGTCTCCGAGGTCGACGTGATCGCCAAGAGGGGCAGCACGGTCGCCGACATCATGACCAAGCACGTCATCTCGATCAGCGAGGAGACGGGCATTGACCAGGCCGCCCAGCTCTTCGCCAGCGAGCGGATCCGCCGCCTGCCCGTCTTGAAGGAGGGGCGTCTGGTCGGTTTGGTCAGCCGCTCTGACATTCTTGGCTTCTTCACCGCTCAGGTCTGGACCTGCAATTCCTGCGCCCACGCCGAGCACGGTCTGCAGCCGCCGGAGCGCTGCGCCCGCTGCGGCGGCACCGAATTCAGACACGACGCGGCTGACCAGCGTCACTGACCCGGCGTGGCATGAGCGTGCGCCTCAGCGGCAAGATCGCCGGCTTCCAGGACTCGGTCATCCGCAATATGACCATGCGGAACCTGCGGTTGCACGGGCCCGAGCGAGCAGTGAACTTTGCCCAGGGCTTTCCTGACTTCGAGCCACCGCCGGAGATAGTCGCCGCCGCCCAGGCGGCGCTCGCACGAGGCGGTGACTACCACCAGTACGCCACCACGTGGGGCGCCCCGACCCTCCGCAAGGCAATTGCCGCCGCCCAGTCCCGGGCCTGGGGCAGGCCGGTCGACGCCGAGACGGAGATCACCGTTGTCTGCGGGGCCACCGAGGCGATGCTGGCGGCCCTGTTCACCACTGTCGAGCCCGGCGACGAGGTGATCGTGTTCGAGCCGTTCTACGAGTGCTATATCCCCGATTCGCTCCTGGTCGGCGCCCGGCCGCGCTGCGTGCCCCTGCGGCCGCCGCACTGGAGGTTCGACCCCGAGGCAGTGCGGTCCGCCTTCACCGCCCGGACCAAGGCCGTCATCCTCAACACGCCGCACAACCCGACCGGCAAGGTCTTCAGCAGGGCTGAACTGCAATTCATCGCCGAGCTCTGCCAGGAGCACGGCGTGATCGCCATCACGGACGAGATCTACGAGCACCTGGTCTACGATGGCGAACACGTTAGCCTGGCCACCCTGCCCGGCATGGCAGAGCGCACGATCACCATCAGCGGGGCGAGCAAGACGTACTCCGTGACCGGCTGGCGGATCGGCTGGCTCATCGCCCCGTCCGAGCTCACCGCCGGCATCCGCAAGGTGCACGACTACCTGACGGTGGGCACGGCCCATCCGTTGCAGATCGCGGTGGCGGAAGGCCTGCGCTTCCCCGGCGACTTCTACGATCGCTATCTGAGGGAGTACCGCGAGCGCCGCGACCTGCTGGTGGCCGGCTTACGGGACCACGGTTTTGATGCGGCAGCGCCCGCCGGCGCCTATTACGTGATGGCCGGGTTCGCCGGTCTGAGCCACCTCGATGACGTGGCGTTTGCCGAGCAACTGATCGAGGCTGCCGGTGTCGCCACGGTGCCGGCCTCCAGCTTCTACGCTCACCCTGAGTTGGGCCGCAAGCACATTCGCTTCAGCTTTCCGAAGCGCCTGGAGACGATCGAGAGAGGCCTGGAGGCCCTCGGCCGCATCGCCTGAAGCGGCCTTGTCCCCGGCTGCCCAGCGCCGGCGCCAGAGCGGCCGTCTTCACAGCCGGCGTTGGCGGCGGCGGTTTGTACGCCTACGGTGGCCGCATGAGAGAGATGCGGCTCCGCAAACCACCGTTCGTCGTACTACTGGCCCTGGAGCTGGCCGTCGTGGCCGGACTCGGCTACGTTGCCGTTCATGTCTGGCAGCAGCGGGGCCCATCCTCTGCCCCAAAGCTGAGTCAGCCGCTGGGCCCGCCGGCCGGGCCGGAGGCTGAGCGGCCGCCGGCGGCTGCTCCGAATCCCGTGGCGTCCGCTCGTCCGCCGGCGCCCCCCACCGGCAAGCCGCGCCAACCCAGGTCCGGCCAGCCGCCGGCTCCGGATCCCGCCATCGGCAAGCAGCAGGCCGCCCGCTTGAATCAAGCAGAGGCGCGCTGGGAGGCCAGCGAGTGGACGATCCTCTCGCAGCTCACCCGTGCCGCCGAGGAGTACCTGCGCAAGGTGGTGCTGCCCATCGTGATCGCTGCCGAGCGGCGCTGAACCGCTGTCATGAGGAGGACGGGCCTTGGACGGAGCCTCTGGACCACACGCTTACGCCGGCGGGCGAGTGGGACGCTGACTTCACGAAGACCAACCGGCTCTGGCCCAGCGTCGCGTCAGACATGGTGGCGGGGCTTGGGTAAAGGGAAGGCCTACTGCGTACTTCATCTTTGCTACGGAGCGGCGGTAGACTGCCGGTCCGCTTCGGCAGAGAGCTCGTCCGCCGGCAGGCGGGCTGCCCTCAGCCAGAGGGCGACGACCACGGCGGCCAGCACGCACACCGCCGCAGCGATGAGGAACAGCTCGCGGTACTCCTGAAGCAGCGCCCCTTTCGTGCACTCCTCCAGCCCCGTGACCTGCTGCTCCAGGCTGGTCCCACCCGGGGCGCCGCAAGCGCGAGCGTCGAAGATGTGCTGGAAGCGAGCCAGGCCATAGGCCGTCAGAGCTGCTAGCCCCAAAACCATGCCCAGCGTGCGGGCCAGGACGACCAGGCTGCCACCGAGACCGCGCTGGCGGGGTCCGGCCGCTTCTATCGCGGCGGCCGAAAGGGGGGCGATGACGAGTCCGAAGCCGCCCCCGGCCAGGCCCAGCTCCAGCTCGGCCCGGAGGGGGGAAACCGTCAGCTCCTGCGCGCTCCAGGTAGACATCAGCGCGTACGCCACCGCGGCCAGGCAGAGCCCTGTCACTGCCGTGAGCCGTCGGCCCAGCCGGCCGGCCAGCCAGCCGCCGGCCAGCGCACCGACGGGTAGACCAAGTAGGAAGCGGGTCAGAAGGAGTCCGGCGCTCGCTGTGGTCAGGCCATAGACACTCCGGCCCAGCAGCGGCACTTCCACCAGGGCGATGATCAGCGCCGCGCCGCCCAGAAGATTGGCGACCAGCGACGCCCAGAGCGCCGGGCTGTGAACCATCTTTCGGCTGATCAGCGGCTGGGCCCGCCGCCGCTGCCACCAGACAAACGCGGCCGCGGCTGCCGCGGCAGCCAGGCCAAGCGGGACCGCGGCCGAGTTGAGCGGATGGCGCGAGGGGTCGTCCGGGTAGAGCGCCAGTACGGCCAGTGCGAGCGCGAGACCGAACATACCGGCGCCCGCCCAGTCGATGCCGCTGGGATGGCCCGGCCCGGTCGGCGGGTCATGTCTCCGAACGGTCAGAAACAGGCCCACCAGCAGCACGGCGGCAAGCGGCAGGTTGAGCCAGAAAACTCCCTGCCAGCCTCCCAGCCACGCGGCCAGCGCAGCGCCCCAAACCGGT
>JAABUX010005686.1_pt1 | contig 15217 bp, 14 predicted proteins | sample 5561851 | NCBI WGS metagenome assembly JAABUX01 (sample SAMN10711883, study PRJNA513361) | rock metagenome | isolation source: Antarctica rocks | place: Antarctica: Victoria Land, Richard Nunatak red sandstone | collected 2016-01-03 | reverse complement strand
TCGTCGGGCCCTCGGTTTCCCATACTCTGCCGAACCCCGCCGGTACGATTTTGATGTCACCCGGGACTTGGAGGCGATGCAGCTCTAATCCGTCGCACCGAGAGTTGACGAGAAGCGGCGCGCCGACGTGCATACTGACGCTATGGTCGGTGAAGCGATCCTCTGAAAAGCCCCCAGACGCATCATAAATCGTCGCGCAGAACCCAGTCCAGAAACGATCCTGGCTCGTTTTTCGCACGGAGAATTGCATCTTCGTATCGTTGCGCCTAACCCAGTTGCGTTCTTCCATATTATTCTAGCCGGTTTTGAGACGCTGCCGGTTCCTCAACCGCGCTCTGATACCGTACTGAGAAAGGCTCGCGCGCTCGATGCATCAGCGTCGACAGCCCGTTCTGTACGAAGCCGTTAATTTCACGTGCGTGGGCACGAATGACGTCGACCATCACGGGCCCTCGGAGTCTCCGTGACCGCGACCCCTTTCGGCAGCATCGTCAGCTTGCGCTGGTAACGCGTGCTGTTCGCAAACATTGCCGGGACGCTGAGGCTCATCGGATAAGGGAACGGGCGATCGATCGAGGCGCGCTTACATTTCCGCGACATGCTCTTGAAGCGACGAGGCCGTGTGAGCATCGTCAGATTCCGAAACAGCATGAACTCCACCGGGGACCTCGGTAACCATACGACGCACCTGTCCATGCCGCTGAAAGAGCTCCACGCCGGTGCGCTTCGGTCCCGCCATATTGAGGGAGACGTCATGTCTCGAAGCATCATGTCACCCATCAAAGAATCTGCGGCCACTGCGTTGCTCGAACGCCAGCGCAAGGTCAGAACACCAAACGCGGCGCTGGGGGCGCCTGCGAGCACTTAAGCATAGACTGACGGCGCATGGCACTCTGCTTTCGACGAAATCGGCGACGTATGGAGGTGTTTCGTATACTGATCGAACTCGACGAGTCACCGCAAGCCGAAGATCACAGGCTCGGTGCTTTGACGTATTGGTAGAAGAAGCCCGCGATGCGGGTGAACTGATCGCTTGCGACGATGAGTCCCGTCGCGACGAGGACGGCCCCCGACGTGGCCTCGATCACCGGCAAAAAGTGCTTGATGCGAACGAGCGCGCCAAGGAATCCGCTGATAAATGCGGCGGCGATCAGCAGTGGAATCGCCAACCCCATCGAGTACACGAACAGCAGGAAGGTCGCTTGCGGTAGCTTCTCCTGTGCGGCAAGTAAAATGATCGCCGAGAGAATCGGGCCGATGCACGGCGACCATCCTGCCGCAAACCCCAGCCCCACGACGAAGGACAGCCACAGCGACTGCTTACGCGGCACTGCATGCACGCGCGTGTCGCGTGCGAGCAGTCGCAGTTTGAGAACCCCCATCATCTGCAGGCCGAGCACAATGATGATGACGCCGCCGAGTATCTCGATCGTGCGCTTATTGTTCGTAAAGACGGCGCCGATGGCGCTCGCCGATAAGCCAATCGCGACGAAGACGACGGTGAACCCGAGGATGAAGGCTACGGCGTGCGAGAGAACCCGCGCGCGCGCTCGGCCGCCAGCTTCGGCCTTGAGGTCTTCCAGGCTCGTGCCGGTAAGAAAACAGAGGTATGAAGGCACGAGCGGCAAGACGCAAGGTGAAACGAAGGATACGAGACCGGCCAGAAACGCCGTCGCGACGTTGAGCTGCATCTAAGCGTCCTTACGTGGTCGCCTCACACGATTCGAACGCGAAGCTGTAAACGCCCAAGCCGGCCAGTTTGGGTGTCAGACGCAGATCGTGAAAGCCCATCTTTGCGTTCATGGCGAGCTCGTAGGCGCGCGATGCGCTCACCGTGACGTAAGACGTCCCGTCGGCATCGTAATGGATGTCACTGCCCGCATCACGTTTCGCGATGGGCGCGCCGTCTTGGGTCACGTCGACTCGCACCGCCTTACCGTTTGGCGAAGCGAGAACGCCCACGACTTGAATTGCGTGATAGCGCATGTCCAGGTATCCAGAGCCGCCCGCAAAGACCTCGCCCTGGTCGGGCATGCGCCATATGCCTTGGAGGTAGATACCGCCGTCGGCGTGTTTCGCAGCGGTGTCGGTGTACGTCGAATCGCGTTTGCGATCGTCGGACGCGCCGGCATTTGCGATCTTCGTGCGGTCGAGAATTACCTCCGGTGTGTGCAAATAACACACCGCTCCCGGCTTCGTATAGTTATCCTGTGGCAGCAGGGCCATGACCGGCGGAAACACCAGTTTCGAATTTTGGGCTTTCAGCAGGGACTGGATCTTACTCTCAGTTTCTTGGTATTTACCTTCGCCGCTGAAGGTTTCGACGAGGCGCCCCTCTTGATCGAAGAGATACTCAGTAGGCCAAGCATCAGTACCAAAGCGACGCCAAATCTCAGAATTTGAATCGAGTACTACGGGCCAGCCAATACCCAAGCGGCGCGTCGCGGCTGCTACGTTCTGCTCTTCGCCCGAGAAATTGAATTCGGGCGTATGCACGCCCACGATCACCAAACCGTCGTCGTGGTAGCGTTTGTACCACGTGCGCAAGTACGGTAGCGTGCGCAGGCAGTTGATGCAGGTGTACTCCCAAAAGTCGACCAGGACGACCTTCCCTTGCAGATCGCGAGAGGCGAGCGGATTGCTATTGAGCCAGCCCGTCCCGTCGGTTAAGGCAGGAATGCCGAAGCTTCCGGGGCTGAGCGCGAGGGTCAACGTAAGCAGTCCGGTCGCGAACAGCCGAATACCGATCCCAAGCCGCATGGTCGTCGATGCTCCTCTCACCTGAAAGCGCGCCGCAGGTCGGTCATCCGGTCAGTTTGCCAGAAAGGCGCCTTCCGAGTATAGCAGCATCGCCGCGAGCCGTCGCTCACGTTCGGACGCTCTAACCGCACAATCAGACGACGCCCGGCACGCGGAATCGTCGCGCACGTGGCGGCGCTTCCAAGAGTTGCATCGGTCCTCCACGGCGGGCGGCTGGTGTTAGGCGGTTCCTAGATATTCATGCGCTCTTCGAGCCCTCATGCAGTTCTTTGCATGATTTTACGATATCAACTAACATCAAGCCGTTCACATTCTTTGAGGACTTATCTCGACCGACTGCGGTAGGCTGGGGTAGTGCAGCGAGCAGATTTTATAGGCGCCTTCTCAGCGATCATCACCGCGGTTCCGATGCATCGCGCCCAAGCGCCGCACGGGAAATACGTGGCCGGCATCGTGATCCCGGACTCACCTTTAGCAAGAGAAGCGACCGAGGTTGCGATCGCATCCCTCCCTACGGAGATATACTACCACTCTCTACGCACTTACGCGTTCGCTAGTTTGATCGCCAGGGCTAAGGGCGTCGACCACGACGCCGAGGCCGTACGTCGCCTCGATTCTGCACGACACCGGCTTGAGCTCCGAGCACATGAGCAAGGACTACCGTTTCGAAGTCGACGGCGCAAATCTCGCGCGACGCATCTTGAGAAAACATAAAGTGACGGGCCTTCGCGCAGACTTGGTTTGGGATGCGATTACCCTTCATGACTCCGACCTGGCGGCTTGGAAGCAACCATCTCATGCGCCACGATGATGTCATGGCCGTCTTGAAAGCCGCACCGCGAAAGCGGTTCATTCCGGTATTTCTCGATGCGGTCGCAGTGATCGCTCGGAAGAAGCCGCTAGCTACAGGAGACTGTTTCGTCACGGACGTTGGATACCGTATGGTTCGTGGATTCCATCTGGAGAATTTCTGTGACCTCGTAAAACGAAACCCCTTCGTCGCATACGGGGCCGCCGGTGAGTCCTGAAGTCGACGATGGCAATGATTATGGAACGCGGGCTCGTTTAGGCGCGACGATATGAAGATGCGGCGCTCAGTGGCAGAACAAGCCGGCATCGCTCCTGCACTGGGTTTCGCGATGTGTCTTCTCTCGCGCGAGCGCCTTCCGCTCAGCGACGCTCGGCGATCGGGGTTTGCGGACCAAAGCCACATGGCCCATTGCATGCGCCGCATCGCCAGTGTGACGCCCAATGGCGCGTGAATGCGCAACAAAAAACCGCGCGAGCTAGGGACTCGACACCGCCCAAATCTGCAGCGTTCGACCTTCGGCCGATCCGCGCGTCGTCAGCTGCGGGCAAGGCCCGAGGGCTTCCTAGCGGGTAAACTCCCGCCTAGCTCCTGCGGCTGCGCGAAGTGGTGCCCGGTAACAAAGAAATGTGGGCTGCGGCCTCACCGCAGTCCACGTTTCTTTTTCCATCGCCTCGCCGTTAACCGCGAAACGCGGCTACGGAATTATGGGGAGTTGCCTGTAGTGGCGTTCGAGGTGGTGATGTCGTCCTGTCCGCCCGCTCCCGCGATTGCTGGAGCGGCCACGCCCTGGGACGCCGGGAACGCGGAGGACTGGAGCGGGTAGTCGATGGCGAAGCCGTACACGAGGTACGCGTCACCAACTGTAGAGGCACCATTCCCGGCCGTGTTCTCCGCCGCGGTGCACAGCGTATGAGGTAGCGCCGTGCCGGGAGGCGCCCCTCCCAAGTTATCGGGTACGGCTACCGCCGCCGTACCCGGCGTGACCTTGAAGGTGTAGTAGTACGGCCCCTTGCCGGACTTCTGACACGTAAAACCCGTGTTGGGAGCACCGCCGGACCCGGGGACGCCGATGTCCACGAGCTCCAGATACTCCTCCGTGGCCGTGCCACCAGTGGCGAAGTTCGTTGTGATCGTTCCGCCCCCAATGCCGTCCGAAACGAAGGTCGGTGCCGTCGCCCACGCAGGCAAGAACGTCAGCGCGATCGTTGACGAGGCGGTCTTCGTTGCAAAGCTCGTCACGCCCGTCGTCGTGCTGGTAGCCGTCGGGACCGTTACGTTGAGTCCGTAGTTGCCGGCTGCCGGCGTCGCTTGGAACGTCGCAACTCCGAGCGCGAACCCCGCCACGTTTTGTCCCCCCGCTTGAGCGAATTGACTGTAGGAACCGTCTTGCGTGGACGTGTGACCCGGCGGCACGAAGGCGGGAGGGCCACCGATGTATTGGAGTTGGCTCGGAATCGGAGCGGTGTTCGCCGAGAGCGCCGCGTTCGTGGCCACGTAGAACGGCATCGGCGCGGGGGTGAGGTAGTTCGTGCCGTTTGGTTTCGCTGGAAGGGTCGGAAAGAACCCGTACGATGAGGCGAGGAAGTAAAAGGCGTCACCCGTCACGGGGTTGACGATGCCGCCGGCTGGATCGAAGGTGGTCGCCGGGGGCGTCGTCGTTAGCGAGGTGGGAACGGAGCCGCTAATGTGGTTCGTGCCGCCGTCACCGCCGGCGTCCTTCGTACTGGGCACGACGAAGCCGGCGGGGCCGGTAATGGTTGGCGAGTTGACGAGGATGCTCGCGCCGATGTGAGGCCCGGCGTTCTGCCGGTACGTCACGAGGGCATTGAGGCCGGGCCGCCCCACGATCTCCGCCGTGCCGGCTTCAAACTGCAAGGTCGCCTGCGTGATGGGATTGACGGTCTCGTTCTGGGCCGGCTGGAGGCTCTGCTGAATAGACGACCCCGAGCAGCCCGCAAACAAGACCGCAGTGAGCGCAAGTCCGAGACTTGCGTTGAGTTTCTTCAATATGTGCACCTTACAGAGCGAGCTGGTAGTAGAGCCGGAAGTTCGTCGGCACACCGACCGCATTGATGTTGTACGGCGTGTACGGAGACGAGTACGACTGGACGAGAGCGGTCGACCCGGGGTACACGACGGACGTAATGTCCTGTCCCGTAAGCGGGCCGGCGACGCCGCTGGTCACCGGTTGGTAGTACGGATTGAGCGACGGTACCGCGTAGTACTCGTTGTTGAACAAGTCCAGGACTTGCACGCCGAACGTCGAGCGGCTTCGCGGCGGCGAGTACTCGATGGTCAGATCGCCGGTCACTTGTGGCCGGCTCAGAAGACTACCGAGGCTGTCCGCTGATCCGCGCGTCGCCGCGATGTTCGGCTTGAAGACGCTTCCCGGATTGACCGGGTCGACGTATTGGGGCGCGAACTGCGGGGTGTATTGTTCGGTCAAGTTCGTGTTCGGCACGTTGATGGCGGTTGGGGTGCCGGGGGTGAAATCGTAGAACTGCGGCGTGGTCAGGCCTTCGTTGTACGGGAAACCGGCGTTGACCGAAAGGACCGGGTTGATGCGGAAGCCCGACTTCGTTTTGTACGAGAGTCCGACGCGTCCCGTGAATGGGCTCACGAAACCCGCCCGGTATAGATTGCCCGTGGCAAAAGCAGACGCGTTGAGGAACGGTTCGAAGTCCTGCCCGAAGTTCGCCGACACCGCCGGCGTGTTGATGAACTCGTTCAGGTACGAGGCCGTCACGAATCCGGAAAGGCCGATCGGACGATCAGGCAACGTGTATTGGAGGTTGAGTCCGGTCGCGAAGACCTTGCCGAAGGGCTCGGAGCTGAGCGACTCGTCCCCGTCGCAGGATTGTAGATCAGCGGCGCAGTCGTCAACTGCACGTCGTAGCCGCGACGGTAGAACGGCTCAATCTTGAGACCGGAACCGTTGCGGAACCCGTGCGAGTAGCTGAAGTCGAAGTTCTGGAAGACCGCCGGCTGAATTGCCGTGACTTCGGGATAGTACGCGTCGCCGGCATTGTAGAGCAGCTGTGCGAAATTCGCGCACGGCTTGCCGAGTTGTAGGTTCCCGCCAGCAGCGACTGTGCCGTTGTAAGACGGCGCGGTTGACGAATTCGCGCCCTTCGGGTACGGAATCGTCGGGAAGCAGGTCGACGGTGTGGCGATTGGGTTGCTGAAAACGCTGGCCCCCCCGAAGAACGGTGTCGCCCGTCCGCCGCACGCATTACCGGGCGCCGCGGTCGCGCAGACCGGGATATTCGCAAACTTTTGGAAATCCGTCCCGAAGTACTCTGGACTCGCTTCTTCACCGCCGCCGGGAAGGTTGATCGACTCGCCGTAGCTGGCCGAAACCGAGTCGTTTGGCGTGATGCGGAAATTGATCGCCGCGCGTGGCTCGAGGAAGTGCGGCTTGTCGACGAACCCGTAGTTGTTGACGAAGTACGTTGAGGGCGAACCCGGAACGGGCTGGACGTTCTCGTCTTGGTTGTAGAGATTGGGTCCGAACCCTTGGTTGAGGATATCGTATCGAGCGCCGAGGTCGAGCCTCAGGCGCGAGTTGACCTGAATCTGGTCACGCAGCCCGATGCCGTACTGGTGCTGGATCTCGTAAGAATTCAGATTCAGGTTCGGTACCGGCGGCGTGCCGCCTTGGGTGTAGAAGTACTGCTGCAAGTAGCATGCCGTCGAGTTGTCGGCCACCGAGATCGGGCACGGATTGCTGGGACCGACCGGAGCATTCGGGTTCGGCGGCTTCAGGAACAACGCAACGTTGGGCCCGAGAACGCGGAAGCCGAGGTCCGGCGAGACCGTTCCGAAGTTCGGTCGGTTGAACTCGAAACTTCCCGACAGCGTCAGCAGGTTGTGCGAGTCGGCCTGCTTCGTCAACTCGAAGTTGCTGCCGATGCGCGAACCGCCTGCCGTCTGGTCGGTCAGCGGCGCGAAAGAGCCAGGGCCAAACAGTGACGGAGCCGAGAAGCTTACGCCGTTGAGCACATGCGAGACGAAGTACCGCAGTTGCAAATCGGTGGTCGCGTTGAACGCATTATCGTACTCGAACTTGAGCAACGTCGAGTTGTCCGGTGTGAGAACCTGATTGGCGGCGTTTCCCGTCAAATTGCGACCTTGACCGGGATCCGTCTGGATAATGCTCTGAATTTGCGAGGCGGTCAAAGCTGGGAACATCGGTGCGAAGGCGCCGAAGAAGCTCGACGTCAGTCCGTCGATGCTGATCGCGTCGTTTGCATAGTTGCCGTAGCCTTGGAAAAGCCCCCCGGGGTTGCCGTAGAGGGTGTCGTAGTGGTTGAAGTACAGGGCCTGTAACGACTGCGCGTTGTTCTTTCCGAACTTGTACACGAAGTTGTTCACGAAGTCTTGGCTCTGCTCGTAGCTGCCCGTCTGGTAGAGACTCGCACCACCGTTGACGGGGCTGCCGGTCTGTGCCGCGGGTGCGCCGAAGGGGCCGAACTGAAAGGCCTGATTGAGCCCGAAGAACGAAACGAAATCGGAGAACCGGCTGTTCGGCGTGGCGATGCCGTACTGCAAGTTCAGCTGGTGGGAGAAGGGCCGAGACAGCGCCTCGAGGTCGACCAAACCGCTGGCGGGATAGGTACCGCGCTTGGCGACGAGGTTGACGACGCCCGCACCCGAGTTGCCCTGCGACGGGTCGCCCGCGCCAGGAACGACCTGCACGGTCGAAATGCCGTTGAAGAACGCGTTGTTCGCGCTACGCGTGAAGCCGGGGTCGGTGAAGTCCACGCCGTCGAACTGGTAGTGAATCTGGTCGGTGTTGGAGCCTTCCAGAATCAGACCCCCGCCGCCCATCATCATCGAAGCGTTCGAGTTCTTGTCCAGCTGGAAGCCCGGGACGGCAAGAAGGGCTGCGTTCTCATTGGAGTTCGCCGCCTTCCCTTGGGTCGCCAGCAGCGTCTGGCCGGAGACCGTGAACTGCGGAATGGTAATGTTGGGCTGGAAGGCGTTCGCGAGCGAACGCGACGTTACCCGAGCGATCGTGCGTAGTCCCGTCGGCGTCAAGGCCAGCACTCCGAGCGGCGTCGTGATGCCGCCGGTCACGGTGATGCCCGGCTGCCCGAATGGTTGGAAACCCTGCGCTTGGACTGAGATCGTATACGTATCAACGGGCACGCCCAGAAACTGGAACGTACCTTGTGCGCTGGTTTGCTGCTTGAATGAGCCCGACGGTGACGCCAAGCTGACCGTCGCACTGGCGACCACTTTACCGGTGTTGTCGTGAATCGTACCGTTGACGTTACCGGTCTCACCGCCGGCCGCGAAACTCGGCGCCGCGGAGGCGAGCAGCAAACTGAAAACGACGGCGAAGGTCGCCAGAATACGCCCTACGGCCTTACACCAATAGAGCGGTAAGCGCGAAAAGATCATGGAGCATCCTCGATCTTTCTTCTGTAGTGAGGTGAGAAATAAGACCGAAAGCGCTCGCGTGCCGAACCTACCCTGATATAGCAGTACGTCCCCGAACGGAATCGGTCAGGCCTGAGCGTAGCAGAGCGCATGCCGGCACGTCTTTCACATTCGGGCGGTTCTTGCGTACAATCGGACAAACCCGAGGCATGCTTACAGCGCCTGCACTCCTGAGCGGGTGCGTCTTGCGCTCACGATATATTTGCCTTCAAACCAAACCGCCTCATTCTATACGTTCGCCTCATGGTTGGAACTCCAAAAGAGCCGTCGTGCGCCGTCGTCCGGTAAATGCTCCAGCGGCGCGACTTGGCGTCATATAAACGCATGGTGGCCGCGTAAATCGGACCCATAAGGCGTCACCGGAGGCATCGTATTGCTCAAGGTCGGCCGAACCGCCGAGAACGCGAAGTTCGGTCGAAGTCGAGTGAAACTCGTACCACTCGCGCGAGCGCGCAAGCGGATGGCGAAGACGCCGGTTGTGAATCTTCCAACGCCCGAACTGGCTCTTCGCAGAGCCGCCGCAAACGAGTAGAATCGCCTTCAGTGCCTAAGAGAGGGAGATGAGCCAACGTCGGCAATCGGCAACCGCAGCGCGTTCTTCGGTCGTCGAGCTCAGACAGTATAGTCTTCATGCGGGACAACGTGATAAGCTTATCGACCTTTTCGAGCGTAAATTTATCGAGCCTCAAGAGGAAGTCGGAATGAGCGTTATAGGGCAGTTCCGTGTGCTCGATGATCCGGATCAGTTTTTCTGGTTGCGCGGCTTCACGGATATGCGAGCGCGCGCAGACGGTCTGAATGCCTTCTATGGTGGCTCCATTTGGAAAGCGCACCGGGATGCGGCGAACGCGACCATGGTTGACTCCGACAATGTGCTGCTGCTGCGGCCGGCCCGCCCGCTTAGCGGTTTTGCGCTGTCCGGTAGCGATCGCGCATCGATTGGAAGTAAGGAACCTTCCGATAAATTATATGTCGCAAATATCTGTTATACGCGCGACCCGGCCCAAGACGAGATTGTTTCATATTTCGAGCATGCCATCATGCCGCTCATCGCACGTGCCGGCGTTTCCGTTTCCGCGCATTTCGTGACCGAACAAAGCCCCAACAACTATCCGTCGCTCCCCGTTCGAGAAGGCGAGAACGCTTTCGTCTGGTTCACCGCGTTTTCCGGCGTGGCGACATATTCCAGATACATTGACGCATTGAGTCACTCACTCCAATGGCAAAGCGTTTATAACGAGTTTGCAAGCCGGCTTTGCGCACCCGTTGAGATCAAGAAACTTGCTCCGTCGGCTCGCTCGCTCTTGCGCTAAACTGAGCTACGTCAGCACACGCTCTCTTACCCTCGGGCGATATGACTTCGTTGCGAGCTCGGCATGGTCGCGACGTATAACGCCATATCAGCGCCTCGCACCGTCAGCAGCCTGCAAAAGCATCGTCCATCCGGTCGGCGGCGGTTTGCTCTGTGTCCAGAACGGCCCGCTCTTCCAAGTTGACAATTTCGGCGTCGCTCCTCGCAACGTCGCTCACGCTCGACATGACTCCGTGCTCGGCACCTTGCGGGTCGTGGAAGCCTGCGCTGCCGCGCTCGTCGCGCTGCATGGCGTTTGTGACCATGCGGTCGGCGTCATCGTCGCCGTGGCTCTTTTCGTAAAAGGAATTTGTCTGTTGCGCATTCCCGAGGAGATGCTGTCCCTCGAACTGGTCCTGTAAGAGCCGGTCATGCGTCTGCGCATCGATGCGTGGACGGTTGTCGAGGATCACGTTCATCCGCGCGAGTTCGTCGGCAATCTTACCTTGGCGATTCAAGCCGTCGTCGAGAGCATCGGCGAAGCTCGTGAGTGCCGCTTTTTGCGCGGCGCTCGGCGCAACCACGGCTTGCGCCCTTAGCTCGCTAACGACGTCGGCACCGTGCCGGCTCGCGTCCTTCAAGGCGGAATACTGTTGATGTAGCGCCTTCCCACCGTTCGCCTTCGAAAGCTCGCTCTTATCGAAGTCGGATCCCGCCAATACTGCTTGCGCCGCCTCAATGCGTCGGTCGTTGCGCAGCAGGTCGCTGATCGCGCCGTCCGATTGCCGGAGGCTCACCGTGCAAAACGATGTCGCGGCGTGGACCTTCCCAATCAACCGCAACGTCTTGTGGACGTCGCTCGCGTTCACTTCAGGCGGCGTGGCGCCATGCACGTAAGCAGTTGCAGTCGCGACGGGCACTGGTTGAGGTGTGGCGGCCATACTAACGCCAAACATCAACGCGGCCACAAACGCGCGTAATGTCCAAATTCCCAACGCCGAAAGTGCCTGTTTCATGATCCGTAATTCGGCTTCTGGTGGCTCTTTACTGCAACGGCAAGCACCTGCATTAGACCTGCGCCAACGATTTTCGAGTCGTTCTTTGTTTCGCTGCGCTTATTGGTCCGGTTGGAGTTGCTGTCGCGTTCGTCCTGAGCAACCTGGCTTCGATCCAACCCGCGCTCCTCGTAAGTGTTCCTCTTGCGCGTCCGCACGAAGTCGGCACGCCGGCAACAAGACGCCCGCGCCTGCGGCCACCGACCGCTTAGTCTGATCGTGCGCTGAATCATCCAAACGTGGGGGACTTCCGCGCATGACCCGGCTATGCTTGAGCCGTGGCCTATAAACTGTCAGAGAGTCACATACCGCACGAAGCGTTTCGTTCAGGATGACGAACGCCTCCGCGGCGATGAGGTCGGGCAGGTTACCGCCGTCGGGCTGCACCCGCCTCGGGCCAATGAGTTCACGTGGACGTATGCAGAACGAACCGCGACAGAGATATGGAAGAACGCATCGAGACTAGGCGCAACGATGTCGAAATGCAGTTCTCGGCGCTAAAGACCAGCCGGGATCGCTTCTGGACGGGATGCTACGCGGAGATTTACGAGGCGTCGGCCGGCTTTTCAGAGTCGAGCTTCCCAGTCCATGCGGTCAGCATGCACATTGGCGCACCAATCCTGCTCCGATCGTGCTGCGACGGCTTCGTTCTTCATCGTCTTCACGTCCCCGGCGACATACGAATCGTGCCTGCCGGGTTTTCCAGGATATTGGCAACGGAAGCTCCGACGAGCAAGGTGGGCATAGGCATAAGCCCATCGCTCATACGGACCGCGGCCGAGGAAATGGGCGTGAACCCAGAACGCGCATCCATCGCTCCGCAGCTTTACCTGCGTGATGCTCACATCGAGCACATTTGTTGGGCTCTCAAGGCTGAATTAGAAACCGACGAGCCGTTCGGCCGACTCTATGCTGACAGTCTCGGTTTAGCTTTGGCCGCACATTTGTTGCGACGCTATGCACCGCTGGTCCCGAAACGTATCACTCAAAGCCTGCCGAAGCACCGACTGCGGCGAGTGACTGACTACATACACGAGCACCTAGCGTGTGATCTGACGCTTCCCGAACTTGCGGAAATCGTGAATGTGAGTCCTTCGCATTTCAAACTTCTCTTCAAGCAGTCGGTCGGTATGCCGGTGCATCAATACGTTATCCGTAGCCGCGTGGAATACGCCATGGACTTGCTGTATCGCGGAGGCGTACCGCTTAGCGAGGTGGCTTTGCGTTCGGGATTTGCGGACCAAAGCCACATGGCCCGTTGCATGCGACGCGTCACCGGTATGACGCCCAGTGCCGTGATGCGAAACGCAGTGTAGTGCAACGTTCGCACTTCGGCGCTGCGACCGACATCTCGCGCAGCAGCGAGGTCACGAGCGTTGGAAAGCGCTGTAAAATCCGCTGCGGCTGGCACCCGGACAACGCTGGTTTCACACAGGCTGCGTGCGAGAAAGAGCAGACCGGCGCAAATGAAACGTGACGTCGGGCTTCACGTATACGGTGTTGCGGCCATTCTTTTGGGAGCAACGACCATGTTCTGGCACGATCTCAACGATTGGCAGCAGCTCAAGGTGCTTGGGAACGTTTCATTGCGTGAGTCGGTTGTCTTCGTCGCGGCGGCGGCTGCACTCGCAGGAGGCTTCGCGATTCAATGGCGCAGATCGGCGCAGCTCGGCGCTCTCGTGTTGGGCGTCCTTTACCTTTCCCTTGCCTTGTTTTGGATACCAGCCATCGTTCACGCTCCTCTGATCTACGATGGCTGGGGAAACTTCTTCGAGCCGTTTTCCATCTTCTCGGGAGCACTAATCGTCTGTGCATCTTTAGGGTCGAACGAGCCGCTATGGGCGACACGAGCGGCTCGAATCGGTCGGATTTTGTTCGGCATCTCCGTCGTCTCATTCATGCTTTATCAAGCATTCTATTTGCACGTTACGGCCGACCTTGTTCCAAAGTGGGTTCCCGCGGGGCAAATGTTCTGGGCGATTACGACCACCATTGCCTTTGCTCTCGCCGCGATCGCCATATTGTCCGGGCGTCAGGCTCTTCTGGCATCTCGGCTCCTTACGGCAATGCTACTGCTCTTCGGATTCCTGATATGGCTTCCGGCGATTTTCGCCGATCCGCGCAGCCACTTCAACTGGTCCGAGAACGACGAAACCCTGGCGATTGCCGCAGCCTCGTGGATTCTCGCCGATTATTTGGCCAGGAAAGATCGGCGATTAGCAGCTCCTCGCATTTAGTCAAACGTACTCCGCCAGCGGTCTCAAGGAACAAATTTGGGGATGGAAGCCGATGGAGCGGACTGGACCGCGACGGTCTAGCGTTAGGAGCCGTCCAGCGAGGTTAGAAAGTCTTTGAAGGCGGCGGTGGTCTTCGCGTCACTAAACACCTCGTGTCCAGCGCCCTCGATGGGAACGAAGACCTTCTTCGGTGCTGGACTTGCCGCGAACACTTGCTTGCCTTCGGCGAACGCGATTGTCTTGTCCGCCGTTCCATGCACGACCAGCAACGGCGATCGTGATTTCAGGATCATGGCGTCGACGTTAAACGTCGTCACCGTGTCTTCAGCGAGCGCATACGTGCCGGGCTGCAGACCGGAACTGAAACGAAATTCCTCGTCGGCATTCGCTATGGGCGCGACGAGCACGAGTCCCCGCACCGATCGCTGTGAGGCAACGTAGCTAGTGTAGTGCGGCCGACGGATGAGCATTTATAAGTGCTTCGCGCCCTCGCTTTACTTTTTCGAGGATATCGGAGGCCTTCTTTGTCCAGATGAAAGCTTTCGGGTTTTGATTGTGGGTGGCGATATACTCGTCGATTGCAACGATCAGTTCGTCTGCGCTGCGGAACACGCCGCGGCGTATTCTCTGGTCCGTCAGGTCACGGAAGAAGCGTTCCACCATGTTGAGCCAGGAGGCACTGGTTGGAGTGAAATGCATGTGGAAGCGCTTGTGGCGTGCGAGCCAGCGCTGGACCTTGGGATGTTTGTGCGTCGCATAGTTGTCGGCGATAAGGTGAATCTCGAGTTCGGGCGGCGTCTGCTTGTCGATCAGACGCAAGAACTTCAACCACTCGGTGTGGCGATGCCGCTCCATGCAAGTGCTAATGACCGTTCCATCGAGCGTGTTGAGGGCGGCAAAGAGCGTCGTCGTGCCGTTACGCTTGTAGTCGTGGGTCATCGTCGCACCACGACCACGCTTGATCGGGAGTCCTGGCTGCGTGCGATCCAGCGCTTGAATTTGGCTCTTCTCGTCGGCGCACAGCACCAGCGCGTGCTCCGGCGGCGAGAGATACAGGCCAACAATATCTTCGAGCTTTTCGGCGAAGCACGGATCATTGCTCAATTTGAAGGTCTCAACGCGATGCGGCTTGAGACCATGAGCGTGCCAGATACGACGAATCGTTTTCTCGCTCACGCCGACTTCCCGCGCCATGGAACGCGTGCTCCAATGCGTCGCATGGGCCGGATGTTCGGTCGTCGTCTTTGTCACAATGCGCTGCACAAGCTCTGCGCCGACTTTCGGCGTGCGGCCAGGCCGCGACGCATCACTTTTGATCCCCGCAATCCCGCGCGCAGCAAAACGGTCACGCCAGCGTGCGACCGTGCGCGGCACGATGTTCAGCTGCGCCGCGATCTCCTGATTCTGCAATCCCCGCGCCGCGAGCAAGATGATGCGTGCTCGCTCAGAGACACGAACCGAAACGCGACGCCCTCGCGACCAGCGAGTCAGCCCTTTGCGAAGTTCCGGGGTCAGCGTAATGGCCGGCGCGACACGCAATTTCTATTTCTCCGGAGCGTTTTGACCATTTTACCAAAACACTGGATAATTGTCACTATTTATGCCGCGGTACACTAGC
>JAABUX010005684.1_pt1 | contig 15223 bp, 15 predicted proteins | sample 5561851 | NCBI WGS metagenome assembly JAABUX01 (sample SAMN10711883, study PRJNA513361) | rock metagenome | isolation source: Antarctica rocks | place: Antarctica: Victoria Land, Richard Nunatak red sandstone | collected 2016-01-03 | reverse complement strand
ATGATCAACGGTGCGACCCACTCCCACGCCACGTCGCTCAAAATCAACCGATCCATGATCCCCAAGGCAGCCTCCTGAAAGGAAGCCTTGGATCATGTCCAGGCCCAATCGGGAATCCCTGAAGTGCACACCTCCTAGAGCCGGACCTCCTAGAGCCGGACGTCCTAGCTCTCGCGCTCGTCCCCGTCCGGCTCGACCTCGATATCGGTGCCGATGGTGTCCGCGTCGTCATCGAGATCGGCGGTGTCCTCGATGACATCGTCGTCCTCGGCCTCGTCCTCGGGGGCCTCCGCCTCGGCATCGCCATCATCGAGTTCGGGCACCGCCTTCTTCGGACGACGGTCCTCCGGCAGGGCGGCGGCAACACGGCGGGCACGCGGCTGCTCGATCGGCTGCTCGGTGCCGCATTTCGGGCAGACCGCAGGCGTCTTGGTGAGATCGTAGAAACGCGCGCTGCAGGAGACACATACGCGCTTCGAGCCGAGTTCTGGCTTGGCCATCAGAGACCTTGTGTTCGTGGAGGATTGCAGCGCAGGGCGCGCCCCATGCCACCTCGACGCCTCCCTGTCAAACCTGCGGCGGGTCGGCATCCGACCGGCGACGTGGCCGGACCGGCCGCATGCGCGGGTGCCTCCAGACGATCCTGAGCGATCCCCGATTGTCGTGTTGACTTCGTCGTGGCGGCGACGCAATGCCAACGTCCATGCAGACCGATCCCTCCGGTTCCCGCCTCGTCATCGCCGTCGATGGCCCGGCCGCCGCCGGCAAGGGTACGCTGGCCCGCTCGCTCGCGACCGCGCTCGACCTGCCCTACCTGGACACCGGCCTGCTCTACCGCGCGGTCGCCCGGCGCATGCTCGATGCCAGCCTGGATCCGACGAGCGACGCCGAGCAAGCGGCCCGTGAGCTGCGTGCCGAGGACCTGCAGCGCCAGGACCTGCGCACGCCGGAAGTCGATCGTGCCGCGAGCCAGGTGGCCGGACAGCGTCCGGTGCGCGCGGCGCTGCTGGATTTCCAGCGGCAGTTCGGGGCCGGGCAGGGCGCCGTGCTCGACGGGCGCGACATCGGCACCGTCATCTTTCCCGACGCGCGGGTTAAGCTGTTCCTCACCGCCTCGATTCCGTGCCGGGCCGAGCGGCGCTGGCGGCAGTTCGGCGGCGACATCCAGGCCGATGCGCAGGTGCGGGCGGAGAGCCTGGCGCGCATCGGCGGCGAGCTCGCCGCACGCGACGACGCGGATGCGGCGCGCGCGGCGGCTCCGCTGCGTCCGGCCGCCGATGCCGTCCTGATCGACACCGACCGGCTGGATGCCGCCGGGGTGCTGGCGGAGGCGCTCCGGATCGTTCGCGAGCGCGTGACTTAATTGGGATCGTTCGCGAGCGCGTCGCCTGATCTCGTCCGCGCACGGCTGCCCTGACGCCCGGCGCGGTCACTATCCACCATTATTCATTGACAAAAATCCCCGCCGGGTGTTTCTCCCGCGCGAACAGGCATGGACACGTACCGGGCATGGGCCCGGATCGCGGACGCGAGCAAGACGTGCTGTCGCAGGGCAGGGCGCAGGACCGTCCGCCGGGCCACGTCCCGGCGCCGACACAGGAATAAAACAGCCACATGGCTTCAGCAGCCCTAGCACGCACGGCCGACGATCATTTCGCCGGCGAGGACTTCGCCTCCCTTCTCGACGAGACCCTCGGCAAGGATACCGGCTTCGACGGTTCCGTCGTCACTGGCCGCGTCATTCGCCTGACCGAAGAATTCGCCATCGTCGATGTCGGACTGAAGAGCGAGGGCCGTGTCGCCCTCAAGGAATTCGGCATCCCCGGCGCGCCCGCCGACGTGAAGCCGGGCGACGTCATCGAGCTCTATGTCGAGCGCTACGAGGACCGCGACGGCTCCATCGTGCTGTCGCGCGAGAAGGCCCGCCGCGAGGAGGCCTGGACCAACCTGGAGAAGGCGTTCGAGGGCAACCAGCGCGTCAACGGCACCATCTACGGCCGCGTCAAGGGCGGCTTCACCGTCGATCTCGGCGGCGCGATGGCGTTCCTTCCCGGCAGCCAGGTCGATATCCGCCCGGTGCGCGATGTCGGCCCGCTGATGGGCACCCCGCAGCCGTTCCAGATCCTCAAGATGGACCGCGCCCGCGGCAACATCGTCGTCTCCCGCCGCGCCGTGCTGGAAGAGACCCGCGCCGAGCAGCGCAGCGAGCTGATCCAGGGCCTCAAGGAGGGCATGATCCTCGACGGCGTGGTCAAGAACATCACCGACTACGGCGCGTTCGTCGATCTCGGCGGCGTCGACGGCCTGCTGCACGTGACCGACATCGCCTGGAAGCGCATCAACCACCCGTCCGAAGCGCTGCAGATCGGCCAGCAGGTCCGCGTGCAGGTGATCCGCTTCAACTCCGAGACCCAGCGCATCAGCCTCGGCATGAAGCAGCTCGAGGCCGATCCCTGGGAAGGTGTGGCGATCAAGTATCCGCCCGGTGCCCGCTACAGCGGACGCGTCACCAACATTACCGACTACGGCGCCTTCGTGGAGCTGGAGGCCGGTGTCGAGGGCCTGGTGCACGTCTCCGAGATGTCCTGGACCAAGAAGAACGTCCATCCGGGCAAGATCGTCGCCACCTCGCAGGAGGTCGACGTCATGGTGCTCGACGTGGACAGCTCGAAGCGCCGTATCTCGCTCGGCCTCAAGCAGGTCCAGCGCAACCCCTGGGAAGTGTTCGCCGAGGAGCACAAGATCGGCTCCACGGTCGAGGGCGAGATCCGCAACATCACCGAGTTCGGCCTGTTCATCGGCCTGTCTGCGGACATCGACGGCATGGTCCACATGTCCGACCTGTCCTGGGACGAGGCCGGCGAGGCGGCGATGGCCCATTTCGAGAAGGGCCAGATCGTCCAGGCCAAGGTGCTGGACACCGACGTCGAGAAGGAGCGCATCTCGCTCGGCATCAAGCAGCTGCAGGACGACCCCGCCGCAGACACGCTGTCGCGCGTCAATAAGGGTGCGGTCGTGACCTGCATCGTCACCGCGGTCCAGGCCAACGGCATCGAGGTGAAGGTCGACGACGTGCTGAGCGGCTTCATCCGCCGCGCCGAGCTGGCCCGCGACAAGGGCGACCAGCGTCCGGAGCGCTTCGCCGTCGGCGAGCGCATCGACGCCAAGGTGATCTCGGTGGATCGCGCCTCGCGCAAGCTCTCGCTCACCATCAAGGGGCGCGAGGTCGAGGAGGACAAGGCCGCGATCAACGAGTATGGCTCGTCCGACAGCGGCGCCTCGCTGGGCGACATCCTGGGTGCGGCGATCCGCAGGCGCAACCAGACCACCGACTGACCGCCACGCCTGCATGACCTGACGGGAGAGGGGCGGCGCCGGCGATGGCGTCGCCCCTTGCTTTTGCAGCGTCGTGATCGTCAAGGACCGGCAGCCAGTCCCTGCTTGACGCCGACCCTGCTTCGCGCGACAGGGGCAGCATGAATGTCGCCGCAGCCGTCAATCGAGCGGACAACTGGCTGCTCGAACGCATTTTCCAGCCGATGGCCGATCGGCTCGGCGAGAAGCCCACCGCATTCGATATCGGCATGAGCATGCAGCTCGGCGCCATCGTGCTCGATGCCGCCGCGGTGATCGCGATCTTCATGGCCGGCGGCCTGAGCATCGACTCCGCACTCTGGAACGGCCTGACCTGGGCGCTCGGCTTCGCGTTCTATCTCTCGATCAACCGCATGCGGCCACTGGTCCGCCCCGGCCACGCCAATCCGCTCCGCTTCATGCTGCAGGGCTTCCGGCCGCTCTCGATCCCGTTCATGCTCTACAGTCTGTTCCAGGCAGGCACGGCGCACCGGCCCTTCCTGATGGCGATGCAGTTCAACGGGTTGGCCAACCTGGTATTCGTGCTCGGCCTCTATCTCGTCTCCACCCAGCCGAAGCCGCCGCACCAGCGGCAGACAGTGCGCTCCGGCTGGCAGCAGGAGGCCGGCGGGCCGGTATAGGAAGCGGGAAACTCACCCCCCGGATCCGGGGGGTGAGGCTCGCGAGGCTTCTGTAACGAAAATGGATGCTCCTGCAATGATCGAGTTGCAGCAGCCGCACGGCTGCGGCCTTGTTATCGCGGTTGCGGTGTGACGGTCGCTCGCGTAGCGTTCCGCTCGGCAACAAAGAAACTTAATAACAAAAGCTATTCTGGAGAAACGCCATGAAAAGGCAGCAAGGTGCCCCTATGTCCTCGTTACGGGGTGCCCTTCTTATTTCGCTCACGGCCATTGCGGTCATCGGCTCCCATCAACGCCTCAGGGCGCAGACCTTCACGCCGATCAAGCCACCGGCCGTTCCGCTGATCACGCGTGAACCGTACATGAACACATGGCTGCGAGCCAGCAACGCGATCGCTCCAGGCGTCTGGCCGGAATACTGGAACGGATCGGTCAAGGCCATCACCGGCATAGCCTACATCGACAACAAGTCGTACCTGTTCCTCGGCACTCCCAACGTTGCCAACCTTGCCGGCAACATGAAGCAGACCGCCCTTCGGACCACACCGACACAGTCGATATTCACGTTCAATGCCGGCGGCGTCGACCTGACCGTCAACTTCCTCTCCCCGGTCGAGGCCAAGGATCTGCGACGACTCAGCATGCCGCTCTCCGACATCATCACCACCGCGCAGAGCAGCGACGGCGCATCCCATTCGGTCAACATCTACTTCGACATCAGCGGCGAGTGGGCGCACGGCGACAGCAACCAGCCGATCAACTGGGCGCCGGAGACGATCAGCCGCAGCGCCGACGGCAGCAGCAACGGGGGCACCCTCTCTACCTGGACCGTCACCCCGACCTCGCCCACGGTATTCAACCAGGTGAACGACTATCCCTCGTGGGGGACCGTGCTTTTCTCGACGAGGACATCGAGAAGCCTCACGACACAGTCGGGTGCGGACAGCGTGGTGCGCAGCCAGTTCATCTCGACCGGCCGTCTCACGGATGCGAACGACACCAACCAGCCTCGGGCGATCAACAACAACTATCCGGTGTTCGCATTCAGCAACTCGTTCGGTGCCGTCGGCACCACGCCGACGAAGCCGTTCACGCTGTTGCTCGGGCATGTGCGCGATCCGGCGATCAACTTCCTCGGCAATGCGGTCCACTCGCTCTGGAAGCAGTACTGGTCGAGCTACGAGAGCATGCTTGCCTTCGCCTACAACGACTCTCCTGCGGCGGTCTCACGCGCGAACACGATCGACGCCAACATCACGAAGGCCGCAACGGCGTTCGGAGGGCAGCATTATGCCGGGATCACGGCGCTCACCTTGCGGCAGGCCTTCGCCGGCACCGAGCTGACCGGGACTGCGAGCAATCCCTACCTGTTTCTCGAAGAGATCAGCAGCAGCGACAACGTGTCCACGGTGGACGTGCTTTATCCATCGATGCCGGCCTTCCTGTACACCAACCCCGAACTCGTGCGCTACCTGATCGAGCCGGTGATCTACTACTCGGAGTCTGGCCAGTGGCCGGAACTGTTCGCGCCGCATGATCTGGGCTCCACCTATCCGAACGCGACCGGACACAACGACGGCGGCGGCGAGAACATGCCGGTGGAAGAGACGGCCAACATGCTGATCATGGCCGACGCCTACATGCAGCACACGACGCGAGCCAATGCGGATGCCTACGCGCTGGCGCACTACCCGCTCTTCCATCAGTGGGCCCAGTATCTGCTGACGACACCGGCAAGCGTTCAGTATCCGAACGCCCTGGACCCGCAGTACCAGAACCAGACCGACGATTTCACCGGTTCGATCGCACACAGCGTGAACCTTGCACTCAAGGGAATTATTGCGGTCGGCGCGATGGGACAGATCGCGGCCTATGCCGGCGAGTCCGCGGATGCCCACTATTTCACCGGGCAGGCGCAGTCCATGATCCACACCTGGGCCCAGCTCTCGCAAAACAGCGATTCCAGCCATCTGCTGCTCCAGTATCGTGAAGCCGCCAACGCCTACAGCCCCGACACCACCAGCGAGCCGGACACCTATTGGAGCCTCAAGTATAACGCCTATCCCGACAAGCTTCTCGGGCTGCACCTGATCCCGTCCAGCGTGCTCACGGAAGAAGCCAACTTCGACAAGACGCAGGAACACCCGACCGGCATCCAGCTGGATCCTCGCACGCTGGGCGATCCGCCGCACACCTTCACCAAGGCGGACTGGGAATTGTGGACCGCGGCCGGCAGCAACGATCCAAAGCTCACCCAGGACATCATCGACGAGGTGTACAATTACGCGAACACGACCACCTCCGGTGTCCCGTTCCCCGACTTTTATGATCCGAACAGCACGTTCAACGCGTTCGCTGCCCGTCCGGTCATGGGCGGCGCGTTCGCTCCGCTTACGCTACCCAAATAGCCGGCTTGGCGGACGACGACGGATCGAGGCGCCATCCCGACTGTGCGATCAGCCAGCGAGAGCGGTGGAAATCACCGATCCTCGCTGGCTCCCGGCGGCCTGCTAGAAGTCGATACAGCGGCCTTTGACGGTCCAGTCGCCATACCGGGTCGGGTCGGCCTCCTTGGGGCCGCCGATCTCCTTGACAGGCTTCACATGCGAGGTTTCGTCGGTGCCCGGCATATCGGTGGCGACATCCGGAACGGGAACGGCAGCGGGATCTTTGTTCATGACCTAGAGATAGTTCGAATTTCCGCGCGCTCAACCGAGCTGCCCGGACAACGAGGCGATACCACGCGATCTCCGCACCGGTTCGGCTCGGGCAGCCCTGCTACTGGACCGTGTAGCCGCCGTCCACCACCAGGTTCTCGCCGTTGATCATGGCTGCAGCGCCACTCGCCAGGAACAGGACCGCCAGCGCGATCTCCTCCGGCTGCGCGAAGCGCCCGGTCGGGATCTTCTGCTTGAACGCGACACCCTTCTCGCCCGCCCAGGCCTTCCGGCCAAGCTCGGTGTCGACCACCGTCGGGCTGATCGCGTTGGTGTTGATGCCGCGCGGTCCCCATTCCAGCGCCAGGATCTTGGTCATGCTGACGATGGCGGCCTTGCTCGCGCTGTAGGCGACGTGCTCGTCGAGGGCGACGATCGCCGCCTGCGAGGCGATGTTGACGATACGGCCCTGGCCGCGCTCGAGCATGTGGCGCCCGACCAGCTGCGCCATCATGAACGGCGCCTTGAGGTTCACCGCGAGCGTCGCGTCCCAGTCGGCTTCGGACAATGTCTCCGCCGGCCCCAGCCGTACGATGCCCGCGTTGTTGACCAGGATGTCGATCCTGCCGAGGCGCCCGACGATCGCGGCTATCGCCTGCTCCAGCAGCCTGCCATCGAGAAGATCGACCGCGCAGCCGAGATGCCCGGACCCCGGCAACTGCGAGGCGACCACCTCCACGTTCGCCGCCTTGTCGATGAGCGCAAGTTTCGCGCCGCGTTCGGCCAGCGCCATGGCGATCGCATGGCCGATGCCGCTGGCGCCGCCGGTGACGACCGCGACCTGGCCGGTGAAGTCGAATGCTCTGTCGAAGCTCGTGCTGGACATGGTGCTGCCCCTGTTGGCGTCATCCGATACGCCGCCCGGCCTGCGTGCCGGGCGGCGACCCATCAGGTATCCTATTGCTCGGCGTATTGGCCGGAGGCGAGGTTCTTCTTCACCAGCGCGGGCAGGTCGGTGATGAACTGCTTCGGGTCGATGAACATCTGCTTGTAGTAGTGCGCGACGTTGTCCTTGGTGATCTCGGGCATGATGAACATCGCCACCGCCGGGATCGGCTTGCCCTGGACCTGGTCGATCGCGACCTGCGTCGCCATGCCGAGCTCCAGCGGGCCGTCCTGCAGGTTGGTCTCGAGCTCGGTGCCGTCCCGCACCGCGCGCATGCCGTCCTTGATGCCGTCGACGCCGGTGACGGGGATCTTGCCGGCGAGGCCCTTCTCGCGCAGCGCCTGGATGGTGCCGATCGCCATGTCGTCATTCTCGGAGATGATGCCTTTGATCTTGTCGCCGTAACGCGACAGGAAGTCCTGCGCCACGCTATAGGCCTCGGTGCGCTTCCAGTTCGCCGGCTGGATCGCGAGCAACGTCACCCCAGGCGTCTTGGCCAGGATGTTCTTGATGCCCTTGGTGCGGTCGATCTCGCCGGACTGCCCGAGCGGGCCTTGCAGCACCACTATGCCGCCCTGGCCGTGGATCGCGTCGACCAGGTGCTGCGCCTCCTGCTCGCCGGCCTTCACGTCATCCGGGCCGACATACGAGACCGCACTCTTCTGGGCTTCCGCGTTCACCGTCAGGTTGGTGATCACCACCGGAATGCCGGCCGCCTTGGCCGCTGCGACCTGCGGCGCGAGCGTCGCTGAGTTCACCGCCGCGATCACGATCGCATCGACCTTCTGGTTGATGAACTGCTGGATCTGCGAGATCTGCGCGTTCACGTCCATGTGCGAGGAGTTCCACAGCACCGAAGCATGATTGGCCTTGGCCACAGACTCGACGCCTTGCTTGCCCGCCGCGATGAACGAGCTCATGTCGTAGACGGTGAAGCCGATCACCGGATTGGCCTTGTCGGCGAGCGCCGGCGCCGCGATCGCGATCGTACCCAGCATCGTGCACCCCGCCAGCGCGGCCTTGGTCGAGAACTTCGTCTTCATGGCATTTTCCCCGTTTCGCATTTTCATTCAGTCCTCGGTCCGGTGCGTGATGCTGTCCACGAACACGGCGCCGATGATGATCAGGCCCTTCACGATCAACTGGTAGAAGGGTGAGACGTTGATGATGTTCAGCCCGTTGTCGAGCACGCCGATGATCAGGAAGCCGAACACGGTGCCGACCAGCGAGCCGCGGCCCCCCATCAGGCTGATGCCGCCGATCACCGCGGCGGCGATCGCGTTCAGCTCGTAGCCGGTGCCGGTGTTGGCGATGCCGGCGGTGGCGCGCGCCGCCAGCAGCACGCCGGCCACTCCCGCCAGCGCGCCCGAGATCGTGTAGACCGCGAAACGCGTGCGGCGCAGGCTGACGCCGGCGACACGCGCCGCATGGGCATTGCCGCCGACGGCGTAGATGTGCATGCCGAACTTGGTGCGTCCCAGCACCACCCACGAGATCGCGACCACGACGATCATCACCACGACCGGGATCGAGATCCCGCCGATGGTGCCCGACAGCGACAGGAACTGGTCCGACAGCCCCGAGATCGGCTGGCCCTCGCTGAACACGAAGGCGAGGCCGGAGGCTACCGTCATGTTGCCCAGGGTGGCGACGAACGGCGGCACTTTCGCCAGCGCCACCAGCAGGCCGTTGAAGGCGCCGATCGCGCCGCCCGCGAGCACGCCGAGGGCCACCGCCTCGACGCAACTCGCGGCGCCGTCGTTCTGCGCGAACAGCGCCGCCGACACGCCGGCCAGCCCGACGATGCTGCCGACCGAGAGGTCGATGCCGCCGGTCAGGATCACGAAGGTGGCGCCGGTCGCCAGCAACGCGTTCGCCGCCACCTGGATCAGGATGACGTTCATGTTCGACACGGTCAGGAACGACCGGTTCGATACCGCGAGCGTCGCCAGGAACAGGAACAGGATGATGACGAGCGAGTAGCGCAGCGCGAACCGCCCTATGGCGCGCGCGTCCGGTGTGCTGCGCGCCGGCGCCGGCTGGCCGGCCGCCGTATCAGTGAGCTGCATCCTGCCTCCCCCCATCCTGCCTCCCCATCGCGAGACGCAGGATCCGCTCCTGGTCCAGCTCGTCCTTCTTCAGTTCGCCCATGATGCCGCCGCCGCGGATCACCAGCACGCGGTGCGAGAGGTTGATCAGCTCGGGCATGTCGGACGACGCCAGCAGGATGCCGACGCCCTGCGCGGCGAGGTCGTTGATCAGGCGATACAGCTCCGAGCGGGCGCCGACATCGATGCCGCGCGTCGGCTCGTCGAGGATCAGCACGCGCGGGGCGCCCGTCACCAGCCAGCGGGCCAGCGCCACCTTCTGCTGGTTGCCGCCGGACAGGTGCCCGACCCGCTGGCCCAGGGTCGCGTAGATCACCCGGGTGCGCTTCAGCACGTCCAGCGCCTTGCTGCGCCGCCGCGTGTTGTTCAGCAGTCCGCCGATGCCGGTGAACTGGTCGAGATGCGGCAGCGTGATGTTGTCCAGGATCGACAGCGAGGTCACCACCCCGGCCAGCTTGCGGTCCTCCGGGACCATCGCGATGCCGCGGCGGATCGACTGCGTCATGTCCCCCAAAACCAGCCTGCTGCCGTCCAGCATGACGGTGCCGGTCGCCGGGCGCAGGCCGAAGATCGCCTCCAGCATCTCGCTGCGTCCGGCGCCGACCAGGCCGCCGAAGCCGAGTATCTCGCCCGGACGCAGCGTGAACGAGATGCTCCGGTCGTAGCCCTCGACATGCAGGTCTCGCACGCTCAGCGTCGGCTCGGCGACATTCTCCTCGACACGACGATCGGGAAACAGCTCGGTGATCTCGCGTCCGACCATGTCGGCGATGATCTCGCGCTCGGTCAGGGCGGATGTCGCCTCGTGACGGATGATGGCGCCGTCGCGCATGATCGCGACCGTGTCCGAGATCGCCTCGATCTCCTCCATGCGGTGGCTGGTGTAGAGGATGCAGGTGCCGCGTTCGCGCAGGATGCGTATCACCCGGAACAACTGCTCGGTCTCGCGCGAGGACAGCGACGACGATGGCTCGTCCATCAGCACGATGCGGCTGTCCCACGAGGTCGCCTTCAGGATCTCGACCATCTGGGTCGCGGCCACGCCGAGCAGGCGCATCGGCATCGCTGGATCGAGGTCGAGACCGACGCTGGCCAGCATCGCCGCCGCCTGCTCCATCATCGCGCGGCGCTTGACGAGGCCGAACGGGCCGGTGGTCTCATGGCCGATCAGCAGGTTCTGCCACAGCCGCATCTCGGGGATCGGTGCCAGTTCCTGCGGAATGATGGAAACGCCCATGGCCTGCGCCTGCTTCGGGTCAAACCGCCGAATCGGCGCGCCGTGCAGCGACAGCGTGCCCCCGTCGGGCGTGAGCTGGCCGGCAATGAGCTTGAACAGGGTCGATTTCCCGGCACCGTTCTCGCCGGCGAGCACGTTCACGCTGCCGGTCATGAAGCGCACCGATACGTCGCGCAACACCGGCACGCCGTCGAAGCCGCGCGACAGCTGCTCGCACGCGATCGCCTCGGTCTGCCCCACGCCGGACGCCGGAGGCGCGCCGCGCCGCGTGCGAGCCGGCGTGGCCGTGGTCATGGTGCCCGCCCTGGCGCGAAGTCGCAGGGGCCGATGCGTCGGAGGCCTGCGTCCATCGTTCCTCGCGCCATCGTTCCTCGCAGCAGGGAAGGCAGCCTTCCAGTGTTTCGGGCTACAGGCTATTCCTGGCGTCTTACAAATGTCAATCGCACCCGAAAAAAGACAAAATGCTGCAGTGCGGAGGAAAGATGTCGAGGAAACAGCCTGTCGAGGGCACGCATCCGGGTATCCGCCGCCTGGCCTCGATCCCGACCGAATTCAACGACGACCCGATGATCTGGGCCGCCTGGCTCTATTACGAGGAGGACATGACGCAGGACGAGGTGGCCCGCCGCATCGGCGTCTCGCGTGCCAGCGTCAACAACCTGCTGCAGAACGCACGCGAGCACGGCGTGGTGGAGATCTCGGTGGCGACGCGGCACCTGCGGACGGTCGGCGGCGCCCGCCGGATCTGCCGCCGGTTCGGCATCGAGAACTGCCTGGTGCTGCCCGACGACGGCGGACGGCGCCCGGATTTCGAGCGTGTCGGCCAGGCCGGCGCACGCTTCCTGGCCGGACGGCTGCAGCCAGACGACGTGCTCGGGGTGTCGTGGGGCCGCACCGTGCTGGCGCTGTCCAGCGCGCTGCTGCCCAAGGCGCTGCCCGGCGTCTCCGTCGTCCAGGTGACCGGAAGCGCCATCGGCACCTATCGTTTCTCCGCGGAACTCTGCACGTCGAACATCGCCAACCGCATCGGCGCGCGCTGCATCCACCTGCACGCGCCGGGCATCGTGTCGCACGCCGACGTGAAGCAGGTGCTGATGCGGGAGCGCACGCTGGTGCAGCAGTTCCAGATCATCGCGACCTGCAACCGCATCGTGTACGGCGTTGGCAGCGTGGCTTCCACCAGCACCGCCTTCGACAGCGGCTTCCTGACCGAGGCCGAGGCGCGTCCCTACATCGAGCGCGGCGCGGTCGCGGTGCTGGCCGGACGCTTCCTCGACGCTCGCGGCGAGGCGGTCCTGGGCGAGCTGGACGACCGCATGATCGGCATGACGGTGGACGAGATCCGCAAGGTGCCGGATCGCATCTGCGTCGCCGCCGGGATGGACAAGGTCGCGCCGATCCGCGCCCTGCTCGCCGGCGGGTTCGTAACCAGCCTGATCACCGACCAGCCGACAGCGGCGGCATTGCTCGACTTCGAGGTCGACGACACGCGCTCATCCGCGGATCATGATGGCCGTTCAACCTTGAAGAGGGACCGATCATGAGCGAGCAGGCGAGCGGCAGCTTCGATGTCGAGCTGACGCCGGATTCTCCCGGCGATGTGGTCGGCAGGTTCTCGATCACCAAGCGCTTCCACGGCGGGCTGGATGCTTCCAGCACCGGCGCGATGCTGAGCGTTCATGGCGAAGTCAAAGGTTCGGCCGGCTACGTGGCGATGGAGCGCGTGACCGGGACCCTGGGGGATCGATCCGGCAGCTTCGCGCTTCAGCATAGCGGAACGATGGACCGTGATCGGCCGGCGCTCAGCGTGACCATCGTGCCGGACTCCGGCACCGCCGACCTGGCGGGAATATCCGGCGACATGTCCATCGACATCGCCGACGGCAGGCACGCCTACGTTCTCCGCTACAGCCTGCCTCGGTAGGAGCCTGCGGTCCGTGGTCCGGCCTTCCAGCTTCGCGCGTTGCGAGGCGCGTTGCCAGCCTTGGGCCGGCCGTGGAAGGATGCCTGCATGAAGATCATGCGTCTCGCCGATGACCTGACGATCTCCGGCCAGATCGGTCCAGCCGACCTCGATGGGCTGCACGCGGCCGGGGTCCGGCTGCTGCTCAATCTTCGTCCGGACGGGGAGGCGCCGGGACAGTTGCCGGCGGCACAGGCGGCGCGACTGGCCGACGGGCTGCAGATCGCCTACCGGCAGATCCCGGTGACGGTCGCCACGGTCTCGCCCGACGACGTCGAGCAGTTCGGACGCGCGATCTCGCAGGGACCGGCGCCGGTGCATGCCTATTGCGGGTCGGGCCTGCGGGTAGCCCTGCTGTGGGGCCTGCATCAGGTCGTGTCCGGCCGGATGACGCGCGAGCAGGCAGCCGAGCGCGTCGCCGCCGCCGGTCTCAGCTTCGCGCCCGGCCTGGCCTGGCTGGATCGTCACCCGCCGGGAGCATGACCGCGGCCGCACGGCGGCGGACGCGTCAGAACAGCGCCACCAGGGCGACACCCGCTATCATCAGCACGGTGCCGGCGATGCGCCAGATCGAGGCCGCTTGCTGCTGGAAGCCGAGCCAGCCGTAGTTGTCGAGCAGCACGGAGCCGATCACCGCGGCGGTGACCGACAACCCGACGAACGAGCCGGCGCCGATCTTCAATGCCGCTACCGGCTGCGACAGCAGGATCACCGACCCGGCGACACCGCCCAGCCACGCCCACCACGGCACCTGGCCGGCCTTGCCGCCGAAGCCGAGCTGACCGAACAGCAGCGAGCCGATGAGCGTCACGAACAAGGTGCCGCATACGCTGATCGCACCGACCATGAACGGCCGGCTCAGCACCTTGTTCATCTCTCCGGTGCAGGCTGCCTGCAGCGGGTTCATCAGGCCCGCCAGGATGGCGAGTGAATAAAGTAGGAACTGCATGGTCCAGCATCTCCGTCGGGTCGTGCGCTTCGATCCGCAGCGATGGGACGAGTTCCGAAAGTCGCAGGCCGGCAGGCGCGTTTGATCGAGCTTGGCCCGGAAACCGTCGGGCGTGGCGGCAATCTCGAGACCGTGCAACTCGCCGATGCCGGGACGAGTTGCACGCAGGTTCCGGGGGCACCAGATGCCCGACCACGCTTCCCCCGGAATCGTGTCGGTCCGGCGCCGCCGAGCCTCCTGCCCTCCTCACCACAGGCCAGCTTGCATGATCTCTCCCGCATCCCCGGATCGCGATCGTCCGACGCTGTTCTGCCTCCACTTCCTCGGAGGCAGCGCCGGGACGTGGACGCGGATGACCAGCCATCTGGCTGGCTCGTTCCGGTGCGTCACGATCGACCTGGCGGGCTTCGGCGATGCCGCGCGGACACCGGGATACTCGGTCGCCGAGATGGCGGACCGGGTCGCGGACGTGATCCGCGCCGCCGCGCCGGATCGCTGGATGCTGGCCGGGCACAGCATGGGCGCCAAGGTCGCGACCGTGCTCGCCCGCCGGGCCGAGGACGGCGAGCATGGACTGGGCGGACTCTCGCGGATCGTGCTGCTCGCGGGCTCGCCGCCCGGCCCCGAGCCGATGGACGAGAGCCAGCGGCAGGCGATGATGGCCTGGTTCACCGGCGATCTGGAGCAGCGACGCGTCCAGGCGCAGGGCTACATCGACCAGAATGTCGCAGCCAGGCTGGACCTTGCCGCCAACGCGCAGGCGGTCGACGACGTCCTGCGCGTCGAGCCTGCGGCGTGGGTAGCCTGGCTGGATCGCGGCAGCCGCGAGGACTGGTCGGAACGGGTAGGCGTGCTGCGTACCCCGGCGCTGGTCGTCGCGGGAGCGGACGACGCAGCGCTCGGGCTGCCGGCGCAGCGCGACCGGATGGCGCCGCATTTCACCCACGTCCGGTTGGTGACGCTGCCGGACGCCGCACACCTGCTGCCGCTGGAAAGGCCGGAGGAAGTGGCGCGCCTGATCATCGAGCATGCCGACCAGCCCGAGCCTGCTCCCGCGATCGGCGCGGCCTACCTGGCGCTGATTAACTCCGACCGCGTGAGTGCCCGGACGCGGGAGACGCTGCTCGCCCGCGCGCAGCCGGACGACCCGGCGTACCAGCCAGTGGCGGTGACGGTGGCGCAGCTCGGCACGCTGCGGGCCGTGATCGATCGCGTCCTGCCGCAGCCGGCAGTGGCGATCGACCTAGTACCTCTCGTCATTGACAGAGACCGCTTTCTTTGAATCGATGGCTGGTCGGTTGTGTGGAGGTCGATTCGGTGTCTTCGAGACAGGTTGCGGTGAAGAGGTATGTTGTCACGCTGAGCAGC
>JAABUX010005682.1_pt1 | contig 15225 bp, 12 predicted proteins | sample 5561851 | NCBI WGS metagenome assembly JAABUX01 (sample SAMN10711883, study PRJNA513361) | rock metagenome | isolation source: Antarctica rocks | place: Antarctica: Victoria Land, Richard Nunatak red sandstone | collected 2016-01-03 | reverse complement strand
TGCTCAGCGTGACAACATACCTCTTCACCGCAACCTGTCTCGAAGACACCGAATCGACCTCCACACAACCGACCAGCCATCGATTCAAAGAAAGCGGTCTCTGTCAATGACGAGAGGTACTAGAGCATGATCACTTCGATCATGCTCTGCTTGACTGAGGAAAGAGCAGCTTTATCAGCTGCCTGGGATCGCGAAGCGATTCCAGTCAGACTGACGCTGCTCTAGACATCCGGCGCGAGTGCGGTCGCCTCGGCGACGAGGTGGTAGAAGCGCCCGTCGAACAGCTTCATCACCTCGACCGTCGCCGCGTGCGATTCCGGCCGGATCGAGGATGCGAGACAGGCCTCGATCGCGGCCATGTCCGGGAAGTCCATCTCCAGGATCATCGCGATCGGCCGCGCGTCCTGGTCCGCCGAACGCGTGCGCTGGACACGCACCGCGGCGACGTGGGGAAATCGCCGCCACAGCGGTTCGAGCTCGTCCTGCACGCGACGGAAGAACTCCTCCTCGCGTCCGGCCTGGATCGTCCCCTCGTAGATCGCCGTCCTGGTCAGCATGCAACCTCCCCTGGCCCGCGACAGCCCCGATCGGGCGTCATGCAATGTATGGTCCCGGAGACCGTCCATGTCACCGGGCCGCGCGCGCCTTGCAGACTTACGAGAACGAGCCGGAACCCTGGCGTGGCGGTGCCGTCGTCGCCAGCTACAGCGGCAACTGCACGAGAGCGCCCGGACATGCTGAAGCGACCTGTTCCATCTTCGGGCGAGATGCTGCCGGTGATCGGTTGCGGCACCTGGCGGGCGTTCGACGTCAGGATGGCCTCCGGACAGCGGCGCCCGCTGCGCGACGTGCTGCGGACGCTGTTCGACGCGGGCGGTGCGATGATCGACAGTTCGCCGATGTATGGCCGCTCGGAAGCGATGGTGGGCGAGCTGGTCGAGGACCTCAACGCACGGGCACGCGCCTTCATCGCCACCAAGGTCTGGACGCAGGGCCGGGAGGCCGGCATCGCGCAGATGAACCGGTCGGCCGAACTGCTCCGGGCGAGGCCGCTCGACCTCGTGCAGGTCCACAACCTGCTGGACTGGCGGACCCACCTGGCGACGCTGCGCGACTGGAAGGCGAGCGGACAGGTCCGTTATGTCGGCATCACGCATTACAAGACGAACGTCCAGCCCGACCTCGAAGCGGTCATGCGCTCCGAGACGATCGACTTCGTGCAGGTCAACTACGCCCTGAACAACCGCGAGGCGGAGCGTACCCTGCTGCCGCTCGCGGCCGAGCGCGGCATCGCCGTGCTGGTCAACCGTCCCTTCGGCAAGGGAACGCTGCTCCGGCGTCTGGCCGCCAGCCCGCTGCCGGAGTGCGCGGTGGAACTCGGCTGCACGAGCTGGGCCGAACTCGCCCTGAAGTTCGTCATCGCGAACGAGGCCGTCACCTGCGTCATTCCCGGAACCTGTCAGCCGGCGCACATGGCCAACAACGTACGGGCCGGCTCGGGACGGTTGCCGGATGCCGACCTGCGACGCCGTATCCTGGTTGCCGCCGGCCTATAGGCGATCGCCGGGACGAGTGCCTGCCTCGCACGCCACGGCCCGGTTCCTGGCGAAAGCTCATCCTGGATGATCAGAGACCGCGGCGAGGCGTTTTCCGAAATAGATCACTCCCGGAAGGATGTTGTTCCAGTAGGCGGGGATCGGCTCGAAGCCGAGGGAGCGGTAGACCGAGATCGCCGCCGTCATCGATGCCAAGGTGTCGAGGACCACCTGACCGTAACCCGATGCAGAGGCGATCTCCACGGCCGCGGCCGCAAGGGCGCGGCCGATGCCGGTCCCCCGTCCGGCCGGGCGGACATACAGGCGCTTGACCTCGCACGTTCCGGGCAGGTCCAGGGGTCGGATGCCGACACATCCCAGCGGCTCGCCACCTGCCGTGCGGGCGAGCAGCAGATCACCGGCAGGCGGCCGATACTTCCCTGGAAGTTGCACCAGTTCGGCCTCGACGCCCTGGAACTTGAGATCGACGCCGAGCTGGTCGAGGTATTCGCGAAACAGCGTGCGTATCGTGCCCAGGTCTTCCGGGGTCCGCGCGGGTGCCAGTCGAGGGTCCAACCTGTCAGCCTTTCCAGCCGGCCGGACCATTCCGGCCGCGGCCTCGAATGCGATATACGGGCTCCGGTCACGGCGTTCGACGGGAACTACCCCTTCTTGCGCAGCGCCCGCACGAAGCGGGGACCGGCCTCGGTGAATCCGGTGGCGCGGCAGAAATCATGCAGCGCGGGTTGCGCCACCGTGGCGGACAGCTCCAGGTCGCCGCAGCCTGCCACCCTCGCCGCCTGGGCCGCCGCCTTCACCAGCAATCGGCCGATCCCCCTGCGTCGATCGTCCGGCCCGACGAGCAGCGTGGTGATCTGCGCCGTGGGCTGGGCGGCATCGAGCGTATGGTACCAGTGCAGCACCACCAGACCGCTTGGCGGCCCCCACTCCAGCGCGACCAGGGCGGTGCTCGCCCCCTGCCGGATCGCATCCAGCCGCTCTGCCAGGATACGGACGGGGATGACATGGCCGGCGGCGGCGAGCAGATCGCACAGCCCGGGCGCCTCGGCGCTGGTGGCGGCACGGATCTCCATCCCGTAGCGGGTGTTCAACGGGCCTCTCCATCTGCATCGCCGCCAATCTATTCGAGCGGCACCCGCGGTGCCACGGCACGTCCCGGGAGAAGCCGGACAATATCGCAGGGTCGAGATCATCCTGCGTCGAACCAAGCGGACGCGGCTGTATCGAGGCCGCGAGGCCGCTTGCGGCGATCAGGCCGCCTGGCGCACCAGCCGGTCGAGGTCGTCGACGATCTCGCGCGCCTGCGCGATGCGTTGCGCCGTCGTCATCTCGCGTGATACCGCGAGCTTGTGGTCGGGGCGCAGGCGCAGGCCGTCGCGGCTGCGGCGGCCGATCCAGGCGATCAGCCCGGCCGGGTTGGCGAAGGCGTTGCCGCGGAACTGCACCACCATGCCCTTCGGGCCGGCCTCCAGCTTCTCCACGCCGGCGCTGCGGCACTGGCGCTTGAGCGTCACCACCTGCAGCAGGTTCTCCACCTCGTCCGGCAGCGGGCCGAAGCGGTCGACCAGCTCGGCTCCCATCGCCTCGGTCTCGGCATCCGAACCGAGCGCTCCGATGCGGCGGTACAGCCCCAGCCGCACCGGCAGTTCCGGCACGTAGGTGTCCGGGATCAGCACCGGCAGGCCGAGCACGATGTTCGGGGTCCAGTCGCGATCTTCCGCCTTGCGGCGGCCGTTTTGGACGCGCAGGTCGGCGGCCGCATCCTCGAGCATCTGCTGGTAGAGCTCGATGCCGACCTCGCGGATATGGCCCGACTGCTCGTCGCCGAGCAGGTTGCCGGCGCCGCGCAGGTCGAGATCGTGCGAGGCCAGGGTAAAGCCGGCGCCGAGCTGGTCGAGCGTCTGCATCACCTCGAGGCGCTTCTCGGCTGCCGGCGACAGCCTGTGGTTCTGCGGCCAGGTGAGATAGGCGTAGCCGCGCTGCTTGCCGCGCCCGACCCGGCCGCGCAATTGATAGAGCTGGCCGAGGCCGAACATGTCGGCGCGGTGGATCAGCAGGGTGTTCACCGACGGCATGTCGAGCCCGCTCTCGACGATGTTGGTCGACAGCAGGATGTCGTGCTTGCCGTCGCTGAACTCGGTCATCACCCGTTCCAGCTCGGTCGGCGCCAGGCGTCCGTGCGCCTCCACGATGCGCGCCTCCGGCACGATCTCCTGCAGCCGCGCGCCTATCCGCTGCAGGTCCTCGATGCGCGGCACCACGCAGAACACCTGGCCGCCGCGGAAGCGCTCGCGCTGCAGCGCCTCACGCACCACCACGCTGTCGAACGGCATGATGAAGGTGCGCACCGCCAGCCGGTCGGCGGGCGGCGTCGCGATCAGGCTCATCTCGCGCACGCCGGTGAGCGCCAGCTGCAAGGTGCGCGGGATCGGGGTCGCGCTGAACGTGAGCACGTGCACGTCCTCGCGCAGCGCCTTCAGCTTCTCCTTGTGGGCGACGCCGAAATGCTGCTCCTCGTCGACCACCAGCAGGCCGAGGTCCGAGAACGCGATCCCCTTGGCGAGCAAGGCGTGCGTGCCGATGATGATGTTGACGCTGCCGTCGGTGACGCCCTGCTTGACCGCGGCGGCATCCTTGGCGTTGACCATGCGCGAGAGCTGCTCGACCCGGATCGGCAGGCCGGCGAAGCGCACCGAGAAGGTGCGGTAATGCTGCCGCGCGAGCAATGTGGTCGGCACCACCACGGCGACCTGGGTGCCCGACATCGCGGCGACGAAGGCGGCCCGCAACGCGACCTCGGTCTTGCCGAAGCCGACGTCGCCGCAGATCAGCCGGTCCATCGGCCGGCCGGCGGCCATGTCCTCCAGCACGTCTGCGATCGCCCTGGTCTGGTCCTCGGTCTCGACGAACGGGAAGCGCGCGCAGAACTCGTCCCAGGAGCCCTCCGCCGGCATCAACGACGGCGCCTCGCGCAACTGCCGGCTGGCGGCGACCCGGATCAGCTCGCCGGCCATGTCGCGGATGCGCTGCTTCATGCGCGCCTTGCGTGTCTGCCAGGAGGCGCCGCCGAGCTTGTCGAGCGCCACACCCTGCTGCTCGCTGCCGAAGCGGCTCAGCAGCTCGATATTCTCGACCGGCAGGAACAGCTTCTGGCTGCCGTCATAGATCAGCCGCAGGCAATCGTGCGGCGCGGTGCCGACGCCGATCGTCTCCAGCCCGTCATAGCGGCCGATGCCGTAATCCTGGTGCACCACCAGGTCGCCCTCGGCGATCTCGGTCGCCTCGGCGATGAACTGGTCGGCGCGCTTGCGGCGGCGGGGCGGACGCGAGATCCGCTCGCCGAGCAGGTCCTGTTCGGACACCAGCGCGAAGTCGTCCGCGGTGAAGCCGCGCTCCAGCGCCAGCGTCAGCAGCCCGATGCCGCCGGGCCTGAGGCGGCGCGCATCGGCCCATCTATCGACGGTCTCCACCGGCAGGCGGTTGTCGCGCAGCAGCGTGCCGATGCGCTCGCGCGAGCCGCGCGTCCAGGCCGCGACCAGCGTGCGCCGCTTCGAGCCCTTGCCCCACTGCACCACCTGCTCGCGCAGCATGGCGAACACGTTCTCGCGCGAGGCCGCCGGCAGCGAGCGGGCGAACAGGATACCGGGCCGTCCGCCGGCGTCGATGCCGGGTGCGACATCCGGCTTGCCGAACGGACTGAACGCGAGTACCGGGAAGCCGGCCAGCATCCCCTGCCAGTCCTCGCGGTCCAGGTAGAGCAGCCCGGGCGGCAGCGGGCGATACGGCGTCTCGCCCTCGCGCACCGGCTGCGTGCGCGCCTCGGCGTGGTCGGCGATCATCTCCAGGCGGGCGGCCAGCACCTCGTCGGCCTGATGGTCGAGGCTGACCGAGACTCCGGGCAGGTAGTCGACCAGCGTCTCGAGCCGGTCGTGGAACAGCGGCAGCCAGTGCTCGATGCCGCCGTGGCGGCGCTGGTCGGATACGCTGAGATAGATCGGGTCGCTCGCCGCCTCGGGGCCGAAATATTCGCGCCAGCCGGTCCGGAAGCGCGACACGCTGGCCGGGTCGAACGACATCTCGGCCACCGGACGCAGCACCATGCTGTCCCGCTTGCCGGTGGACCGCTGCGTGGACGGGTCGAAATGCCGGATGTTCTCGACCTCGTCGCCGAACAGGTCGAGTCGCACCGGCTCCGCCTCGCCGGACGGGAAGATGTCGAAGATGCCGCCGCGCGTGGCGAACTCGCCCGGCTCCATCACCGTGTCGGCGCGACCGTAGCCGTTGGCGACCAGCAGCTCGATCAGGAACGCGGAGTCCAGGCTCTCGCCGGTCCGGATGCTCAGCGAGGCGCCGGCGAACGCGGCCCGCGGGGGTACCCGCTGCACCAGCGCGTTCACCGTGGTCAGCACGATGCGCCGGGTGGGTGGCGACCCTGGCGGCTTCTCCAGCAGGCGGGTCAGCGTCGCCACCCGCTCGGAGACGATCGCGGGGTTGGGCGAGACGCGGTCGTACGGCAGGCAGTCCCAGGCCGGGAAGCACAGCACTTCGGCGTCCGGCGCGAAGAAACCCATCAGGTCGGCGATGCGCGCGAGTGCCGCATCGTCGCGGGCCACGTGCAGCAACGGGCCGTCATGCTCGGCGAGCCGGCGGCTCAGCAGCACCGCATCGAAGCCTTCCGGCACACCCCAGACCGGGGTGGCTCCCACCACCGCCCCGCCGGGCGCCTCATTCGGGCGGGCGCCGGGCTTGCCCGCACCAGTCTTGCCCGCACCACGCTGGCCGGCCGCCTCGCCGGACGTCATGCCATCCGCGCTCAACCTCGCGGCCCTTCCCGCAGTCGCGCCAGACGGGCCTCGACGGCGACCTGCTGGGCGGCGCGCTCGATGCGCCGCAGCATCGGGCTCTCGCAGTCGTCCGGGATCGGCCGCCTGCCGGTCAGCCAGTCGGCGAGATCGACGTCGGGCAGCTCCATCACCTCCTCGAGCTGGTCGAGTTCGTCGACGCTGAACGCCGCCAGCCCCCTGGCCACGAACCCGCCGATCAGGATATCGGTCTCGTGGGTTCCGCGATGGGTGGCGCGGAAAAGCAGCCGCCGGCGCCGCGCATCGAGAAGTACGGGGATTGGGGCATCGGAAGGGATAGGTTCTGGCTCCGTGGCGAGGGCTGTCATATAGCGGCGCACCCCTCGCCTGTCAGCCCACCGGCCGAGAAACTCGAACATCGTGACACGACTGCCCTCCCTCACCGGTCCCGAGCCGGTCGCGCTCGCCGCGAGCGCCGCCGCGGCGCTGCTCGCACCGCTGGCGGCGCCGATCACGAGCCTGCCGTGGCTGAGCACGGGACTCGCGGCGCTGCTCGGTCGCGCGGCCGGCGGCAACACCCTGCTCGACCTGCTGTTCCACCTGCCGGAGGGCGTGATCGACCGGCGCTACCGGCCCAGCCTCGCCGACGCGGAGGCCGGCCGGATCGCGACCCTCGCGGTCACGGTGGAGCGCATCGAGCGGCCGGCGCGTCCGCGTCAGCCCTGGCGGGTGCTGGTCACCGACGGCAGCGGCCAGGCCGAGCTGGTATTCTTCAGCCCGCACCAGGCGCGCGCGCTGGCGCCGGGCTCGCAGATCGTCGTCTCCGGCCGGCTCGACCGCTACGGCAGCCGGCTCAGCATGGCCCACCCGGACCACCTGCTGCCGCGCGAGCGGGCTGCCGCCATGCCGCTGATCGAGGCGGTGTGGCCGCTGACCACCGGGCTGGTGCCGCGCGTGGTCGCAAGCGGGATCCGCGGCGCTTTCGAGCGGCTGCCCAGCCTGCCGGAATGGCTCGATCCGGCGGTGCTGCGCCGCGAGGGCTGGCCAGGCTTCGCGGAGTCGCTGCGCCTGCTTCACTTCCCGGCCGACGCGGTGCGGGCCGATCCGGCCTTGTCCGAGCCCCAGATGCTCGCCGCCGCGCGCGAACGCGCCCGCACCCGGCTCTCCTGCGACGAGCTGCTGGCCGGCCAGGTCGCGACCGGACGCGCCCGGCGTCGCGGCCGTACCCGGCCGGGACGCGCGCTCACGCAGGAGGGAAACCTGCGCGCACAGGCGCTGGAGCGCTTCGGGCACACCCCGACGCCGGCGCAGTTGCGCGCGCTCGCCGAGATCGACGCCGACCTCGCCGCCCCGCACCGCATGCTGCGCCTGCTGCAGGGCGACGTCGGCGCCGGCAAGACGCTGGTGGCGCTGCTCGCCATGCTCCGCGCCGCGGAGTCCGGCGCGCAGGCCGCCCTGATGGCGCCGACCGAGATCCTGGCCCGACAGCATCATCACACCCTGTCGCGGCTGTCGCCGATCCCAGTGGCCCTGCTGACCGGCAGCATCAAGGGTGCCGCGCGCCGCCACGCCCGTACCCTGCTGGGCCGCGGCGACGTCAAGCTCGCGGTCGGCACGCATGCGCTGTTCCAGCAGGGCGTGCGCTTCGCCGACCTGGCGCTGGCGGTGATCGACGAGCAGCACCGCTTCGGCGTCGAGCAGCGGCTGATGCTCGGCGACAAGGGCGAGACGACAGACATCCTGGTGATGACCGCGACACCGATCCCGCGCACGCTGCTGCTGACGCAGTGGGGCGAGATGCAGGTCAGCCGGCTCGACGCCAAGCCGGTCGGACGGCTGCCGATACGCACCACCCTGCATGGACTGAGCCAGGTCGAGGAGGTCTGCGCCGGCCTCGCGCGCGCACTTGCCGGCGGGGCACAGGTGTTCTGGGTGTGTCCGCTGGTCAGCGAGAGCGAGCTGCTCGACGTCGCCGCCGCCGAGGATCGCTTCCGAACGCTGGGCGAGCGGTTCGGCGCCGATGCGGTCGGGCTGGCGCACGGGCAGCAGGACATCGCCGTGCGCGAGGCGGCGCTGGGCGAGTTCGCCGCCGGCCGCACCCGCATCCTGGTCGCGACCACGGTGATCGAGGTCGGGGTGGACGTCCCGAGTGCGACGGTGATGGTGGTCGAGCATGCCGAGCGCTTCGGCCTGGCGCAGCTGCACCAGTTGCGCGGCCGGGTCGGACGCGGGGCGGCGGCCAGCTACTGTCTGCTGCTGCACGAGGACGCGCTCGCCGGTCGTGCGCGCGAGCGGCTGACCCTGCTGCGCGACACCGAGGACGGTTTCCTGATCGCCGACGAGGACTACCGCCTGCGCGGCGGCGGCGACCTGATGGGAAAGCGCCAGTCCGGGCTGCCCGGCTTCCGGCTCGGCGGCGGTCCGCGTTTCGACGAGCTGTTGCGCCTGGCGTGGCAGGATGCAGAGATGCTGCTCGACCGCGATCCCGAGCTGGGCTCGCCGCGCGGCGCCGCGGTCCGCATCCTGCTGGCGCTGTTCGGCCGCACCGACGCGGCCAGGACGCTGCACTCGGGCTGACCTGGGCATTCGGGCTGATCTGGAAAGGACCTTGCCGCATGACCGATCCCGCCTCCGGGCCGCTCACTTCGCCCCCGACCGCACCGAGGCGGCCGGTCCGCATCGAGCAGCTCGGGCACGTGCGCACCGACGACTACGCCTGGATGAAGGACGAGAACTGGCAGCGCGTGCTGCGCGACCCGACGGTGCTGCGCGAGGACATCGCCGTCCACCTGCGCGCCGAGAACGACTATGCGACGGCGATGCTGCGCCCGACCGAGACGCTGCAGGCGGATATCCTTGCCGAGATGAAGGGCCGGCTGAAGCCGGACGAGATGTCGCCGCCGCTGCCGGATGGCGGCTGGGACTATTATGCCCGCTACGCGCCCGGCGCCGAGCAGCCGGTGCATGCCCGCCGGCCGCGAGACGCGCCAGACGGCGAGAAAGTATTCGGCGGCGAGCAGGTACTGATCGACGTCGACGCGCTGGCCCGCGATCACGACTATTTCGTCGTCGCCGACGCCCAGCACAGCCCCGACCACAAGCTGTTCGCCTACGCCGAGGACGCCCAGGGTTCGGAGGTGTACCGGATCCGGGTCAAGGACCTCGATACCGGCGCGCTGCTGGACCACGTGGTCGAGAGCTCGACCGGCGACTTCACCTTCTCGCCCGACTCGCAATACCTGTTCTGGACCTTTCGCGACGACAACGGCCGTCCCACCCGGATCTACCGCCGGCCGGCGCGCGGCGGCGCCGACGTGCTGGTCTACGAGGAGCATGATCCGGGCTTCTTCATCGGCGTCGGCGCCTCCGCCTCGCGGGCCTGGATCACCATCACCTGCGGCGACCAGGAGACCACCGAGACCTGGCTGATCCCGGCCTCGGACCCGACTGCCGCGCCGCGCCTGGTCGCCGCGCGCGAGAAGGGCGTGCGCTACTCGATGTCGCACTGGCAGGACCGCTTCATCATCCGCACCAACCTCGGCGGCGCCACCGACTTCAAGCTGATGCAGGCGCCGGCTACGGACCCGTCCCGCACAAGCTGGCAGGAATGGGTCGGACACCGACCGGGGCACTTCATCGTCCACGCCAGCGCGTTCCGCGACCACCTGGTGCGGGTCGAGCGGTTCGAGGCGAACAACGTCATCGTCATCATGGATCGCGACGGCGACACTCACCGGATCGGCGTCGACGAGGACGCCTACCTGCTCGGGCTGGACGGCTGCTTCGAGCATGACGGCGTGATGCTGCGTTACAGCTACCAGTCGCCGACGACGCCGCGGCAATGGTTCGAGTACGACATGGCCAGCCGGGAGCGGCTGCTGCTCAAGACCCAGGAGATCCCGTCCGGCCATGATCCGGCGCTCTATCGCACCGCGCGCCTGCACGCCGCCGCCGCGGACGGCGCGCAGGTGCCGATCACGCTGCTGATGCGCAACGACACCCCGGTGGACGGCACCGCGCCGCTGCTGCTCTACGGCTACGGCTCCTACGGCCACGCGATCCAGCCGAACTTCTCGACACGCAACCTCAGCCTGGTCGATCGCGGCTGGATCTACGCGGTGGCGCACGTGCGCGGCGGCTCGGAGAAGGGTTGGGGCTGGTTCCTGGACGGACGCGGCCCGCGCAAGCCGAACAGCTTCACCGACTTCATCGCCTGCGCCGAGCACCTCGCCGCCACCGGCCACGGCGCCGCCGGACGCATCGTCGCGCACGGCGCTTCCGCCGGCGGGCTGCTGATGGGTGCGCTGGCCAACCTGCGGCCCGACCTGTTCGCGGGCATCGTTGCCCAGGTGCCGTTCGTGGACATGCTGAACACCATGTCGGACACCTCGTTGCCGCTGACGCCGCCGGAATGGCCGGAATGGGGAAACCCGATCGAGGATGAGGCGGCCTACGCGCTGATCGCCGGCTACTCGCCGTACGACAACATCCGGCCGCAGCCATACCCAGCCATCCTGGCGATGGGTGGGCTGTCGGACCCGCGCGTGACCTACTGGGAGCCCGCCAAGTGGACGGCGAAGCTGCGCGAGACGACCACCGGGGACGATCCGGTGCTGCTGCGGATCAACATGGAGGCCGGGCATGGCGGCGCCTCGGGCCGCTTCGACAGCCTCAAGGAAGCCGCCCTGATCCAGGCCTTCGCGATCTGGTGCATCGAGCGCCATGCCGGGAAGATCCGCTCGGCATGAGGACCGGTCCGGGGCGCGAATGACGGAAAGCAGGTCATGCCGGGGCAGCGACGCGCAGGAAGACATGTTCGAGGCCGTCGGTCTCGTCCACGTCCATCCCCCCTGCGACCTTGACGAAGCCGCAATGCCGGACGGGATCGAGCGAGGACCTGTTGTCCGTTGCCCCGGCAGCATGCTCGCGCGCGCCGACCATGGCGGTGAAGCGGATCATCCCTTGGGACGGAGCACCAGCCGAGGTGTCACGATGTCGCTGCATCCGCCGGGCACGGGAAGGTGAGCGCGCACCATCCGGTCAGGAATGCATTCAGCACCGGCAGGGCGACTTCGAGACCTGGCTGCAAGCTCACGCCGCCGCATCCATGCGCGCGATGAGCTGGCCGAGGCGGCGCATGCCTTCCTGGATGCGCGCCTCCGGCTGCAGCGAGTAGGCGAGCCGGATGGTGTTGCGACCACTGCCGTCGACGTGGAACGCAGCACCCGGGACGAAAGCGATGCGCTCCTGCTCCAGTGCTGCGGCGAGCAGCAGGGCGCCGTCATGGCCCGCGGGCAGCGTGACCCAGATGAACATGCCGCCCTGCGGGCTGGTCCATCTCACCCCGTGCGGCATGAACCGGTCGAGCGCGGCCAGCATCGCATCGCGCCGCACGGCATAGACTTCCTTGATCCTGCCGATCTGGTCTGCATAGTTCGTCTGCACGACTTGATGCATGACCATCTGGTTCAGCGTGGCGCTGTGCAGGTCGCTGGCCTGCTTGACCAGCACGAGCTTGTGCACGAGATCGCGTGCCGCGCAGATCCAGCCGATGCGCAATCCGGGTGCGACGGTCTTGGAGAAGGTGCCGCAATAGATCACCCGGCTGCGGTCGATCGAGCCGGATCGCTGGACATCGAGTGCCAGGCAGCAGGCAACCGGTGCGCCGTCGAAACGCAGCGCGGCATAGGCCGCATCCTCGATCAACGGAACGCCGAGCTTCGCGACCAGCGCCAGCAGATCGCGCCGCGCCGGCTCGCTCATGGTCTCTCCGGTGGGGTTTGCGAAGTCGGGCACCACGTAGGCAAGCGCCACCCGGCCGCCGTCGGTCGCGGCCCGCGCGCGGTAGGCGGCCGCGGCAGCTTCGGCCTCGCCCGGGACGATGATGTCGTAGCGCGGCTCGTAGGCGTTGAACGCCTGCAACGCGCCGAGATAGGTCGGTGCCGTCACCAGCGCGGTGTCGCCGGGCGACAGGAACAGCTTGCCGAGGAAATCGAGCCCCTGCTGCGAACCCGACGTGATCACGATGTTGTCGACATCGCACGGCACACCCAGGTCGGCCATGTGCCGCGCCAGCCAGGAACGCAGCGGCAGGTAGCCCTCGCTCACCGAGTACTGCAGCGATTGCAGTCCGTGGCCGTTATGCCCGAGGATCTCGGCATAGGCCTCGCGGATCGCCGTATCGGGGAACAGGGCCGGGTCCGGGATGCCGCCGGCGAACGAGATGATGTCGGGCTGCTCGAGAAGCTTGAGCAGTTCCCGGATCTCGGAGGCGCGCATGCGCTCGGCGCGGCTGGCGAAGGTCCCGTCCCAGCCGAAATCCTCCCGCCCCGTCGAGCTCGGCGCTTCCTGGTCATCCATCTCGCCATCCTTTCGCCTGAACACCGCACATCATCATGCACAATCTATCGCATTGGATCTCGGATCCAACCGTCGAATGCCCGCGGCCGCCATCGCCTTGCGGCTCGATGACCGGGCCGGTATTCGTCGCCGAGGCGCATCCGGACCCCCGCGTCACGATCGGCGCCGGTCGCCCTGCCCGAACCGGAGTGCCTCGCGATGCCCGCCTATCCCTTCGTTACCGTGGACGTGTTCACCGAAACCCGCTTCGGCGGCAACCCGCTGGCGGTGTTCCCGGACGCGCGGGGCCTATCGGACCGCGACATGCAGTCGCTCGCCACCGAGTTCAATCTCAGCGAGACCACCTTCGTGCTGCCGCCGGATGACCCGTCGCACACCGCGAAGGTCCGTATCTTCAACACCGCCTGCGAGATGCCGTTCGCGGGTCATCCGAATGTCGGCACCGGCGTCGTGCTGGCGCAGCGGGGGCGCGACGCCGCCGGCGTGCTGCTGTTCGAGGAACAGGGCGGACTGGTCGAGGTCCGCGTCGAGCGCGATGCCGACGGCACCGTCACCGGCGCCACCATCTCGGCGCCGCAGCCGCTGACGCGTGGAGCGACGCTGCCGCCGGGCCTGGTCGCGGCCTGCGCCGGCCTGCGGACCGCCGACGTCGTGACGAGCGCTCACCCGCCGTTGCTGGCGTCGGTCGGATACGGGTTCGTGGTAGTGGAGGTGCAGGCCGAGGCGCTGTCCCGCGCAACACCCGATCCCGTCGCGTTCCGCCGCGCCCTCGAGCAGTCACCGGCGCTGGAAGGGCAGCTCAACCTGTATCTCTACGCGCGCGGCCCGAACGAGGCGCAGGTCCGGGGCGAGGCGCAGGTCCGGGGCGAAGGGCAGGTACGGGCGCGCATGTTCGCCCCGCTCGGCGGCGTCGTCGAGGACCCTGCGACCGGCAGCGCCGCGACCGCGCTGGCGGCGCTGCTGCTCTCCCTCACCGGGGAAGCGGCCGGGCGCTACGAGATTACACAGGGGGTCGAGATGGGACGTCCGAGCCGGCTGCACGCCGCCGCCCACCGGGCCGCGGACGGCGTCCGCGCCAGCGTCGGCGGGCGTTGCGTGGCGGTATTGCGCGGCGAGGCGCTGTTATGAGACGGCGGACCCGGACGCACGGCAAAGCGGGGCGGCAAAGCGGGGCGCATCGTTTTCGAACCTTCGACGCCCTGGCGGATTGAGGACGCAGGTTGAACGAAGGAACACGGCGATGAGCATCAAGTCGATCCTGGGGCTCGGCTCCGACAGGAAGGTCCGCTACGCCTTCGTCGCCCTCGGCGACATCACGCAGGAGGCCATGCTGCCGGGCGTGGCCCACACCGGCAACTCCGAGATCACCGCCTTCGTCACCGGCGATCCCGAGAAGGCGCGCCTGGTCGGCGAGCAGTACGGCGTCAAGGACAGCTACGGCTACGAGCAGTTCGAGCAGATGCTGGCTTCGGGCACCGTGGACGCGATCTACCTGGCGACGCCGAACTGGCGGCACGCCGAGTTCGCCATACCCGCGCTGAAGGCCGGCATCCACGTCCTGGTCGAGAAGCCGCTGGAAGTATCGACCGCGAAGTGCCGGGAGATCCTGGAAGCGGAGCGTGCCTCGACCGCGAAGCTGATGGTGGCCTACCGCCTGCATTTCGAGCCGGCGACGCTCGCGACCATCGACATGGTGCGCGCCGGCGAGCTCGGCGAGGTGCTGCTGTTCACCTCCACCTTCAGCCAGATGGTGGCGCCGGAGAACCATCGCGGCCAGAGCGGCATGGCCGCCGGGCCGGTGTTCGACATGGGCCCCTACCCCGTCAATGCCGCACGCTACATCTTCGGCGCGGAACCGACCGAGGTGGTGTCGGCGACCGGCACCCGGCATCCAGAGGCCGGCTTCGGCGACTTCGACGACACCGTCGCGGTCACGCTGCGCTTCCCCGAAGGCCGGCTGGCGCAGTTCGTGCTGTCGTACTACGCCAACGCGCTCGACAGCTACGCGGTCGTCGGCACCAAGGGCAGCGTCCAGGTGAACCCGGCCTACATGTACGGCAGGCCGCTCGAGCAGGCGATCACCATCGGCGAGAGCAAGAGCCAGAAGAGCTTCAAGAACACCGACCACTTCGGCGGCGAGCTGAAATACTTCTCCGACTGCATCCTGAACGGCACCGAGCCGGAGCCGGACGGCGAGGAGGGCTACGCCGACGTGCGCGTGCTGGAAGGCATCGCGCGGGCGCTGGAGACGGGCAACGCGGAGAAGCTGGAGCCGTTCACGCGCACGCGGCGCATCGACACCGCCCAGGGAGAGACGCTTGCCGCCCGGAAGTCGCCCGAGCTGGTCCATACCTCGAACCCCGGCCGCGGCAAGGAGAAGGTCCCGAAGAACTAGGGCGTGTCGTCAATTAGGGGATTCCTAAGCGGCGGAAACTTCGATTCATAGGAGGTCAGCTGATATGGAGCTGACCGATGCGGCGCTACGGCCTTCGCGACGATCAATGGGA
>JAABUX010005681.1_pt1 | contig 15225 bp, 14 predicted proteins | sample 5561851 | NCBI WGS metagenome assembly JAABUX01 (sample SAMN10711883, study PRJNA513361) | rock metagenome | isolation source: Antarctica rocks | place: Antarctica: Victoria Land, Richard Nunatak red sandstone | collected 2016-01-03 | reverse complement strand
AGGCCGAGCCGGCGCCAATGCTACTCGCCCGTTGCCGGCCGATCGATGAGGACACAACGCGAGACCACGTTGCAGTGGGGCAGACAAGCGTTGCTATTCTAGGGCCGTCCACATAAGGCTTCTGGTCACTGCTGCGCTCCTGGCTGCGCCCGCACCGCGGCATCTCGCAGGAGAAGCTGCCGCTTTACCTAGGCTTCTTCCAGTTCGTGCACAACGCGCGCCGACGCGGCAAAGCCCTGCTCGGCACCCTCATCACCGGCCTGGTTGCATGACGAACTCACCACCACCCCGGAACCCAATAAGAGCCACTCCTGATTGGCGTAGGATTACCCTTGTCTGGCCGTGCTGGCCTGATTGGAGACGTCCTGCATGCCAAGAACCGCGCGACCGGCCAAGGCTGCTCAACCAAACGGCCCCGGCATCCGGGACCTGCTGTCCTACCGGCTCTCGCGGACCGCGAACTTGATGTCCCGAGGGGCCGCGCTGCGCTACCGGCGCGAGTTCGACGTGAGCCTGGGGGGAGTGGCGTGCGCTGGCGCTGCTGGCGGACACCGGCAAGCAGTCGCTAATGCAGTTGTCCCGCGCCGCCGGGCTGGACAAAGCGCAGATGAGCCGCGTTGTCAAATCACTTACGGAGCACGGCTTGGTGGTCCGGGACCTCTCGTCCCAAGGCGGACGTGCCGTCGAGTTGAACCTGACCCGGCGTGGACAGCAGACCTATGCCGGCCTGATCGCCGCAGCCGCCGAGCGTGACCGGGCGCTCCGCGCCGTGCTCACTGATGCGGAGCAGACGACACTGGACGCCATGCTGTCCAAGCTGGCCGCGGCCGCGCGCGGGCTTATCGAGGCCGAGGCGGAAAAGGACGTCTAGTCTAGCGCCCCGGCAGTCCGCGCAACCAGGCCACAACCGCGTCCGCCACGGCGCCGGGCGCCTCGGGCAGCAGAGCGTGGCTGGTGTCGGGGATCACCGCCACGGTCACCCGGGCGCCGAACTCGTTCCTAAGATCGTCGCGGGTTTCGGCAGGGCGGAACGGGTCCGCGCCGGCCTGCAAGTCGAGCAGCGGCGCCTGTCCGCCTGACCACCACTCCGCCTGCCGGGTCCGGTCCGACGCCTCCCGCTGGCTGCGGCTGGCGTCGGCGTGCCAGCCTTCCAGCCAGGCAGACGGGTCGTGCCCCGGCGCGAAAAACGTGTTTTCCAAGTAGCGGCGCCGTTCCGCCTCCGGCAGGCCCATGTCAGCGGACCGGGTGACAGCGATACTCAGCTCCGGTGGATAGGTCTTCGCCGCGGAGGCCGCAAGTACAATGCCCCGCACGAGCGCCGGGTGGTCCACGGCTGTCATGCGCGCGATCCAGTTGCCATAGGCGTGGCCAATGACGACGGCGGGGCCGCCGCCTTCGGCGCGAATGACGGCAGCGACGTCGGCGGCAAGGTCGTGCAGGGTCAAGCCCGTCATCGGCCCGGAGCTGCCGGCCATGCCGCGCGGCTGCGGGCGCAGAACGCGGTAGCCCTGTGCAGCGATGGCGGCCGCCACGGGGCCATAGTCTTCGGAGTCCCTGCCGCGGGACGGCAGCATGACCACTACCGGGCCGCTCCCTTCCGCGATAACGCTGATCCGGGCCGGCCCGGCCTCGACAGTGGTGCGCGTGGGCGCTGCGGCACTTGACGCAGAGAGCAGGCTGGACACGATCGCTGCGCCTCCTAGGACCGCACGGAGCGTCATCCGTCCCCCATGCACGTGTGGTGGTGTGACATGGTGCCCCTATGCGGCACGCGGCATCCGGGCCAGGGCAGCAAGGTACTCCGCCGCGATCCGATGCACCAGCTCGCCGGCTGGCACCATGTCTTGGACCAGCCCGGCCGACTGGCCGGCCTCCAGCTTGCCGCCCGCCGTATCGCCATGCAGCGCGGCCATCAGCAGCGTGCCCTCGCCGAAGGCGCCGCGGCGCTCCTCCAGTCCAGCGCCGGCCGCTTCCAGCGCCGCCATCCGCTCGGTGAACGGGTTGGCAAGCGCGCGGATCATGCCCAGGCCGTGCCCGACCGTGCGGGTGCTGCCGATACCCGCATCCAGCACGGCCTGCTTGTAGGCGGCATGGACGCTGGCCTCCGGTGTGGCGATGAAGCGGGTCCCAAAATTGGCGGCCCCAGCCCCCAGGGCCAGCGCGGCGGCCAACCCGGCGCCGTCTGCGAACCCGCCGGAGGCAATGATAGGCACCTCCCGGCCCAGGGCGCACACGACGGCCCGGACGACGACCAGGGTGGACACCAGCTCCGCAGGCGGGTGGCCGCCTGCCTCGCCGCCGACAACCACCAGCCCGTCCACGCCGGCATCGGCCGCCTTGCGCGCATGATCCTCGCCCGCGACCACGTGCAGGCACACGGTCCCGGCCGCCTTGAACCTATCCAAGTAGCGCTTTGGTCCGCCCTGGGAGGCGATCAGCACCGGCACCCTGCACTCCAGCAGCAGGTCCAAAACCTCGTCCGCCCCCTTGCGGTACAGCGGCATGTTGACGGCAAAGGGCCGGTCGGTCCCGGCGCGCACCTCCCCAATGGCCCGGCGCAGGTCATCCAGCCGCATCGGCCCTGCCGCGATGACACCCAGCCCGCCTGCCCGCGCCACCGCAAGCGGCAGCGCCGAACTGGAGGACGCCCAAGACATGCCGGCCTGCGCGACCGGCAGGTCAATGCCGAGCAGTTGCGTCACGCCCGTCTCGATCTTCATGCGGGCAGGCCCAGCAGCTTGCGGGCGTGGGCGGCAAGCGGCTTCTTTTGCACCTTAGAACTGGCGGTCATGCCGATGGACTCGAATTCCTCTAACACCCAGACGTGCCGCGGCACCTTGAATCCGGCCAGCCGTTCCCGGCACCACGCGATCACCGCGTCCGGCTCGCACCCGGCGCCGTCATTGAGGATCACGAAGGCGCCGATCACCTCCATCAGCCGAGGGTCTGGCACGCCGACCACCGCCGCCTGACGGACCGAGGGGTGGCGGAGCAGCACGTCCTCCACCTCTGCCGGAGCCACATTCTCGCCGCCGACGCGGACGATCTCCTTGGCGCGACCGAGGAAGTGCAGCCGCCCGTTTTGATCCAGTAGGCCCAAGTCGCCGGTGGACAGCCAGCCGTCCTGGCCCAGCGCCGCCGTAGTCTCCTCCGGCTTGCCGAAGTAGCCGCGCATGACATTCCAGCCGCGCACGGTGATCTCGCCGGGGGCGCCGGGCGGGCAGTCCGCCCCGTCCGCGCCGCGGATGCGGACGGAGACGCCGGGCTGCAGCCGCATGCCGGGGGCCAGCCGCACCTCCAGCGGCTCCCACCAGCAGGACTGCGCGATGTTGGGTGATGCTTCGGACAGGCCATAGCCTGCGACGCACTCCCGCGCGCCCAGCTCCTCCACCACCCGGCGCAACACGGCCGGCGACGCCGCCACCCAGGCGCCGCGCAGGTGCAGCGTCCGGTCAGGACGGCTGGGGTGGTTCAGCAGCATGAGTGCCATGGTGTCATTGCCAGAGAAGTGGGTGCAGCGCTCGTCCTCCATCAGCCGTAGCGCCTCCGCCGGCTCGAACCGGTCCATCGTCACCAAGGTGACCATGTGCTGTAGTGCTGACAGCACGGACAGCGTGCTGCCGGACACGTGGAAAAACGGGCGCGCGGAATGGTATCGGTCGGCGATGCGGAAGCCGATCCGCCCGCCCGAGACGAAGGCGTTGCCCAGCATGTTGGCGTGGGTCAGCAACACCCCCTTGGGAAACGAGGTCGTGCCGGAGGTGTACTGCATCAGTAGGACGTCCCCTGGGACGGGGTCCTGGCCGGACGGCGGCTCGGACCCAGCCCGGAAGGCGGCGAAGCTGGTGGCGCCCGCTGGCACGTCGCCGCCCAGCACGATGACTTGGCGCAAGTCCGGCAGCGCCGGGCCGGGCAGTGCCGTGTCCAGCTCGGGCAGGATGCCGCGCAGCATGGCTATGAAGTCAACATTCAGGAACCGCCCGGCGACGAACAGGGCCGAAACGCGGGACTGGCGCAGGCAATAGGCCATCTCCTCCGCCCGGAAGCGCGTGTTGACCGGCACGGTCACGGCGCCGAGCGAGCCGAGCGCCAGGAAGAGCGCCACCCACTGCACGCTGTTGCCCAGGCACACGCCGACATGGTCGCCGTGCTGCACGCCGGCTGCGGCCAACGCCCGGCGCAGCGCCGCCACCTCGGCTTCCAGCCCGGCGAAGCTCACCCGCCCGTCGGAGGCGACGACTGCCTCCACATCGGGCGCCAGCGCCGCGGCGCGCGACAGGGCACCGGACACCGTCAGCGGGCAGGCGCCGGACAGGTCCAACTCAGGCGTCCCTACCGGAGGCGCTGCCGACCGCCTGGCCAAACGACTCCACGCCCTGCCGCCAGCCGCCATCGGCCAGCACGCGCTCGATGGCCGCCATCTCGATGCGTATGCCCGTCGCAAGTGCCACCTCCTCACCCAGATCAACCGCCTGCTTGGTCAGCGCCATGGCCAGGGCGGGCGCTTTGGCAATGGCGGCCGCGGCCTCTGTTGCCGCTAAGGCAGCATCGTCCACGATGCGGGCGACTAGGCCGAGCGCATGGGCCTCCTCCACCGGTATCAGCCGTCCGGTGAACAGCAGCTCCTTCGCGCGGCGCTTGCCGATCACGCGCTGTAGCCGCTGCGTCGCGCCGACCGTGCCCCACTGTGGCTCCGGGAAGCGGAACGAGGCGGCGTGGCTGGCCAAGATGAAGTCGCAGCACATCGCGATCTCGCCGCCCGAGCCGATGGCCGGGCCGTCCAGGACAGCGACGACCGGCTTGCTGCACCGCTCGATGGCGTCATAGGCCGCGAACGAGGCGAGGCGGCGGGCGCGGACCCAGGCCTCGTCCTTGCCGCGGCGTTCCCTCAAGTCGGCGCCGGCGCAGAACACCGGGCCGTTCGCATCCAGCAGCACGGCGCGCACCTCGGCGTCGGCATCCAGCGCGGCAAACGCCTCGCGCAGAGCGTGGCACATCGGCAGATCCAGCGCGTTGCGCGCGTCCGGGCGGTTCAGGGTGACGCGGGCGACCGCGCCGTCGCAGCGCAGCAGGACTGGGGCGGCCGTCATATTGCCCGGCCGGCGCGCAGGGCGGCGACAGCCGCCTCGTTTAGTCCCAGTTCGCCCTGAAGCACGGCGCTGGTGTCGGCGCCCAGCAGAGGCGGGGTGCCGATAGCCGGGTCTTCGAAGCCTGCGAAGCGCAGGGGGTTGCGCAGGGCGGGGAAGGCGCCCTCCACCGGGTGGTCGAAGCTGCCGACCATGCCGCGGTCCCGGATGTGCGGGTCGTTCAGGATTTCGCGCACGCTGTTCACCTCCCCTGCAGGCACGCCGGCTGCCCGCAGCGCCTCTGCCAAAGGCGCCCGGTCACGCTCGGCGGCAGCGGCGCGCATGGCGGCCATGATCCGGCTCCGCTGCGCGACCCGTCCGGCATTGGTCGCCAGCACGAGGTCGGACGCCAGCCCGTTCAGGTCCAGGGCGGCGCACACGGCGGGCCAGTGCTGGTCGCTGCCGCTGATGTGCAGCCACAGCCCGCCCCGGCACTCAAAGGCGGCGGAGGGCACGCGCCCGGCATGTTCGGTGCCGGCGCGCTGCGGGTCCTCGTCCAGCGCGAACAGCCGGGCGGCGGCGATGCTCAGCAGGCTGGTCTGCACGTCCATCATCGCCAGGTCCACGTAGCAGCCGCGCCCCGTCGTGGCCCGTCCGACCAGGCTGGTGAGGATGGCAATGGCGATCCACAGGCCGGAGGTGAGATCCGCGAACGGCAGGCCCACCTTGGCGGGCGGCGCGTCCGGGTAGCCGGTTAGCGCCATCACGCCCGACAGCGCCTGGAACACGGTGTCGTAGCCGTTGCGGCCGCGGTAGGGGCCGGTCTGGCCAAACCCGGTGTTGGACACATAGACCAGCCGCGGGTTCGCCGCCGACAGGCTTGCGTAGTCCAAGCCGTGCTTCGCCATCTCGCCGGGCAGGAAGTTCTCCACCACCACGTCCACCCGGGCGGCAAGGCCACGGGCGACCGCCCGGCCCTCCGCCGACTTCAGGTTGACCGTCACCGATCGCTTGCCGCGGTTGAGCGCGAAGAAGTAGGCGCTCTCTCCGCCGGGCAGTTGCGGCTCGAAGCTGCGGGATTCATCGCCGCCGTGCGGATGCTCGACCTTTGTGACCTCGGCCCCCAGCTCGGCCAGGATCTGCGTGGCGAAGGGACCGGCCAGCACGCGGGAGAAGTCCAGGATGCAGATGCCCTCAAGCGGCCTCATGTGTTGGGCCTCATGCCTGGGGCCCGCGGAAGCTGCGCATAAGCGCGTTCACGTCGCGGCCTGCGGCCATCGCGGCGTCATAGGGCAGGTCGGCCACGCGATAGAACAGGCTCTTGGCAGCGGCCATGGCCAGCGGGTTCGCGGCGGCCCAAGCCTCGGCGATGGCCAGCGCCTCCGCCTCCACCATCTCCGGCGCCACGACGCGGTTGACGAGGCCGAGCGCGTGCGCCTCTTCCGCCCCCAGCAGGCGGCCCAGGCTTATCATCTCAAACGCTGCCTTGCGGCCCAGTTGGCGTTGCAGGCCAGTCATCACCAGTGCGGGCACGATGTGGTGCTTCAGCTCGGGATAGCCGAACTTCAGGTCGGCGCCGGCCACCAGCATGTCGCAGCCGATCGCCAGCCCGGCGCCCCCGCCGACCGCCGAGCCGCGGACGGCTGCCACGACAGGCTTGCCCAGCTTCTGTAGGATGGACTGCGTGCGGCAGGTTAGGTCCGCCCGCTTGACCACCAAGTGCTGGCGGTCCAGGTTCAGGTCCTTGAACTCCGCCAGGTCGGCCCCGGCGCAGAAGCCGCGGCCCTCGCCGGTCAGTACCACCGCGCGCACGCCCTCGTCGGCGTCGGCAATTTCCAGCGCGTCCAGCAGCGCCTGGGTCAGCGCGGTGTTCAGCGCGTTCAGCTTGTCCGGGCGGTTCATCCGCAGGATGCGGACGGGTCCGCGGTCCTCCGTCAGCATCAGGGCGTCAGGCATACGCCGCCTCCCGCGCCGGCAGTAGCCCGTAGCCGGACCGCCCGACGCTGCTGTTGAGCTGTCGCCCCAGTATCTCTTCGCACAGGCGGGATGCCGCCAGCACCGCGTCCAGGTCCAGGCCGGTCGCCATCCCCTCGGCTTCCAGCAGGTTCACTAAGTCCTCGGTGGCGACGTTGCCGGTGTAGCCGCCGCCATACTGGATCTGCGAGGGATGCCCGCCCACGCCGCCGAAGGCGCTGTCGAAGTTGCGGCACCCAGCCTCCAGCGCGGCCATGCAGTTGGCCAAGCCGGTGCCGCGCGTGTCATGGAAGTGGGCGACGGACGTAATGCCGGGCACCTCGTCCGCTAGGCGGCGGAACAGGCGGCGCACGGTGCTGGGCGTGGCCAGGCCGGTGGTGTCGCCGATGGACAGGAGCTGCGCGCCCAGGTCCGCGAAACGCTGCACGTCGGCAATCACGGCACCCGGGTCCACCGCGCCCTCGAACGGGCAGCCGAGCGCCATGGAGATCACGCCCACCAGCCGGAACCGTCCCCCTGCCAGCCGCGCCATCTCCGCCGCCGTCTCCCACTGCGCGGCCCGCGTGGTGCGGAGGTTGCGCTCCGTGTGGCTCTCGGTGGCGGACACCAGCAGGCTCAGCTCGTTCGCGCCGTGCCCGGCGTCGGCGTCGGCCAGCGCGCGGGCGACGGCGCGGGTGTTGGGGCAGGTGGCCTTGTAGAATACCCCCTCGCGGCGGCGGATCCCCGCCAGCACCGCCGATGCGTTGCGGAAGGCCGGCACCCGGCCGGGATGGCTGTAGCTGGTCGCCTCGATGCGGGGGAAGCCCGCCTCGGTGAAGAGGTTGATCGCGGCGACCTTGCTCGCGGTCGGCACGTCGGCCGGCTCATGCTGCAGGCCGTCGCGGGCGAAGCATTCGCAGATGACGACGTCAGGCACGCGCTCCCCCTGCCAGAACCTTTAGCCCCGATTAGCGCCCCATGTTGATATCGTCAACACAATACGGTTGACACGACCCGCCGGGATTGTGTTGATAGTGACAACACCCGGCGAGGCAGCCTTCCGCGCAGCCGGGGATGGCCGGGGAGGCGTCGCTATGGCGGACACTGTGGCTTCGGACATGGGTACGGGATCCGGTGTGGCCACCGCCGCGCGGGACGCCGCCTACCGCAAGGCAGCATGGCGGCTGATGCCGCTGCTGATCCTCTGCTACATCGCCAACTACATTGACCGCACCAACATCGGCATCGCGCAGCTTCAGCTCCGCACCGACCTCGGCTTCTCCGAGCAGGTATATGGTATCGGCGTCGGCCTGTTCTTCGTCGGCTTCATCCTGTTCGAAGTGCCGAGCAACCTCATGCTCCACCGCTTCGGCGCGCGGAAGACGCTCCTGCGCATTATGGTCGCCTGGGGCCTGGTGTCGGCGCTGACCATGTTCATCCGCACGCCGTGGGAGTTTTACGCCGCGCGGCTGCTGCTTGGCGCGGCCGAGGCCGGGTTCTTCCCGGGCATCCTGCTTTACCTTACCTACTGGTTCCCGTCGGCCCGGCGCACCCGCATGACGGCGCTGTTCTTTCTGGGCTTGCCGTTGTCCGGCATCATCGGTTCGCCTTTGTCGGGCTGGATCATACACGCTTTCCCCCGCGTGGGCGGCCTGCACGGGTGGCAGTGGATGTTCCTGCTGGAAGGCATTCCCTCGGTCCTGCTCGGCATCGCGGCCTTCGCCCTGCTCAAAGATCGGCCTGCCGACGCTCCCTGGCTCACGGACGAGGAGAAGGCGATGGTGGCCTCGGACCTGGCCGCGGAACAGTCGTTGAAGCAGGGAGTCAGGCATGGCGCCGTGCTGCAGGCGCTGCGCGACCCTCGGGTGTACGTACTCGGCCTGGTCGGCTGCGGCACCTACACGCTGGCGAACGCCGTGTCCTTCTGGTCGCCGCTGCTCATCAGCCAGTCCGGCGTCAAGGAGGTGCTGAATGTCGGACTGCTGGGCGCCATCGCGCCGTTGGTCGGCATCGCGGCGACGCTTGTCGTCGGCGCACACTCCGACCGCACGCTGGAGCGCCGCTGGCACGCGGCCTGCGCCGAGTTCGTGGCGGCCGGCGCCCTGGCCGCGCTGTCGTTCACGGTAGGCAACCCCTACCTGACCGTCGCCCTGATCACGCTGATGACGGCCGGCCATTATTGCGGGCTGACGGTGTTCTGGTCGGTTCCGTCGGTTTACCTGTCGGACCGGGCCAAGGCCGGTGGCATTGCGATAGTGACGGCGATGGGGTCCGCCGCCGCCGCGCTAGCCCCGGCGGTGCTGGGCTGGATACGGATGCACATGGGCAGCTTGAGCCTGGGACTGCTGATCTCGTCCGGCGTTGTCGCGCTTGGCGGGATCGTGCTGCTGGTGGGCATCCCTGCGCGGCTGCTGCGCGAACGGGCCGCGGCATGACCCATGCACCCGATCCCCGGACGGATGACGGCGCGCACCCGCGCGTGCCGATCGCAGGCTACGCCAACACCTGGCTGCGGAACCCTGCCCAGGCCCTGATCCAGCGGCCGTTGACCCGCACCGAGCGGACGGGGCCGGGCCATCTCGCAACCAAGCTGCCGCTGGGCGCGGGCAACCTTGCGCTCGACCCCGATGGCCGGGCTGCGCTGGGGCAGTTGATCCGCGTGTCAGGCCAGGTGCTGGACGGGGCGGGGCGTCCCCTCGCCGGCGCGCTGGTCGAGACCTGGCAGGCGAACGCCGCTGGACGCTATCGCAATCCCCTAGACACGCGGGACGCGCCGCTCGATCCTAATTTCCTTGGCAACGGACGCATCTGCGCCGATGACGCCGGGCGCTATGAATTCTTCACGGTCAAGCCTGGCGCCTATCCCGTGCCGGACTCGGGCCGCTGGTGGCGGCCGCCGCACATCCATCTCTCGGTGTTCGGCCCAAGCTCGCTCAGCCGGCTGGTGACGCAAATGTATTTCCCGGGCGATCCGCTGAACCTGCAGGACCGGCTGATCGCGTCCATCTCCGACCCTGCAGCGCGGGAGCGCGTGGTGGCCCGTGCGGTGGACACCGCGGAAGTCGAGGGCGAATTCCTGGCCTTTGAGCACAACCTGGTGCTCAGCGGCGGCGACGCAACGCCCGTGCTGCCGTAGCCGATGCCAGGCCGCACTCCCTGGCACACAGTTGGCCCGTTCTTTCCGCGGACCTTCTTCCGGGAGGGCGACAGCGACCTGACGGACGCCGGCCCGGACGCCCCGCCAGCCCAGGGCAGGGTCATCGTGCTGCGCGGCGCCGTGCGGCAGGACGGCGGCGGACCGGCTGTCAACGCCGTGCTCGAGGCATGGCAGGCCGACGCTGCCGGGCGGTTCCGTCATGCCGACGACCCCGGCGGGCACGAGGCCGACCCTGGGTTCTTCGGCTGGGGGCGCGCCTGGACCGATGGGCAAGGGTGTTACGAGTTCCGGACGGTTGTGCCGGGCGGGTATGCCGAAGGCGCCGGGCGCCGGGCGCCGCACATCAACCTGTCCTTGTACGCATCGGGCATCATGCGCCGCCTGAACACCACCGTGTTCTTCCCGGGCCAGCCCGGCAACATCTCCGACCCAGTGCTGGCCTGCGTCTCGTCTTGGCGGCGGCCGCTCTTGGTCGCAGCGGCGGCGCCGGATGCCGCGGGCGGGCCGGTGTTCACTTTCGACATTACGCTGCGAGGTGAGCAGGAGACGCCGTTCTTCTTCGATTGACCCAACGGGAGCCAAACCCATGCGTTTAGAACGCCGTCACATCCTCCAGAGCGGCCTTGCCGCTGCGGCCGCAAGCGTGGCGCCAGGACGCGGCCGGGCGCAGGGCGCATCCGTAGTGCGGCTTGGTGTGCTCACCGACCTTTCCGGGCCGTACCGCGACACCGGCGGCCTGGCCTGCGTCGAATGCACGCGCCAAGCGGCGCAGGAAGCAATGGCTGCGTCGCCCGGCCTGACCGTCGAGGTCATCGCGGGGGATCACCAGAACAAGCCCGACATTGGCGCCGGCATCGCCCGGCAATGGTTCGATCGCAACGGCGTGGACGCGATCGTTGACGTGCCGAACAGCGCCGTCGGCCTCGCCGTATCTCAAATCTGCCGCGAGAAGGACAAGGTCTTTTTGGCATCTGGCACGGCCACCTCCGACCTGACCGGTTCCCAGTGCGCGCCGACGACGGTGCAGTGGACGTTTGACAGCTACGTGCTGGCCCGGTCCACGGCGGGATCGCTCGCGCGCTCGGGCAAGGACACCTGGTACTTCGTGACCGCGGACTACAGCTTCGGGCAGACGCTGCAACGCGAGTCGGCCGCGTTCATCGGGCAAGCTGGCGGCAAGGTGCTCGGCAGCATCGCCTACCCCTTCCCGGGAACCAGCGACTTCTCGTCCTACCTGCTGCAGGGGCAGTCAAGCGGCGCCAAGGTCCTCGGGCTGGCCAATGCGGGCGCGGACACGATCAACGCCGTCAAGCAGGCCGGCGAGTTCGGGCTAACGCGGAACGGCAGCATGACCATTGCCGCGCTGCTGATGTTCATCCCCGACGTGCACGCGCTCGGCCTGGAGGTGGCGCAGGGCCTTAACCTGACCGAGACTTTCTACTGGGACCTGAACGACCGGACCCGGGCGTTCACCCAGCGCGTGCTGCCGCGGATCGGTAACGGCTGGCGTCCGGACATGGAGCATGCCGGCGCCTACGCGGCCTCGCTGCACTACCTGAAGGCGACCGCCGACCTCGGGGCGCCGCAGGCCAAGCGCTCGGGCACCGCGACCGTCTCGCGCATGAAGGCCATGCCGACCGACGACGATGCGTTCGGCGCCGGCAGCATACGGGAAGACGGACGCAAGTTGCAGCCGGCCTACCTGTTCCAGGTGAAGGCACCCGCCGAGAGCAAAGGCGCCTGGGACTACTACCAGCTGGTCACGGCACTGACGGCGGACGAGGCCACCCGCCCACTCGAGCCTGGACGATGCACGCTGGTCCGCGGCTGATCCGCGGGGAGTTTGTGCCGCGGACCGCCGGCCAATCTGCCCACACCAGCCGTTCGAAATTGCCTCGGTCAATATAACAACAAACAAGGGGAGCGAAAAGTGTCCAACCAAACCACGGGTTCCAGCGACAGCGCTGTCCTGCTCAGCGCCGATGTCACCGGCGATAGGGCGGATAACACGACATCCATGACCCTCACCTTCGACGTGAGGCTGTCGCCTGCTGATCCCACCCCCTACAAGATGGTGACGTACCTGACGGTTCCGGGCGGCCTCAAGTCCACCACGCTGCTGATGCTGGTTTCCGGCGCCACGTACGACCACAACTAGGGGTTCCGGTAGCAGACGAACCAAAAGTGCATTTCAGTAGAAACTACGGTGAAGCAGGGTTTGCAGGCTAAAAACTCATGCAACAGTTGATGCATGATGAGAGAGTTGCGCGCCTTGGTTTTCAGATAAGCTGTATTTTATGCATTAAAGGTAGAATTTCGACACTTCAGGTTGCCAACTGCCTGAGACTCATCAACCGGATTGGCTGAAACGCACTTTTGGTTCGTCTGTTACCGGAACTCCTATGACGACGCCCAACGCCGAGGAGCATCGGCCGACTCTCCCCCGAACAAACTCCACAGGAGACACGCGCATGAACGAAACCAAGTCCGCCGCGATCGGACGGCGCGGCGCGCTGCACGCAGCCGGCGCCGCAGCCGTCACCCTCGCGGCGGCCCGGGGCGCGGCCACGCCGGCCCTGGCCCAAGCATCGGGGCCGGCCCCAGCCGACCCGGTGCGAGCGCGGGATCGCACCTTGGCCGAGTTGGACGCCGGGCAAGTCCTGGCCGCCATGCGCGCCGGCACCGTGTCGGCGGAGGACTACGCCGCGGCGCTGCTGCGCCGGATCGAGGCGCTGTCCGACCTCAACGCCTGCATCTTGGTGGAGCGGGACCGGGCGCTGGAGACCGCGCGCGCGGTGGACCGGGCGCGCGCCGCCGGCCGTGGGTTGCCCTCTCTGGCCGGCCTGCCGCTGCTGGTGAAGGACAACGTCAACGAAGCCGGCCATCCGACCAGCGCCGGGACGCCCGCGCTGCGCGATGTCCGGCCCGCGGACACCGCCCCGGTGCTCCAGCGCCTGCTCGACCGCGGCGCCTACGTGCTCGCGAAGACCAACATGCACGAACTGGGGCTGGGCACGACCAGCAGCAACGCCGCCTTCGGCTTCGTCCGCAACCCCTACGACCGCGGGCGGGTTGCCGGCGGCTCCTCGGGCGGCTCGGCGGCGGCGTTGGCCGCGCGGCTCGGGCCGGCCGCCCTGGGCACGGACACCGGCGGTTCGGTGCGCAACCCGGCATCCTACTGCGGCGGGGCGGCGCTGCGCCCCTCCGTCGGCAACGGCGGCTGGGACCGGCGCTACCCCGTAGGCGGCGTCGCGCCGATCTCGTCCACCCGCGACACCGTCGGCCCGATGGCGCGCTGCGTGGCCGACCTCACGCTGATCGACGCCGGCATCACCGGCGCGCCGCCCGCGGCACCTGCGGACTTGCGCGGCGTGCGCCTGGCACTGCCGCGCGCCCACTTCTGGGAGAACCTGGACGGGGAGGTGGAGCGCGTCTGCCGCGAGGCCGTGGCCCGGCTGCGCGACGCCGGCGCGGCCTTCGTCGAGGCCGACTTGGACGGCGTGCCGCAGGCGACCGAGGCCGCCGCCTTCCCGGTGGCCCTGTACGAGCTGGGCGTCGCCTTTCCTCATTACCTCGCCGCGTCGGGCGCGCAAATCACTTGGGAGGAAGTGCAGCGCCAGGCCCATGGTCCCGACGTCCGCGGCGCGCTGGAAAACGCGCGCGGCGTCACCCGCGCCGCCTACGATGAGGCGATGGCGGTGCACCGTCCGCGGCTGCAGGCGATCTACGCGGATTACTTCCGGCGCCTCGGCGTGGACGGGACGCTTTTCCCGACCGTGCCTGTCCCCGCGCCGCCGATCGACCCAGGGTTCACGGGCGCCCTCTCCATCAACGGGCGGCCGCAGCCGGGCGGACCGGCCGCCCTGTTCCTGGCCACGATCCGCAACCTTGACGGCGACAGCCTGGCGGGCATCCCCGGCGTCTCCGTCCCGGCTGGGCTGACGCGCGCCGGCCTGCCGGTAGGCCTGGAGCTGGACGGCCCCTTGGGGTCCGACGCGCGTTTGCTCTCGGTGGCCCAGGCCATGGAGGCGGTGCTGGGCCGTATCCCGCCCCCGCCCGGCATCTGACGCGCGGGCATGGGGCCGGGGACACGTAGCGGGCCGGTCCGGCTGGCCGTCAAGACATCGAGGGGCTGCCGTCCTCCGGGACGGCGGCACCGTCAACTTGGCTGCTAGCCGGTTTGCGAGATGCGGCTGAGCCAGGTAGGCGGGCAGGATGACGACACCTCCTTGCCCCAGCTACGCCGGCTACCGTTTCCCGGCCGAGGGCGTTGTTGCATGTGTGGACGGCCCCTTGGGTGCAAGGGGTCTGCTGCATAATCTGACAAGCGGTGCGATGGCGGTCATGTGTCCGGCCTGTGACGCGGCATGGTGACCGCTGGCCCAGATGGGTTCCGCGAACAAGCCCAAAACATGGATGCGGCATTGGAATGCCTGTGCACCAAGCGGGGTTCCTTGTCCGTCGGATCGACCGATCATCATCTCCTGCAGCTTTCTTTGCACCCAGGCACCTGCGAGCGGGTCAGGCGGCCGCGGCAGCCCCGGCCGCCGGCATGGCGACCTTCTTGCTGCCGCGATACGCCTCCCCGGTCGCCATCATGGCCCACACGATGCGGGCCATCTTGTTGGCCAGAGCCACCGCCGCGACTTTGCGCGGCTTGCGCTCCAGCAATGCCAGCAGCCAGGCCGAGGCGCTCTTGCTCCCCGGCTTGGCGAAACGGATCACCGCCATGGCTCCCAGCACCAGCAGCTGCCGCAGCCGCTCGTTGCCGGCCCGGCTGATGCCGCCCAGGCGCTGACGCCCGCCGGTCGAGTGCTGCTTCGGCACGAGGCCGAGCCAGGCTGCGAAGTGCCGCCCGGACTGGAACCGGCCGGGGTCGATCGTGAGCGCCAGGGTCAGCGCGCTGACCGGGCCGATGCCGGGCACCTCGGCCAGCAGCTGGCTGACCGGGTTAGCCTTGTGCTGCTGCTTCATCCGGCGCTCCAGCTCCGCAATGCGCTCGTCGAGCTGGGCCACTTGCTCGCCCAGGAAGGCCAGCATCTGCTTGGC